>OFGO01000567.1_pt1 | contig 33163 bp, 37 predicted proteins | sample 1521761 | NCBI WGS metagenome assembly OFGO01 (sample SAMEA3504128, study PRJEB24116) | mouse gut metagenome | biome: mouse gut; feature: mouse-associated habitat; material: faeces | place: Denmark | collected 2011
ATACAGCTCCTGGTGGCTGCACTGGGCGGGCTCCTTATGATACTTGGCCTGGGCCAGCTCCTCAATCCGTTGTTTCACGTCCATATATGTTCTCCTTTCAAATCCGAAGTGACCGCCCCCCGGGCGGCGGGTCTGAAAACGTTACCAGTCAAGGAATTGGAAGGGGTTTCCCGCTTCCAGCCTCACGGAAAGTATATCCCGCTTTGCCTGCTGAGTCAAAGGTTTTCTCCACAAAAATGAACGATTTTTTCCGCCTGTTTCGGGCAAAACTTATGAAAAAGGGGGGCAAATGCCCCCCTGCCGTCACGGTTTTCCGTTTTCTGCCTGGGGGAGGGCCGCCTCCACCGCCAGCGTCCCGCCGCAGGGGCAGCGGTAGCGCTCCGGGTGGTCCACCAGGGGAGAGCGCTTCATCCGGGGGATGCGCCGGGCGCACCGCTGACACACCACATAGTAGCGCACCGGCCGGTCGTCCTCCAGCCCCAGAGAGGCGTAATCATCGGTGCGGCGGATGGCATAGCCATAGGCGTCGTTCATCCGCTGGGCATAGCCTTTCCAGCGCGGGCCGTGGTTGGCGCAGCCATAGCAGGTATGCAGCACCTCGTGGGCCAGCACCCGCGCCACCGCCTCCTGCCCGCCCTCCCGGACCAGCTGGGCAGACAGCTCAATGGTATGCGTCCCGCCCCGCCGGATGCAGCAGCCAAACCGGGTGCGGGCCCGGCGGTTGAGGCGCACATGGGGGCAGATGTGCCGGGAGATGGGGATGTTCACCGCCCTGGCCTGGTCCGCCACTCGGACTAGCAGAGCGTCCAGTTCCTCCTGCGTCATGCCCGCCCCCCCTCCGCCGCCAATTTTGCGGGAAGTATTTTACCACAGCGGCCCTAAAAAATCAAGGCGGACTCACAGGCGCACCGGCACCGGCCGGGTCATTGTCAGGCTGTCCTGGGTGGCGGCGCACTCCACCGCCAGCACCTTCACCCCGGCCCCCGCCGCCGCGCGCAGGGCGCGGCCAAATTCCGGATCGGTGCGGTCGTTGGGGGAGAAAGCGGACATACCCGCCATCTGGATGACGAAGCATACCGCCGCCTCGTACCCCGCCTCCCGGCAGGCCGCCAGCTCGCGCAGGTGCTTGGCCCCCCGGAGGGTGGGCGCATCAGGGAACAGGGCCAGGCCGTCCTCCTCTAAGGTGCAGCCCTTGACTTCTACAAAACCCCGCAAACCGAGGCCCCCGCAAAACCCCTCCGACCGCGTTTCACGTGAAACATCCGTTTCGACCTCTCCCACCCCACGCGATTTCTCCCAGTAGAAATCAAAGCGGGAATTCCCCCAGGTTTTCTCCGGCCGGAGCAAATCCGGCCGGGGCAGGCCCAGCGCCTCTCCCAGCCCGGCGGCCATCCACTCGCCAAACACTTTGTTGGGAGCCTGCGCATCCATATTGACGAGCAGGGGCGGCAGGCCGGGGCGGACCTTCTCCACCGCCACCAAATCAAAGCCCGTCTTGCGGGCGGGGTTGCCGCTGCGCTCCAAATATACCGTACAGCCAGGAAGCAAAAGCTCTTTACACCGCCCGGTGTTTTTCACATGGACCGTCTCCACGCGCCCGTTTCGCTCCACCTGGGCCACAAACCGATTGGGCCGGGCGAGAAAAACTGCGGGGCAAATCTCCCGATACCTCACGGCTCCCGTCCTCCGTCCGGCGCTTGCTCCTCCTCCGGGGCCTCCTCCTCGGGGTGCTTCTCCTCCCCCTGGTCCGGTGGGGCGGACTGCTGCGCCGCGGGCGGAGTCTGATGGGGCAGGAGGATGTCGATGCCGCAGGCCAGCGCCACCCCCACCAGCGTCTCAAACAGCCGCTCAATGGAGTAGATCACGGGGTTGTCCCCAACGCTGTGGTTTACCGTGACGCACAAAAACACAATGCAGGCCATGGCGGCGCTGCCCGGCTTTTTAATGGCCAGACACAGCTCAATAATGGGGATGAGCATCAGCGACAGCACAGCATACCGGGCCGGTTCAATATACAGAATCCCCAGCACGTCCATGACGTACACCATTAGCACCCCCGCCACGCCGCCAATCAGGGTGCCCGTCATCCGGTTGATGGACGACTCGATGGTCTTGCCCGCCGTGTTCTGTACGCACACCACCGCCGCAATCATGGAGTAAAAGCCGGACGCCTCCCGCACCCAGGCCAGCATCCCGCACACAAATACGGCGATCACCGTCTTAATGATGCGCATCCCCACGTGCCTCCGGTGCTGGCGGGCGGCTGTATCCATCGCTTGCTCCTTCATCTCGCTCCCTCCGCTTCTTCTTGTTCCGGCTATCATATCACAATAGGACAGGCTGCGCAACCAAATTTACCCCATTCAACCCGGCGCGGGCTTTTCTTCCCCCGTTTTTTGTGTTAAACTGTGTCCGAGGTGATGACAATGCATATTCCCAGCGGCGATACCGCCCTGTTGGAGCTGGTTCCCTTTGAGGCCGCTCTGGCGGCGGCTCTGGCCCCTTCCCCCCATTACGACACAACACATTGGATTTATGTGCCAAATTATTACGGAGAGTATCGTTATATCCTGGGCACCCGAGGGAATCATCCCCTGATCTGCATCGGGGTAAACCCCTCCACCGCCGCCCCCGGCGATTTGGACCCCACGTTAAAATCGGTGGAGCGGGTGGCCTGCCACAATGGGTATGACAGCTTCATCATGTTCAACGTATATGCCCAGCGGGCCACCCGTCCGGAGGACATGGAGCGCGCCTGCAATGCCGCCCTCCACGCCGAGAATATGCGGGCCTTCGACTATGTCCTTTCTTTAGACCGCACCGGCTCCCCGGCGGTGTGGGCGGCCTGGGGGGCGGTGATTGGGAAACGGGGCTACCTGCCCCAATGCGTCCGGGACATGATCGCGGTAGGGAAGCGGCGGAATGCCCGGTGGTTCTCCGCGGGGAAGCGGACAAAGGCGGGGCACCCCCACCACCCCCTCTATCTGCGCAAGGACAGCCCACTGGAGCCCTTTGACGTGGGGGCGTACCTGGACGCTCTGAAATAGCGCACCCCGCGGGCAGCCTGAGGACACACCCTCCTCGCTGCGGGACGGCGACAGGCTACGGGGCGCTGGGTCACCGTCCCTGCGCTACAGAGGGTACGTCCTCAGGCGTTTTTCAATTTGCCAAGAAAACTTTGCAAAGCCCATTGACAAGTTTACTTGGCGGTGGTATGATAGCTACACCAAGTAAACTTGTCAACGCACTTGGAGGAGGGCTGTCCCATGGAGAGAGACGAAATTTTGAAAAAGAGCCGAGAGGAAAACAAGGACCGGGACTTTGTGGAGGAGGCCGCGCTGTCCAGAGCCAACGCCGTGAGCCTGGGCGTTGGCATGATCGTGTGCGGCCTGCTCAGCGTGCTGAGCGCCGCTTTTCAGGATGGCCGCCCAAACTACAGCGTCTGGACGGTGATGTGGGCCATGCAGGCGTCCATCTTCCTGTTCAAGTATTACAGGCTCCGCCGCCGCCATGAGCTATTGCTGGGGCTGATCTACCTGGCCTTCTGCGTCACGTTCTTCGTGTTTTACCTGCGCGACCTGCTGGGGATGGCGTGATGGACGAGACACTCGTGCTGAAAAACCGCTTGAAGGACGCACGCACGCAGGCGGGTCTGTCCCAGGCGGCGCTGGCCGAGCTGGTGGGTGTGTCCCGCAACACCATCAGCTCCATCGAGACGGGGCAGTTCAACCCCACGGCCAAGCTGGCACTGATTTTGTGCGTGGCGCTGGACAAAAAATTTGAGGAGTTATTCTATTTTTGAGGGGGTGTTCAGATGGAGTATATCCTTTTGCTGCTCATGGGGGCTGCTCTGATTGTGGCGGCCATCCAAAATTTCAAAGGGAATATTTCCACGGTCCACCGGTATAACCGCCGCAGGGTGAGCAAGGAGGACGCGCCCAGGTACGGGAGAGCCATGGGCCTGGGGACGATGATTATAGGTGTTTCCACGGCGGCGACGGCTGTACTGCAAATGATCTTTGATGCAGAACCCATTTTTTATCTGTTAGCCGCCGGGGTGGCGGTTGGGCTGGCCGTTATGGTCTATGCCCAGTTCAAATACAATAAAGGAATATTTTAGGGGGTGCGGAGGATGGATCAAACATATATGGCCAGCCTGTGCCATCAGGGCCTACTGGGCGGCGGGCTGTTTCTGGATGACGAGCGGGTGACCTACCGCACGGGGAAGCTCTCGGTGTCCCCAGAGATTCGGAATTTACAGCTTCCCTTCTGCCGGATCAAGGGCGTGGAGAAAAGCAGGGCGCTGTTCCTGCCCACCGTAACGCTCCACATGAAGGACGGGCGGGCATGGAAGTTCCTGGTCTTTGGCCGGGGGCGCTTCCTGGCCAATCTGAAAACCGCCATGGACGCCTATGCGTCCGGCGAATAACGCATAAAGGCCCCCGGCGCGTGACGCCGGGGGCCTCTTCATTATTTTGTCAGGCAGGCGGCGGTCCGGGCCGCCACCTTGGCGTTGTTGAACACCAGCTGAATATTGGAGTCCAGGCTGTCCCCGCCGGTGAGCTCCTTCACCTTGGCCAGCAGGAAGGGGGTGGTCTCCTTGCCGTGGATGCCGTTGGCCTTCGCCTGGGAAAGCGCCTCCTCAATGGCCCCATTGATGACCGCCGGGTCCATGGAGTATTCCTCGGGGATGGGGTTGGCCACCAGCATGCCGCCCTGGAAGCCCAGCTCCAGGCTGGCCTTGAAGGCCGCCGCCAGCCCCTCGGGGCTGTCCACCTGGTAGTCCACGGAAAAGCCGCTGTGCCGGGTGTAGAAGGCGGGCAGCTCCTTGGTGCCGTAGCCCAGCACGGGCACGCCGTGGGTCTCCAGGTACTCCAGGGTCAGTCCCAGGTCCAGGATGGACTTGGCCCCGGCGCACACCACCATCACGGGGGTATGGGCCAGTTCCTCCAGGTCGGCGGAGATGTCCATGGTGGTCTCCGCCCCCCGGTGGACGCCGCCGATGCCGCCGGTGGCGAATACCTTGATGCCCGCCATGTGGGCGATAATCATGGTGGTGGTGACGGTGGTGGCCCCGTCCTGCCCACGGGCGCACAGCATGGCCAGGTCCCGGCGGCTGGCCTTGGTGACCTTGGTCCCCGCCTTGCCCAGGTATTCGATCTCCTCCCTGGTGCACCCGGCCTTCAGCTGTCCGCCGATGACGGCGATGGTGGCGGGCACCGCGCCGTTCTCCCGGATGATGGACTCCACCGCCAGGGCGGTCTCCACGTTCTGGGGGTAGGGCATGCCGTGGGAGATGATGGTGGACTCCAGGGCCACCACGGGCTTGCCCGCCGCCAGGGCCTGGGCCACCTCGGGGGATACGTCCAGATACTTGTTCAAAGCCATGATAAAAACCTCCGTATATAAATTATTCGTGTTTATCGTTGGTAAACAGTCCCGTCAGCACAACCAGGATTCCAAGGGCACCGCCGCACCAGGCCAGAAAATTCATAGTTCCGGCGGCCATGCCCAGCAATATGACCGCGATGCCCAGGAGCATCCGCTTGACGCCTTTCACGGGCCTATCTCCCCTTCATCCGCTCTGCCAGGGCCTGGGCGCTGAGCTGGCCGTTGATGGTCTCGCCGCTCTCCATGGCGATGGCCGCGGCGGCGGAGCCCGCCCGGGCGGTGCCCTCCAGGCCGGTGCCCTCCAGATAGGCCCAGGCCAGCGCCGCCATGAATGCGTCCCCGCAGCCGGTGGTGTTCACCATGCGCCCCTCCATACAGGCCAGGCGCACCCGGCCATTGTGGTCGGCGGCCAGCACCCCGTTCCCCCCCAGGGAGATGAACACCCGGCGCAGGCCGGTGCCCAGCAGGGCGTCCGCCGCCCGGTTCAGGCTGACTTCGTCGGTGATGGGCACGCCGGACAGCAGCTCCGCTTCCATGCGGTTGGGCTTGAGGGTGTGGAGCCTGCCCAGTACCGGGCGCAGCTTGTCCGCCTTGGCGGTGGAAACCGGGTCGGCAAAGAGGGGAGGGGTCACGTGGTGGGCCAGCCATTGGATGGACTCCTCCGGGATGTTGGCGTCCACCACCACCAGCTGGGCGTTTTGCAGCAGCTGGGCGCGGGAGGACAGGAAGGCCGGGGTGATGTGGCGGTAGATGTCCATGTCGGACAGGGCCAGCGCCATCTCGCCCCGCTCATCGGCGATAAAGAGGTAGGTGGAGGTGCGCTCCCCCGGCACCTGGAGGGCCCGGCTGATGTCGATGCCCAGCTCCCCGCAGGAGGCGGCGATGCGTTGGGCGTGGCCGTCGTCCCCAAAGGCGGTGAGCAGCCGGACGTCTACCCCCAGCAGGGCCATGTTGTGGGCGATGTTCCGCCCCACGCCCCCCAGGCTGATGCGCACCGCCCCGGGGTTGGAGTCCGCGCGCACCAGCGGGGCCGAGGACACCCCGCCGATATCCATATTGACCCCGCCCACCACCACGGCGTAGGGGGCGGTGGACACGATATAGCCCTTGCCGGCGATGTGGCCCTTTTTCATCAGGTTGGATATGTGCACCGCCACCGAGGACCGGGCGATGCCCGCTTTGTCCGCCAGCTCCTGCTGGGAAATCAGGGGATTTTCCTCAATCCACCGAAGGATCTGCCGTTCCCGCTGGGTCATGGGCGCCACTCCTAAACTTTTTTCTTTTTATTAAGCATATGCTTATAAAACGGATTTGTCAAGTGCTTTTTCCGTTTTGCGCAAAAAAAGCCCGCCGGAAAACCGGCGGGCGGGTGCGGCTTGATTGCGTTGTCAGCCCAGCAGCAGCTTGTCGTCCGCCTCGTCCGACCCGGTGGCCTGGCCGAACTTGGCCAGCAGCTGTTCCACGGTGAGCTTTTTCTTGTCCTCCCCGGCGATGTCCAGGGCGATGCGCCCCTCGTACATCATAATAAGCCGGTTGCCGTGGACGATGGCGTCCCGCATGTTGTGGGTGATCATCAGGGTGGTCAAATGATCCTTCTGGACAATGCGCTCGGTGGCCGCAAGCACCTTGGCGGCGGTCTTGGGGTCCAGGGCGGCGGTGTGCTCGTCCAGCAGCAGCAAATCGGGCTTGCGCAGGGCGGCCATCAGCAGGGTGAGGGCCTGGCGCTGGCCGCCGGACAGCAGCCCCACCTTGGAGGTGAGCCGGTCCTCCAGCCCCAGGTCCAGGATTTTCAGCGTCTCCCGGTAGCGCTCCCGCTCGTCCCGGGTGATGCCGGGGCGCAGGGTGCGGGAGCGGCCCCGCCGGGCGGCCAGGGCCATGTTTTCCTCGATCTGCATGGTGGCGGCGGTGCCCATCATGGGGTCCTGGAACACCCGGCCGATGTATTTGGCCCGCTTGTGCTCCGGGAGCTTGGTCACGTCCGCCCCGCCGATGGAGATGGAGCCGGAATCCACCGGCCACACCCCCGCCACCGCGTTGAGCAGGGTGGACTTGCCCGCCCCGTTGCCGCCGATGACGGTGACGAAATCCCCGTCGTTGAGGGTGAGGGACACCCCGGCCAGCGCCGTCTTTTCGTTGACGGTGCCGGGGTTAAAGGTCTTGCGGATATTCTGTACGTCAAGCATGGGGGTTCCCCTCCTTTTTGGCGGGTTTGACAGGCTTGGAGAAGTACCGCCCCTTCCAGTAGGGGATGGTGAGGAACACGGCCACCACCAGGGCGGTGAGCAGCTTGAGGTAGTTGGCGTTGAGGTTGCCCAGCTTGAGCACCGCCGTGATGACCACGTAGTAGATGATGGCGCCCAGGGACACCGCCAGCAGCTTCAAAGCAAAGTTGCGGAAGACCTTGCCGAAGAGGACCTCGCCGATGACCACGGCGGCCAGACCGATGACGATGGCGCCCCGGCCCACGTCGATGTTGTTGGCGCCGTTATACTGGCACATCAGCGCCCCGGACAGGGCTACCAGCCCGTTAGAGAGGACGAGGCCCAGCACCTTGGACCAATTCGTGTCGATGCCCTGGGCCCGGGCCATGTTCTGGTTGGAACCGGTGGCCCGCAGGGCGGAGCCCAGCTCGGTGCCGAAGAACCAGTACAAAATGGCGATGAGGGCGGCGGTCATGAGGCCCACCACCACCACGGGGTGCCGCCAGATGGGATAGCCCGATTTGGAGCCCTGGACAAAGCGCAGGGAGACCAGCAGCTTGTTGAGCATGTCCTCCTGGGTGATGGGCAGGGCCACCGACGACTTGAAGTCCATGATTGCCATGTTCACCGTGTACAGGCCCAGCTGGGTGAGGATGCCCGCCAGGATGGCGGGGATGCCGCACACCGTATGGAGCAGGCCGGTGGCCAGCCCCGCCAGCATCCCGGCCAGCAGCGCCGCCAGCATGGCGGCCCACACGTTGACGCCGCCGGCGAACAACACCACGAACACCGCGCCGCCGGTGCAGAAGGAGCCGTCCACCGTCAGATCCGCGATGTCCAGTATCTTATAGGTAATATATACGCCGACGGCCATGACGCCCCAGATCAGGCCCTGGGACGCCGCCCCCGGCAGCGCGCTTAAAAATCCTGCCATAGTGGATGTTCCTCCCAAATTAAACTGCGCGAAAGCGGCGGGAAAGGGGGGCCCTTTCCCGCCGTTTACACTGCGTTGTGATTATTCGGCGGCAATGGCCTCGTAGCCGTCGGGCGGGGTGATGTTCAGCGCCTGGCAGGTGACGGGGTTGTACTTTTTCACAAACTGGGGCGCGTACTCAATGGGCATGCTGGCCACGTCGGCCTCGCCGGTGAGGATCTGGGCGGCCATCTCGCCGGTCTTATAGCCGATATCATAGTAGCTGATGGACAGGGTGGCGATGCCGCAGCCGCCGCAGATGCCCTCCTCGCCGGCGAACACGGGGACGACCCCCTGGCAGATGTTGTTGATGATGCCGGTGTTGTTGGCGGCGGTGTTGTCGGTGGGCACGTAGAGCACGTCGTTGTTATCGGCGGCGTCCTGCACCACGCTGGCCATGTCGTTGGTGTCGGAGAAGGGGTACTGCTTGCAGGAATAGCCCAGCTCCTCCAGCTTCTTCTGCACGTTGTCCACCTGGTACTGGCTGTTGGCTTCGGCGGAGCAGTAGATGAGGCCCACGGTCTTGGCGTCGGGATACCACTCCTTAATCATCTCGGCCTGCTGGTCCAGGGGGGCCAGGTCGGAGGTGCCGGACACGTTGGTGCCCACGGTGCCGGAGAAGTTCTCGATCCCCAGGGCCACGCCGTACTCGGTGATGGAGGTGCCCAGCACGGGGATGGAGTTGGTGGCGGAGGCGGCGGCCTGGAGGGGGGCGGTGGCGTTGGCCATAATCAGGTCCACCCCGTCGGACACGAAGCCGTTGATGATGGTGGCGCAGGTGGGGGAGTCGCCGGCGGCGTTCTTGTTCTGAATCTCCACCTGGCCGGGGAGCTTCTCGTTCAGCGCGTCGATAAAGCCCTCGGTGGCGGCGTCCAGGGCCACATGGGGGGCCAGCTGGCAGATGCCAACCACATATTTCGCGTCCCCGGCGGGTTCGTTGCTGTTTTCGGGGGCGGCCTTGGATTCGTTGGGGGCGGCGCTGTCCAGGTCAGTGCCGGAACAGGCGGCCAGGGACAGGGCCATCGCCAGCGCCAGCAGCAGCGCGGCGAGCTTTACGGTCTTTTTCATTCTCTATTCCTCCAAACGGTTTGCTTTACTGCTTTGCGCCGCCAAAGTGCCGGACACAAAGGAATGAGCCTTTCAGCTCACGGACGCTAGTATAACGCTTTAATGCGCTGGTGTCAAGGGCAAAATAGACAAAATTCAAAAAATAGGCGGGCGGTTTGACACCGGCCGCACAAAGTAGGATGAACAAACTATAAATACTGCCTGCCATGGGTGGACTTTTCCCAGGGATTGTGTTAAAATGCCAACAGAAAACCGGCGGCACACAAGACAGGGGAGGGATGCGCCATGCGCACCGACGTGCTGGGCGTGGCCTTTGACAATGTGACCTTGGACGAGGCGGTGGACCGGGCGCTGGCCATGCTGGAGGAGGACGGCCCCCACATGGTGGCCACCCCCAATCCAGAGATGGTCCAGCGGGCAAAAAAAGACCGGGAATTTGCCGGGATACTGTCCCAGGCGGAGCTGGTCATCCCCGACGGGGTGGGGGTGGTCCACGCCGCCAAAATCCTGGGCAGGCCGCTGAAGGGCCGGGTTCCGGGCATCGACTTTGCCTCCGCCCTGATGGGGCGTATGGCCGGGACGGGCAGGCGGCTTTACCTGCTGGGGGCGGCCCCCGGCGTGGCGGAGCAGGCGGCGGTCAATCTGCGGGCCGCGTATCCGGGGCTTGTGGTGTGCGGCGCCCGCGACGGCTACTTCCAGGACGACGGCCCGGTTATTGAGGATATCCGCCGGGCCCGGGCGGACGTGGTGTTCGTCTGCCTGGGCTTCCCCAAGCAGGAGAAGTGGATCGCCGCCCACGGCGGGGAGGCCGGGGCCCGGCTGTACATCGGATTGGGCGGGTCGCTGGACGTGTTCGCGGGCAGGGTGGAGCGGGCCCCGGAGTCCTTCCAGAGGCTGGGGCTGGAGTGGCTGTACCGGCTGGCGAAGGAGCCCTCCCGCATCGGGCGCATGGCCAAGCTGCCCCTGTTCCTGGTGTCCGCCGTAGGCGCGCGGCTGGGAAGAAACTAATACCATTTCATCATAAAGGAAGGAAAGGTAGATGCTCTATGGTCTATATCCTGTTGGGCTCGGGCTTTGAGGAGGCGGAGGCCCTGGTGGCCGCCGACGTGCTGCGCCGGGCGAACCTGCCCGTCACGCTGGCGGGTATCGGCGGGGAGTATGTCACCGGGTCCCACGATATCACGGTCAAAACCGGCCTGCCGGTGGGGAAGGTGTCCCTGGGGAAGGGGGACATGGTGGTGCTCCCCGGCGGCATGGGGGGCGTGGCCTCCATGGAGGGCAGCGGGGCCGCCATGGCCCTGATCCGCCGGGCGGCGGGGGACCCAGAACTGTGGCTGGCCGCCATCTGCGCCGCCCCTACCCTGCTGGCCCGGGCGGGACTGCTGCCCGAGGGGGTTTCCTGTGTGTGCTACCCGGGGATGGAGGGGGAGCTGGCCCGGGCCGGGGCTGTCCCCGCCATGGACCGGGCGGCGGTCACGGAGGGCAGGCTCATCACCGGCAAGGGGCCTGGAACCGCGTTTGATTTTGCCCTGGCCCTGGTGGAGGCGCTGGCGGGGGCGGAAGCGGCCGCCCAGGTCCGCGCCGGGCTGCACTACGGCGTATGACAGTCAAGGAGCGTAAGGCGGAGCTGCGCCGCCACGCCGCCGGCCTGCCCCAGATGGAGGCCGGGGCGCTGTTTGAGCGGTTTCTGGCCCTCCCGGAGGTGGAGGCGGCGGACACGGTGATGGTGTTTTACGGCACGGGCCGGGAGCCCAATACGGTCCCCCTCATCCGCGCCCTGCTGGAAAAGGGCAAGCGGGTGGCCCTGCCGGTGGTGCTGCCCCACCGGGCGATGGAAGCCCGGCAGGTGCTGGACGTGGACCAGCTTATCCCCAACCGTTTCGGCATCCCGGAGCCGGACGACTCCTGCCCCGTCATTCCCAAGGGGGAGATCTCCGCCGCCCTCATCCCCCACCTGATGGTGGACCGGGAGGGCTACCGCCTGGGCTGGGGCGGGGGGTACTTTGATCGGTGGCTGGCGGACTTTACCGGGTTTACGGCGTGTATCTGCCGCCCTGGGCGGCTGGCGGAGCGCATCCCCCGGGAGGAATTCGACGTGCCGGTGAAGCTTGTCCTGATTGAGGAGTAGGGCCGGGCGGAGGGATTCCCCTCCGCCCGTTGGGTATGTTTCGCGCTGTTCGCGGCGGTTCAACAACAACCGTCGTTGCAGCCGCAGCCGTTGTTGTTGCAGCCGCAGCCACAGCCGCAGCCGTTGTTGTTGCCGCCACAGCAGCAGCAATTGTTATTGCCGCCCCAGCTGTTCCCGCCGCAGCAGCAGCACAGCAGGAGGATCAGGATGATGATCCACCAGCAGCCCCCGCCGAAACCACCATTGTTGCCACAACACATGATTTGTCACCTCACTAATATTGTCCCGGCCTCAAGGCCGGCCGTGGAAGCGGCTTTCTTGCCGTTTCCGTGTCATACTATGTGGGGGGCCGGAAATTGGTTCCCCACCCGAAACCCAAAGGAGTGAGTCTCAATGGCAGAAGAGCATCGCGCCGCAAGCCGCGGCCAGTCCCAGCCCCGCCGGGAGCAGGCGGGGGCCCAGCGCGGCCAGTCCCAGCCCGCCCACCGGAGAAAGCCCGCCCGGCGGCGCAGCACTGCGGCCCGGGTGGCGGGCGCGTTTTTATATGTCCTGCTGGTCATCGGCGCGTCAGGCGTGCTGGCCACGGTGGGTTGGGTGTGGGCGTGCGATCTGCTGGGCCTGAACAAGGAGGCCGCCTCCGCCGAAATTATCATCGACGACAACACCGAGTTTTCCTCCGTGGTGGATACGCTGGAGGAAAAGGGGCTGATCCAGTACAAGTTCCTCTTCAAGCTGTACGCGTGGTTTTCCCACGCGGAGGACAAGATTGCCCCCGGCACCTACGAGCTGAACACCGAGATGGATTACCACGCCCTGGTGTCCAGCATGGGCTCGTCCTCGTCCACCCGGAAGACGGCGGATGTCACCATCAAGGAGGGGCTCACCATCGACCAGGTCTTTGAGCTGCTGGACGACCGGGGCGTCACGTCGGTGGACAAGCTCCGGGATATGGCCGCCAACTACGACTATGCCTTTGACTGGCTGCGGGAGCGCCCCCTGGGCGACTACCACCGGCTGGAGGGCTACCTGTTCCCGGACACCTATACCTTTGAGCTGGGGGAAAATCCCAAGTATGTCATCAATAAAATGCTGGTGAACTTCGACGCCAAGATGGACGAGTATATGGCCCAGTATACCGGGGAGGACATCCAGTATTCCCTCCATGACATCGTGACCATCGCCTCTATGATCGAGAAGGAGACCGACGGCACCAACAACGACGAGCGCAACGACTACCGGAGCATCGCCTCCGTCATCTACAACCGTCTGGAGAACCCTGCGGCGGAGACGGTGGGCTACCTCCAGATCGACGCCACCCTGGTCTACCTCAACGGCGGCAAGGTGCCCACGGTGGCGGACCGGGCTATTGACTCCCCCTACAACACCTACCTGTACAAGGGGCTGCCCGCCGGGCCCATCTCCAATCCGGGCATGACCTCCCTGCTGGCCGCCATGAACCCGGCGGACACCAATTACTACTATTACGTCCTCAATCCCGAGACCAAGCAGCACGAGTACAGCCGCACCTATGCCGAGCACGAGGCGCTGGTGCAGCGCTACCAGGGTAATGGCGGCTAAGCCGGAGCTGCTGTGCCCCGCCGGGGACCGGGAGAGGCTGGACATGGCCCTGGCCTATGGGGCGGACGCGGTGTACCTGGCGGGGGACGCCTTCGGGATGCGGGCCTTTGCGGGGAATTTTGACCGGGAGGGGCTGGCGGCCGCGGTGGAAGCGGCCCACGCCCGCGGGGTGCGGGTTCACGTGACCTGCAATACCCTGGCCCGCAACCATGAGGCGGCCCGGCTGCCCGAATACCTGGAATACCTGGATTCCATCGGCGCGGACGCGGTGATCGCCGCGGGCCCCGATGTGCTGGACCTGTGTAAGCGGCACGCCCCCCATGTCCAGGTGCACATGTCCACCCAGACGGGGATCACCAATTACGAGACGGCCCGGGTGTGGCATGAGCTGGGGGCGTCCCGGGTGATTTTGGCCCGGGAGCTGTCGCTGGACGAGGTGGCCGAGCTGAAAGCGAAAGCTCCCCGCGGGCTGGAGGTGGAGTGCTTCGTCCACGGGGCCATGTGCGTGAGCTGGTCGGGGCGGTGCCTGCTCAGCAACTATATGACCGGGCGGGACGCCTCCCGGGGGGCGTGCGCCCAGCCCTGCCGCTACCAGTACGCGCTGGTGGAGGAAAAGCGCCCCGGGGAGTACTTCCCCGTGTTCGAGGAGAACGGGGAGACCTTCATCCTGAACAGCCGGGACATGTGCATGATCGACCACATCCCGGAGCTGATCGCCGCCGGGGTAGACTCGCTGAAAATCGAGGGGCGGGCCAAGAGCGCCTACTACGCCGCCATGACTGCCGCCGCCTACCGCCACGCGGTGGACGCGGCGGCGGAAAACCGCCCGCTGGAGCCCGTCTGGCGCGCCGAGGTGGACAAGGTGAGCCACCGGCATTACTCCACCGGCTTCTGGTTCGGCCAGCCGGGGCAGTATACCGACTCCGCCCGGTACGTCCGGGACTGGCAGGTGCTGGCCGTGGTCACCGCCTGCGACGCCCTGGGGAACGCAAGGCTGTCCCTGCGCAATAAGTTTGCCGCCGGGGACGAGATCGAAGTGGTGGGGCCCGGTGTGCCCGCCTTTGCCATGGCCGCCCCCATGATGCGGGATATGGACGGCTTTGAGCTTTGCCAGCCACGGCGCCCGCAGATGGAGTTCCGCATGAGGCTGCCAAGGCCGGTGCCGCCCTTGTCCATTGTGCGGGCCTGCCGGCCCAGCTCATAGCGCGACGGCAGGCGCATAGGGGAGCTTGGGGCGCAGCGAAAGCGACCCGGCCATGCGCCCGGCCGGAGCGTGAATACAAAGCACCTGCCCAGGCAAGCGCCTGGGCAGTCTTTCAACCGATGAGGGGAGGAGATATGATGCGGGAGATGCGCAGATTCAAGCAGGCGCTGACCCGGGAGCAGTGCGACGAGATTTTGAACCGGGGGACCTCCGGCGTGCTGGCGGTAGCAGGGGAGGAGGGCTGGCCCTACGCCGTGCCGCTGAGCTATGTGTGGAGGGACGGCCGGTTATTCTTCCACTTTGCCCCGGCGGGCCACAAGCTGGACGCCATCCGCCGGGAGGAGCGGGTATCCTTCTGCGTGACCGGCCGGGATCAGGTGGTGCCGGAGGAGTACACCACCTATTACCGCTCGGTCATTGTCTTTGGCCGGGCGCGGGTGGTGGACAGCCCCGAGGAAAAGCGCCGGGCCATTGAGGCGCTGTGCGGGAAATACCGCCCCGGCTTCCCCGAGGCCATGGCGGCGGAGATCGATGGTTCCTGGGAGCGGTTTTTGATGGTGGAGCTGGTTCCTGAGAGGGTCACCGGCAAGCAGGCCAGGGAGCTGATGGGGCAGGCATAACGGGCGGGGTTATGAACCGCGCCGTTTTTGCGTATATTGACCAGATACCAAACGAACGGGAGGTTCTTTCATGCTGGACGCCATCCTTGGCCGCCTTATCCCCAATTATGGCAGGCCGGACGACCCGGAGGCCCGGAAAAGCTGCGGGCTGCTGGCCGGGGGGATAGGGCTGGGGCTCAACCTGCTGCTGTTCGCCGTAAAGCTATGCGCGGGGCTGCTCACCGGGGCTATTTCGGTGACCGCCGACGCCTTTAACAACCTGTCCGACGCCGCAGGGTCTGCGGTGACGCTGGCGGGGTTCAAGCTGGCGGCCCAGCGGGCGGACGAGCGCCACCCCTTTGGCCATGGACGAATTGAGTACCTGGCGGGCTTGGCGGTGTCGCTGCTCATCCTGCTGGTGGGGGTGGAGCTGGGCCGGGAGTCGGTGGCCAAAATCCTGCGTTCGGAGCCCGCCGTATTCAGTGCCCTGGCGGTGGCGCTGCTGGCGCTGTCCATCGGGGTGAAGGTGTGGATGGGCTGGTTCTATGCCGCCATGGGGCGGCGGGCCCAATCCCCCACCCTGGCCGCCGCCGCGGCGGACGCCCGGTCGGACGTGTTGGCCACCTCGGCGGTGCTGGCGGGGCTGGCCGCCTCCCACTTCTTCCACGTGCAGCTGGATGGCTGGCTGGGGCTGCTGGTGGCGGTGCTGATTCTGCGCACCGGCTGGGAGGCCGCCCGGGACACCCTGGACCCCCTGCTGGGCACTCCCCCCGACCCGGCTATGGTGGCGGACATCGAAAAGCTGGTGCTGGGCCACCCTCAGATTCTGGGCCTCCACGACCTGGTGGTTCACGACTACGGCCCAGGGCGGCGGATGATGTCCGTCCACGCCGAGGTGCCAGCCGACGGCTCTTTGGTGGAGCTCCACAACGTCATCGACCGGGCGGAGCGGGAGCTGAAGGAACGCTTTGGGCTGGAGGCGGTGATCCATCTGGATCCGGTGGAGATGGGCGACCCGGGCGCGGACCGGCTGCGGGCGCTGGCGGAGGGGCTGGCCCGGGAGATCGACCCCGCCGCCACCATCCACGACTTCCGCCGGGGCGGGGAGGGGGAGGTGTCCTTCGACGTGGTGGTGCCCTACGACGTGGCCCTGTCCGACCGGCAGGTACGGGAGGCGCTGGCGGAAAAACTGGCGCGGCGGGAGCCGGACTGCCGCCCGTCTATTGGGGTGGACCGGTCCCATGTGTTGTAATTTTCCGTTGTTCACAAATTTCTCTGGAAATTTTGCAGCGTTCGACGTATAATGGCAGGAGAATCATCTCATGGCGCTGCGCATTGCCTGCTCGCGGCGGCTCAGCGCAATTGAAAGGAAAGGGTGTATCCTAATGCCCCGCAGTATTCTCATCGTTGAGGACGACAAGAATATCGCCGACCTGATTCGGCTGTACCTGGAGAAGGAGGGCATGACCTGCCATGTGGCCGGGGACGGCCTGGAGGGTCTGGAAAAATTCCACGCCGTCCAGCCCGACCTGGTGATGCTGGACATCATGCTCCCCTCCATGGATGGCTGGTCCGTGTGCCGGAAGATCCGGGAGACCTCCAAGGTTCCCATCATCATGCTCACCGCCAAGGGGGAGCTGGAGGACAAGGTGTCCGGCCTGGAAATGGGGGCGGACGACTATATCACCAAGCCCTTCGAGACCAAGGAGGTGCTGGCCCGGGTTCACGCAGTGCTGCGCCGCTTCGGCGAGGAGGAACAGCCGGAAAAGCGGCTCAGCTTCGACAAGCTGGTGGTTAACCTGGACTCCTATGAGCTGGTGGTGGACGGCAGGCGGGTGGACACCCCACCCAAGGAGCTGGAGCTGCTTTACCATCTGGCAGCCGCGCCAAACCGGGTGTTCACCCGCAACCAGTTGCTGGATGAGGTGTGGGGCTTCGACTACTTTGGCGACAGCCGGACGGTGGACGTGCACATCAAACGCCTGCGGGAGAAGCTGGAGGGGGTTTCCGACCAGTGGAGCCTGAAAACCGTGTGGGGCGTGGGCTATAAATTTGAGGTGACCGCCGCTTGAAAACCATGTACGGCCGCCAGTTTGCCACCATGGTGGGCATGGTGCTGCTGTCCTTCCTTATGTTGGGCGCGTCCTTTGCCACGCTGAGCTACCAGTACACCATCCGGGAAAAAAAGGACACCCTGGAGCGCAACGCCAGGTATATTGCCCAGTTCACCTCCAAATCCCTCCAGTCGCCCATGGGGGGGGGCGGCCTCGTGTGGCAGACCTCCAGCTTCCAGGACTACCTGAGCTCAGTGGCGCTGGTGTCCGATTCCCACGTGATGGTGGCTACCCCGGAGGGGATCATCGTCTATGCCACCAGCGGCGGAGCCGACCTGTCCGGCTTCCAAAACGCCGCCCTGTCCCAGGAGACGGTGGACAGCATCGTGGATGGGACGTGCGTGGGCATGACCTATCTGGACGGGCTGTACCGCGAGCCCCGCTACCTGGTGGGGCTGCCCATCACCAATGGGGAGAGCTTCCTCCAGGGGCTGGTGCTGGTGTCCTCCTCCGCGTCCAATATCAGCGGGGTGTGGCAGGATCTGTTCGGCATCCTGCTGGTCACCACCCTGGCCGTCATCCTCATCGCCGCCATCATCAGTTCGGTGACCAGTATGCGCCAGTCCCAGCCAATCAAGGAGATTGCCGCCGCGGCCCGGCAGTTCGGCCTGGGCCGGCTGGACGTGCGGGTGGACGTGGGTTCCCGCCGGGACGAGGTGGGGGAGCTGGCTGAGGCGTTCAACGCCATGGCCGACTCGCTGTCCAAGAGCGAGCAGCGCCGCAGCGAGTTCATCGCCAATGTGTCCCACGAGCTGAAAACCCCCATGACCTCCATCGCCGGCTTTGCCGACGGCATTTTGGACGGCACCATCCCCCCCGACCAGGAGCGGCACTACCTGGAGATCATCTCCTCCGAGACCCGGCGGCTGTCCCGGCTGGTGCGATCCATGCTGGACCTGTCCCGGCTCCAGTCCGACGAGCGGGCCGCCCAGCAGCAGTTTGACCTGTGTGAGACCCTGGTGCGGGCGCTGGTCACCCTGGAGAGCAAGGTGAACGCCAAGCACCTGGAGGTGGACGCCCAGCTTCCCCAGGACGAGCCGGTCCCCGTGTGGGGGGACCAGGACGCCATCACCCAGGTGTGCTATAACCTGCTGGACAACGCCATCAAGTTCTCCCAGGAGGGGGGCGTACTGGGCCTGGGGGTCACCGTGAAGGGGGCCAAGGCCACCGTTACCATCAGCAACCAGGGGGAGACCATCCCTCCTGAGGAACAGCAGCTGGTCTTTGACCGCTTCCACAAAACAGACCACTCCCGCTCCGCCGACCGGGACGGGGTGGGTCTGGGACTGTATATCGTCAAAACCATCCTCAACAGCCATAAGGAGACCATCTCCTGTGTCAGTCAGGACGGGGTGACCAAGTTTATTTTTACCATGACAAGAGCGTAGGACCTGGCAGAGCCCGCCCGTGGACGAGAAATATGAATGCCAGCCGTTGAAACGGGCATGACCCGCTTTGATGGAGCCGGAAGGAGGAGCTCCCATGGACAATTACCTCAACTACCGCTGGCCCAAAGGGCCGGGCGTCCAGCCGCCCCCGGTGCCCAGCGCCCGGCCGCTCCTGCCCAGGCCAAAAAAGCGGGGCGTGCGGCGCTGGTTAGCGCCGGTTGTGGCCATTGCGCTATGCCTGGCGCTGCTGGGCGGGGTCAGCTTTTGGGCGGTGAACGGCATTGCCAATCTTATCGCCCAGGCCGAGCCCAGCGTACCCGAGGATCCCCGCCCCCAGATCAGCTGGGAGGTGTCCCGGGATTCGGATTGGTCCCCTGACGACCTGCCTTGGGGGGAGCCGGATCCATCGGTGGCGCTGTCCGCCCAGCCCCCAGGATCCGCCGTCACCGGGCCGGAGGTGTATGAGGCCGTTCTGCCCAGCATGGTGTGTGTGGAGGCAAGCCATTCGGGCAGGTTCAATGGCGGGCTTGTCAGCGTGGGCACCGGGGTGGTGGTGTCCGCCGAGGGCTATGTACTCACCAACTACCACATCATTGACGAGACGGTGAGCGTCCGGGTGCTGCTGGTGGAGGGCGATTACCGCTATTTCAAGGCCAAGGTGATCGGCTTTGACCAGGAGTTTGACTTGGCCGTGCTGAAATTTGACCCGGAGGGCTTGGAGCTGACCCCCGCCCGGCTGGGGGACTCCGATGCGCTCTCGGTGGGGGAGCGGGTATACGCCGTGGGCAACCCCATGGGCTACCTGCTGGGCTCCATGTCCACGGGCATTGTGTCCGCCCTGGGGAGGGACGAGCAGGAGTCGGGCAGCCCCTTGGGCATGATCCAGACCGATACGCCGCTCAACCCCGGCAATTCCGGCGGGGCGCTGCTCAACGAGGCGGGCCAGGTGGTGGGCATCACCAGCGCCAAGATCACCGGCCTGTCCCGGGAGGACGGGGAGGCGGTGGAGGACGCCGCCGTCATTGAAAACCTGGGCCTTGCCATCCCCATTACCGACGCCATCCCCTTCATTAACCACATCCTGGCCACCGGGGAGAGCTGGCGGCCCGCCATGGGCATACAGTGCAGCGCCGTCCAGGTGGATGGCCGCAAGGGCATCCAGGTGGCCGAGGTCACCGGCGCCGCCCCCAGGGAGGCGGGGCTGAAAAAGGGGGATCTGATCGTGTCCGCCAACGGCGTGCCGGTGGCCACGCTGGTGGAGTTGCGCCGGGTGCTCTACCGCACCGGGGCGGGGGAGGAGCTGACCTGCGCCGTTTTCCGGGGCGGGGAGGAGATGGAGATCTCCTTTGCCCTGATGGACAGCCTGAAAGGGGATTGAGGCGGCTGTGGAGCGCGATCAAGTGGCCGCCCTGCTGGCGGGGGCCGGAGGGTATCTCTCGGGCGAAGAGATGAGCCGCACCCTGGGGGTGACCCGGGCGGCGGTTTGGAAGGAAATCGAGGCCCTGCGGGGGGCGGGCTGGCCCATTGAGTCTTCCACCCGGAAGGGTTACAGGCTGGCGGGGCCGCCCCCCGCCCTGTCCGCGCCCTACATCAGCGCGCGGCTGGGCCCCGGCAATCTATTTGCCGGAAAGATTACGGTGGAACCCCTGGTGGACTCCACCAACACCCGGCTGAAGGCGCGCGCCCACTCCGCCCCCACGGGGAGCGTCCTGCTGGCCGAGGAGCAGAGCGGGGGCCGGGGCACCCACGGGCGCTCCTTCCAGTCCCCCCGCGGGGACGGGCTGTACCTGTCGGCGCTCATCCGGCCCCGGGTGGGGCTTGCCGACCTGCTCACCCTGACGGGATGGGTGGCGGTGGCCGCCCGGGAGGGAGTGGAAAAGGCCAGCGGGGCCCCGGTGGACATCAAGTGGCTCAACGACCTGTATTTGAACGGGAAAAAGCTGTGCGGCATCCTCACCGAGTTCGCCCTGCTGGCGGAGAGCGGCGAGCCGGACTACGTGGTCACCGGCATGGGGGTGAACATGAACCAGAGCGCCGAAACCTTCCGCGCCCAGGGGTTGGAGGGCGTGGCTGCCTCCCTGGCGGGGGAGGGCTGGCCGGTGGAGCAAAACCATCTGGCGGTGTGCCTGCTGGAGGCGCTGGATAAGCTGGTGCGGGATTTCCCGGAAAAGCGGACGGATTATCTGGAGCGTTACCGCGCCCACTGTATTACCCTGGGGCGGAGGGTGAGCTTTGACGGGGAGGGAAGCCTCCAGGCCGGCACGGTCACTGGGGTGGACGGAAATTTCGCCCTTGTGGTGGACGGGGACGACGGAAAACGGCATGTGGTGTCCTCTGGGACGGTGAAAATGATAGGATAAGAGCCGAAAAGCCTCGCAGGGTTTGCGCCCGCAGCCCATTCCGCCGGAAAAGGCAACGCTTTTTTCGATGGGGAGAGCCCCGCGCGCCGCGCGGGGCTCTCTTTCGCGTTTATTCAAAGCTGTCCAGAATCTGGTGGAGCAGGGTTTCAAGCCCGGCCTCGTCCAGCGGGCTCTGAATATGGCCGTACAGATCCACCTCATATAAAACGCCGTCCTTCATAAAGGAACCGATCAGATCGTGGGCCGCGCCCTCCTCGTAATCCACGCTCTGCATGACCACCTCCGCCACGCACCCGTTGGCCATGGGGTAGCTGTCCAAAATCTCGGCCTGGAAGTTGTCCCAATCCAACGGCCAGCCGCGCCCGGAAAGGATGTCTCCGGAATAGTCCGGCGTGTAGATATACGCATCCGTGGTATACGTCAACCCGTTGCTGAGCTTGGCGGCGTTGTATATGTTTACGTATGTGATTTTGCCGTCCCCGTACATCTCATACTTTGCCGAGACGCGGTATTCGTTGGTAAAAATGACGCCGTCCATGCTGTGCCAGACGAGGGGGATGCTGTCCCCCAGATAGGCCTTGGCCTGCTCCCAGGTGTCGAACTTCTGGTTGAACAAAATGCTGGGGTGGTCCCAGGCCGCGAAGTCGTCCTGAAACTCCTGGGTGAACTCCTCCAGGGCATGGGCGATGGGCCGGCCGTAAATGTGGTAGCCTGTGAAAGCATCGCCCCAATGCTCCTCCTCATAGGGCCGGACTGCCAGCCGGTAGACGGCGGTGGCGGCGAAGGCCGTCCCCACCAGCGCCAGGCACAGGCAGGCCGCGAGGAGCGCCGCGCGCAGGGGCCGGGTACGGGGCCGGGGCGTTCCGGCCTCCTCCACCGCCCGCGCCGTCCGCTCCCGAAGAGTGGGGGCGGGGGTGAAGTTCTCCATGGCCTGCCGGTAAATCTTTTCGTTCATGGTTGACCCTCCATTTCTTTGCGCAGCAGCTCCCGGCCCCGCTTGAGCCGCATTTTCACCGCTGACTGTCCCAGCTTCAGGATCTCGCCGGTCTCCGCCACCGAATAGCCCTCGCAGTAGTGCAGGTGGATGGGGCCCTTATACTGCTCGGGCAGGGCCACGATGGCCTCCGCCAGCCCCAGGCTTTCCGGGTTTCGGACAGGGAGGCCGGGCTCCAGCTCCACCGCCCGCCTGCGCCAGAAGCCCCGGAGCTGATCCCGGCACAGGTTTACCGCCACCCGCAGCAGCCACCGCTTCTCGTGCTCCCCGTCCGCAAAGGCGGGGGCGCGGCGGAGCAGGCGCAGGAAGGCCTCCTGGGTCACGTCCTCCGCGTCCGCCCGGCAGCCCAGGTATACCATGGCCAGCCGGTATACCATGGGGCCGTAGGCGTCATAGGCCGCCTCGAACCCCAGGGCGGCTTTGGGCGCGCCGTCCATAGGCAGTCCCCCCTCCTTGATGGGGGGCGCCAGTGCTGTGTCCGCCATATCCTCAACTCCTTTCACCTATTATAACGGTATGGCGGGGGCTTGGGTCACGCCTGAACCCAAAAAATTTTGCGCTGTGTTAACAAAAACAGGGCATCTGACGATATATTCCATAGGATAATCTGATGAAAGGGGTGTGGCATATGGAGCTGCGCACCACCCGGGAGATGCGGCGGAACGAGCGGCTTGCCAGGGCGATGACGAAGGAAAAGAAGGTGGAGGGCGCTGCGGCCCCCGCCCAATCCCAGCTTGCCCGGCAGCCCGCCGACAAGCTCACCCTGTCCCGGCAGGCGCTGAACTATTTGGAGGAGCAGAACCGCCTGGCCTGGGAGCGGGATCAGCAGAGGGAGCAGCAGCGCCAGGGCCGCATGAACGACAGCCTCAGCGCCCTGGACAGCGGGGAGAGCCAGCTGGACTCCATGGAGAAAAAACTGAAGGTGATGAACAAGTGCCAGAAAATCGCCGCGTCCATCATGCGGGGGAACCGGGTGCCGCCGGAGGACTTGGCATACCTGATGAATAACGACCCGGAGGGCTATAAGCTGGCCATGGCCATGCGCCGGGAAAACCCGGACCCGGAGGACTGCGAGAGCGTGTTGGACGAGGAGGATCGTGCCGGGGCCTCCGGCGGAGGGTATGGCGAGGACGCCGCCTCAATTGAGGGCGTGTTCGGAGGCGGGGAGGCGGTCGCCGGAGGGGAACCGGCCTGAAAGGCCTCCCCTCGATAAATTATGGGGTTTGAAATAGGACTGATTCAAGCGGCAAAATGCCGCCGATGGATTGAATCAATGCTTTCTCAACATGCAATTCCGCCGTTGATGGGGCCTGCGTGATCTGGCATAATAGACTGCGGCCCAAAGCGGGCCTGGAGATGTTCCATCGCGCCCGGCGGAAGAGAAAACTGTACAGGAGGAATGCGCCATGGCGGAAAACACAGAAAAAACCTGGAGGAACCAGGTAATCTACTCCATTTTTGTGCGTAACCACACCCAGGAGGGCACTTTTGAGGGGGTGCGTCGGGATCTGCCCCGCATCCGGGAGTTGGGTGCGGACGTGATCTGGCTGCTGCCTGTCCACCCCATCGGGGAAAAAGCCCGCAAGGGGGTGTTGGGCAGCCCCTACGCCATCCGGGATTATCGGGGGGTGAACCCGGAGTACGGCACGCTGGACGACTTCCGCCGTCTGGTGGACGAGGCCCACAGGCTGGGGATGAAGTGCATCATCGACGTGGTTTACAACCACACCTCGCCGGACTCAGTGCTGGCGGAGGAGCATCCCGAGTGGTTCTACCACAAGGAGGACGGCGCCTTCGGCAACCGGGTGGGGGATTGGTCGGATATCATCGACCTAGACTACAAAAACCGCGGGCTGTGGGCCTATCAGATCGAGACGCTGAAGTATTGGGCGTCTATGGTGGACGGTTTCCGATGCGATGTGGCCCCGCTGGTGCCGCTGGGCTTCTGGCGGGAGGCCAGGGCTGCGGTGGAGAGCGTCCGCCCCGGATGCCTGTGGCTGGCGGAGACGGTGGATCCAGGTTTCATCGCCCAGCTGCGCGCGGAGGGGTTCGGCTGCCTGTCCGACTGCCAGACCTACGAGGCCTTTGATATCTGCTACGACTACGACATCTACCACGTGTTCCGGGACTATCTGGACGGCACAGTCCCCCTGGCCCGCTACGCCGAGGCGGTAAACCGGCAGGAGGTGACCTACCCCGCCAACTACAGCAAGCTGCGCTTCCTGGAAAACCACGACCAGGCCAGGGCGGCCTTTCTGGTGCCGGACGGGCCCTCCCTGCTCAACTGGACTGCCTTCAGCTTCTTCCAGAAGGGAACCGGGTTCATCTACGCCGGACAGGAGGCGGGCTGCGCTCATTTGCCCAACCTGTTCTACAAGGATCCGGTGGATTGGACGGGGCCGGACCGCTCGGAGCAGTTCCGGCGGCTGTGCGCGTTGAAAAAGCACCCGCTCATGACGGACAGCGCCTACACCGTCCAGGCTCTGCCGGGGGACGTGCTGTACGCCGTCCACCGCAAGGGGAACCGCCGCCTGGCGGGGGTGTTCAGTGTGCGCGGAGCCAAGGCGCTGGTGCGGGTGGATGTGCCGGACGGATGGTACGAGAACCTGTTTGACGGCGGCCGGGTGGAGGTGAAGGACGGCCGGGTGAGCTGCCGGGGCGTCCCCATCATCATTGAGACGGCACAGTGACCCGCCCTGAATTCTTAAAAAAGCCTAAAGTCTGCCCCCGGCGTATGGAAACGCCGGGGGCGTTTATGATATGATAGAAGCGTGAGCTTAGCCGCGCAGGGGAGCTTGGACCGCAGAAAGCGCGGCAATACCACTGTTGATAGGAGAACCGCCATGGAAAACGCAAACATTCTGGTCGTGGAGGACGATGCCGACATCAACCGCCTGCTGTGCACCATTTTGGAGGGGGCGGGCTATTCCTGCCGCTCTGCCTTTTCCGGCAGCGAGGCCCTGCTTTGGGCGGAAAAATACGACTATGACCTGATCGTGCTGGATCTGATGCTCCCCGGCCTGACCGGGGAGGAGCTTATCGCCCGCATCCGCCGGGGCAAGACTATGCCTATTATCGTGGCTTCCGCCAAGGTGGGGGTGTCCGACCGGGTGAACGTGCTCAAGCTGGGGGCGGACGATTTCATCCCCAAGCCCTTTGACAATGCCGAGGTGCTGGCCCGGGTGGGTGCCCAGCTGCGCCGAAGCCGGGAGTTTTCCGCCCCCAGGGCAGATGTGCTTACCGCAGGGCCGCTTGTCCTGGACCGGGACAGCCATACCGCCAGCCTGGACGGGGAGGAGCTGACCCTCACCGGGCGGGAGTTTGATATCCTGGCCCTGCTGATGGAAAACCCCCGCCGGGCCTTTTCCCGGGCCCAGATCTATGAGGCGGTGTGGGGGGAGGATTTCCTGGGGGACGAGAACACGGTGAACGTCCATGTGAGCAACCTGCGCGCCAAGCTGGCCAAGGCCGACCCCGATAGAAGTTACATCAAAACGGTGTGGGGCATAGGCTTTAAGCTGGGGGAAGTGTGAGCTTGGGCGCGCCGCCCCGGGATTTAGACTTTCTTTATACTTCCTTTGAGGAGTTTTGGCCTTTCCGCGTTATGCTGTAAACAATCCAAACAGAAAGGCGGAAGCGCTATGAACGACAATTCAGCTGTCATGGCGGCCTATGGCCTGAAAAAAGCCTACGGCGGGTGCATGGCCCTGGACGGGGTGAACATGCAGGTGCGCCGGGGGGATGTCTACGGCCTGGTGGGCCGCAACGGGGCGGGCAAGACCACCCTCATGCGGATGGCCACCGGCCAGTCCGAGCCAACAGGGGGTGAGCTGGAGCTGTTCGGCGCGTCGGGAAAGAACATGCGCCCCCAGCGATGCCGCACTGGGGCCATGATCGAGATTCCCTCCTTTTCCCCCTTCCTCACCGCTCACGAGAACCTGGAATACTACCGGCTCCAGCGGGGTATCCCCGGGAAACAGGCGGTGGACGAGGTGTTGGAGCTGGTGGACCTGGCGGACGCGGGCAAAAAGAAGTTCAAGGCCTTCTCCCTGGGCATGAAGCAGCGGCTGGGGCTGGCCCTGGCCCTGATGAACCATCCGGACTTTCTCATCCTGGACGAGCCCATCAACGGCCTGGATCCGAAGGGGGTGGCGGAGTTTAGGCAGATCTTGCGCTCCCTCAACCGGGAGCGGGAGACCACGATCTTCATATCCAGCCACATCCTGTCCGAGCTGTCCAACGTGGCCACCCGGTACGGCTTTATGGAGCAGGGCAGGATTCTGGAGGAAATCTCGGCGGAGGCCCTCCATGACAAATGCCGCACCTGCCTGCGCATGGAGGTGGACGACGCGGCGAAGGCCGCCGCTGTCCTCCAGACCCAGCTGGGCACGGATAAATTCGAGGTGCTTCCAAACAATGTGGTGCAGCTCTACGACTGCCTGGACGACCCCAAGCGGGCGTCCTATGCCCTGGCCCAGAACGGCGTGGCCCTGCTGGCCATGGAGCAGAAGGGCGCGGACCTGGAAGCGTACTTCCTCAATCTGATCGGAGGTGGCCGCCATGCTTAACTACATCCGCGCCGAGGCCTATAAGCTGCTTCACCGGCCCTACACGTATATTGCCCTAGGCGTCCTGCTGGCGTTGGAGGCGCTGTACGCCTCCATGTTCGCCTTCCACAACAGCCATTCCTTGGTCACCCCCTTCGGCGCGGCTGTCGTCACCCTCGTGGAGATGGGAACCATCGGTTTCTGCATCTGCCTGCTTATCGGGGACATCGTGTTCGCCGGGCAGTACAAAAACTCCACCCTGAAAAACGAGGTGTCCTTCGGCCTGAGCCGTGCCCAGATTTACTTGGGTAAGCTCATCGCCCAGACGCTGCTGTCCATCGCCTATCTGGTGGTGATGATGGCTTTCTTCATCGCCCTGTGCGCAGTGTGCCTGCCTATGGAGGCGGGAACCTTCTATTCCGCGCCGGAGGCGCTGGTCATCGTGGGCTATTTCCTGGCGGCGGGCCTGCCCCTGTGGGTGGGCGCCCAGGCGGCGCTGTGCATGTGTCTGTTCCTGGTGAACGGAGAGATGGCGTCCTCTTTCTTCTATGTGGGCATCGTGTTTGTGCTGGAGGCCATTTTTGATGTGGCAGGCCTGCTCGCCGGTGGGCCGGTGGGGGATGTGTTGCTGACCATATGCCGGTACTTCCCCCGTAATATGCTGGATGGAGCCAAGGCAGTGGTGGGCGATTGGATGTACCTGGGCAAGGCGTGGCTGGTAGGGGCCTTCTGGGTGGTGGTGTGTACGGCCATTGGCCTGTATGGTTTTAGAAAGAAGGAGATCAAATGAGACGAGGGGGAAATCGGATGGGCATCGCCCTTGGTGTTGTAATCGCGGTGGCCTTTCTTGCCGGGCTGTGCTGCATCCTGCAAAAGCAGGAACATTGAAACGGCTTTCAGCCGGGCCGGGAGGCCCGGCGAAAGCCGTTTTCGGAAGCGCGAAGGCAGGCGCCCCTCCTGAACGTGGTGAAGAAGAGGTGTCCTATGAAAACGCTGTTTGTGGTGCTCCTACTTGACACGCTGCCTGCCGCTCTTTAGGTGGAGATGATGGATCTGTGGAATTTTTTGGTTCGGCTGGTGATGATGGGCCCGCTGGGCATTCTCGGCCCTGTCCTCCTGATCTTGGCGGGGCTGTGGGCCAGCCGGGGGGACCGCTCGCCCTGGTATGTGAAAGCGGTACTGCTGGTACTTTTACTGGTGCTTTTCCTCATCATGTTTAGAATCATTTGACGGCTGAAGGGAGGGCTTTTATGAAAACCGTCCTGATTGTCCTGTTGGCCCTGCTGTGTGCCGTCCTCATCGGGCGGCAGATCACGCTGGAGCGGGGGCTTCATCGGGCCGCCCGCCGGATGCGGGAGCAGATGGCGGACGTGACCACCGCCCGCCTCTCCCTGCCCTGCCCCAGCGCCGGGGCGGAGGAGCTGCTGGCCTGCCTGAACCAGCTTTTGGAGCTTCGCCAGGAGGAGCGGGCGGCCTACCGCCGGAAGGAGCGGGCCCTGCGCCAGCAGATCGCCAACGTGTCCCACGACCTGCGCACGCCGCTGACCTCCATCCTGGGCTATTTGCAGCTGCTGGAGGGGGAGGGGCTGTCCCCGGAAAAAAAGGGGGAGTATCTGGCGGTGATTGAGGGGAGGGCCCGGACCCTCCAGACCTTCATCGCCGCCTTTTACGACCTGTCCCGGATCGAGGGGGGCGAGCTGCCTCTGGAGCGGGAAAAGGTGGATCTGGGCCGGGCGCTGTCCGACCAGCTGGCGGCGGCCTACGAGCAGATTGAGGCGGCGGGGCTGGTGGTGGAGGTGGACATCGCCCCCGGCCTGCCCCCGGTGTGGGCGGACAGCGGGGCGGTGACCCGGATCTTCTCCAACCTGCTTACCAACGCCCTGCGCCATGGGGAAGACGCCCTGGCCGTGAAGCTGTACCGGGAGGGGAACGCCGTGGTGTCCGCCTTTTCCAACCGGGCGGGGGGGCTCTCCGAGGAGGACGCGGCCCATGTGTTCGAGCGGTTCTACACTGCGGACAAAATGCGCACCGGCCAGAGCACCGGGCTGGGGCTGGCCATCGTCAAGGCCCTGGCGGAGCGGATGGGCCACGCCGCCCGCGCCCGGTGGGAGGACGGGGTGTTCACGGTGGAGGTCAGGTGGACGGTCTGAGGGAAGTGTGGCTCACGGCGGCTTCGCGCTTCTCGTTGTCACGCTTCGCCTGTTCGCGACGCGCGGCTTCGCTCCGTCTCGGGCAAACCCCGGTCCGCCCTGCGGCGGCAGGGCTTTTGCCCTCGCTGCGCTCCATCCGCGCTGCTCACGGCGGCTCCGCGCTTCTCGTTTGTCGAATTTAACAAAACGTTAAAGGGTTGGCGGTTTACGCCAACCCTTTTGTGTGGTATGATATTCCATGATTCCCCAAACTACGACAAAAAGGAGCTTACCTATGGCTCATTCAGCACAAGCGCAGCAGGCCCCGCCCCCCAGGCGCGGGCGGAACGGCAAGGAGCGTCCCCGCAGGCGGGAGGAGCGCCCCGCCCGGGACCGCCGGGAGCCGGAGCGCATTTTTCCCGACCCCAAGCTGGGGCTGACCACGGCCCAGGCGTCCGAGCTGCTGGAGCGGGGGCTGGGCAACGAGGCGGTGGCCTCCAACGCCAAGACCACCGGCCAGATCATCCGGGAGAACACCCTGACCTTCTTTAACCTGGTGTTTGTGGTGTTGGCGGCGCTGCTGGTGGTGTCAGGCAATTTCCGGGACATGATGTTTTTGGGCATCGCCGTGGTCAACTCCGTCATCGGCATTATCCAGCAGCTGCGCTCCCGGGCCACCCTGGAGAAGCTCACCCTGCTCAGCGAGGCCAGGGTGAAGGTGGTGCGGGACGGCCAGCTGGGCACCGTCCCCGTCCACAAGCTGGTGCGGGAGGACATTGTGGAGCTGGGCGCGGGGGACCAGATCCCCGCCGACGGCCCGGTGATGTCCGGCCAGGTGACGGTAAACGAGGCCCTCATCACCGGCGAGGCCGACCCCATCACAAAGAACCCCGGCGACGAGCTGCTCAGCGGCAGCTTTGTGGTGTCCGGCAAGTGCCGGGCCCGGCTGGACCGGGTGGGCGCGGCCAGCTACGCCTCCCGGCTGTCCCTGGAGGCCAAGGCCGACCAGGGGGTGGGCCGTTCGGAGATGATGAAGTCGCTGGACAAGTTGATCCGCTTCATCGGCTTTGCCCTCATCCCCATCGGGGCGGCCCTGTTCTACAACGAACTGGTGGTGCAGGAGAACGTGTTTTCCGACGCGGTGCCCGCCGTGGTGGCCGCCCTCATCGGCATGATCCCCGAGGGGCTGTACCTGCTCACCAGCGTGGCTCTGGCGGTGTCCGTCATGCGCCTGGCCCAGCGGCAGACCCTGGTGCACGAGATGAGCGCGGTGGAGACCCTGGCCCACGTGGACGTTTTGTGTGTGGACAAGACGGGCACCATCACCCAGCCGGAGATGTCGGTGCGGGAGGTGGTCCCCCTGGACGAGGACCGCTGGCCCCAGGCCAAGGTGGAGGAGGTCTTCAACGCCTATTACCAGGCCATCGACGCGGACAACGACACCGCCCGGGCCATGGCCCAGCGCTTCCATAAGTCCTCCATCTGGCAGGTGGAGCGCACCGTGCCCTTCACCTCGGCCAACAAGTGGTCGGCGGTGGTGTTCCGGGGATATGGCGCCTATGTGGTGGGCGCGCCGGAGTTCATCATGAAGGCCCGGTACGCCGATCTGGAGCACATGGTCACCCCCTACCAGGCACAGGGCTGCCGGGTGCTGCTACTGGCGAAATGCGCCGCCGCCCCCACCATGGAGGGGGGGATCACGGGGGCGGTGGAGCCGCTGGCCCTGGCGGTCATCAGCAACCCCGTCCGGGCGGAGGCCCCGGACACCTTCCGCTATTTTGCCCAGCAGGGGGTGGAGGTGAAGGTGATCTCGGGGGACAACCCCTCCACCGTGTCCGCCGTGGCCATGGAGGCGGGGATCAAAGGGGCGGAGCGCTTTGTGGACGCCGCCGCCCTGAAGGAGCCCGGCGACTACGCCCGGGCGGTGCGGGATTACACCGTGTTCGGCCGGGTGACCCCGGACCAGAAGCGCAAGCTGGTGAAGGCGCTGCAAAAGGCGGGCCATACCGTGGCCATGACGGGGGACGGCGTCAACGACGTGCTGGCCCTGAAGGACGCGGACTGCGGCATCGCCATGGCCTCCGGGGCGGAGGCGGCCTGCCAGGTGGCCCAGGTGGTGCTGCTGGACTCCAACTTCGCCTCCATGCCCCAGGTGGTGCAGGAGGGGCGGCGGGTCATCAACAATATCCAGCGGGCGGCGGCGCTGTATCTGGTGAAGAACATCATGTCCCTGTTTTTGTCCCTCATCAATTTGTTCGCCGGCTTCCCCTATCCCTTTATCCCCATCCAGCTCACCCTCATCAGCGCGCTGACCATCGGCGCGCCCTCCTTCGTGCTGGCGCTGGAGCCCAACCATGAGATCGTCAAGGGCCGGTTTATGACCAACGTACTGCGCCGGGCCCTGCCGGGGGGGCTGACCAACGTGCTGCTCATTTTGGGCATCGAGCTGTTTACCCTGGCTTTTTCCTTCGAGCGGGTCACCCTGTCCACCCTGGCTACCGTCATCATGGGCGAGGTGGGGCTGCTGGTGCTGTACTACATCTCCCGGCCGCTGGACTGGAAGCGTTGGACGCTGCTGGGGACCATGGCGGGGGCCTTTGTCATCGCCGTGCTGGGCTTTGGCTCGTTCTTCCAGCTCACCCCGCTGGACTTCCAGTCGGGGCTGGTGATCGTGGTGTTTTTGCTGCTTACCCCGTCGGTGATCTATGTGCTGGAACGGGCGGTGGACGTGGCCGGGCGGCTGGCGGTGCTGTGCAGGCGGCGGATCGGGGAGCCGGAGCGCTCCCACCGGGAAAACACCTGAATACGTGAGGCTGAAAAGCCGCCCCGCAGGGGCGGCTTTTTTGCCGTGTCCGGTGTGATAGCCAGAATTTCCCTGCCGGATGTAAAGAAAAATATTGCAATTTGCTTTACAAATGGTATAATATAATTGTTACGAAAGGGGGCGGAGGCCATGGGACAGGTTATGATTAACTTCCGTTTGGATGAAGAGACAAAGAAAAGCATGGAGCAGGCCTGCCGGGAGATGGGGCTGAGCATGACCGCCGCTTTTACCATTTTCGCGAAAAAGGTGGGCAAGGAGAAGCGGATTCCCTTTGAAATTACGGCGGAATGCCCGGATTTGCGCTTGGCCCGGCGGCAGCGCCGCCATGGGGATTTCGGGGAGGACTGCGGGGAATGCGGGCTCGGGCTGGCCCGGAGGCGGGAACGGCTGGAGCTGCTGTGCGGGGAAATCAGGCGTTCCCTGACCGCCATGCACGTCGCCGTCCCGGCCTCCATCACGGGGCTTCCCATGGAGCGCATCCGGATGCTGTGCGGCGACGAGCTCAAGGACAAGTCCGCGCAGGTGTCCAACGCCGTTGGACGGCTGTTCTCCGGCCAGGACGCCGGGGCGCTGGAGGGAAAGGATCTGGGCGTCCTGGATGAGTATATTGACGGCCTGTCGTCCATCGCGGGGGAGCTGCTGGAACTGGAGCGCACCCTGATTCCCGCCATGAAATCGTCTTCGGAGGGGGGCGGCGGCTTTGAGGAATACGGGCGGCGGCTTGCCGCCGTGTCCCAAAAATTTGACGGCCTCGCCCCTGTGATGCGGCGCTATTTGTGCTCCGCCGCCTGCGCCGGCGGGGGGCGCGCCGTCGCGGCCCGGATTCGGAAGGCCGCGGCTCCCGTTGGGACCGCCTATGTGCTCGCCGCCCTGGAGGGGCTGGAGGCGCTGATTATCCGGGAATTCGACGGGCTGGAGGAGCAGGCCGGGGCCCGCCTGGAGGGCGAATACATCCAGACGCTGGAGCTCACCCTGCAGGAGCTGGCCCGGGCGGAGCGGGAGGCCGGGGACGTGGGAGAAAAGGCGGCGCTGTGCCTGCGGGTGGTCAACGTACTCACCCAGGTGATTTCCGAAAACAGGCGGGCCCGGCGGGAGTGGGACGGGCGCAGCCTGGAGGCGGAGGTGGCCGCACTGGAAAGGCTTGCGGCCATGCGGGGGGAGACGGCGGGCGGTATGCAGCCGGACAGCTGAGAAGCTCCAAGCTGTTGAGATGCGGCCATGGCTTTATGCCACGTTAAAAGCCGTTGTCCCGGCTTGTTTGATATAGGAAACGCAGGGCTTGTAATTTGAAAGGAGGAGTCCCCATGCTGGAAAACATTCTGACCGCGCTTTATATTATCGTGCCTGTGGCCGTGGTGCTCGTCATCATTCTGCTGGGCTATGTCAAGGCCCCGCCCGACCAGGCCTACATCATCTCCGGCCTCAAGAAGGAGAGCAAGGTGCTCATCGGGCGGGCCGGCATCCGCGTACCCATTTTCGAGCGCCTGGATAAGCTGTACCTGGGCCAGATGACGGTGGACATCAAGACGGAGCAGTCCGTCCCCACCAGCGACTTCATCAACGTGAATGTGGACGCCGTGGCGAAGGTGCGCATCTCGCCCTTGGCGGACGGCATCAAGCTGGCGGCCAAGAACTTCCTGAACAAGCGCCCGGAGGAGATCACCC
>OFGO01000571.1_pt1 | contig 32999 bp, 24 predicted proteins | sample 1521761 | NCBI WGS metagenome assembly OFGO01 (sample SAMEA3504128, study PRJEB24116) | mouse gut metagenome | biome: mouse gut; feature: mouse-associated habitat; material: faeces | place: Denmark | collected 2011
GGCGCCAAAACCGACACCTACTACGGCCAGGCCCTGGCGGTGGTGCGGGCGGGAAGCGAGGGGCCCGTGGAACTGACTGTGACCGACGGCAGACTCTCCGGCAGCGCCGCCATTTCGGTGGCGGCTGAATGAGAAGCAGCCGGGCCCGAACGGCAAAATGGGAAGGCCCCCGCGTCAGCGGGGGCCTTCCCGTCATTTCAGGCTCAATTCCAAACAGGGGGTTTCCGCCGCCGCGTCCTCCAGCACCCGCAGCAGCAGCCTTCCAAAGGCCGTCTCCTCCATGGCCTCCCGGCCATGCAGCTCCAGCCGCACCGGCTGGCCCGGCCCCGTCAGGCAGTCGTGGAGCGCGTCCAGGTTGCGCCCCCACCACTCCGGCAGCTCCAGCGCCCGGCCCAGCTGCTCCATGGCCTCCTCCCTGTCCCGCAGCCGGGCCCCGTCCAGTCTGATGGTCTCCATCGTCACGGCTCCCCGTAGAGCAGCTCAAAGCTCTCGTAGTGGTCCCCGGTGTAGTAGACCAGCCCGTCGTTGGAGAACACCACACGCTCCGCGCCCCGGGACGTGCCCCCCACGGTGCCGATGTCGCACTCGGTATAGACCCGGCCCTCCGCCTCGGGCAGCAGCCCCTCGTAATTCCCAAAACGGCTGCCGCCGATGGCCGTCCCCTCGCCGGCGCAGCGCTCCACGCTGCCCCCGGTCCAGCCCAGCTCCTGGGCCTCCCGCTTGGTGACGTAGTTGCCGGGCAGATGGCCGTAGAGGTGGATATACAGCGCCACCTCCTCCTTGGAGCTGTACCAGCCGTCCTCCTCAACCGTCGGGCCCGGCGTCGTTTCCGCCGGGGCTTCCGGCGTCGGGGCCGCGGACTGCTCCGCCCCGGAAGAGGGCGTTTCCGGCGGGGCGGGCGTCTGCTGCGCCGCCGGGGAGGGCGCAGGCGGCGCGGAGGGCGGAAGCCCCGCCGCCGGGCCGCCGCAGGCGGACAGCCCCAGCGCCAGGAGCAGCGCCAGCAGGAGAGCGGAAAGGCGTTTCATTTTGCATCACCCATATCTGTCAAGGATGCCCCTATCTTATGCCATGGAAGCCCCCTTGTCAAGCCGCATCCCACTAATTCGGCCCCTAAAATACGCGGATATGGGGTATGCAGACCACAAATTGCCCGCCCCACTCCCGGATGAAGCCTGCGGTCTCGGTGATTTCCTCCGTCAGGTTCCAGGGCAGGATCAGCACATAGTCCGGCTTGTGCTCCCGCAGCGCCTCCCGGCCCACAATGGGGATCAGGCTGCCGGGGAGGTACAGCCCCTGCTTGTGCGGATTGGAATCCACCACAAAATCAATGAGGTCATTTTTGATCCCGCAGTAGTTCAAAAATGTATTCCCCTTGGCCGCCGCGCCAAAGGCGGCGACGCGCTTCCCCTCCCGCCTCCACTGGCTGAGGCTGCGCAGGGCATCCAGCTTGATTGCCTGGATTTTCGCGGCAAAATCCCCGTATGTCCCGATGTCCTCCAACCCAAATTCCCGTTCCCGCGCCAGAAGGGCCTGAACGGACTGCCGCGTCTGTGTCCGGCCATATTCCCGGTGGGCCGCGTAGATCCGCAGGGAACCGCCGTGGGTGGGCAGCTCCTCCACGTCATAAACCTCCAGCCCGTGGGCGTTGAAGATACGCTTTACCGTCCCCAGCGAGAGGTAGTGGAAGTGCTCGTGATAAATGGTGTCAAACTGGCACTGCTCAATCAGCCGGAGGAGGTGGGGGAACTCCATGGTGATCGTCCCGCCGGGGGCCAGCACCGTACCCAGCCCCTCCACAAAGCTGTTGATATCCGGGACGTGGGCCAGCACATTGTTGCCGATTACCAGGTCGTAGAGGCCGTCCCGGCTCCTGAGCTCCCGGGCGGAACCGGCCCCGAAAAAGCAGCATTCCACCTCAATTCCCTTTTTCCGTGCTTCCGCCGCCACATTTTCCGCCGGCTCAATGCCCTTGACGGGGACGCCATAGGGCTGGAAGTACTGCAGCAGGTAGCCATCGTTGCAGGCAATTTCCAGCACATGGCTGACCGCCGTAAGGGAAAGGCGGGGGACGATCATATCCACATACGCCTTGCAGTGGGCCAGCCAGCTCCCGGAGTAGGAGCTGAAATACTGGTACTCCCCGAAAATCTGCTCAGGCCGCCGGTATTCGGCGGCCTGAACCAAAAAGCATTGGCCGCACACCTTCACATTCAGCGGATAAAACATCTGCCCACAATCCAAATCGTCCTTTTTCAGGTACTCGTTGGACAGCGGGGACAGGCCCAGGTCGGCAAAAGTATGCTTCAGCTCGCGGCCGCAAAAGCGGCAGTGTTGGTTATCCAATTTCATTTCCTCCCGTTTTTCGAGGCATCAATTTGAGGAGAGACTGCTTAAACTCCCAAAAGGTTTGGAAGCCTTGATCCCGCTCGGACAGCAGCGGCGCTTCCCCTGGGTCAAGCGGCCAGCCGATGCCCAGCTCCGGATCATTCCAAAGGATGCCGTCTTCGCTCTCCGGGTCATACCTGTCCCCACACAAATAATGTACGGCGGTGTTCTCCCGGCGCGCCAGGAACCCGTGGGCAAAGCCCTTTGGGATATACAGCATTTCCCGGTTTTCGGCGGACAGCGCAAAGCCCCGCCACTTTCCGAAGGTTCCCGAATCGGGCCGCAGATCCACCGCCACATCGTAAACCTCGCCGGACAGCACCCTGACCAGCTTGTCCTGACTGTGGCGCCGCTGGAAATGCAGCCCGCGCAGGGTATTCCGGGCGGAACTGGTCTCCAGCTCTTCAACCACATTGAGCGTTACGCCGTGCGCCGCGAAGGCTTCCCGCTCGAAGGTTTTGGAAAAATACCCCCGCCGGTCACAGTGAAAAACAGGCGCAATCAGGCGCAGCCCCTCAATATTTGTGTCCTGTAATACAAAAGATCCCATTCTGTCCGCCTCCTTTCCCAAGCTCAGGGGAAGGTTTTCGCAAACACGGCCTCATACGCCCGGACTTCCCCATAGGGCTGCAGGAACAGCGGAATCCAGCGTTCCCCTGCCCATGTCATCGGAACCCGCTGGTGCTCCAAGAACCCAAGCTGCTTCAGTTTTGGGTCTTCCCCGCCCGGCTGGAGGATTTCCCGAACCAGCAGCCGCCGGAACCCGCATTTCTGGTGGAGCTCCTCCAGCAGTTTCCCTGTAAGCCGGCCGGCATCCTCCACCACAAGTTCACAGTCCATGGTTTTGAAATCCGGGTTGACAAACTCCACGCCGGGGAAGCTGTCCTTGGCCCGCAGAAATTTCTCCCGCCGGGCCAGCCATCCAGTGATGGGGTTGGCCTCCTCCCTCCCGGTCAGAACCTGCCGCAAATGCGCGCAGACATACCGCACCTCCTCCCGGGCCATCTCCGCGCCGCTGGGCAGGTTGAACGCCCGCTCGTGGAGGCGGTGGGCCACCGGCGTGGGCTCCCGCCGGCAGCTTTGGTAGATCGGCAGGTCCGTGCAGGGGTAGAAGAACGGGCGGGGGCTGACAGCGCGTTTTTCCATTTCCGCCAAGACCTGCGCCGCATCCATGGGAACCGTCTGGTCCAGCACAGGCGTCACCATCCAGAAATTATTCCGAACGCCCGGCAGCTCCGGGTTCAGGGCCAGGCCGTCCATGCCCTCCAGCCCCTCCTGATACCATCGGAACACCTGGCGCTTTTTGGCCACAATCTCCTCCAGCCGCTCCATCTGCCCCAGGCCAAAGGCCGCCTGGAGGTTGGACAGGCGGAATTTATAGCCCACCTCCTCGTTGTAAAACCGTATGGTCGGGTGCTTCGCCTGGTCGCCCAGGAATTTGGCCCGGGCGTAGAGCTGCCCGTCGTTGGTGGTAAAAACTCCGCCCTCACCCATCACCACAGTTTTGGAACCGTGAAAGCTGAAGCAGCCCATATCCCCCAGCGCGCCGGCATGCTTCCCGTGGTAAAGGCTGCCCATGCTCTCCGCCGCGTCTTCGATGACATAAAGGCCCCTTTCCCGCGCGATGGCGTTAATCTCGTCCATTTTGCACGGATGTCCGTAGAGGTGGACCGGGATGACAGCCTTCGTCCTTGGCGTCACTGCGCGGCGGACAGCCTCCGGGTCAATGGTCCAGTCGTCCTCGCACACGTCTACAAAGACGGGGGTGGCGCCGACATAGGCCACCGGGTTGGCGGAGGCCACCCAGGTGCTGTCCGGCAGGATCACCTCGTCCCCTGGGCCCACGCCCACGGCCAGCAAGGCCAGATGGAGCGCGGCGGTGCAGGAGGGGGTGGCGATGGCGTATTTCACCCCCAGGGTCTTGCACACGGCCTCCTCAAAGCGCTTCAAATAATCAAAGCATTTTTCATTCCAACCCGTCAGGGCCGCGTCGGCGGCATACCAGACCTCCAGGGGGGAGACGGAGCTTCCCGACACTAAAATTGGTTTTGATAACACATCCAGCATATTTCTCGCCTCATCAGGTTTTATGGTTTTCGTTTAGGCGCCGTTTGAAAATTGGCAATATTCCGGCGGCGAGGAATTTTTTCGCCGGGCAAGGCGGTTTGGCGCAGAAATACTTTGTGTATTTCAAGATTGTTCAACGCCGCCAGCGGCGATTTTGGCCGTAAAGATGAGTGCTGAGGCTATTGGTACGGCTTCTCACTTCGCCTGGGCCTTGGCGAGAAACTTGTCCGCCTCAACAATAAACCGTTCATGGGCCCCGCCGCCAATCCTCCCCCTGCCGTCGCAGGCGGACACGGCAAAGGTGATTTTACGCCCCTCTATGGCGGTGACCTCCGCCCACGCCTCCACCTTCATCCCCACCGGCGTGGCGGCGTCATGGGTCACGTCCAGCCGGGTGCCCACCGTGGTGCTCCCCGGCATCAGGGCGGACTGCACCGCGTTCACCGCGGCCTCCTCCATCAGGGCGGCCATCCGCGGGGTGGCCAGCACGGGCAGCGAGCCGGAGCCCATGGCCTGGGCGGTATCCCCGTCCGCCACCACCGCTTCCGCGCGGCCCTTCATTCCAAGTTCAACAGACATCATTGATCCCTCCATCCTTTGGGTTATTTTCAGTATACGCCATTTTAAGAATTTCTTCAACCCTTTTCCCTTGCGTCCCTCCCCCGCTGTCCGTATAATAGAAAAAAACAGGAAACGGAGTGCGGGATATGAGCCACATCCTGGTCGTCGACGACGACATTTACATCGGAAACCTTCTTCAGGAGGCGCTGGAATCCGAGGGCTACCGGGTGAGCCGGGCCTATTCCGGCACCGAGGCGGTGCTGGCCCTGGAGCGGGGACGGCCCGACCTCATCCTGCTGGACCTGATGCTCCCCGGCCTGTCCGGCGAGGCCGTTCTGCCCAAGCTGGCCGGCGTCCCCGTCATCGTAGTCAGCGCCAAGGCGGATGTGGACAGCAAAGCCGCCCTGCTGCTGGGGGGCGCTGCGGACTACGTGGCCAAGCCTTTCGCCCTGCGGGAGCTGCTGGCCCGGGTGGCGGTGCGGCTGCGGGAGGCCCCCGCCCGGGCGGGAAGCCCCCTCGCCTTCGGCCCCCTGCGGCTGGAGCCGGACGCCCGCTCGGTCTGCGTGGACGGCGCGGAGGTGCGCCTCACCCGGACGGAATACGCCATTTTGAGGCTGCTCATGGCAAGCCCCGCCCAGGTGGTCACCAAATCCCGGCTGCTGGACGAGATTGGCCAGGACACCCCCGACTGCACCGAGAGCTCGCTGAAAACCCACGTCAGCAACCTGCGCCGCAAGCTCCGGGACGCCGGGGCGGGCGACCCCATCGAATCCGTATGGGGGATCGGGTTCAAAATGCGTACAGAACAGGAGAGATGAATATGGCGGCATTGACCACTATGAGGAATATTGGGTCTGAGATGGCCCGGAAGCTGGCCGCTGTGGGCATACACACCCCGGAGCAGTTGGCGGCGGAGGGGGCAGAGGGGGCGTTTTTCCGGCTGAAAGCCGTATTCCCCCAGGTCTGCCTGGTCCACCTCTACGCCCTGGAGGGGGCCATTCGGGGCGTGGAGTTCAACAGCCTTCCCCCGGACAGGAAGCGGGAGCTGAAGGCGTTCAGCGACCAGCTGAAGTGAGCCCCGAACCAAAGCCCAGCCACCCCCACCACAAAATCTCAACCATTTCTCAACGGTTTCCTTGACCGCTTTCTGGACGGTTCCATGCTACCATGGGCGCATCCAAGGAAACGGAGGTCTTTTTATGGACTATGTACTGGTCACCCAGGGCCTGTCCAAGCGCTACAAGGATTTCAAGGCCCTGGACAGCCTCACCATGCACGTGCCCAAGGGCAGCATTTACGGCTTCGTGGGCCGCAACGGCGCGGGCAAAACCACCCTCATCCGGCTCATCTGCGGCCTGCAATCCCCCACCGGCGGCTCCTACGCCCTCTACGGCGTGGACAGCGCCCAAAAGGACATCGCCAAGGTCCGCCGGAGGATAGGCGCGGTGGTGGAAACCCCGTCCATCTATCTCGACCTCACCGCCCAGGACAATTTGAAGGAGCAGTTCCGGGTGCTGGGGGTGCCCTCCGACGAGGGTGTCGGCGAGCTGCTCAAGCTGGTGGGCCTGGAGGACACAGGGAAGAAAAAGGCCCGCAACTTCTCCCTGGGCATGAAGCAGCGGCTGGGCATCGCCGTGGCCCTGGCGGGGGACCCGGACTTTCTGGTGCTGGACGAGCCGGTGAACGGACTGGACCCCCAGGGCATCATCGACATACGGGAGCTGATCCTCAAGCTCAACCGGGAGCGGCGCATCACCGTGCTCATCTCGTCCCACATTCTGGACGAGCTGTCCAGGCTGGCCACCCACTACGGCTTCATCGACTCGGGCCGCATGGTCAAGGAGCTGTCCGCCCGGGAGCTGGAGGCCGCCTGCCGCAAGTGCCTGCGCATTGAGGTTACCGACACCCGGGCCCTGGCCCGTGTGCTGGACGGCATGGGCGTGGAGTACAAAATCCTGGACGACGGCAAGGCGGACGTGTTCGCCCAGGTGAACATCTCCCAGCTGTCCAAGGCGCTGGACAACCAGGGCTGCGAGCTGTTGAGCGCCCAGGAGCGGGACGAGAGCCTGGAGAGTTATTTCGTCAACCTGGTAGGAGGTGGTTCCCATGACTGAGCTGCTCAGCGCCAACTTTATGCGGCTGTGGAAAAACAACACCTTCTGGGGCTCCCTGGGGGTATGCGTGGGCCTGGGGGCGCTGGCGGCCCTGGGGGAGTTCCGGTTCCAGGTGGGCATGGGCGCCGACCTGAGCCTGCCGGAGGTGGCCCAGGCCAAGGCCCTGCTGGAGGGGCAGTTCTTCGAGTACGCCGCCTTTATCGGCATACTCGCGGCGGAATTCATCTCCCTGTTCATCGGCACCGAGTACAGCGACGGAGCCATCCGAAACAAGATTGTGGTGGGCCGGTCCCGGCTGTCTATCTATTTCGCCAACCTCATCACCGGCTTTGCCGCCTCCCTGCTGTGCATGGCGGGCTATATGCTGTCCTGCCTTGCGGTGGGCGCGCCCCTGCTGGGCTGGTTCACCAAACCCGCCCCCCTGCTCCTCTGGGCCATCGCCGGGTCAGTGGTAATGCTGGCGGCGTTCTGCGCCATCTTCACCTTTGCCTCCATGAACTGCTCCAAAAAGTCCACTTCGGCGGTGATCTGCCTGCTGGGGGTGTTTGTGCTGCTGTTCGCCGCCGTGTATCTCAACGCACGGCTGGAGGCCCCGGAGTTCATTAGCGGCTACGAGCTGTCTGTCGGCGGGGAAATCTCGCAGGCCGTGCCGGAGCCCAACCCCCATTATCTCACCGGGCTGGAGCGGGAGGTCTACCAGTTCCTCTACGACCTGCTGCCCACGGGGCAGTCCGTCCAGTACACCACGCTGGGCTTCACCGACCCGGCCAAGCTGATGGGGCTGTCGGCGCTGGTGGCGGCGGTATTCTCCGCCGCCGGAGCCGCGCTGTTCCGGCGGAAGGACTTGAAATAGGTGGGTGGGATGGGGAATCTGCTGGCGGCAAACCTCTTCCGTCTGCGAAGGAGCGCCCTGTTTTGGGGCCTGCTGGCGGCCAGCGCGGGCTTTGGGGCCCTGGTCGCCTTCAATTACTACGAGATGAGCCAGATAGAGCCCATCGCTCTGGACGGGGCGTTTTTCATCTATCCGCTGACGGCGGCCATTCTCACGGCGGTCTTTATTCCCCTGTTTCTCGGCCGGGAATACAGCGACAGGGCCATCCGAAACAAGGTGGCGGCAGGGCACCTGCGCCCCCATATATATGGGGCCGGCCTGATAACGGCTCTGGCGGCGTCCCTGCTGTTCTGCCTGGCCCACATAGCGGCGGTGGCTGTGGTGGGCGCGCCGCTGGTGGGGTTTATAGAAATGGCCCCCGCCGCGGCCCTGTCCCTCATACTGGGCTCGCTGGCGGCCATGGCGGCGTTCTGCGCCCTGTTCACCCTCATCGCGATGAACTGCGGCAAAAAGAGCGTGTCGGCTGTGGCGTGCGTCCTGGGCGTGTTTCTCCTGCTGCTGGCCGCCGTCTACGTCAGGAGCCGCCTGCTGGCCCCCGAATATCTGAATGGGGTCTGGAACACAAAGGGGGAATTCATCCCGGGCGGGCCCACGTCCAATCCCCAATACCTGGGCGGCGCACAGCGGGCCGTTTTTGAGCTTCTCTATGCCCTGCTGCCCAGCAGCCAGGCCGTGGAGTACGCCAGCCGCGAGACACAGAACCTGAACTGGTTCCCGCTGTACTCGCTGGCAGTCATTACCCTGTCCACCGGGACTGGCATCCTCCTGTTCCGCAAAAAAGACTTGAAGTGAGGCGATTCCATGCTCCCCTGGCTGCTGTGCGGCGGGTTTGCCGCTCTGGCCCTGGCCCTGTTTATCCGCGTCCGCCTGCTCCAAAAAGGCCTGGACGGCATCACGGACCAGCTGGGGGAGCGGCTGGATTCCGACACCAACAACCCCATCTTCCTCCCCACCCGGGATACCCACGCCCGCAGGCTGGCGGCGGCGCTGAACGTCCAGCTCAAGGAGCTGCGCCGCCAGCGCCAGCGGTATGAAAACGGCGACCGGGAGCTGAAGGAGGCGGTCACCAACGTCTCCCACGACCTGCGCACCCCGCTGACCGCCATCTGCGGTTATCTGGAGCTGCTGGACAAGGAGGACAAGACCCCCCGGCAGGCCCGTTACCTTGCCCTGATTGCCGGGCGGGCGGAGGCCATGCGGCAGCTGACCGAGGAGCTGCTGCGCTACTCCGTGGCCGCCGGGATGGATGGCGGGCTGGATTTGGAGCCGGTGGATCTAAACGGGGCGGTGGAAGAGGCGGTGGCCGCCCTCTACGGGGCGTTTGTGGAGGCGGGGATAATCCCCCGCGTCTCCCTCCCTGCGCAGCGGGTGGCGCGCAATCTGAACCGGGCGGCCCTGTCCCGCGTGCTGGGCAACCTGCTCACCAACGCGCTGAAGTACAGCGGCGGGGATCTGGACGTGGCCTTGTCCCCGGACGGCGCCATTACCCTGTCCAACGCCGCCCCGGCGCTGGACGAGGTGCAGGTCGGGCGGCTGTTCGACCGCTTTTACACCGTGGAGACGGGGCGCAGCTCCACCGGGCTGGGGCTGTCCATCGCGCGGGCCCTCACGGAGCGCATGGGCGGGACCATCAGCGCCCGGTATGGGGCCGGGCGGCTGACGCTGGAGGTCCGCTTTCCGGGAACGTATTGAAAAAGTCCGCCCCCAGGCGGACTTTTTCTTGTTCAAAGTGCGCCTTTTCTTCCCTCCCCTTTGGTGATATAATCAGAAACTATACCAATGGCCTCAGCTCACATCTGAATCCTCCGGCTATTGGTACAGCTTCTAAGGTTTATTGATTATTTTACGAAATTGAGGGACACCCATGGAAGACGTGAAAAAAGCGGAGCTGTTTGAGCGCACCCCCATCCCCAAAGCGGTGCTCACCCTGTCCGTCCCCACCGTGCTCAGCTCACTGGTGATGGTGCTCTATAACCTGGCGGACACCTACTTCGTGGGCATGCTCCAGGACCCCATCCAGAACTCCGCCGTCACCCTGGCCGCGCCGGTGCTGCTGGCCTTCAATGCGGTGAACAACCTGTTCGGCGTGGGCTCCTCCAGCATGATGAGCCGCTCCCTGGGCGCAAAGGACTACGACACCGTGCGCCGCAGCTCCGCCTTCGGCTTCTACTGCGCCCTGCTTTGCGGCGTGCTGTTCTCGGTGCTCACCGCCGCGCTGCGCGCGCCCCTGCTGGCCCTGCTGGGGGCGGACGCCTCCACCGCTCAGGCCACCCTGGGCTACCTGCGCTGGACCGTCTTTTTCGGCGCGGCGCCCGCCATACTCAATGTGGTGCTGGCCTATCTGGTGCGCTCGGAGGGGGCCACCCTCCACGCCAGCATCGGCACCATGAGCGGCTGCCTGCTCAACATCGTGCTGGACCCCATCTTTATCCTCCCCTGGGGCCTTGGCATGGGGGCGGCGGGGGCCGGGCTGGCCACCTTTTTGTCCAATTGCTTTGCCTGCCTGTACTTCTTCGTGCTGCTCTTCGTCCGGCGGGGCACGACCTACGTGTGCCTTCTGCCCGCCATGGCCCGGCCCCGGCGGGAGCTGGTGCGGGGGGTGTTCGGGGTGGGCGTGCCCGCCTCCATCCAAAACCTGCTCAACGTCACGGGCATGACGGTGCTCAACAACTTCACCGCCGTGTTCGGCCCCGACGCCATCGCGGCCATGGGCATTGCCTACAAAATCAACATGATCCCCATGTACATCGCCATGGGCGTGTCCCAGGGCCTGATGCCGCTGGTGAGCTACAACTATGGCAGCGGAAACGCCCCCCGGCTGAAAAAGGCCGTGCTGTTCGCGGCAAAAATCTCGCTGTCCTTTATGGTTGTGGTGTCGGCAGGCTATTTCTTTGCCTCCGGCCCCCTCATCGGCCTGTTCATGAAAACGGAGGCGGTGGTGGCCTACGGAACCCGGTTCCTGCGGTACATGTGCCTGGCCCAGCCGTTTTTGTGCCTGGATTTCCTGGCGGTGGGCGTGTTCCAGGCCTGCGGCCTGGGGCAGTACTCCCTGGTGTTCGCCCTGCTGCGCAAGATCGTGCTGGAGATCCCCGCCCTGTATATCCTCAACTATTTCTCCCCCCTCTACGGCCTTGCCTGCGCCCAGACCGTGGCGGAGGTGGTGCTGGCCGCCGCCGCGGCGGTCATTCTCACCCGCCTGTTTCGCCGCATGGCGGCGGAGGGCACCCCCCTGCCCCCCCGAACTGGGAAAAAATGATCCCGCCCCCCTTTCCTTTTCCCCTCCCTTGGCCGATATAAAGGGTAGAGAAACTGGAAAGGGGGGTAATCTATGGCTATCCAGCCCATCGCCGCCGTGGGGCGGGAGGACGGGGAGGAACAGCAGCAAAGCAGCCTGCTGGCCCAGTCGCTGAAAAAGCAGGAGGAGAGCCGTATCTCCCTCACCGAAATGATCCGCGACGCCAAGGAGAAGGCGGACGCTCAACGGGAAAAGTTCAAGCTGGCCAAGACCTCCCCCCGGTATGGGGACGCCCCGCTGGAGGCTTACGCCCGGCTGAGCCGCGCCCGCACCCCGGCCCAGGCCGGCTCCGCCGCCGGGTACGCCCGCCGCCGCATTGTCCAGCTGGAGGCCGCCCGGCGGTCCGACCCGGACCACGCCGACCAGATCAAAGCCGCCGTAGGGCAGCTGAGAAAGGCGGTGAGCCGGGCGGGGCGCAAAAAGCTGGAACTCACCAGGGAGCAGCTGTCCCGGGCCCGCCAGAAACGCATGGCCCAGGAGAACAAGCGCCGGGAGGAACAGCGCATCAAGCAGGAGCTGCGCCGCAGCCAGGCCATGCGGGCCGTCCGGGAATCGGGATATTTCCGGGAGACGGACATCGCCAACCGCCATGCCGACCAGCTCACTGCCACCAAAATGGAGCTGCGCCACCAGGCCGAGCAGCTGGGCTCCATCGCTTCGGTGGACGCCGCGCTCCAGGGCTATTCCGCCGGCGTCCAGCTGGCCGCCGCGGATGTGGACGCCCCCATGGAGGCCCCCCAGGTCAACGTTCAGGCATGACAGACAGGACAGAAAACGGCCCTGCCGGAACTCCGGCAGGGCCGTTTTACGCTGTCACGAACCTCTCCGTTCCCCGATAAAACGCCGCATCCGCAGGCAGGTTACGCCCCCAGCACCTTGGCCGCGTTCTCCTCGGCGAACTGCTTGCTATACAGGGCGTGATAGTAGCCGTGGGAACGCAGCAGGGACTGGTGGGTGCCCTGCTCCACGATTTTGCCGTCCCGCACCACCAGGATCAGATCCGCCTTGCGGATGGTCGACAGGCGGTGGGCAATGAGGAAGGAGGTGCGGTCCTGGAGCAGGTGGTCGATGGCGTTTTGGATATACTGCTCCGTCTGGGTGTCGATGGAGGAGGTGGCCTCGTCCAGCACAAAGATGCGGGGATCGGCCAGCACCGCCCGGGCAAAGGAGATCAGCTGCTTCTCGCCGGTGGACAAACGGTCGCCCTCTTCGCCCACGTTGCTGTCCCAGCCCTGCTCCAGCTTGGCCACCACCTGGTCCGCCGACACCGCCCGGGCCGCCGCCTCGATTTCAGCGTCGGTGGCGTCCAGCCGGCCGTAGCGGATGTTTTCCCGCACGGAGCCGGAGAACAGGTGGGGGCTTTGCAGCACATAGCCGATATTGGAGTGGAGCCACAGCTGGCTGCGCTCCCGGTAGTCCCGGCCGTCGATCAAAATCTGTCCCTCGGTTGGTTCAAAGAACCGGCAGGCCAGGTTGACCAGGGTGGATTTGCCCGCCCCGGTCTCCCCCACAATGGCCACGGTGGTGCCCGCGGGTATATGGAGGCTGAAGTGCTCCAGCACATTGTCCCCGCCGTCGGGATAGCGGAAGGTCACGTCCTTGAACTCAATCTCTCCCTTGAGGGGCTCCCAGTTCTCCCGCTTGGGGTTGAAGGAGTCTCCGTATTTTTCTATGACCTGGGGGGTATCGGTGATCTGGGGCTGCTCATTGAGCAGGTCGGTGACCCGCTCGATGGACGCCTGGAGGGCAATGAACTCCGCCAGGTTGGCCGCGGTGACCTGAATGGGTTCAAAGATGCCCATGGCATAGGAGATAAAGACCGCCAGGGTGGAGATATCCAGCGCCTGCTCCGCCGTCAGGTAGCCCCCCCGCAGCAGCACGATGGCCACCGCCAGGGTGGAGAAGAACAGCGTCAGCGGAATATACACCGCGTTGAGCCGGGAGGCCCGCACACCGGAACCCCGCATGGTGTCGGTGAGCTCCCGGAAGCTTTGGATGCTCTGATCCTCAATCACCAGGGTTTTGGACGTCTTGGCCCCGGTGATACCCTCGTTGAAGGCCCCGGTGATCTTGGAGTTGAGCTTGCGCACCTTGCGGTTCCAGTGGAGGATGCGGGGCTGGAACCAGCCCGTCAGCGCCGCCACCACCGGCACGATGAGGATGACCACCAGCGCCAGCCGCCAGTTCAGGGCCAGCATGGCTGCAAAACTGCTCAGCACATACAGCATCCCCCACGCCATGTCCGTCAGGTTCCATGCGATGTTGCCGGCGATGCGGTTGGTGTCGTTCATCACCCGGGTGATGAGGTAGCCCACTGGGGTGACGTTGTAAAAGGACAGGGACAGGGTCTGCAAATGGCCGAAGAGATCCCTTCTCATGTCCCGGCCCAGGTACATCTCCACGTACATGGCCCGGCGTGCAAAGCCCACCACCATCAGCGCCTCCAGTGCAATAGCCCCCAGATAGGCCGCTGTGTAGGCAGGCAGGCCGTCCAGCGTCCCCCGCTCGATAAAGTGGCTGATGGCGTACTTCTGGAACAGGGGAAGGATCACGTCCATCAGGGCGGTTAGGCCGTTGATGGCCACCATCAGCACAATGATTTTCTTGTAACGGGCCAGGATAGGCAGCAGCCGCTTCCAGATCTTCAGGTCAAAGGATTTGGTATACTCTTTCTCGTCAAAAGCAGCCATTACGCCCCGCCCCCCTTCTCAACCAGCGCCCGGTCGTCGCTGCTCATTTGAATGTCGTAGATTTCCTTATACATGCCGGGCCGGGAGATGAGCTGGGCATGGGAGCCCACGTCCGCCACCCGTCCCCCATCCAGCACCAGGATGCGGTCGGCCTGCATCAATGTGGTCACCCGGTGGGAGATGAGGATGACGGTGGCGTCCGCCATGCGCTCCTTCAAGGCGGCGCGGATCTTGGCGTCCGTCTCCGCATCCACGGCGGACAGCGAGTCGTCGAACACCATCACCGGGGCGTTTTGCAGCAGCATCCGGGCGATGGCCACCCGCTGCTTCTGCCCGCCGGACAGGGTAACCCCCCGCTCGCCCACCACCGTGTCCCAGCCGTCGGCCAGCTCGGTGATGGCCTCGTCCACGCAGGCAATCTGGGCGCAGGCGCGCAGCTCCTCCTCCGTGGCGTCCGGGCGGGTGGCCGCGATGTTCTCCCGGATGGTCTGGGAGAACAGGAAGGGCTCCTGGAGCACCAGGCCGATCTGGCGGCGCAGCTCCTCCCGGGAGATATCCCGGATGTCCGTCCCGCCGATGGTGATCCTCCCCTGGCCCTCCCCCAGGTCGTACAGGCGGTCCAGCAGGTGGACCAGGGTGGATTTGCCCGACCCCGTCCCCCCCAGGATGGCGAAGGTGGAGCCCCAGGGGATGGTGAAGGACACATCCCGCAGCACCTCCTGGCCCTCGTAGCCGAAGGTGACGTGGTCGAACACGATGTCGCCGCCCAGGCGCACGGCCTTGGCCTGGGGGCCGTCCCGCTCCTCGCCGGCCTGGAGGATGTAGCCCACCCGGTCCATGGACACCCCCGCCTTGCTCATGTCGGACAGCACCCGGCCCAGAGACCGCACCGGCCAGGCCAGCGCGGCGTTGTAGGTGACAAAGGCCAGGAAGTCGCCCAGGGACAGCCCGCCCTCCACCGCCGCCACCGTTCCGGCCACCACCACCGCCATCACCTGAAGGCAGGTGAGAAAGGCCCCGGAGGCCCAGTAAATGCTGAGCACCTTGCCCAGCTCCACCCAGAGGGCGGAAAACCGGTCGTTTTTCTCCCCGAAGCGGTCGATCTCAAACCGCTCCCGGCCAAAGGCCCGCACCACCCGCACACCGGTGAGATTCTCCTGGGCACAGGTGGTCAGCTCCCCCTCCGCCTCATCGGCGGTCTTGAACCGGGTGGAGATCTTGCCGTAAAACACCCCGGAGGCCGCGCCGGTAATGGGGATGAACGCCAGCGAAACCAGGGCCAGCTGCCAGTTCATTTGCAGCATGATGACGGTGTAAAGCGCGATGAGAAACACTGTGCGCACCACCTCCATCAGCTGGTTGCAGACGAAGGTGCGGATGACCTCCACGTCGGAGGTGCACCGCTGGATGATGTCGCCGGTGGCGTGGGCGGTGTGCCATTCAAAGCTCAGGCGCTGGATGTGGCCGTACAGGCCGTCCCGCAGGCTCTTCACAAAGCCCTCGGAGCCCTTGGACAGGTTGACGCGCATGCCGTAAATACACACGCCCCGCACCGCCGCGGCCAGCACCACCGCCCCCGCCGCCAGCCACAAAAAGGGCAGGGGATCGGCCCGGAGCCGGTCCAGGGGCGCCAGCGGGCGCAGAAAGCCCGGCAAATCCGGGGCTTCGCCCCCCAGCACCGAGTCCACGGTGAAGCTGATGATCTGGGGCACCAGCGCGTTGCAGGCGGTGTTCATCCAGGCCAGCGCAATGGCCCCGGTGAAAAAGCCCCAGCAGCCCCGCAGATGGCGCATAACCATGCCGGTCTTCTCCCGCCGGGACAGTTTTGTCTGTGATTCCATACTCTACTCCTTCCCAATGGACGCAAAAAGCGCCCCTTCTGGACAGAAGGGACGCCGCGTACCACAAAATGACCGGGAATGGAAACCCGATTACTCCATCCCCCAGGCGCGCAAATATCCCAAAAGTCCCAAATTCCCCGCGTTCTTCCCACCGAAAAATAGAGTGTTCAGCATGTTGCGCGCCTCCTTCCAAAGAAATTTTTACAGCGATGCCAAGTATATCCCTTTTGGCCGGGATTGTCAAGCCCTTATTTTTTCATCTCCGCCGCCACGCCGGATACATACGCCCTGTCCACCACCTTGTAGCAGTCCTCCGGGGGGTACAGGCAGCCGCCGTAGTGGATGCCCCGGTCGTTCCGGGCGGAGGGGTCGGTCCGGACGGTGTGGCCGGACATGTGCAGCTGGGCGCACCCGGTCTGGGCGGCCACCCACTCCAGGTTCCGGGCGTTGACGCCGCCGCCGGGGAGGATCTCCATGCGCCCGGCGGCATATTCCACCATCTGCCTGATGGTGTCCGCCCCCAGGGGCACGCTGGCCTGCTGGCCGCTGGTGAGCACCCTGGCCACCCCCAGCCCCATGAGGGCGTCCAGCGCCGCGCGCCAGTCCGGGGTCACGTCGACGGCCCGGTGGAACACCGCCTCCTTCCCCCGCTCCCGGCACAGCTCCGCCAGCGCCCCGGTGCGCTCCACATCCACCGTGCCGTCCCCGTGGAGGAAGCCGAAGGCCAGCCCGTCCGCCCCGTGGTCCAGCAGGAGCTTCGCGTCCTCCACAGCGGCGGCAAACTCCGCCCGGGTGTAGCAGAAGCCCCCCTCCCGGGGGCGCACCATGGCGATGATCTTCATCCCCGTCTCCCGCTTGGCCACCAGCAGGGAGCCCAGGGTGGGAGTGAGCCCCCCGTGGAACAAATCGCAGTTCAGCTCCACCCGGTCCGCCCCGCCCCGGTGGGCCTCAATCACGTCGTCCGCGCTGCCGCAGCATACCTCAAGCAGAATGTTTCCCATGTCCCCGTCCCCCTTCAGTTCTTTCCCGGTTATTATATATTTCTCCCCGCCCGCTGTCAACAAGGGCTTGTCATCCGACCGGGAACCCGGTAAAATAGCCTGGAGAGGAGGCGGTTTGATGTCCTTTGTATTTGACCGGGACGCCTATGAGCGCCGGACGGCCTGGTTCGTCCAGGCCCGGTTCGGCCTGTTTCTCCACTGGGGGCTGTACGCCATCCCCGCCCGGGGGGAGTGGGTGCGCAGCGTGGAGCGAATCCCCAACGGGGAGTACGACCCCCTCATGACAGAATTTGACCCCAGGCACTGCGACATGCGGGAGTGGATGGCGGCGGCCAAGGGGGCGGGGATGCAGTACGCCGTCCTCACCGCCAAGCACCACGACGGCTTCTGCCTGTTCGACAGCGCCTATACGGATTTTAAGTCCACCAACAGCCCCGCCGGGCGGGACTTTGTGCGGGAATTTCTGGACGCCGCCAGGGAGGCCGGGCTGAGGGCCGGGCTGTACTTCTCCCTCATCGACTGGCGCCACCCCGACTTCCCCCACTACGGCGACCGCAACCACCCCATGCGGGACGACCCGGCCTATGGAAACGGGGGCCGGGACTTCGGCCGCTACCTGGACTACATGCACGCCCAGGTGCGGGAGCTGTGCTCCAACTACGGAAAGCTGGATCTTCTGTGGTTTGACTTCTCCTATGATGAGCTGCGGGGGGAGGCGTGGCGGGGGACCGAGCTGATGGAGCTGGTGCGCGCCCTCCAGCCCGATGTGGTGGTGAACAACCGCCTGGAGGTGAGCGGGGAGGGCTTCGGCTCGCTGGCCGCCTGCGCCCCCACTCCCTTCCACGGGGATTTCGTCAGTCCCGAGCAGATCGTCCCGCCCGACGGCCTGCGCGACGCCCAGGGCCGCCCCCTGGTGTGGGAGAGCTGCGTCACCATGAACAACCACTGGGGCTACTGCGCCCACGACCGCTTTTATAAAAGCGCCCCCATGCTGGTCAAAAAGCTGGTGGAGTGCGTGTCCAAGGGGGGGAACCTGCTGCTCAACGTGGGGCCCGACGCCCAGGGCCGCTTCCCGGACCAGGCCTTGGCCATCCTGGCGGAGCTGGGCCGTTGGATGGACAAAAACGGGGAAAGCATTTACGGCTGCGGCGGCGCGGGGCTGCCCAAGCCCGACTTTGGCCGCTACACCCGCCGGGGGGACACGCTGTACGCCCACATCTTTGAGAACACCGTGGGCCCCCTGCCCCTGTTCGGGGTGGATCCGGCGGACATTTTGTCCATCCGCCGCCTGGCGGACGGCAGCCAGGTGAAGCTGTCCCAGAGCTGGGTGCACAGCGACTACCCCGCCCTGGCCTTCGCCGACCTGGGGCCCGACCCGGAGCTGCCCGACCAGACCGACACGGTGCTGGAGATCCGCCTCCGGCCCGGAACATAACAAATTCACATGGAAAAGGAGGGTCACGCGATGAAAGCAGTCAAGCGCGCCGCGGCGCAGCTTGCGAGGGCCTGTGCCCCCGCGTTCCTTCTCTTCGCCCTGCTCCTGTCCGGGTGCGGAGAGACCTCAGAACCGAAACCGGCGCCGGACGCGTCCCCCGCGCCCACCCCTGCCGCCACCGCCTCCCCGGCGCTGCCCACCGGCGAAGAGACGCTCACCAGCATCCTGGACCGGGACGGCAGCGACGGATACGCCGGCGAGCTGGTGCTGGTCTACCACCCTGCCCTGTGGGACAGCGGGTCCAAGCCCATGGGCTCCCTGGACGGACTTGTGGAGACCACCCAGCACCGGGTCCCCACCCGGCCCGATACCTACCTGAAAACCGCCGGGCTCTACGACGAGGCGGATCCCTATCTGACCGACGCCGCGCGGCAGGCGGACCCCTGCTACGAGCTGACTGACGGGGACCGCTGGCAGACCGGCTTCCAGTACATTTTCCATGTTGGGGACCAATGCCCGGATCCTCTTCACGGAGTTCCTGGCCACCGCCGCCCAGGAGACCGTCTATCCCGGCGCGTACATTTCCCATTTCCTCCCCTGGTGGTATTCGGACAAGGCCGTCTGGGAGGACCTGGCCGGGGACGGCGCAGACCTATACCTGCGGGAAAGCGGTTTCTCGCGTCAGGACGGCTTGTCCATCTTTACCTGGGGGAATATGCGGCACGACTACCCGCTGGCGCTCCTCCTGGCCTGTTTTGTGGAGAACCGGGGCGGCAGCGAGGCGTTTGCCCACCTGGAAAACGGGGAGGGCACAGAGCTGCGCCAGGTCGTGCCCCAGATATGGGAGGAGCTGGGCTATGGGGACTACGCCGCCTTTATAGAGGACTTCCTCTTGTCCATCCTCCTCCACGAGGAGGACGGGCCCTACCGTCTGCGCCCCTTCGAGGGATATGACCCCGCGCTCTGCGGCGGGGAGGAGGACCCCTTCTCCCATCTGGCGCCCATCATCACGGACAAGGGGCTCCGCATCCGGGCGGGCGGCTATACCGTGATACGGCCTGTGGGCGGGGTGTATGTTCCCCCCGCCAGCGCGTCCGAGGAGCTGTGTTATGTGGGGATCACCTGGAAAACCGACACATAATAAACAAGGAGGAGATATTGATGGTCAAACCTTGGCAAAACGAAAACGCCCAGTGGCGGATCGAATTGGAGCTTGACGGGCCGGGCGGGGCCCTGTCCCTGCGCGCGGGGGCCCAGGGCCGGACGCTCATCCTCGGCCTGGGCAAGGCCCCCGGCACGGAGACCGCCCGCCGCGCCGCCGCCAAGGCGGTAAAGGTCCTGCGGGAACTGGGAGTCGAGAGCGCCGTGCTGGACGCCGCCCCGGCAGTCGAGGCGCTGGGGCCGGAGGGGGCCGCCGCCCTGGCACAGGGGGCCCAGCTGGCCTGCTACCGCCAGCCCAGCTGGAAGGAGGGGGAGGACAAGCCCTTTACCCTCCACCTCGCCGGGGCGGAGGGGCTGGAGGACGCCCTGGCCCGGGCGGACGCGGTGACCCGGGCGGTGTGCTTCGCCCGGGATCTGGTGAACTGCCCCGCCAACCTGCTCACCCCGGAGGACATGGCCCGGCGGATGGCCGAAGCCGCCGGGGAGCTGGGCATCGAGGTGGACATCCTGGACGGGGAGCGCACCCGCGCACTGGGCATGGGGGCCTACCACGCCGTGGCGGACAGCGCCGCCCACCCGCCCCGGCTCATCGTGCTGCGCTGGCGGGGCGGGAAGGAGGGCGCGCCCCCCATCGCCCTGGTGGGCAAGGGCGTGTGCTGCGACACCGGGGGCTACTGCCTCAAGACCGCCGCAGGCCTCAAGGGAACCCGGGGGGATATGGCCGGGGGCGCGGCGGTGTGCGGCGCGCTGCTGGCCCTGGCGGAAAACAAAATCCCGGTGAACGCGGTGGCGGTCATCCCGGCGGTGGAAAACCGCCTGTCGGCGGACAGCTTCCTCCCCGGCGACGTGATCCGCTCCATGTCCGGCAAGACCATCCAGGTGAACAACACCGACGCGGAGGGCCGCCTGATCCTGGCCGACGCCATCACCTACGCCATCCGGCAGGAGGGCGCGGCGAAGATCGTGGACATCGCCACCCTCACCGGGGCGTGCGTGGCCGCCCTGGGCTTCACCACTGCGGGGCTGCTCACCAATCACGAGGGGCTGTTCCTTGCCCTGATGAACGCCGCCAAGCGGGCCGGGGAGCAGTACTGGCGCTTCCCCGATTTCCCCGAGTACCACAAGATGATCGAAAGCCCGGTGGCCGACCTGTGCAACCAGTCCAGCGACGGCTGCGGGGCCATCACCGCGGGGCTGTTCGTGGGCGCGTTCGCGGAAAACCGCCCCTGGGCCCACCTGGACATCGCGGGCACCGCCTGGGTGGACCGCCCCCGCTGGGAGTACCAGACCGCCGGGGCCACCGGGGCGGGCGTGTCCACCTTGTATGAGCTGTGCCGGGGGCTGGCGGATGGGGCGTGACCAATACTGGGCGGAGGAGCTGGCCGCCCTGGACGGGGAGCGGCGCCGGGCCATGGAGTTCCTCCGGAACCACCTGCCATGCAGCGACCTGGACTGCTACCCCTTCTCCCTCTTCCTGCGCTTTGCCGCCCACGCCCTGGCCCTGCGGGACGAGGCCCCCTGGTGCGGGGAGCTGGAGTGGGAGCTCTTCGCCCACTACGTCCTCTTCCCCCGGGTGAATGACGAGGACCTGTCCTTCCACCGGGCGCTGTTCCACCGGGAGCTGTGGCCCCGTGTAAAGGATCTGGCCTCTGCGGAGGAGCGGGTGCTGGAGGTCAACCGCTGGTGCTGCGAGCACGCCTCCTACCAGGCCCAGGACGAGCGCACCGCCTCCCCGCTGACGGTGTACCGCTGCGGCAGCGGGCGGTGCGGGGAGGAGTCGGCCTTCCTGGTGTCCGCCCTGCGCAGCGTGGGCGTCGCCGCCCGGCAGGTATACGCCCCCCGCTGGGCCCACTGCGGCGACAACCACGCCTGGGTGGAAGCGCTGTGCGGTGGACGGTGGCGGTTTTTGGGGGCCTGTGAGCTGGAGCCGGTGCTGGACCGGGGCTGGTTCAACACCGCCGCCTCCCGGGCAGTGCTGGTGCACAGCCGCCTGTTCGGGGACGGCTCCTCCCCCCTCCACGGCGCGCCCCTGGGCCGGGACGGCGGGGTGGGCTGGTATAACCAGACCCCCCGGTACGCCAAAACCCGCCCCGTCCTCCTCCAGGCGCTGCTGGGCGGCGGGCCCGCCGCCGGGGCCCGGTTTGAGGTGCAGCTGCTCAACGACGGCTTCTTCCACACCATCGCCGTCCTCACCGCCGGGGAGGACGGCCGGGTCGAAATAGAGCTGGGTCTGGGAACCATCCACGTGCTGGCCCGCCTGGACGGCCTTATGGCCGAGGGGGACTGCGATGGGGATTCCCTCGTGCTGGAGCTTTGCCCCCTCCCGGCGGGGGATACGGGCTGGGCGGACCTGGATGTATGCGCCCCGGAGCCGGAGCCGTCCAAGGCCCTCCCCCTCGCCCCGGAGCAAAAGCGGCGGCGGGCGGAGGAGCTCTCCCGGTGCGCCGCCCTTCGGGAGGCCCGGCTGGCGGAGCAATACGATCCCGGCCAGGCCCTCCCCGGCCGGGAGGACCTGCTCCGGGGGGCGCGGGGGAATTTCAGCCAGATCGCCGCCTTCCTCTCCCGGGACGGCGGCCCCCGCCGGGAGGCGCTGGCCCGCACCCTTTCTCCCAAGGACCTGCGGGACGCCCTCTCCGCCGTCCTGGAAGACCACCTGCAAGCCCTCCCTCCCCCGCCCCCCGGCGTGCCGGAGGAGGTCTACTGGCGGTATCTGGCCTGCCCCCGGGTGGCCCTGGAGCCGCTGACCCCCTGGCGGGGGGTATTGCAAAGGCTGCTGCCTCCCCTGGGGGACGACCCCGCCACCCTGGCCGCATGGCTGGAGGAGCGGGTGGGCTCCTGCCCTCCCAGCGCCTCCTACCGCCCCCTGTACTGGCCGCCGGAGGCGGCGCTTCGGGCGGGGCGGTGCGATGACAAAAGCCGCCGGGTGCTGCTCATCGCCGCCCTGCGCGCCCTGGGCGTCCCCGCCCGGCTGCGCCCCTTGGACGGCGCGCCGGAGTTCTGGCGGGACGGCGCCTTCCGCCCCGTCCGCCCGGAGCGGACGGGGACGCTGCGCCTCACCTGTCCCGGCGCACCCCCCGCCTATGGGCAGGACTGGACCCTCTCCCGGTGGACGGGGAAGGGCTGGCAGGCGCTTTTCCTGCCCAGCGGGGACTGGGTAGAGGGCGCGCTCGCCGTCCGGCTCCCCGCCGGGCGTTACCGCCTTACCACCTCCACCCGCCTGCCCAACGGCAACCAGCTGGCCGCCCGGCGGGAGCTGGACGTCCCTCCCGGCGGCACGGCGGACGCCCAGCTGCGCCTGCGCCCCTTTGATCTGGCCCAGGCCCTCACCCGCCTGCCCATGCCCCCCACCCCCGCCCTCACCCCGGACGGCGGGCAGGTGGACGACATCTTCCGCCTGGACGGCCGCCCCACCCTGCTGGTGTGGGCGGAGGAGGGGGCCGAGCCCACCGAACACCTGCTGTCCGAGCTGGACGGCCAGCGTCCCGCCCTGGACGGCCTGGGGATAAGCATGCTGTTCCTCCTGCGCCGCCGGGAGGCCCTCGCCCAGCCTACCCTGGCCGGGGTTCTGGGCCGCTGGCCCTCCGCCCGGGTTTTGCTGGACGACTGGGCCTACGACCTGGAGGACTTTGCCCGGCGGCTGGGCTGCGACCCGGACGCCCCGCCCCTGGCGGTGGTGTGCGACGGCGCGGGCCGGGCGGTCTACGCCGCCAGCGGCTACCGGGTGGGGGGCGGGGCCATGCTGGCCCAGGCCGCCGCCAAGGACCAGTTCGCCGCCAGCCTGGCCGAGGCGGCCCAGCGGGCCCTCCGGGGCGGGGCCGGCGCGGAGGTGCAGGACGCCTTCCGCAACATCGTCTCCGCCTTCCTGCTCAACGAGAGCGTCTACATGCCCCTGACCCATCTGGCCCTCCCCCTGGAGTGGAACGGGAAGATGATGTTCAGCGAGCTCTGGGTGGACCCGGACGCGGAGAACAACCTGAAAAACGGCCGGGGGGACCGGGACAACGTGGTCCGGTTCCTCTTCAAGATGGATATCCAGGACCTGGGCTTTTTCGACATCGTCCTCACCTGCCAGCGGGAGAACGTGGACCTGCAGATCTTCGGCCCTCCGGCGGTGGCGGACTTCGCCGGCACGGTCCAGGGGGAGATGGGGCGCATCCTGTCGGAGAACGGCCTCAAACCCGTGGGCGTCCAGGTCCAGGCCATGGAGCGGCCTCTGGACGTGTCCGCCGTGTTCCCAAAAATCTTTGAAGGAGAGAACAGTATCAATGTCAGCGCGTGAAAGGCCCCGCTCTGCGGGAAGGGCCGTGGCCCTCAGCTACGACGGCGGCTCCGGCGCGCCGGTGGTGGTGGCTTCCGGCATGGGCTATATGGCGGAGAAGATCGTGGAGGTGGCCGCGGAGAGCGGCGTGCCCGTCTACGAGGATAACTCCCTGGCCACCATGCTCTCCCAGCTGGCCCTGGGGCAGGAGATCCCGGATTCCCTGTACCGGGCCATCGTGGAGATCTACGTATACTTTTTGAATTTTGACCCCGCCGACCCTGACAAGGCCCGCCGACAGCGGCAGGCCCTGGAGCAGCAGGCCGGATTGGAGAAAGGAGCGGATTGATGGAGCGTCTGTATTTGATTCTGGACAAGGGCGGCGTGGCCCTGGCTCAGGCGGTGCTGGAGTCCCCGCGGATCACGGAGATCGTGCAGCTGCGCCTGACGGAGGAGACGGATCTGGACTTCCTGCAGATTGGGGAGATCCAGTGCATCGGCCTGGACAACTGCGCCACCAGCCTGCGGGGTACGGTGACGATGCAGCGGGGGGAGCGGCTGGTGGTCAAGCCCATCGCCACCCTGGGCGAGGACGCCCGGGAGAACCTGCGCATCCAGACGGACTTTGAGAGCGTCATGTACCCCATCACCGGCTACTGGAAGGGACAGCGGGCCGTCAAGGGCCACGACCTCAGCTGCGGCGGCGTGGCCTTCCACACGCCCCAGGCCCTGCGGCCCGGGGAGGTGGTGCAGGTGGTGCTGCCCGTCACCGACTCGCCGCTGCTGCTGCGCGCCAAGGTGCTCCGGGAGCTGGACGCCGAGGCGCCGGACCGGCTGTACGCGGCCCGGTTTGTGGATCTGTGCCTGGACGAGGAAATGGCTATCCGCAAGGCGGTGTTCGAGATTCAAGTGAGCAAGCCCAGAGCCAAGACGTGAGCGCCGCTCCGGCTTTGCTGAAGTGTTTGAAAGGAGAGTATTCTATGCAGCAGTCACCCTTTTCCTTCTGCCGCGCCTGGAAAAAACGGGGGATGTCCCTTTTTCTGGCGCTGGTCCTGGTTCTGGGGCTTTTCCCCGGCGTTCCCGGGCTGGAGGGCGAGGCCTCGGCCCACTGGGCGGACCCCTACCTCAGCCAGCTGGTGGAGTGGGGCTTCATCCGCTCCGACCAGGCCGGATATCCTGACCGGGCCCTGACCCGGGCGGACTTCATGGCCATCACCAACCGGGCCTACGGCTACCATGAGACGGGGGAAACCCCCTTCGAGGACGTGGACGAGAAGGACTGGTACTACGACGACGTGGGCATCGCCTACACCGCCAGATACATCAAGGGCACCTCCCCCACCACCGCCTCCCCCAAGTCCACCCTGACCCGGGAGACGGCGGCTACCATCCTGGGGCGAAACATGATGCTCCAGGAGTCCGCCGGGGAGCTGCTGGACTTCGCCGACGCCCGGCAGATCAGCAGCTGGGCCAAGGGCACCGTCAAGTCTTCCCTGGAGCACTACCTGGTCAGCGGGTATGACGACGGCACCTTCCGCCCCCAGCGCAACGTCAGCTGGGGCGAAATGGCCGCCATGGTGACCAAGCTCATCGGCACGCCCCTCCAGGAGCCCGGCGATTACGCCTTGGGCGGCACCTTCGGCAACGTGACCATTACCTCCCCCGGCGTGACCCTGCGGGATACCGTCATCAGCGGCGACCTGTATGTTACCGGCGGCGTGGGCCTGGGGGACGTGAAGCTGGAGAACGTGACGGTCCTGGGCCGTATCATCGCCAGCGGCGCCGGCAGCAGCGAGGGCGGCGGGGCCAGCATCCTGCTGCGCAACGTCATTGCAGACGAGCTGCTGGTGGACAATCTCCAGGATAACCCCGTCTCCGTCAAGGCCGACGGCATCACCGAGATCGGACACACCACCGTGCGCACCACCGCTTTCATCGAGGACAACACCCCCGACGGCATGGGCCTCCACCATATCTCCCTGGAGGGGGAGAGCTACCCCGAGGGCGAGGAGCCCGAGGACTGGGAGCCCCCCGTGCTGACCCTGGCGGGCCGGATTGAGGAGGTCGTCAATAAGACCCCCAACTCCATCGTCCACGCCGCCTCCGGCACCGTTGCCAAGCTGACGGTGGACGAAGCCGCCGAGGGCTCCGCCGTGGTTATTGACCGCAACACCGTGGTCAAGGAGCTGAATCTGGACACCACCACCACCGTCACCGGCGAGGGCGACGTGGGCAAGCTGGTGGTCAACGCCCCCGGCTGCGTGGTGGAAATGCTGCCCGATGAGATCGAGATCCGCCCGGGCATCACCGCCGAGATCAACGGCGAGGAAATGGACAGCGTGGCCGCCCAGGAGTCCTCCGAGGAGCCTCAGATTCTGGCCGGCTACCCCGAGGCCCGGGATATCATCCCCACCGGCCTGGACGCCGTGTTTATGACCAACAAGGCGGGTACCGTCTACTGGGCGGTCAGCGCCATTACCGACGGCTCCGTGGGCGAGGAGGATTTGATCAAGCCCCCGTCCTATGGCAATATTGCCGTCAGCAACGGCAGCCTCAACATTGCCAAGGGCAATGAGGAAACCATTGCCAAGGTGGGCAAGCTGACCCCCGGCGGGTCCTACTACCTGTCCGCAGTGCTGGTAGACGCCCGGGATCAGCGCAGCACCACTAAGGTGATCTCCTTTACCACGCCCGATAATACGACGCCGGCCTTCTGTGCGGGCTACCCCAAGATGTCCAAGGTTTCCCGGACCGACAGCGTGGTTGTGGTTATGCCCAACAAGGACTGCAAGCTCTATTACGCCCTGCTGCCCGAGGGAGCTACCGCGCCTACCGAGAACGAGCTGAAGACCAGTTCCGTGGCCGGCGCGCTGGGCTACGGCGTGCGGGACGTGAAGAAGAACGTAGAGGATGCGTTCCGGGTCAATGATGTGATCTTGGATGAAACCACCAACTATGTGCTCTATCTGTGGCTGGTGGATGCCGATGGGGTGAACAAGGGTAAGATTGTTACCTTGAAGTTTACCACCGATGACGAGACGCCGCCGGAGTTTATCGTGGACCCCACTGTTAACAAGGTCCAGGCTACCAGCGTGGGGCTGACCTTCCGTCTTAACGAGAACGGTACGGTCTACTGGGTGGCGGTGCCTGCAGGCACGCCGTATCCCAAGCCGGAGCCCGGCACCCCGGAGGAAACCGCCCCGCTTAACAGCGATTATGCCAAGCTGCAGGTCAGTTCCGGCATGAACATCGGCCCCGACGGCAAAGCCGGCAAGGTTACCGCCAAGGAGAACGCCGATGGTACCATTACCGTCACCGGCCTCAAGCCTGAGACTACCTACGATTTCTACTATGTAGCCAAGGACAACGCCGGGCCGGACCGCAACTTCTCTGAAATGGTGAAGAAAATTACCATCAGCACTGCGGACGACAAGGGCCCTGTGTTTACCCAGTCCTTCTCCCGTACGATTGGCACGGATAAGACTAAGGACCCGCAGTCTAATACGGATATTTATCTGGATGTCAACGAGAACATCCAGCATTTGGGGCAATACGGCGGAAAGGACTTCCTGTCTCTTTACAACGATGTGAAGAACGCCACCGGAGCCGCCAAAAACATTGCCAAGAACCTCCTGGCCCTTAACCTGTACAACACCATTAAGCTTTATAAGGGCAATTCGGAAACCCCTGTGGACGACCGGCACAACTGCGACGATGAGTTTGCCGACTACATGGCCATCGACTACACCCAGGCCACGGTGGAGGCCCGCAAGGAGGGCGGCATTCGGATTACGTTCCCCGCCAGCGGCCTGCATCTGGAGAACGGCGCGCAGTACTGCTTTGCTATCCAGGATGTATACGATCTTTCCAATAACCAGAACGAGATCGAACCGAATCCGGTGGACTTCCGGGATGAAAACTCCAAGAAGAATGCCGAGGCTAATGGCCATAATGTGCCGCCCTTCGATATCGGCTTCTCAAGAATTGAGATGAGCGAGGATCAGGCGACCGTGGGTTCTCAGGATGGTCCGTATGAGCGGGATGCCAGCGGCGGGATCAAAGAAGAAGACGATAAGTTTGTGCGGGCTACCATGGATAAGGTTTTCCAGGTGGAGCCGAAGTCTACCAGCACGGTTGACGAGGCTACGGGCTACGATATAATCCTGTGGTGCGACATGCCGTCCACTGACTTTGACGTCTACTACCGCGTCGTTAATAGAAATACCAAGGTTGGGAAGAGAATCGATGACGCAACAACGCATCAGTATCCTGTGGAATATACCTACACGGACCCCGCCACAAACGAGGAGATCAAGATTAAGGACTATTTGATCCGTTCCCTCAACAGAACCGGCCCGGAGCAGGCGGATGAAAACGGGTGGATTCTTCTGGGTACTGCCAAAGATATGCTTCCGGAGGAAAACAGCTGGAGCGGCAAATCTGTTGGACTTGTGTTTAACAACTGCGATGCGCCGTCTTACCCCCTGCTGAAAAACCTGAGTGATCAGCTGCGCTACGAGTTTGTCATTTCTTTGAAGACATACAAGGGCGAAGCGGACCGCTCCTCCTGGCCTACCGCAGCAGTGAATTTTAAGGTCAATATCGTTGCTGGTCAAGGCAATGTCCTCGACCAGCTGGCAAACAATTTGTCCGTAGAGAGATTTGAGGAATTCACCGCGCCCGGTTCAAACCTGCGCGATATCGGCTGGTCGCTGGACGACAGCGAGCATCCGCTGACGCTGAATTGGTCCCAGACAGCTAAGGGCTTGCCCCGCTTCTACAACAATACGCCTATCTTCTCCAAGATTGAGCACGACTCCGTGATCATGGATGTGAGTCTTTCCAGTCCCGGCACGGTCTATTATGTTGTAGATAAGGCAGGGAAAGGCGGAGTGAACGGTATTCGTACTCCATTGCCGGAAGAAGTGGATATTTTGAATAAGAACCCGGACCTTTGGGAAAAGGTGGGTGAGCTCATGATGATCACTTGGAATCCGCCTGAAGGTATTGACCCGCCTCCGAACAGCGGTAAAGAGCCTATCCCGAACTGGATGAAGGGGCCCAAAGTTCCGGGGACTATCCCTGGCGATGATGATGTGGATGAGCCCGGCAACTTGAATACCATTCAGCAACCCTCCCCAGGTGCAGTTGCCCGGCCTAAAGAACTCTGGATCGGCTCCGCTCCTGCGGACCAGGGTTCTGTCCACTGCGGCCCGTCGAAGCCGGAACAGGTAGAGCTGAAAAATCTGGAGCCCGATACAGATTACTTTATCTATGCTGTTATAGACAATGAAGCCCAAAAAACATCCCATGTCTATATGTATCACTTCAAGACAGAAAAAACGCCTAAACCGAAGATCAATATCCGTCCTTATACAAACGGCACGGTAGACCTGTGGACGCCCGATGTTGATTCAACTATGGCGTATGTACTGTTCGAAGAAACGAATGCTTGGAAAATCCCAATTCTGAAAGATGACTTTTCTAAGTATATAGACACGAGTGGAGAGTTTGTCCCGACAGGGAAAACGATACCCGATTGCTGGGGAGATAAATGGACGGCGCCGGAAGGTGACAGCGGTGGAAAGGACCGGAAATTCACGGTGCTGGATGCGCTTCGGACCACCTACAGCAACTCGGCAACAGAGAATGCAGGCAATAAAGCGGATGCGTTCGTTCCTCTCGGGCAGGATGGTACGGCTGATCTCTATGAAGGTGGATATTCTGTCTTCGATATTTATGCGAACAGAGATATTCGGCAAAAGATAGATGCGCTGATCCGCAACTTTGACGGCAGAGAGCCCGCAGAAGTGATTCGCTCCGGTCAGGACAGATTGTACTCGCCGAAAAAGGATGACGAGAAGAATCTTGAATTTGATCCGCCCATCGACAGCGGCGAATATGTTATTCTGGTTGCTGGACAAAGGCAGGTCATGGGCAGCGATGATCCTAAAATCGACTATTTGCGTGATGCCTTCAAAGCGAACATAGAGGTGTACAAAAGTGACAGCAATGCGCCTGACCTTGAATCTGTGGAAATGTGTTCTGTGGTGAGGAATAAGAAACCCAATAGCGATGAGTATGACACTACCTATACGTTGTCTGCTATGCTCAAGTTTGATAAGCCTCTGTATAACAAAGATGAGGACCCGTTGACGAAGGATGAATTTTTGACGGCGCTCCTTGCGACTCCGGATAACAGCATCAAACCTGAGTTAACGTGGCCGAGTACTGGCGCTGCTGCATCTGGATTTACCCTCTTCTGTGATAAAATGCAGGCAACGAGCGGATTTGTGGTCTTAAATGATAAGGATAGCGAAGTGATCTGGAATAAAGACCACATTCCTGCGGATGAAACGCTTTCCATCGGACTGTCCAAACAGCGGTTTGAGACAGAAGAAACAGAAAAAGAGTCCATTAGAAATGAATACCTTACATTAACGATCAAATGGGGGAACAAAGCCTTAGTCGAGCAAGAATTCCTGGTATCTACTGTCTCTACCCCGAAACCGCAGACCCCTGATACCACAAATCCTGGCGGCAACGGCGGAACCACAACCAGCCTTGACCCCGTCAAGCCTACCGGATTGAAACTGGCGAGTACCAGCGGTGCGAAGCTGGTTTCCGGCTATGGCACCAGCGCGACTTACTCCCTCAAGCTGAACGGTACGAACGGCATGTCCTCCACCGTCACGGCTGAGGTCACTCCCAGCAATGCCACCGACCGGGTGTACTGGACCTCTTCCAACTCCAGTGTGGCGGCGGTGTCCGGCGCGAACCGCACAGCGGTCATCACCGGCAAGGCCGCCGGCAGCGCGACCATTACGGTTACGGTGGGGAGCCTCACCAAGACCATCTTGATTACCGTGGAGCCCAGCCTCTCCGTCACCAGCTTCAAGCCGGACAGCAGCAAGGACACCATTGCAAAGGCATCCGACGGCTCCTGGACCTGGACCCGTCCCGCCGGCAGCGGCCGCCGGGAGGCGGAACTGACCTTCTCCACCGGCCTGTCCATGAAGAACGCCAAGTTGTCCGTGGAGTCCAGCGATCCCAAAGCAGTCAAACCCGGCTCGCTGACGCTGAGCCAGGACGGCAAGACCGCCACGGTCCAGATGAGCTTCCTGGCTATGAACGCGGGCAAGCAGGCAACGATAACCATTACCGTCGGCACTGTGGTCCAGAAGTTCACGGTCAAGCTTGTGGGCAGCGACGTTGCCGGAGTCAATCTGGCAGTCAAGACAAAATAAGCGGTTTTCCCCCACGGGAGCGGGCCTGCGCCCGCTCCCGTTTCCCTATCCGGCAAATGATGAAAAAGGAGTATTTTTCATGAAGATATCCACAAAACGGCGGCTGTTATCGCTGCTGCTGGCTTTTGTCATGGTTCTGGCTCTGGCTCCTACGGCGCTGCTGGTCCCTCCGGACGGCGGCACGACGGGCGGCGGCACGACGACCACCCCCGACCCGGACAATCCGGACCCGGATGACCCGGACGATCCGGACTCCACCCCCAGCGAGGGCGTCCTCACGGATCTGCGCCTGAGCTGCGACAGCTGGGACAGCGCAAACACCTCTCCGCCCCGCTATGCGCTTATTCTGGAGCCCGGAGCGGATAAGGACAAGGGCGGCGTCCGTGTCGACACCATCCTGGAGCCCATTAAGGACGACAAGGTCCAGCAGCTCCACGTTGCCTGGTCCCCCACCAATTCATCCATTGTTGGCGTTTCCGAGTCGGAAGAAGGCCACACCGGCTATCTTTTCGGCAAGGCTCCCGGCAAAGAGAAAATTACCGTTTCGGCAGGCTCGGTGGGTAACCGTAAGGAATGCACTATCGACGTTACCGTCAGCGGTATCCAGATCAGCGAATCCCTGGCTGCCGGCATCCAGGTCAAGGAGAACGGAACGGTCGAGATCAAGGCTGGTACGGATTTTACGCTTTTCGGCAATGCGGCATCGGAAAACGCTGTGTTTGAGGCCGCCGTGGTGAACAACAAGAACAACATCTACCTGCTCAAAAAAGGTAAGGACCTGACCATTGAGGGCCGGGTTGCAGGCGATGCCACAGTACGCCTGACCTTTTCCGCCGCCGGGAAGAGCTATACGGCGGAGTTCCCTGTGAAGGTGACTCCCAATGAGACGACCATCCCCTGGACAGAGGGATGCAGTCCCGCCAAGCCGCTGAAGTTCTCCGCGCTTGAAACGCAGATTGCAGCCAAGTGCAGGGAGATTACAGGCGAGGACCTGGCCTCCGTCATTGGGCTGAGCGTCCCCACCGCCCAGGGCACCCTGTACCAGGGCTACAATTCCCCAGAGGATACCGGCGCGGGTGTAGGCAGCTCTGTGACCTACTATGTCCGTACCGCCGTCCGGGGACCGTACCTCCAGGATGTCACCTTTGTCCCGAATCCCTCGTTTACAGGGGAGAAGGCAATCATTGTATTTACCGGTCAGAATGCTTCGGGCCGCGCCTTCAAAGGCAAAATCGAGGTCACCCTCACCCAGGAAAAAACCGACCTCACCGTCTCCACCAAGCGCGACACCCCCCTGGAGCTGACCTCTTCTCTGTTCAGCAAGACCTGCCACGAGCAGACCGGTTCACCCCTTGGCTACGTGATCTTCACCCTCCCCCCCACATCCCAGGGCACCCTCTACCTCGACTACCGCGACGAGTGGAACTACGCCGCCAAGGTCTCTCCTAATGAGCAGTATGCCCCCAAGCAGCTGGACACCATCCCCTTCGTCCCCGCCGAGGGCTACGTAGGCACGGTGCGCATCGGCTACGCGGGCTACAGCGTCTCCGGCGTCAAATACAACGGCGAGCTGGTGATCCAGGTCAAGCAGGGCCTGGACGACGCCATCACCTATAACGACAACGGCGGCGGCCTGGTAAACTTCGACCGGGGGGACTTCGAGGACTTCTGCGAGAACGCCACCGGCAAGGCCCTGTCGGCCATCTCCTTCACCCTTCCCCCGGCCTCCCAGGGCGTCCTCTACCTGAACTGGAACGGCTCCCGGGGCACCGCCGCCGCCGAGGGCCGCGAGTACGGCGCCGCCCAGCTGGACCGGATGACCTTCGTCTCCGCCGAAGGCTTCAACGGCGTTGTGCGCATCCCCTTCAGCGGCACCAGCCGTTCCGGCCTCTCCTTTGCGGGAACGGTGGAGCTCCACATCCAGACCACCGGCAGCGGGACCGGGGACATCACCTACACCTGCGCCCCCGGCCAGTCGGTAAAGCTGTCCCTGTCCGACTTCTCCGGCTTCTGCCAGAGCGTGACCGGCCAGCGGCTGCACTACATCAGCTT
>OFGO01000575.1_pt1 | contig 32958 bp, 34 predicted proteins | sample 1521761 | NCBI WGS metagenome assembly OFGO01 (sample SAMEA3504128, study PRJEB24116) | mouse gut metagenome | biome: mouse gut; feature: mouse-associated habitat; material: faeces | place: Denmark | collected 2011
TGTGATCCAAAACCTCCACAATGTTGAGCTTGTCCGCCACGGCCCGTTCCAGGTAGTTGTCCAGAATCTCCAGGGTGTTTTTCATTTTAAGGGCTTCCAGGTTTTCCCTCAGCCTGTCCATAGTAAATTCAGTCATACAGCACCTCGTCATATCTGGACAAATCGGAGGGTTTCAAGGGGAAATCAATTACCTTCTCCTGCTCTAACAGAATATTTTCCGCATCCATCGTCTGTTTCAAAGTGAGCCGCCGGTAGTGCTGGAGATTGACAACCTCGTCGGAAGAAATTCCGATCTGCTGCGTCCCCGCCTGCGGCGAGGACTACGCCCGCTCTATTCCTTCCTCCTCTCCAAACCGAAATCACTCTGTTGGGTTCCGGTTTACATCTCTTGACAAGGGCACACAGCCCATAATCTGCCTCAATTTGAGGTAAGTTTTTGGAGGTGAACAACCTTTTGAGCGATAACTGGATCGTAGGAAATTTACAATCCGCGTTCAACACCTGGAATGACAAACTGACGGAGATATGGTCGCTGGTGACGACCTCCCCCGAAACCTTCCGGGGCGGCGCTAGCCGCCTAGGTATCCACACCGAGGGCCATCCCGGTAAAGAAGTCCGTCACACCAGCCGCCGCCAGCTTGTCGATCTGATGGGCAAGCACAGCTTTCAATTCAACGCACCGGGGGTCTTTCTCGTCATACTTCCAGGGGAATTTGGCGGGGCGGTGTCCCGTAAAGGCACAGCACCTATTAGCCTCAACAGATATATGCTTGAAATATTTCCCCGTGATAAGTTGTTGAGGGATACGATAAAATGAAAATTGAGTGCTTTGGTCACCGTAATAATAATCGAAAAATGTTTCATTGACCATAAGGTCAGTACGCATAAAGGACAAGACAAAAAACAACATATAATAAGGCAGTTACCGAAAATAGAAACCTTTGTGACAAAATCAAACAAGCAGAAAAAAGCACGATTTGACAATCAACGTCAATCGTGCTTTTTTCATTTTTGAAAAGGAGAGCAACCTATGTCGAACGTAACTTTATCAGACTATTTCTGTGGCGATGAAGAAATACGGTTTTCACATTTCCGAATCCCCCGCCAGCTTATCACCCATTCCAGCTTCAAGCCCCTGTCTGCGGATGCCAAGCTGTTATATGGTATGCTAATGGACGTTACAGAAAAAGAGGCAGACATTTATCAGCAGATTTTGAAACATACCATCCCACAGTTTCAAGAAATCGGGGTGAACCTGTTTATTTGGGACGGCGTGGCATGGTATGACGATCCGAGAAATATGACGGCCCATACCATTATCGCTATCCCCGCCGTGTGGCTACCCTTTGAGGAACAAGGGCAGTCGGTGGCCGGTTGGCTGCCCGATGCTGTCAACGGCCATTTGAAAGACTACGGCCTTGATTTGGTCAATAAGCAATACTGAACGCCTACAGTACCACAGGAAAATTGTATTTTTAGCGAAGTAATTGCGAATGTAGCCAAAAGTTGCTGGATAGTTGCTTGACTTTTGCGGGCATGGAGGCTTTTGAGAAATTAAAAGCCTCCATTTTTATATAAAATAGCGGACGCATAATGTAATTTCATCGCTTAAAGTTTATCAGAAAATGCGTCTCACGGTGAGACGCATTTCTCAACGGGTGACGCTGGGTAAAATTCGGTTATGCGGATATTGAAAAGTAGAGAGGCAGATTTTCAATGTCAAGATTTGAGATATTCAACGAGATCATGTTTGAAGCCTACTGCAAAAAGGCTGTCAGTAACGCCACAAAGAAAGAACGCCAGAAAAAATCTAAACAGGGACAGATGGAGCAATCCCTCTCTACGTTGACAGACGCCGCACTTTATAGTTTGGCGGCAGGAGGCGGTGAAGCGGAACAGCTGGAGGAATCATGTCAGACATTCCACGTTCAAGGAATGAATATCCCTGTTTATGACCCGAAGCTGTCCAAAGCGTTGTCCTACTTAATGCCAAAAGACAGGGAAATCATTTTGCTTTATTATATCAAAGGGTTGAAATACACTCAAATTGCCCCGCTGGTACATATAAGTGCGTCCGCTGTTTCTCGGCGGAGCAGGGCCGCAACTAAACGGCTGCTGGAATTGATAGAGAACGCTCCATGAAACGAGTACCCTTTTCTATCATCCAAGCGGCAAAGAGATTTGACGCTGAAGCCGTCCAGTTTGTACTCCAGCACTTTGAGGGATTTATCACAAGCTGCTGCCTATGCCGCTATTATGGTCGAGCAGACCAAGAAATGCAGAAAGACGGCGTAACCATCTAGTCACGCCGCCCTCTGCGGCAATAGTTCCTTATTACCTGTAAGCCCTTAAGTTGCCGGAATTATTAATGCAATAGGAACGAATAAATATCCCGATTTTTCCTCACTCAAACTTTTGCAAAAGTTTGGGCCAAAAAGGGGCTTTTCCTTCATTTTTGCCCCAAAAACGCCCAAAAAGCTGTTTTGAAAATTTAGCGTCAAAAACCCGCAAAATCCCAGTAATACTGCGCTTTTGCGGGCTTTTCTCCGCCCAAAATTTTTACTCACCCAATATACATTGCGTCCCCAAAGGAGAAAAACCGATAGCGCTCCCGCACTGCCTCCCCATAGGCCGCCAGCACATGTTCCCGCCCCGCCAGGGCGGATACCAACATGATGAGGGTGGATTCCGGCAGGTGGAAGTTGGTGATGAGGCCGTCCAGCACCTTGAAACGGTAGCCTGGGTAGATGAAGATATTGGTCCACCCCGCTGATGCCTTCAGCGTGCCGTCCTCATCCGACCAGCTCTCGATGGTGCGGCAGGAGGTGGTGCCTACACAGATGACCCGGCCCCCCCGCCGCTTTGTCTTGTTCACCATATCGGCGGTCTCCCGGGGGATGACGCAGTATTCCGAATGCATCTCGTGCTCGTCCAGATTTTCCGCTTTCACCGGGCGGAAGGTTCCCAGCCCCACGTGGAGGGTCACATAGCACACCCTCACCCCCATGGCCTGGATCTGCCCCAACAGCTCGGGGGTGAAGTGCAGCCCCGCCGTGGGTGCGGCGGCGGAGCCCGCCACTTTGGAGTAAACCGTCTGATAGCGCTCCGAATCCTCCAGCTCCGCCTTGATATAGGGCGGCAGGGGCATTTTGCCCAGCCTCTCCAGCGTCTCCAGGAAAATACCGTCATAGTCGAAGCGAACCAGCCGGTTGCCTCCCGCCCCCTCTCCCACTATCTGGGCGGACAGCTCCCCGTCCCCAAAGGTGACCTTTGCGCCGGGGCGCAGCTTCTTCCCGGGTCGCACCAGACACTCCCAAACCTTGTCCCCCCGGTCGATGAGCAGCAGCACCTCGCAGGCCCCTCCCCCCGCCCGCTTCCCAATGAGCCGGGCAGGCAGCACCCGGCTGTCGTTGAGTACCAGGCAGTCGCCGGGGCGCAGCAAGGAGGGCAGGTCATAGAAGTGCAGATGACGGGTGGCCCCCGTCGCCTTGTCCATCGCCATAAGCCGGGAAGCGTCCCGCCGCTCCAGGGGCGTCTGGGCGATGAGCTCCGGGGGCAGGTCAAAATAAAAATCGGATGTTTTCACATATATCCCACCGTAATGCCAGTATAGTAGAATTGCAGAATCTGCTGATACGTATGCCCCTGCTCGGCCATGGCCTTCGCGCCGAACTGGCTCATGCCGATGTTGTGGCCCCAGCCCCGGCCCGCAAAGGTGATGGAGCCGTTCACCGCCGCGGCGGAAGAGGCCCACTGGTTGGCGCCCTGGCCCTGGTTCTGCCCGCCGCCCTGGTCCAGCAGGGAGGTGCCGCTGTCGGTGATGACATACACGCCGCCATTCATAGGCGTCAGGTTCCCGCTGCCATCCATGGCGTACAGGCCGGATAGGGTATCCACCGGGACGCTTCCATTGATTGAAACACTCCCAGACGGGTTGGTCGGCACAGCTTGGGAACCGCTGTCCCCCGCAAAGCCGTAGCGGTAGGAGCGCAGGCCCAGGTTCTTAATCATTCTATAGGTGCTCACCGAGTAGTTTTTCCCGGCGCTGTCGGTGAAGGTCACCGTCTTGGGGTTGCCGGTGGGGCTGTAGGAGCTGATGGAGGCCGACACCAGGGGGGCGCTGACCGAGTACCCCGAGAACAGCTTGGAGATCAGCTCGTTGCTGGAAAAGGTGCGGGTCCAACTGTTGTTCAGGTTCAGGCTCGCCTCATAGGGGTCAACCACCCCCACCAGATAGGGGTACAGGGACTGGTTGCTCTCCCAGGCGACGGAGACGCTTTCGCTGGCCCCGCCGTTGCTGGAGTAGTAGAAGGTTTGGGCCACCTTGCCGTTGTACAGGCACACCTGTCCGGCAGTCTGGTCCACCGCCGCGTCGGAGTTGGCCCCCGCCTTTTCCCGGCCATAATATGCCTGGCAGTCGGTGTCGAAGCAGATGTCAAAGTGGTGGGCGGCATGCTTGCTGCCCAGGGAGAGGGCATAGCTGCGCGCCGCCACCGCCTGAGCCTTCAGCGCCTCGGTGGGCCAGCTGTTGTCCATCTCGTTGGCGACCACGCCCTTCACGTAGTCCTCCAGCCCCACGATGTTCACCACCGTCAGCTTGCCTCCGTTGATGCGCTCGAAGCGGAAGCCGCCGTTATACAAGCAGCCCTTGCTCCAGGTGGTGCATTTCTCCGCCCCGGTCTGGATGGGCTCTACCCCCAGGCCAGTACCGCTTCCCAGGTCGTCATACTGGAACAGGATGGCGTTGGTGCCGGTAGCCACCACGTTCACCCCAAATCCCGATGTGCCCCGCAGTTCGGAATAAACCCCCTGGGCGGCCAGAGACGCCTGGGCGGCCACCGCCCCGTCCCGGGTGGTGTAATTGCCCACCCGGGCATAATATACCCCGCCGATATACGCCGCAAACCCGCCGGGATAAGCGGAGGCCTCCGCCTGGGCCTCTGCGAAGGAGAGGTATGTCCCCGGCAGCTCCAGATGGTACTCCCCCACCGCAATGGAGGAAGCGGCGGCCGTGTGGTAGCTCTGGTAACCGTCATAGGTACCGTAGTAAACGTTCACCGTTTCCACCACGGAGATGGCCGTCTGACTGGCGACCCCCAGCTCCACAAAGCGGTTGGAGCTGTCGTAATATCCAAAGCGGAAACCGCTCCCCTCCTCGTTGAGCAAGTTCACCCCCTCTATAGCCCCGGTGCCGTAGTGGAGGCCCACCCGGATGATGCGCTCACCAGTACCGGCGGGGGCGGCGGAGGCTGTTCCGCTTCCCAGGACCAGCAAAAGGACGGACAGGAACAGCGCTGCAATTTGCACGAAATTTCTCCTCATTAGACGCTCCATTTCTCCACTTTAGGCGGCGGCGCGAAATTGACACTTTAACGTGTTGATGTTATAGTGGTATCAGCTGTACCCTTTCGCAGCACATGTATTTCGACATTATTTTATATTATAGCGTATCCGCGTCTGGGCCGCAAGTCCTAAATTCCGCCCCGGCGCAGCGCACAGGAGGCAGATTGGCATGGAAAAATATAAAGTCGGCGTCATCGGCGCCACCGGAATGGTGGGCCAGCGCTTCATCACCCTGCTGGAGAACCATCCCTGGTTCCAGCTCACCGCAGTGGCCGCCAGCCCCCGTTCCGCAGGTAAGCGGTACGAGGACGCGGTGGGCTCCCGCTGGGCCATGGACACTCCCATCCCCCAGGAGGCCCGCGGCCTGGTACTCCTCTCCGCCCAGGACGACGTGGATAAAATCGCCTCCATGGTTGATTTCGTGTTCTCCGCCGTGGACATGAAGAAGGAGGAGATCAAGACGCTGGAGGAGGAGTACGCCCGACATGAGTGCCCAGTGGTTTCCAACAACTCCGCCCACCGCTGGACCGGCGATGTGCCCATGGTCATCCCCGAGGTGAACCCGGAGCACATTGCGGTCATCAAAGCCCAGCGGCAGCGTCTGGGCACGCGTCGGGGTTTCATCGCCGTCAAATCCAACTGCTCCATTCAAAGCTATGTCCCCGCCCTGTCCCCCCTGCGCTCTTTCGGTGTGGAGAAGGTGCTGGTGTGCACCTACCAGGCCATCTCCGGCGCGGGCAAGACCTTCGCCACCTGGCCCGAGATGGTAGATAACCTGATCCCCTACATCGGCGGCGAGGAGGAGAAGAGCGAGCAGGAACCGCTGAAGGTATGGGGCCGGGTTGAGAACGGCGTCATTGTCAACGCCCAGGGCACCTCCATCACTGCCCAGTGCCTGCGGGTGCCGGTGTCCAACGGCCACACCGCCGCCGCCTTTGTCACCTTCAAACACAAGCCCACCATGGAACAGATAAAGCAGGCGTGGAAGGATTTCAAGGGCCGTGCCCAGGAGCTGGCGCTGCCCACCGCCCCCAAGCAGTTCCTCCACTACTTTGAGGAGCCGGACCGGCCCCAGGCCCGGCTGGACCGGGATCTGGAAGGCGGTATGGCTGTGTCCATCGGCCGCCTGCGCCCGGATACCCAGTACGACTACAAATTCGTTTCCCTGTCCCACAACACCCTGCGGGGCGCGGCGGGCGGCGGCGTCGAGCTGGCCGAGCTGCTGTGCGCCGAGGGGTATATTGAGCATAAATAAGGAGGCTGTCCTATGAGAACACCCGTCTTTACCGGCTCCTGCCCCGCCCTGGTCACCCCTTTTGACCAGAACAACATCATCAACTACGACGCCTTCGGCAGGCTCATCGACGCGCAGATTGAGGCCGGGGTGGACGCAGTGTGCGTGTGCGGCACCACCGGCGAATCGGCTACCATGTCCATCCGGGAGCACATCGCCGCCGTGGAGTTCTGCGTCAAGCGGGTGAACCACCGGGTAAAGGTCATCGCGGGGGCGGGGTCCAACGACACCTCCGCCGCCGTCTACCTGTCCCAGCACGCCCAGGACTCCGGAGCGGACGCCCTGCTCCACGTCACCCCCTACTACAACAAGGCCAGCCAGACCGGCCTCATCAAGCACTACGAGTACATAGCCGACCGAGTGGAGCTTCCCATCATCCTCTACAATGTGCCCGGCCGCACCGGAGTGTCCTTCACCGCCGAGACCTATCAGGCGCTGTCTCAGAACCCCAAAATCAACGGGGTCAAGGAGGCCAGCGGCAACTTCTCCCTGCTGGCCCACACCCGTTTCCTCTGCGGGGACGATTTCTATATCTGGTCGGGCAACGACGACCAGGTGGTGCCCATGATGGCTCTGGGAGCCAAGGGGGTCATCTCCGTGGCCTCCAACATCGTCCCAGAAGTGATGGTGAAGATGAGCCACCTGTGCCTGGACAACGACTTCGCCGCCGCCTCAAAGCTGCAAATCCAGTACATGGACCTCATCGACGCCCTGTTCACCGAGGTCAACCCCATCCCCATCAAGGCCGCCATGAACCTGCTGGGCATGGACGCGGGCTCTCTGCGCCTGCCCCTGTGCGACATCTCGGACAAAAACCTGGAGGTTCTCCGCCTGGCCATGAAGCGGGCAAACCTGCTGTAACAAATCGCGCCCGAGCCGTCGCGAACAGGCGAGGCGTGAATACAAAGGAGCCATTCTCATGCGAAGGATAATCATCTCCGGCTGCTGCGGCCACATGGGCCGGGCGGTGGCGGACATCTGTAATAACGACCCCAACGTGGAAATCGCCGCCGGCATCGACCTGCTGCCCCAGCCTGTGGACGGCTTCCCCGTATTCTCCACCCCCGCCGCCTGCACGGCGGAGGCGGACGCAGTGATTGACTTCTCCCACCCCGCCGCCCTCGCCCCCCTGCTGGAGCTGTGCATTGCCCGGAAGCTGCCCGTGGTGCTGGCCACCACCGGCTACTCGGCGGAGCAGCTGGCCCAAATTGAGCAGGCGGCAAAGCTGATCCCCATCTTCCGCTCCGCAAATATGTCCCTAGGTGTCAACGTGCTGCTGGACCTGGTGCGCCGCGCCGCAGCCCTGCTGGGGGAGGACTTCGACGTGGAAATTGAGGAGCGTCACCACCGCCGCAAGCTGGACGCCCCCAGCGGCACCGCCCTGATGCTGGCGGACGCCGCCGCCGGGGCCCTGCCCTACGACGCGGAATACGTCTACGACCGCCACAGCGTCCGCAGGCCCAGGGGCAGCCAGGAAATCGGCATCTCCTCCCTCCGGGGGGGCACCATCGTGGGAGACCACACCGTGGTGTTCGCCGGGCGGGACGAGGTGATTGAGCTGTCCCACCACGCCGCCAGCCGAGAGGTATTCGCCGTGGGCGCGGTGAAGGCCGCCAAGTTCCTGGCCGGGGTGGACGCGCCGGGGCTGTACGATATGTCCAGCCTGATTGCCGTCAACTAAACAGCAAAAGGGACCGCTCACGCGGTCCCTTTTCTCTTTCGCAAACCTCCGTTGTCGGGCGGGAACGAGCCGGTTTGCTCCCGTTTCGTCAGCGAGCTAAAGTTCTTTTTGGTTACTTTTTCTTTTAAGAAAAAGTAACCCGGTGGAACACCTTCTTGCCCTTCTTGATGATAACGCCCTCCCCGGTGAACTTCTCCCTGGGGAACTGGGCGGCGGGGTCCGTCACCTTCTCGTCCGCCACCATGACGCCCCCCTGCTGGATGAGCCGGCGGGCCTCGCCGTTGGAGGCGGCCAGACCGCACTTCACCAGCAGGGTCAGCGCGCCGATGGAGCCATCGGTAAAATCAGCATCGGTCAGGGCGGTGGACGGCATATCCGCCGCGCTCCCGCCGGTGGAGAACAGGGCGCGGGCCGCCGCCTGGGCCTTGTCCGCCTCCTCCTTGCCGTGTACCATGTTGGTCAGCTCCCAGGCCAGAATCTCCTTGGCCTGGTTGAGCTGGGCGTCCTTCCACTGGTCCATCTCGTCAATCTGCTCCAGGGGCAGGAAGGTGAGCCAGCGGATGCACTTCATCACGTCCGCGTCCCCCACGTTCCGCCAGTACTGGTAGAAGTCGTAGGGGCTGGTCTTGTCTGGGTCCAGCCACACGGCGTTGCCGGCGGTCTTGCCCATCTTGTTCCCCTGGGAGTCGGTGAGCAGGTTGATGGTCATACAGTGGGAGTCCTTGCCCAGCTTCCGGCGGATCAGCTCCGTGCCGCCCAGCATATTGCTCCACTGGTCGTTGCCGCCGCACTGGAGGTTGCAGCCCACCGTCTGGAACATATGGTAGAAGTCATAGGACTGCATGATCATATAGTTGAACTCCAGGAAGGACAGGCCCTTCTCCATGCGCTGCTTGTAGCAGTCCGCCCGGAGCATATTGTTCACCGAAAAACAGGCCCCCACCTCCCGCAGCAGCTCCACATAGTTCAGGTCCAGCAGCCAGTCGGCGTTGTTCAGCATCATGGCCTGGCCGGGGCCGTCGCCGAAGTCAATGAACCGCTCCATCTGATGCTTGAAGCACTGGGCGTTGTGGTTGATATCCTCCCGGCTGAGCATTTTGCGCATATCGGTGCGGCCGGAGGGGTCCCCGATGGTGGTGGTGCCGCCGCCGATGAGGGCGATGGGCTTATTCCCCGCCTGCTGGAGCCGCTTCATCAGGGTGAGGGTCACGAAATGCCCCGCCGTCAGGCTGTCCGCCGTGCAGTCGTAGCCGATATAGAAGGTGGCCTTGCCGTTGTTGATGAGGTTCTTCACCTCGTCCTCGCTGGTGACCTGGGCCACCAGGCCCCGGGCCACAAGTTCGTCGTAAATCGTCATGATTTTTTCTCCTTTTGTCGTTTTTGGTAAAGCTCCCAGGCCATCTCCATGGCCCAGGCTTGATAGCGCATAAAAGTGGCGCTCTTAAACTCCTCTATCGGCATCCACGTGAGGATGTGGTCGGACTCCACCGGCGGAGCCGCTTTCTCCCCCAGCTCGATCAGGTACACATGGCCGGTGGGATGGCAGGGACGGCCTTTCAAATCCGTGATATATTCCTCCCCAATGCACACCTTTTCCCCTATGGTGACGGCATACCCCGTCTCCTCCAGGGCCTCCCGGCGGATGCACTCCGCCTCACTCTCCCCCGGCTCTATGCCGCCCCCCAGGAGAAAACAGCCCTTGCGCTCACAGGACACCACCGCCGCTTTGCCCGCGCCGTCAAAGGCGATTCCGTAAGCCCCGGACCGGTCCCGGTACGCCACACCGGACTGAGGTGCTCCAAACACCTTATGCTCCATATCATTTCCCCTTTCTGCATCAAAACGCCCCCTGTCCCCTTGGGACAGAGGGCGAAAGCTCGCGGTACCACCTCTGTTTTGCCGCCCTCTCGCGAAGTACGGCCTCAGGGAGTCCCCAGCAGGACCCCGGCGCTATACCGGGCGCACCCGTCCGGCCCTACTGGGGAAAGTCAAAAAATCCCGTTCAGGCGGCTGCTCCGAGGGGTATTCGCCAGCGGCTCCTCTCCCCCTTTCACCAAAACGGGGGCTCTCTGAGCAGGCAGCCAATGGGTACTGTTCCTCATCCTCGCATTGGCAGGATGATATCATAATCCCGCCCACTTGTCAAACCTTTTTTCCGCCGGAACAGGTCCCCCTAAATCCATGTAGCGCTGAGAAAATTATGTAAATTGATAAAATTTACATAAAGCCCTTTACAATCGCAAACATAGCTGTTATAATGTATAATAATCAAGCAAAAGGAGGTGATGACGATGAAGGTCATCTGGACTGTTCCCGTTGATATCGACGAGTTGATCTTCGCCGGAGAGACTACCGTTCCCAGCGACCGCTGAACGTACGGAATTTCAAAGGTTATAAGGTTTAACTCGTCCTTAAAAGGGACGATTTTTATTTTGCCTGAAGAAGGGGCGCCGCTTTTTTGAGCGGCGCCCCTTCCATATTGCGGCTTTTACCTGCTGCTCCTGCCCCGCCCCAAAAAGCGAAGCAGGTAGAGAAACAGGTTAATGAAGTCCAGGTATAGCTGCAACGCGGAATAGATGGACGCTTTTTGCAACGTCGCCGCATCGCCGTAGAAGTACTCATAATTTGCCTTGATTTTCTGCACATCATAGGCGGTAAAGCAGAGAAACACGACAATGCCCACCATGCAGATGATCCGCTCCAACGCGCTCAGATTAAGGAACATGGTCAGCAGTCCCGCAACGAGCAGGAAAATCAGGCCGCCGATGAGCAGGGGGCGAAGCTTGGACAGGTCGGTCTTGGTATAACGCCCATATAGGGCAAACGCGCCGAAAAACAGGGCGGTCAGGCCAAAAATCACAACCAGGTTGGCCACGTCATAGATCACGAAGTATGCGGAAAACACCACGCCGTTAAGGATGGAGTAAACAGCGAACAGCATCCGGGTAACGCCCACTGGCCGTTTCAAAATACCCACAGACAAAATGAGTACCACCGCAACCTCGGCAATGAGCAGTACCACAGGGATATAGGGATTTACAAAGAGGTAAATCACCGCGCCGGTCATGGCCAAAGCCGCCGCAAGCAAAAAGGTAATCATCAGGCCCACAAACATCCAGCCAAAAGTACGGGCCACGTACTGGTTCAGTGTCAACCCCGCCTGGGCATAGCTGCTGTCGAAGTCGTATTGGTTCATATTGCGTTCTTCCATAATCAGCTCTCCTTATCCACTTGTTTCATCTGCTTCAGGTTTCCGATTTTCTGCGCCCGGCGGTCCAGCTCAGCCAGCACATCACCCAAGGGGATCTCCTTTTCCGCCAGCATCACCATCAAATGATAGATGAGGTCGGAGACCTCCCCCACCGTATCGGCAGACACATCGTTTTTTGCCGCGATGATGGTCTCAGCGCACTCCTCCCCCACCTTTTTCAGAATCTTATCCAGCCCCTTGTCAAACAGGTAGCAGGTATATGATCCCTCCTGGGGGTGGGCCCGGCGGTCCAAAACCACCTGGTATAACGCCTCCAATGTGCTGTCCATAGCATATCCCTCCTGAACATTTTTCATTATAGCGCAATTCGGTTGAAAAAGCAACTCCTTGCTCCCGTGTGGCACACCGGCCCATCAGGAACGCACAGATACAGCAGCGTATCCGTATCGCAGTCGGCAAAGACTTCTTTGACATGGAGGTAATTTCCACTGGTCGCTCCCTTATTCCACAGCTCGCCCCGGCTCCTGCTCCAGAACCAGGCGGTTTTTGTTTGAACAGTAAGCCTTACCGCCTCCCGGTTTGTGAATCCCAGCATAAGCACCTCCCGGCTGTCCGCGTGCTGGACAATTACCGGAATCAGCTCTGATTTTTGAAATAGCAGGTCAAGATCAAACATTTTCCTCACCTCACAGGAATATTCCTGCCCCGCAGGAACTCCTTGACCTGGGGCACGGTCAGCTCCCCGAAGTGGAACAACGATGCCGCCAGCGCCGCGTCGCAGCCTGTCTCCTCAAACACCTGGGCAAAATGCTCCAAACTGCCGCAGCCGCCGGATGCAATCACCGGGATGGACACGGCATTGGCCACCGCCCTTGTCATTTCAAGGTCAAAGCCCGCTTTGGTGCCGTCGGCATCCATGGAGGTGAGTAAGATCTCCCCCGCCCCCAGCTCCTGGCCCCGGCGGGCCCACTCCACGGCATCCACGCCGGTGGGCGTCCTCCCCCCTGCCACCACCACCTCGTACCACCCCTCGGGACTGCGGCGGGCGTCGATGGCAAGCACCACGCACTGGGAGCCAAACCGTTGAGCAGCACGGGCAATCAAGGTTTGGTCCTTAACAGCAGAGGAGTTCACGGAAATTTTGTCCGCCCCTGCCCGCAGAAGCCGTTGGAAGTCTTCCAGGGTTCGGATTCCGCCCCCCACGGTTAGGGGAACAAACACCTGGGCGGCAGTGCGTTCCACCACATCGGCCACGGTATCCCGGGCGTCACTGGTAGCCGTGATATCCAGAAAAACGATTTCGTCCGCCCCCTGGTCGGAGTAAAACCTGGCCAGCTCCACCGGGTCGCCTGCGTCTCGGATATTCACAAAATTAACCCCTTTGACTACGCGGCCATCCCGCACATCCAGGCAAGGGATGATTCGTTTGGCTAACATGAAAGTCCCTCCAAATACCGGTCAATATCCCGTTGCCTCTTTAATACGACCGTTTTTTCATGATAACGCTCCAATACCTTTTGAAACTTTTCCTTCTTCCTCCGGGTACGGCCCTCCCAGAGAATCCACCACATGAATGCCCAATCCATCTTCTCACAGCAGCCATCCGCCATATCTGGCCGGGATTTTCCATGAAATTGGAAATATCGCTTCCATGCGCGCCAGAAGCAGGCGAGGCGCGGAAAATTTAAGAAAATAATGGAATCTGCCTCATTCAAACGGCGCTCATACTCAAAATTTGAGTATGTGCCATCAATGACCCAGGTAGGATTCTCCATAAATTCATGAACCATTTGATGGGCCTCCGCCCGATCCCGCTCCTCCCAATTTGGCGTGAACTGTACCTTGTCAAAGTGGAGCACCGGCGCACCGTACCGCTCCCCCAGCGCCCGGGCCAGCGTGGACTTCCCCGCCCCACTGTACCCGATCACGGCAATCTTCATTGCTGCGGCCCCGCTTCCCGAACCGCCTGCGCCAAGTCCAACATCCCGGAATAGTACGCCTTTCCAATAATCGCCCCGTACAGCCCCATATCCCGGAGCCGCCTCACGTCGTCCAAGGTGGTCACTCCGCCGGAGGCTACGATATCACATTTTACCGCCCTTTGCAGCTCAGCCAGCTGCCCGAAATTGGGTCCGGATAACATCCCATCTGTAGCAATATCCGTAAAGATTATTACCTTTACGCCTTTTTTCTCCATTTCCCGGGCAAGCTCTACGCCGCTGAGCCTGGAGTCCTGTTCCCAGCCCGAGGTGCGCACCCGGCCGTTCAGACAGTCGATGCCCACCGCCACCCGGTCTCCACACCGTCCCAGTGCGTAGTCTACCACCGCCGGGTTTGTGACGGCTGCGGAACCGATAATCAGCCGGGCAACCCCTGTTCCGGCAACCGCATCCACATCTTCCCTGGTCTTAATCCCGCCGCCCAGCTCCACCTGTAATCCGGCCCCCCGGACCACCTCATCGATGGCGGGGAAATTCTGCCGGATCCCATCCCTGGCGCCGTTCAAGTCCACCATATGTATCCACCTCGCCCCAGCGGCGGCAAACGCCCGGGCGGTTTCCAGCGCATTGTCCGCCACCTGGCTTGCGGTGGAAAATTCTCCTTTTTGCAGACGGACACACCGTCCGTCCTTCATGTCAATGGCAGGCAAAATAATCATCCGATCAATTCTCCAAAATTCCTCAAAATTTGCAGCCCTGCCTCCCCGCTTTTTTCCGGGTGAAACTGGCAGCCGTATACCCCATTGCGGCCCACCGCCGCCACCAGGGACGGCCCATACTGCGTCCGGGCAATTACATCTCCCTCATGGGCGGCGCAGCCGCAATAGGAGTGGACAAAATACACATAAGCCCCGTCGCTCAAACCGCGAAGCAGTGGTGAATCATGCCGAATCTCCAGGCTGTTCCATCCAATATGAGGCAGCTTGAATCTGGTTTGAATCAGCTCGACGCGCCCTTGGACAAGCCCAAGCCCTTTACAGCTTCTTCCCTCTTCTCCCTGGTCGAACAGCAGCTGCATTCCAAGGCAGATCCCCAATATCGGCTTGCGCCCTGCCTGAGCCAACAGGGCCCTGTCCAATCCCTTCCGCCGCAGCTTATGGGCGGCGTCCGGGAAAGCCCCAACCCCGGGAAGGATAATGGCATCCGCCTGTTCCAAATCCGCCGCCTCACCGGTCACCAGGGTTTTCTGTCCGATATAGGACATGGCGTTGGACACGCTTTTCAAGTTGCCCACATCATAATCAACAATGGCGGTATACCCCATCACAGCGCCCCCTTGGTGGAGGTAATGTCTCCGCCCTCTATCCGCACAGCTTCCTTCAGCGCCCGTCCCAAAGACTTGAACAGTGCCTCAGTAATATGGTGTGCATTGTCCCCATACTCGCACTTTTGATGTAAAGTAATCCTACTATTCATAGCCAGCGCCCGCATGAATTCCACGGTTAGACAGCTGTCATAGCCGCCGGTCATGGACTGGGGCATGGGCGCGTCAAACACCAGATAGGGCCGGTCGGAAAGATCCAGCACTGTGCGGCACAGTGCCTCGTCCATGGGGATCATAGCCGTCCCGTAGCGCCGGATGCCCCGCTTGTCCCCCAGCGCCTCCCGGAGGGCTTGCCCCAGAACGATTCCCACATCCTCAACCGTGTGATGGCCGTCCACATGCAGGTCGCCAAGGGCGGCCACCTCCAAACCAAATCCGGCGTAATAGGCAAGCGCGGTGAGCATATGGTCAAAAAACCCAATCCCAGTAGATACGTTCACCTCTCCCCCTTCCAAGCAAAGAGTAATGCTTACATCTGTCTCTTTTGTGGTGCGTTGTATGGACGCCTGCCGCATGGACAACTCCCCCTTATCCATTCAATTGATAAGCGGCAATTCCGGCCTTTCAGCCGAACAGCCGCCCTGTTTTCGCATGCTGCCCTCATTCTGTTCCCTGGGAAAACAGCTCCTCTACCAAATTTTTCGCGTCCGCCATGCAGGATTGGGGAACAAAGAAGCGTATGCGCTCCGACAGGCCGCCCGTCTTGATGGCCAGCCCGGCCCCCAGTGAGCTCTCTTTGAAAAAGGGCACGCCGTGCTGCTGCAACACATCAGCCAGCATCCCCGCCCAGACAGGGCTTTGCTCCGTCAGATAGCACATCTCCTCCGGCCTCTCGGCGGTACGCGCGGCCTTAGGTCCCTCTGTCAGCTCCTCGTACGCCTCTGCGCTCATAATAACCAGGTCACTGTATCCATTTTTCGTAATAAACACCGGCTCGTTTTTCTCATGGCAAAGCTCAGAAATTTTTGTCGTGTTCCGCAAATCCGTAATCGGTATAATTTTCGGCATATAGCGCCCTCCTTTCTATGCTCACAATTATAGCATAATTACGAGCATAGCGCAAGGCTTTTTATGCCTTTCTCACCTCACTCAAATCGGACCTGAACAGAATTGGCATGGGCGGTGAGCTTCTCCGCCTGGGCAAGCGCAATGATTTCCCGGGACATGGGTTCCAGCGCCTCCCGGCCGAACTCCAATATGCTCATCGACTTCAAGAAGCTGTCCACACTCAAGGGTGAGAAGAATCGGGCGGTGCCGCTGGTGGGCAGCACATGGTCCGGCCCCGCCAGGTAATCCCCGAGAGGCTCCGGCGTATACGCACCCAGGAACACCGCTCCCGCATTTTTTACCGCAGGCAGCAGTTTCCTGGGCGCTCGGGTTACGATCTCCAAATGCTCCGGCGCAATTTCATTGGCCAACTCCACGCAGCCATCCAGTCCGCCGCACACAATGGCACACCCAAAATCCCGCAGGGAGGCCTCCATAATTTCAGAACGGCTCAGATATCCGGTCTGCCGGACAATTTCCCCGTCCACCGCCTGGGCCAGTTCCATGGAATCGGTGAGCAGCACCGCCGAGGCCAGCTTGTCGTGCTCGGCCTGGCTGAGCAGGTCGGCGGCGACGAATTTCGGGTCGGCTGTCTCGTCGGCAATGACCAGCACCTCCGACGGCCCGGCCACCATGTCGATGTCCAGCGTCCCGTAGGCCAGCCGCTTGGCCGCAGCCACATAGGCATTCCCCGGCCCCACCAGCTTATCCACCCTGGGGATGAAGCCCGCCCCGTAGGTGACGGCCGCCACCGCCTGGGCCCCTCCCACTGCGATAACCCGGTCCACCCCCGCAATTTTAGCCGCCGCCAACACCCCGTGGCTGAGGTTTTCCGTCGGCGGGGTGAGCATGACAATCTCCTCCACCCCCGCCACTTTAGCGGGGACGGCATTCATCAGCACGGAGCTGGGATATGCGGCGGTGCCGCCGGGGACATAGATTCCCACCCGGCTCATCCCCCGGATGATCCGTCCCACCCGTCCCCCATCGGGGGAGGTCCACTCCATAGACCGGGCCAGCAGCTTTTCGTTGTAGTCCCAGATATTCCTGGCAGCGTGTTCCAGCGCGGCGGCCAGCTCCGGCGGGCAGAGGGAATACGCCTCGTCCAGCTGCTCCTTTGACAGCTCATAGGGCGCACTGTGGTCAAATTGAAGGGAATACCGCTCCACCGCCGGGAATCCCTCCATCCGCACATGGTCCATGATGTCCTTGACCGCCAGTTCAATATCCGCATTTTTCTCCGCCGCCCGCGCCCGCATGGCGTCCAACTGGCGGCGCTCGGCGGTACCGTCCGCCCTGATGATGGCAATCATGCCTCTCCCTCCAGTTCCCGCTCCATGCGGGATAAAAAGTCGGTAATTTCATTCTTATACAGCTTCATGGACGCGGTGTTTACGATGAGCCGTGCTGACACCTGGGCCACGTCCTCAATGGGCTCCAGGCCATTCTCTTTTAACGTCGCCCCCGTCTCCACAATATCCACAATGCCGTCGGCCAGATTCAGTATAGGGGCCAGCTCCACGCTGCCCTCAATCTTGATGATATCCACGTCCATCCCCTTGCCCTCGAAAAAGGTCCGCGTGACATTTGGATATTTGGAGGCCACCCGGCGTGTCTTGTAGGTCCCGTAGAAACTGCTGTCCTTTTTCACCGCCAGGGCAAACCGGCAGCGGCCAAAGCCCAGATCCAGCACCTCGTAAAAGGCCCCACCCTTTTCCAAAATCGTGTCCTTACCCACTACACCCAAATCGCATACCCCGTGCTCCACATAGGTGATAACGTCCGGCGCCTTGGCCAGCACCACGTCCAACGGGTAGTTGGGCAGCTCGTGAATGAGCCGCCGCCCAGGGCTGCACACCGGGGCGCAGTCCAGACCCATGGCCTCAAACAGCTCCACCGACTTATTTTGCAAACGCCCTTTGGTCAGGGCAATCCTCAACCGGCCGCTCATACCGTCAGCCACCTCTCTCCCTCGGCATCCAGCAGCAATACCCCGGCCGCCCCCTTTTCCCTGGCCAGATTCATGGTACTGTCCAGGGTTCGGCAGGGGGACAGTTCGCAGCTTCCGGCGGGGCGGCTGTCCACCACCGCCAGCGCCTGGGCCAGCAGCCCGGAACCGTAGTGGATGACAGTTTCCAGCCTGGGCGCCTCCACGGCCATACATCCTCCCACCGCGTCCACGTCCACAGCAAAGCCGATGGCCTCTGCCCTGCGGCCAAACTGCTCCATCAGTCCGTCGTACCGGCCTCCGGACAGTACGGGCCCCCCTGCCCCCTCGGCATATCCCCGGAATACCAGCCCGGTGTAGTAATCCAACTGATGAACCAGCCCCAGGTCAAAGCGGATATAATCTCCATATCCGGCGGCGCACAATTCGCCGTACAGCCGCCGCAGGTGATCCAGGCTTTCGCAGGGTCCGGCCAGCGCCTGAGCCTGGTCCAACACCTCCACCCCGCCGAACAGGTAGGGCAGCCGCCGCAGGGCGGCGCAGGCGTCCTCCCCCCGGTAGGGCTCCAGCAGGTCGTTGAGCAGCGCGAAATTTTTACCCTCAATGGCCCCGCGCAGCCGCTCCAACCCGTCGCAAGGCATGTTCATCCGCCCGGCCAAGGCCCGGTAAAACCCGGCATGGCCCAGCTCAATGTGGAACTGGGCCAGACCGCAGGAGCGCAGGGCGTCCACAGCCATGGCCACCATCTCCAAGTCGGCTTTGACGCCCACCGCGCCAATCATCTCCACGCCGCACTGGGCGATTTCGCTGCTGCCTCCCTGGTGGGCCTGGCCGGAGCGGAACACCGTCTGGTCATAATACAGCCGTTGAGGCAGCGCCAAGTGCTTCAGCTTGGTAGCCGCCACCCTGGCGATAGGGGCGGTGCAGTCCGGCCGCATAACCATGATCTTTCCGGAGCGGTCGATGATTTTCAGCATCGCCTCCTGGGGAATCGGGTTGCCGGACTGGATGAACAGGTCGTAAAATTCCACCTCCGGGGTAATCACCTCAGTGTACCCCCGGCGGCGGAACAGCTCCACCAGGGCGGATTGCACCTGGCGGCGCTCCAGGCACTCGGCAAACAGCCGGTCCCGGGTGCCCTCGGGGGTGTTAATGCGGATGTTCATGAGATTGCCTCCAATCTCTTTAGTTCGCTAATGTAATAAATGATAGCATATCTGTCCTTTTCTGTCAACCCCAGGCCGGCTCTCTTGCCAAAAGCATATTTTCAATGTATAATGTTTTTAATCATCTGAATTTTGGAGGAGAAACCAATGCTGATTGCGATTTTTGGTGAGAGCTGCACCGGCAAAACCACGCTGGCGGAGCGTATCAACGCCGCCGCCCACGGAAAAATTTACAGCGGTAAAGACTATTTGCGGCTGGCAAAAAGCGAAAGCGAGGCCGTCCAGCTGTTTCAAATACTGCTGGCCGGCGCCGTTCACGGGGAAAACGTGATTTACGTCATCACCGAGCGGGAGCATCTGGCGCTGCTCCCCGGAGGCGCCATCCGTATTCTTGTCACCGCGGAGCTCGACACCATCAAGGAGCGCTTTTCCGCCCGGACGCACGGCCACCTTCCCGCCCCGGTGGCCGCCATGCTGGAGAAAAAGCACGGCTGCTTCGATGAAGACCCCCATGATTTCCATGTCCACAACGGATACCCGGACGCTGGGGAGATATGCCAAAGCATTTTTAAACTGCAAGAGGCCGCTCAAGCCTGAGCGGCCTCTTTTTACCGGCTTAAAACAGTGAAAACTGGCTGCTGTCCGGCAGATCCCCAAAGGCCCCCGCCTCTTTGAGCTGTTCCAGGTGGGTGGAGGATACCTTGGTGCATGCAAGGGAAAACTCCTCAATCGACAAGAAGTCCCTCCCCTGCCGTTTGTCCATAATGTCCCAGCCCACCGTCTCCCCCAGCCCGGCCACAGAGGTAAAGGGCGGGATAAGGGCGCCTCTATCTTCATCAACCAGAAAATTGACGGCGTGGGACCTGCAAATGTCCATCCGGGTAAAGCTGAGTCCCCGGAGGTAAAACTCATAACATACCTCCAGCGTGGTGAGCATGTCCTCCTCCACCGCCGAGGGCCTGTCTTTTTTCTCTTTCGCGTTCTTTTTTGCGTTGATCTCCGCCATTTTGCCCTTGACCACATCCATTCCCCGGCACATATATTTTTCATCAAAGGCCTTTGCCCGGATGGAAAAATAGGCGGCGTAAAAGGCCAGCGGCCTGTGCACCTTAAACCAGGCTATGCGGAACGCCATCATCACATAGGCCACCGCATGGGCCTTGGGAAACAGGTAAGCGATCTTTTTGCAGGACTCGATGTACCATTCAGGAACGCCGTGCTCTTTCATCTCGTCCTCCGCCCCATCGGGCAGGCCCCGGCCTTTGCGCACCGCTTCCATAATCTTAAAGGCCCTGGTATCCTTAAATCCCTTGGAGATGAGGAAAAGCATGATATCATCCCGGCAGCCGATGGCCTCGTTGACTTGAGCCGTGCCGGAGGTGATGAGGTCCTTGGCATTGCCCAGCCACACGTCGGTGCCATGGGAGAAGCCGGACAGGCGGATAAGAATGTCGAACTGGTTGGGGTGGGTGTCCTCCAGCATTCCCCGGACGAAAGAGGTTCCAAACTCCGGAATGGCCACCGCCCCCGTGGGGCCTAAAATTGGGTCGTCGGTAAAGCCCAACTCCTCCGAGGTGGTAAACAGGCTCATGGTTTTGGGGTCGTCCAGAGGGATTTTTTTCGCGTCCTCCCCGGTAATGTCCTCCAACATCCGGATCATGGACGGGTCGTCGTGGCCCAGCATGTCCAGCTTCAAGAGGTTGGACTCCATGGAGTGGTATTCAAAGTGGGTGGTGATGATATCCGAATCCTTGTCGTCCGCCGGATGCTGGGCCGGGCAGAAATCGTAAATTTCCTTGTCCTGGGGAATGACCACCATGCCGCCTGGGTGCTGGCCGGTGGTTCGCTTAACCCCCTCGCAGCCCTTGGCCAGCCGCAGCACCTCGGCAAATGGGGCGTCCGTTCTGCCCACCAGCTCCAGATACTTTTTTGCGTAGCCGATGGCGGTCTTTTCCGCCACCGTACCGATGGTGCCCGCCCGAAACACGTGGTCCTTGCCGAACAGTTCAAAGGTGTATTTATGGGCGCTGGACTGGTACTCGCCGGAGAAATTCAGATCAATATCGGGCACTTTGTCGCCGCCAAAGCCCAAAAATGTCTCAAACGGGATGTTAAAGCCGTCCTTTTCATAGTCCGCGCCGCAAACGGGGCATTTCATATCCGGCATATCCGCCCCGCAGCCGTAGGGGTGGGCGGGATCCCGGGCATAGTCAAAGTCAGCGTGCTTGCAGTTGGGGCAGCGGTAGTGGGCGGGCAGGGAGTTTACCTCGGTAATCCCCGACATGAACGCCACCAGCGACGACCCCACCGACCCCCGCGAGCCCACCAGATAGCCGTTCTCCAGCGAATTCTGCACCAGCTTCTGGGCGGACATATAGATCACGTCGTATTTGCAGCGGATGATGTCCACCAGCTCCGCGTTGATGCGGTCCACCACAATCTGGGGCGGCTCATCGCCGTAAAGTCTGTGAGCTTTACCCCATACCAAATCCTTGAGTTCCCCATCGGAATTTTCCAGCTTTGGAGCAAACAGCCCATCGGGCAGCGGCCGCACATTGTCGCACCAATCCGCAATGAGCCTGGGGTTGTCCACCACCACTTCATGGGCCTTTTCCACGCCCAGGTAGGAAAATTCCTCCATCATCTCATCGGTGGTGCGGAAGTAGAGGGGATTGGGCTGGTCGGCATCCTCGTACTCCTTGGCGGCCAGCAGCACGTGGCGGTACACCTCATCCGTGGGCTCCATGAAGTGGACGTCCCCGGTGGCACACACAGGCTTGCCAAGCCGCTCCCCCAGCCCCACCACCCGGCGGTTAAAGGCACGCAGATCCTCCCAGTCCCGGGCAATAGACCGGCCCTCTTTATTGGGCCGGAGCATGTAGGCGTTGTTGGACAGGGGCTGGATTTCCAGGTAATCGTACCAGGAAGCAATGCGCTCCAGCTCCCGGTCCTCCCGCCCTGCCGCCACCGCCTGGAACAGTTCCCCCGCCTCACAGGCAGAGCCGATGATGAGTCCCTCCCTGTTCTCATCAATCAGGGATTTAGGCATGATGGGGAAACGGTTGAAGTGCTCCAGATGGGCTTTGGACACCAGCTTGTACAGGTTCCGCAGCCCGGTCTGGTTTTTCGCCAGCACAATCAGGTGGAACGCGGACCGCCTTCCCCGTCCACCCCTCTTTTTCCCGGCAAACACCCGGTTAATTTGCGCCGCCCGCTCCACCCCCTGCCCGCGGAGCATGGGCGCCATTGCCGCCAAAATACGCCCACAGGTCTCTGCGTCATCGTAGGCCCGGTGGTGCTGGAATGGGGGCAGGCCCAGGGCGCTGGCCACCGTGTCCAGCTTGTGGTTGGGCAGCTTGGGGCACAGGTACTGTGCCAATATCAGGGTATCAAAGTACAATGGGTCAAATTTCCGGCCTGAACGGGCGCAGTATTCCCGGATGAAGCCGGTGTCAAAGGCGGCGTTGTGGGCGCAAAGCGCCGCGTCCCCCGCCCAATCCAGAAACAAATCCACCGCATCCCCTGGAGTTGGCGCACCCCGCAGCATTTCATCCGTAATGCCGGTGAGGGATACCGTCTTGGCGCTCAGCGGCTGCCCCGGTTGGGCAAAGGAGGCAAATTTGTCCACCACCTCCCCCCCCCGGATGCGCACCGCGCCAATCTCAATGATGGCGTCTGTCCGGGCATCCAGGCCGGTGGTCTCCAAGTCAAAGGCTACAAACTCCCCGTCAAGCGGCATATCCCCCGGTCCATGAACTGCCGCCTGTTCATCCACATCGTTCTGATAGTACGCCTCCACCCCGTAAAGAACCTTGATCTTTTCCCCCCGTCCGGAGGCGTTGTAGGCGTCCGGGAAGGATTGCACCACCCCGTGGTCTGTAATGGCGATGGCGGGATGCCCCCACTCAATGGCCCGCTTCACCACCGTTTTGGTGTCGCACAGCGCGTCCATGGTGGACATTTTGGTGTGCAGGTGGAGCTCCACCCGCTTGTCCGGGGCAGTGTCCTCCCTGCCCGGCTGCTTAGGCACCTCATTGATTCCATAGGGTTCCAGCACAAGGTCGTTGTTGTCAAACCGCCCCAGGGTAAGCCTCCCTTGAACCTGAAGCCGCTGCCCCTTCTTCACCTGAGCGATAATGGGCTTGGCCTCCTCCCCCTCCATAAACCGGGTAATCCGAATGGAACCGGTGAGGTCGGTGATATCAAAGCACACCACCCAAGCCTTGCGGCGGGTGAGCTCCCGGTGCTCTACGTTGAATACCTCGCCCTCCACCAGCACGCTGCCCATGTCCAGCGCCAGTTCGTTCATGGGTACGGGCTTCTTCTTCCCGCTGATCTTGCCGTATATCTGTTTAACCCTCTTATTTCCCTTTCCGGGCGCTGGGGCATCCGAGCGCAGCAGTTTGCGCCGCATCGCCTCCATCTGTGTCTCCAGATCGCCGGCAGGTTCCTGAACAGGGGGAGGCGACGGCGCATGTTCGGACTGCCCCGGTTCCACTGCCGGCTCCCTGTTCCGCTTCGCCAAGGGCGGCTCATCCGCATCCGCCGGCGCCGGATCAGCCCCGGCGGGGTTATCCTTTCCCGGCCCCTTCACAGTGATTGCGGCGGAATTGAGGCCAAAGGTCCGTTTCAGACAATCCTCCGCCTGGGCAAGCGTTTCACGTGAAACGCTTGTTCCTGTCACAGCCACTTCCATAGCCCGCCGGGCCTTGACCACCCGCACCTGTGCGGGATAGTCCCCCAAAACAGCCAAAACCCCCTCCGGGAAGGGGCAGTTGGCAAAGGTCTGTTCAAATGTAGGCATATCTACGTTTCGCTCCTTATCTCTCGCCGTGCCCAATCGCGTAGCAACAAGCCCAATCCTTGGTTATCTCATATTTCATGCCGCATTTTTCGATAACTGCCTGAGAGGCATGATTTTCTTGATCGCAATAGGCTTCTATCCGAGCAACTCCCACCCGGTCAAGCAGATAGTCAATCACCGTCCCCAGCGCTTCTGTCATGATTCCCTGATTCCACCACCGCCTACCAAGGCAGCAGCCCAAATTGGGCGCGCCAGTGATCTCACCCCAGCAAAACACAATCACTTGTCCAATGGCTTCAAAACCATTTTCTTTCAAAACAATGGCCCAGTTATAGCAGTCCAAATCGGAATATTGACTAATCCACCTGTCCAAAATCTCTTCCACCATCGGAACCGTGCAGTTTTCAGGCCATCCAGCCAGGAATTTCGTCACTTCATCATCGGCTGCGATGTTGTCAGGAAAAGACTGAGCGTCGGATCGTTCCAATTTCCGCAGAACCAGCCGGTCCGTTTCCATGTACTGTGTTCCAAGATGTGTCATATTTTTCCCCTTTACAGGTCCGCAATCAGCTTCATCAGCCCGGGAACCAACTGGTCCTCGGGCACCCTGGCCACAATCTCCCCGCGCCTGAACAATACACCCTCGCCCTTTCCCCCGGCCAATCCCACGTCCGCGTGGCGGGCCTCGCCGGGTCCGTTGACCACGCAGCCCATCACAGCCACGGTGATGGGCTTGTCCACACCTTTCAGCAGCTCCTCCACCTGCAGGGCCATCGGGATCAGCTCGATCTGTGTCCGCCCGCAGGTAGGGCAGGCGATGACCTCCGGCCCCTCCCGCCGCAGGCCGATGGCCTTTAAAATCCGGCGGGCGGCATAGACCTCCTCCACCGGGTCGGCGGTGAGGGACACCCGCAAGGTATCCCCAATGCCTAAAGCAAGCAGCCCGCCGATCCCCGCCGCCGCTTTCAGTTCCCCGATTTCCCGGGTGCCCGCCTCGGTAACCCCCAGGTGCAGGGGATAGTCGTACCGTTCCGCCATGAGCCGGTAGGCTTTCATGGTAACAGGCACACGGGACGCTTTCAACGATACGCAGATGTCTTCAAAGCCGTACCGCTCCAGCAGGCGGATATGCCCCAGGGCGCTTTCCACCATCGCCTCCGGGGTGGGGCCGCCGTATTTGGCCAACAGCTCCTTTTCCAGCGAGCCGCCGTTTACCCCCACCCGGATGGGGATATGCCGTTCCTTACAGACACTTGCCACCGCCTCTACCCGGCCAGGGGAGCCGATATTGCCGGGGTTGATGCGGATCTTGTCAATCCCCTGCTCCGCCGCCTCCAGCGCCAAACGGTAGTCAAAATGGATATCCGCCACCAGGGGCACCGGGCTACCCGCCTTCAGGGCTCCCACAGCCTTCGCCGCCGCCATGTCGGGTACCGCCACCCGGACGATCTGGCACCCAGCCGCCGCAAGCTCCCTGATTTGTGCCAGCGTAGCCTCCACATCATGGGTTGGGGTATTCGTCATGGACTGGATGGACACAGGGGCGCCCCCGCCCATGGGGACGCCGCCCACATTAAACTTTCTGGTCATTTCAAGCACCTGCCTAGGCAAAAATCTTCCACACGTCATGGAAGGCCACCACCGCCATTAACGCCAGCAGCACCACAAAAGCCCCGGCGTGGACGTAGCCCTCGTACTTCTCCGGGATGCGCCGCCGGGCCACCGCATAGAGAAGCCCGTTGAGCAGCACAAAAAAGATCCGCCCGCCGTCCAGCGCCGGGATGGGCAGCAGGTTCATCACCGCCAGGTTGACGGCGATCAGGGCCATCATGCTCACCACGTTCACGATTCCAACCGCCGCCGTCTGGGCCTTGGCCCCCTCCTCGGATACCACGTCCACCACTCCGATAACGCCGGACAGCTCGGACACCGCCACCCGGCCCGTCACCAAATCTCCCAGGCTCATCCAGACAATCCGGACAAAATCCACCGACTGCAAAAAACCATATTTTACCCTGCCGCCCAAGGACAATTGTTCTGTCTGCGTAAAGCTCAGGCCAAACTTTTTAACCGTCCTCCCGTTCTCCTCCACCTCAATGGACCGCGTCAGGGGAAAATCGTTCAGCACAACCTGCTCCCCATCCCGCTCCACCACCAGGTCAATCCCGCTCACACCATCGTTTCGGTCCAGATAAACCAGCGCGTCCGAATACAGCCAAACAGCATGGCCGTCAACCCTGACGATGCGGTCCCCAACCATCAGGCCGCCGTCCCCTTCCAGGGCAAAACCGTCCATGAACGAGGAGATAACAGGAACGCTGACCTCCGTCACGCCAAGGGACAATGCCACCATAATGACAAGGCCCAGCAAAAAGTTCATGAATGATCCCGCACACAGGATGATGATTTTTTTCCAGCCCTTCTGCCGGGAGAAGGCACGGGGATCGCCCGTGTCCTCATCCTCTCCCTCCATGGCACAGTAGCCGCCAACCGGGAAAGCCCGCAGGGCGTAAAGGGTTTCCCCCTTCCTCCTGGACCACAGGGCGGGGCCCATGCCGATGGCAAACTCATTCACCTTCACCCCCAGCAGCTTGGCGGTGATAAAGTGGCCAAACTCGTGTATGGCGATGAGCACGCCAAACAGCACAATAACCAGCAGGACATACAGGAATCTCGCCAAAACAGGTCACCTCACAGATTGATAAACCGCCTCACGGGCAGCGCGGTCCGCCTCAAAAACATCGTCCAGGCCCGGCGTGTCCACCACAGGCACCCGGCCTAGTGCAGATTCCACCAGCCGGGGGATATCCAAAAAATTTATCCTATCCGCCAGGAACAAAGCAACCGCTGCCTCATTGGCCCCATTGAGAATTGCGGTGGCCGTACCGCCCCGTTCTGCGCATTCCAGGGCCAGCCCCAGGCAGCGGAAGGTATCCGGGTCGGGCGTCTGGAAGGTAAGCGGCGGGCAGGACAGCAGATCCAGCGGCTTAGCCGGCCCCGGCGTCCGCTCCGGCCATGTCAAGGCATATTGGATGGGCAGGCACATGTCGGCGCTGCCCAGCTGGGCCAGGATAGCCCCGTCCTCAAACTCCACTAGGGAGTGGACAATGCTCTCCCGGTGGACCACAATTTGAATTTTTTCCGGCGGCATGGCATAGAGCCGCATGGCCTCAATGAACTCCAGCCCCTTATTCATCAGGGTGGCCGAGTCAATAGTTATTTTTGCGCCCATGGCCCAGTTGGGATGTTTCAGTGCCTGCTCTTTTGTGACAAGGGAAAGCTCTTCACAGCTTTTCCCATAAAACGGCCCGCCGGAAGCGGTGATGATGAGACGCCGGAGCTCACCCCTGTTTTTACACCCCTGCAGGCATTGAAAGATTGCGGAGTGCTCCGAGTCCACCGGGACAATTTCCGCGCCCTTCTCCTCCGCCCGCGCCATCACCAGCTCCCCGGCGCACACCAGGGTCTCCTTGTTGGCCAACGCGATGCGCTTGCCGCAATCAATGGCGGCCAAAGTGGGGCGCAGCCCCGCCACACCCACGATGGCAGTGACCACCGTGTCCGCTTCAGGCAGCGAGGCCGCCTCCAGAAGCCCCTCCTGGCCGGACAGCACTTTTGCGCCGGTGTCCGCAAGCCGCACCCGCAGCTCGGCGGCGGCGGCTTCATCCACCGCCACCGCCAGCCCCGGCTTAAATTTCCTGACTTGGGCCTCGGCCAGCCCCACGCTGCGGTTTACCGCGATGGCGGCCACCCTGTGGCCGCAGGCCTCCGCCACCTTCAGCGTTTGCCGCCCGATGGAACCGCTGGAGCCCAAAATAGAAAGCGTTCTTTTCATCGTCCCGCTCCTCAAAATACCGGCAGGCACTGCACAATGAACAGCACCACCGGCCCGCAGAACATCATGCTGTCAAACCGATCCAGCATCCCGCCGTGACCAGGCAGAAGGTGCCCGTAGTCCTTCACGCCGTACTGCCGCTTGATGAAGGAAAACGCCAGATCGCCTACTTCGGTGGCCAGGGCCCCAAACAGCCCGCACAGCGCCAGGGGGAGGAGATTGACATCCGCATTCGCGATTTTGCTGGCAACAATACCATAGGCAATGGCAAATACCACTCCGGACACAAACCCGCCGATGTACCCCTCTACGCTTTTATTGGGGCTGACCCTGGTGACCCCCTTGTGCCTGCCCAGGGATACCCCTGCAAAGTAGGCCCCCGCATCGGTGGCAAAGGTGAGCAGCACCGCCAGCAGCACCAGGTACTTCCCATGGTCCATCCGCCGCAGCTCCACCAGGGCGGACAGGGCCAGTGGGATGATAATCCCGCCAAACAGGCAGGCCAGGACATGGGAAAAGCCAATTTTGACCCCTCCCTCGTCATAGGCACGGATGGCGCACCAGAAGCACCCCGCCGTCACCACAAAGGACAGCAGGTTCACGTAGGCCGTCCCCAGCCCCGCCCAGCTCCCGAAGGGCAGCAGGGCGGCGGCGGCAATGGTGACCACCCGCATGGGCAGGGTGGTCTTTCCATCCCCCACCGCCCGGAGCAGTTCAAAGGCCGCCATGGCCGAGATGAAGCATACCAGCGCCGTCCACGCCAGCGGCGGGGGCACCAGCATAATCCACAGCATGGCAGGCATTAAAACCACTGCCACAATGATCCGTTTCGCCATCTCACACACCTCCATACCGCCGGGAGCGGTGCTGATAGGCCGCCAGGGCCCGCAGCAGCTCCTCCTCGGTAAAGTCAGGCCAGAGCACATCAGTAAAGTAAAATTCCGCATAGGCGGACTGCCAGACCAGAAAATTGGATGTGCGCACCTCCCCGCTGGGCCGAATGATGAGATCCGGATCAGGCACCCCGGCGGAGTATAGGTACTTGCCAAAGGCGTCCTCCGTCAGGTGCCCCGGGTCAGCCCTGCCCTCCACGCAGTCCAAAGCAAAGGCTTTGGCAGCCCGGACCAGCTCGTCCCGCCCGCCGTAGTTCAGGCAAATATTCACCTGGCAGCCGTCGTAGCCCTTGGATATCTCCTCCGTTTCCCGGCACAAGGCCTGGAGATGGGGGGCTAATGGGGACAAATCGCCGAAAAAGGCCATTTTCACCTTGTCCCTGGCCATGGTCTCAATGGCCTCATGAAGATACCTCTCCAGCAGCTTCATGATGGCCGCCACCTCGTCGGCGGGGCGCTTCCAGTTCTCGGTGGAAAAGGCGTACACCGTCAGGTACTCCAGCCCCAGCTTCTTGGCATAGGTGGCGATGGTCCGAAAGGTCTCCGCTCCGGCTGCGTGCCCCGCCTTCCGGGGCAGGCCGCGGCTTTTGGCCCAGCGGCCGTTGCCATCCATGATGATGGCCACATGGCGGGGCAGGTGGTCCATATCCACCTGGGGTTTCTCCGCATGACCGCGGCGAAGGAAAGCCATACACACCCATCCTAACTTTATTGATAGTATTGGCAAAAAAGAACCGGGCCATAAGCCTCTGAACAGCACACAAGGGGGGCGCGCCCCCCTTGCTATGCGCTCAGCCGCAGCTCACACCGCCATCAGTTCCTTTTCCTTGGCGGCCGTGAGGGCGTCGATCTCCTTACACCGTTTGTCCGTCAACTCCTGGAGCTCTTTTTCGCTCTCCTTACGGTCGTCCTCCGTGATCTCCGACTTTTTTTCCAGCGCTTTCAGGGTATCCATAGCGTCCCGGCGGATGTTGCGGATGGCTACCTTGCCGTTTTCCCCATACTTGCGCACCTGCTTGGTGAGCTCCACGCGGCGCTCCTCGGTGAGCTGCGGGAAGGCCAGACGGATCACCCGCCCGTCGTTCTGGGGATTGATGCCCAAATCGGAGGTCTGGATCGCCTTTTCAATTGCCTTGAGGATGCTGCCGTCCCAGGGCTGAATCTGGAGGGTGCGGGGGTCCGGGGTGGAGATGCTGGCCACCTGCTGAATGGGGGTGGGCGTGCCGTAGTAGGAGACCTGGATGCGGTCCAGCACACCGGCATTGGCCCGGCCCGCCCGGACGCTGGCAAAGTCCCCCTTCACCGACTCGATGGTCTTGCCCATTTTCACATCGTAGGTTTTGCAGAAATCAGTCATGATCCTTTCCTCCTATGTCTTTCACTATTGTTCCTATTCTCTCCCCGTGCACCACACGGAGGATGTTCTCCGGGTCCTTCAGGGCAAACAAAACGATAGGGATATTGTTGTCCATGCACAGCGATGTGGCGGTGGAGTCCATCACCCCCAGATGGCGGGCCAGCACATCGTCATAGGTGATGCTGTCGTATTTTACCGCCTCCGGGTCCTTCAGGGGGTCGGCACTGTATACCCCATCCACATTCTTGGCAAGCAGAATGATATCCGCGTTGATCTCCGCCGCCCGGAGCACCGCCGCCGTATCGGTGGAGAAGAAGGGGCTGCCGGTGCCGCAGCCGAAGATGACCACCCTGCCCTTCTCCAAGTGCCGGACGGCCCGGGAGCGGATGTAGGGCTCGGCAATGGATTTCATCTCAATAGCCGTCTGCACCCGCACATCCACGCCCTTGTTTTCCAGTACATCGGCCAGCGCCAGGCAGTTGATGGCGGTGGCCAGCATCCCCATGTGGTCGGCCCGGGTGCGGTTGCTCATCCCCCGGCCGTCCTTCAGGCCCCGCCAGAAGTTGCCGCCGCCCACCACAATGCCTACCTGCACACCCTCGCCGGCACAGCGGGCTACCACGTCGCACACCCTTTCGATGACATCAAAGTCCAAGCCCCGGCCCGCTTCGCCGCCCAGCGCCTCGCCGCTGACCTTCAACAGCACGCGCTTGTATTTCAATTCATCCATGGCACACACCCTCTCCCGTTTCAAATTTACGGCTCATCTGTACTTAAGTAATATTATACTGGAAAATACTCCTTTTGCATAGGGGGCAAATGAAAATTTTCCGTGTATTTTTCCCCACATGGATTGACGGGCCTCTTTCCTCATACATTGATGGCAAAGGAAAAAGGAGGGCATACTATGATTTGCCGCATCGCCGACCTGCAATACAAGGAAGTCATCGACATTGCCGACGGCACACGGTACGGATTCGTGGGCGACGTAGAGCTGGACCCGGAGCGCGGCGTCATCCAGAGCATCGTTGTGCGGGGGCAGCCCCGCCTGCTGGGGCTGCTGGGCCGTGAGGCGGACGCAGTTTTCCCCTGGTCGGCCGTCAAGCGCTTTGGCACGGACATTATTTTGGTAGACGGAAACGCCGCAGGCACCCGGAGCCGCAGAAAAAACTGAGCCGCCATACAAACAGCCTGGGCACACAAATTAGCCATTCGGTACAGCTTCTAACTTTTTCCCAAGAAATTGGAGAAAAACACTTGCGTTCCCCTATAGCTTGTGGTAAAATATCCAGGCATTCCGCACGAGAGCTGATTTTTCGCCCGGTGCTTTCCGTGAAAGTGGGCGGGAAAAATGAGGCTTTCGGAGGTAAAAACAAAAAACAGGAGGAAAAAACAATGGCAGTCGTATCTATGAAGCAGCTGCTGGAGGCTGGCGTGCACTTCGGCCACCAGACCCGCCGGTGGAACCCCAAAATGGCCACCTACATCTACACGGAGCGCAACGGCATCTATATCATCGACCTGCAGAAAACCGTGAAGAAGCTGGAGGAGGCCTATAACTTCGTCAAGGATTTGTCCGGCAACGGCCAGTCCCTGCTGTTCGTGGGCACCAAGAAGCAGGCCCAGGACGCCATCCGGGAGGAGGCCACTCGCTGCGGCATGTTCTATGTCAACGCCCGGTGGCTGGGCGGTATGATGACCAACTTCAAGACCATGCGCACCCGTGTGGACCGCCTGAACCAGCTCAAGAAGATGCAGGAGGACGGCACCTTCGATATGCTCCCCAAGAAGGAAGTCATGAAGCTGCTGGGCGAGATCTCCAAGCTGGAGAAGTACCTGGGCGGCGTGGTGGAGATGAAGAAGCTCCCCGGCGCGCTGTTCGTGGTGGACCCCCGCAAGGAGCGCAACGCCATCAACGAGGCCCGCAAGCTCCACATCCCCATCGTGGCCATCGTGGACACCAACTGCGACCCCGATGAGATTGACTATGTCATCCCCGGCAACGACGACGCCATCCGCGCCATCAAGCTGATCTCCTCCGTCATGGCCAACGCCATCCAGGAGGGCAAGCAGGGCCAGGACGCCGCCCCCGCTGAGGAGGCCGCTCCCGCCGCCGCTGAGTAAGAGCTATTTGTGTAGGGCGTGACGACCCCGGCACGCCGCCCGGACGAACGACGGCGTGCGGCGCGCCGAGTCGTCGCGCCCTGCATCAATTCTGATATTCACCCATCAATGATTTGGAGGTAATTTATTATGGCAATTTCCGCAAAAGACGTGCAGAAGCTGCGCGAGATGACCGGTGTAGGCATCATGAACTGCAAGAACGCCCTGGTGGAGGCCGACGGCGACTTTGACAAGGCCATCGAGCTGCTGCGTGAGAAGGGCCTGGCCGCTCAGGTGAAGAAGGCCGGCAAGGTGGCCGCCGAGGGCGTGTCCTTCGCCATCGTGGCCGACAACGGCGTGGGCGTCATTATCGAGGTCAACTCTCAGAGTGACTTCGTGGCCAAAAACGCCGGATTCGTAGCTCTCACCCAGGAGATTCTCGACGCAGCTGTGGCAGCACGCTGCAAGAGCCTCGAGGAGGTGACAGCTCTCGAAATCAATGGCCGCACTGTGGCAGATCTCGTTGTCGAAGAAACCGGCAAAACCGGTGAGAAGACCGAAATCGGTGCTTACGAAAGCCTCGAGGCTCCCACTACCATGAGCTATAACCACCTTGGAAACAAGCTTGCTACTATCGTAGGCTTCAACCAGGAAGATGTGGACTATCAGGTGGGTCGCGACGTGGCTATGCAGGTTGCATCCATGAATCCCGTGGCAGTAAGCCGCGATGCTGTTCCCCAGGCTGTAATCGATGCCGAATACAATGTGGCCATCGAGAAGACTAAGGAAGAGCAGGTGAAGAAGGCAGTTGAAGCAGCCCTTAAAAAGGCCGGCATCAACCCCAACCTCGTAGACAGCGAGGCTCACATCGAAAGCAACATCTCAAAGGGATGGCTCACCGCCGAAGAAGCAGACAAGGCTCGCGAAATAGCCAAGACTGCCGCTGAAGCAA
>OFGO01000597.1_pt1 | contig 32261 bp, 28 predicted proteins | sample 1521761 | NCBI WGS metagenome assembly OFGO01 (sample SAMEA3504128, study PRJEB24116) | mouse gut metagenome | biome: mouse gut; feature: mouse-associated habitat; material: faeces | place: Denmark | collected 2011
CGTCCTCCTGATAAAATAAAGTTAATAATTCCGTCAATTTTTCAAGAGAAATATTGCTCATTCTCCCTATTTCGGCGGCTGCCTGTAAATGTTCTTCGGCTATACGCTGTTGTTCCTCCTGATAAAATTCTTTGTTCTGCGCCGACACAAAACTTCCTCTGCCAACCGTAGTTTCGATAAATCCGTCCCTCTGTAAATCCTCATAGGCTTTTTGGACTGTAATAACGCTTACATGAATTGATTTTGCCAAAGCCCGCATGGAAGGGATTGCGTCGCCTGCCTGTAATTCTCCGCTCATTATCATTGCCTTGATTTGTGATGTGATCTGTTCATAAATCGGTTTATTGGCATTGTTGCTGATAATGATTTCCACTGCTCATCACCTCTGCTTCCTGAATGTACTTAATGTATAAGTGCATTATATCACCTTTGCTGTTATAGTCAATCCACAAAATAAAAATAACAATAACGTAATCTGGTTGTTGTTAAGTGAAACTGTCTTTTTGCAAAATAAAACCCGGAACAGGTTCGAACTGCTCCGGGTTAAACTGTTACAGGATATCACAGGCTTTCACGGCGGCGCCGGAAGACCCTGATCTTGCTGAAAAAGCAATAGTACACGATAAAGAGCACGCTGGTGATCGTCCAGGTGAGCGGATAGCTGAAGGTCATGGTATAGATGTCCGGTCTTTGGGGCACCGCCAGCATGATCCAAAGAACACGGATCAGGCAGATGCCGCTTAAGCAGATCACCGTTGGAATCCAGCAGTCTCCCACGCCGCGCAGGGCGCCGGAAAGCACTTCCACGCATACATAGGTGAAGAAGGTAGGCACGAGGAAGTGAACGATCTGCATGCCGATCCGCAGCACTTCCGGATCGGAGGTAAAGAGGCTGTACAGGAAGCAGCCGCCGATGTTCAACAGGATGCTGATCACGATGGTGGATGCAAAGCACATGGCCAGACAGGTGCTGATACCCTTACGCACCCGTTCCATCTTGCCCGCGCCGTAGTTTTGTCCTGCAAAGGTGGTGATGGCGATACCAAAGGAACTGATGGTCATCCAGAAGAGGGCGTCCATCTTGCCGTATACGGTCCAGGCTGCCACGGTGTCCGTTCCCAGGCCGTTGATGGCAGCCTGGATGATGATATTGGAAAGGCTGTACATGACGGATTGCAGGCCGGCGGGAAAGCCGATCTGGACAATGCGGTGCAGCATTATACGGTCAATGCGGATTTTGTGCAGATCGAGTCTGTGCATATCCTTTACTCTGACTAACACCAGGATCACCAGTACTGCACTCAGCGCCTGAGAGCAGATGGTGGCGATGGCAGCGCCTGCCACACCCAGGTCGAAGCATACGATCAGCAGCAGATCCAGAAGGATGTTGGCAAAGCAGCTCGCGATCAGGAAATAGAGCGGGCGTCTGGAATCGCCCACGGCCCGCAGGATACCGGCGCCTACATTATAGATCAGGTTGCCGATGGTTCCTACGTAATAGATACGGATATAGAGAATGGACGGATCCAGCACGTCCGCGGGAGTATCCATGGCAGTGAGGATGGCCGGCGCGGTCAGAATGCCGCCTACCATCAGCACGAAGCCGCCGAGGATGCAGAAGGCTATGGCCGTATGTACCGCATATTCTACTAATTCCGCCTTCCTGGCGCCATAATATTGGGAAATCACCACGCTGGCGCCGCCGGATAAGCCGACGAAAAAGCCCACCAGCAGGTTGATGACCGTACCGGTGCCGCCGCCCACGGCCGAGAGCGCTTCTTTGCCCACGAAACGGCCCACGATCACGGCATCCGCCGCATTGTAGAGCTGCTGGAAAAGTGTCCCGAATAAGATCGGGAAGAAAAACAGGAGCAGCTGTTTCCAGATGACTCCTTCTGTAATCTTGTTTTCTGCTGTCTGCGCAGCGGTCTGTGTGATTTTCCTGTCTTTTGTATTCATGGGGGTGGCCTTTCTTTGCAATTTCCACGATTGTATCACTGTCCAGAAAGACTTTCAAGAGTAATCTTAACAAGATGACTTGGACGGCTGAAATGACTGCTTTCTTCATAATATCTTAAGATATTTTAGAGTCTTCTTAGAGACTGTTCTGATAAAATCCATTTCAGAAATCGAACAGAGTATGGAAAAGCTGTCGGTTTCAGTAAATGGAAGCATGGGGATTCTGCTGTCATGCGGGATCCCATGCGCCGGAATGGAGGACAAGATGAAGAACGGACTAAGAAAAATGACACTGGTAACCGGCATACTGTGCGCCATGAGCGTTACATTGTGTGCCTGCAGCGGGGATGAACCGGCGGTAAATCAGGAAGAGCGGCAGACGGACGCTGACGATTTGAATGCGGCGGCGGATGATCTTTCGCCGGAATTGCCTGCGGGTGACAATACTGACGGGGCGGGCGGCGATGTGCCGAAGGAACAGGAGGACGTGCAGGGTGCGTCCGGCACCTGGGAAGACAGTGCTCCAGCGTTGGAAGGGGACATCAAGGAACTGCAGGACGGCTGCCTGACAGTGGTAGAGGCTGAGATAAGTACGGATGATGACGGAGGGGCTGCTGTAATAGCTGCGCCTGCGCCCGGGGCGGACGATTCCGAATTTGATAAGGTCACGGTGACTTACGATGAGAAGACGTTATTTGCCATTAAGACCATTTACAACGGCGGCGCCGAATTCGAGATGGAGGAAGCAACGGCACAGGATCTGGAAAAGGGCAGATCAGTGGAAGTCTGGGGAGACAGATCGACCGGCGAACTGAAAGCGACGCAGATCTGTATCTTAAAAGTGGTGTAAACAGAGGGATCAGAAGGCATTTTGAAAGCGGCGGCCAGAAGACTTGGGTCCTGTATTTTGGCGTGATCGGTGCAGCAAAGGTAAAGTCCTGGTTACCATAGGGAAACTATAGTGAATCTTTAAAAAAATATTGTCAAAAATTTATCAACGTGGTATGATGACACCGTATTGTATCTCGAATGGCGGTCGTCTTTTCAGGCAGCCGCTGCCAATGAGAATAATAACAGGAGGAATTGTACCATGAAAAATGAAAAGACCTATGAACTGGTGCTGACGGCACTGTTCACCGCCATAATCGTGATTATGGCATTCACCCCGCTGGGATATATCCCGCTTGTAGTGATCAACGCGACGATTATTCATATCCCGGTCATCCTGGGAGCGCTGTTTCTTGGACCGAAGAAAGGTGCATTTTTGGGATTCGTATTTGGTTTGACCAGCTTTATCAACAACACGTTCAAAGCGGCTACGGCGTCGGCATTTGTGTTTTCGCCGGTACTGGCCTACAATGCAGTCGGTGTTTCGGGTATCTTTAAGAGCCTGTATATCTGTTTTGTGCCGAGGATTCTGGTAGGCATCGTGCCGTATTTTGTTTACATCCTGATCCGCAGAGCCTTAAAGGGCGAGGGGCAGACAGGAAGGATTCTGGTGAACGGGCTGGCGTCTTTGATCTTATGTATTTCTCTGAGGGCATTTTTGATCCGGCTGCTGCCGGACGTTATGAGCGTTGTGGTGTGCACCGTTGCAGGTATCGCAGCAGGATGCGCACTTATGGCAGTGCTGACGATCAGCGGCAGAAAAAAGGGTTCGGCGAATATCGCGCTGGCCTATGCGGGGCTTTCCGGAGCCTACACGAATACGCTTTTTGTGATGAGCGGCATTTTCGTCTTATATAAAGATGCCTATGCGCAGGCGGTGGGCGTGGCCGGAGAAGCCGTGCTGGATGTGATCATGGGCGTTGTGACTTTTAACGGCGTCGTGGAAGCTGTGGTGGCGGCCATCATCGTAGCGGGCGTGGGCATTGCGCTGACCAGGGTAAAACCGGTCTATGAGAAAGCGCCATTGGCGGCCGGAAGCCCGGTAAAGGGAACGGTGTCATAGAGAAGCGAAAGTGATTTGCAAAAAACTGATTTATTAAAAATTGATTCATTAATAAACTGATTTATGTATGATAGAAAGCAGGGCAGAATATGATCTTGGCAATCGACATTGGAAATACCAATATAGTGATTGGATGTATCGACGGAGAACGGGTCTGTTTCGTGGAGCGCGTCTCCACGAACCTTTCCAACACGGAACTGGAGTATGTGGTGGAATTCAGGACGTTGTTCGACCTGTATGATATCGGGCTGGAGGATATCAGCGGTAGTATCATTTCTTCGGTGGTGCCGCCGATTAACAATATCGTGAAGTCCGCACTGGAAAAATTGTTTCATAAGACGCCTCTGCTGGTGGGACCCGGCCTGAAAACGGGCCTGAATATCCTGATGGATAACCCGGGGCAGCTGGGTTCCGATCTGGTGGTCAACGCGGTGGCGGGGCTGCAGTATTATGGCGCGCCCATTATCATGATCGATATGGGGACGGCTACCACCATCAGTGTAGTCGATCAGAAGAAGAATTATATCGGCGGCATGATCCTGCCGGGCGTCAAGGTTTCACTGGATTCGCTGGTCAACAGGACTTCCCAGCTGCCGCGCATCAGTCTGGAAGCTCCAAAGAAGGTAGTAGGCAGGAATACCATTGACTGTATGAAGAGCGGTATCGTGATGGGACAGGCGGCCTGTCTGGACGGCATGATCGAGCGCATCTATGATGAGCTGGGCTATGAAGCGCCGGTGGTGGCGACGGGCGGCCTGGCCGGAAGCATTGTGCCGCACTGTAAGCGGAAGATCGTGTATGACAATGAATTGACGTTAAGAGGACTGGGCATTATATATAGAAAGAATGTCGAGAATTAGTGAATTTAAAAAGTAGTTTGTTTTATATAGTAGTTCGTTTTAAAAGTAGTTTGTTTAAAAAGTATTTCATTTAAAAGTATTTCATTTAAAAAAGTTCGAGATAAATACCAGATGTCCCGCCGTTATTGGCGGGACATAGAATTATGTAAACCAAAGTAGATGAGTGTGAAAGAAGGAGTGCTTTATGTTAGCAGGAAAACATATTGTTTTGGGCGTGACCGGCAGCATCGCCGCCTACAAGATCGCATCGCTGGCCAGTATGCTGATGAAGCAGCATGCGGATGTGACGGTGATCATGACGAAGAATGCCACGAATTTTATCAATCCGATCACTTTTGAGTCGCTGACGGGCAATAAATGTCTGGTGGATACTTTTGACCGGAACTTCGAGTTTCAGGTGGAGCATGTGTCGCTGGCCAGACAGACGGATGTCTTCCTGACAGCGCCGGCGTCGGCTAATGTGATCGCCAAGGCGGCCCACGGGATCGCGGACGATATGCTGACCACCACGCTGTTGGCCTGTACCTGTCCGAAGATCGTGGCCCCGGCCATGAATACCAGAATGTACCAGAACCCTGTTGTGCAGGACAATCTTGAGATTCTGAAACGGTACGGCATGGAGGTGATCGACCCCGCCAACGGATATCTGGCCTGCGGCGATACGGGAGCGGGCAAGATGCCGGATCCGGAAGTGCTCTATGAATATATCATAAAAGCCCTGACGCCCAAGGATATGGCGGGCCGGAAGGTGCTTGTGACGGCGGGACCCACACAGGAGAAGCTCGATCCGGTGCGCTATATCAGTAACCACTCCACCGGCAAGATGGGGTATGCCATAGCCAGACAGGCAATGCTGCGCGGGGCAGAGGTGACACTTGTGTCAGGGAAAGTGAATTTACAGCCCCCGATGGGCGTCAGGATGGTTCCAGTGGTGTCTGCGGCGGATATGGCGCAGGCGGTGAAGGCGGATGCACGGGAGCAGGACATCATCATCAAGGCAGCGGCGGTGGCCGACTATCGCCCGGCCGTGACAGCGGATGAGAAGTTGAAGAAGAAGGACGACGAGATGAGCCTTGTGCTGGTGCGCACGGAGGATATTCTGGCCTGGCTGGGCGCGCATCGCAGACCGGGACAGTTTCTGTGCGGCTTTTCCATGGAGACAGAACATATGCTGGAGAATTCCAGGGCGAAGCTGGAGAAGAAGAAGATCGATATGATCGTGGCCAATAACTTAAAGCAGACAGGAGCCGGCTTTGGCACGGACACCAATGTGGTGACGCTGCTGACGAAGGAGGATACGCTTACGCTGCCGATCATGAGCAAGGAAGAGGTGGCGGACAGACTGCTTACTTTTATAATGAAGAAAAGTTTTTATGCGGGAGAAAGGGAGGCATAGGGATCGTATGAGAATCGGGATGGGGTATGACGTTCATAAACTGGTGCCGGAGAGGAAGCTGATCATGGGCGGGGTAGAGATACCGTATGAGAAGGGGCTGCTTGGTCACTCGGATGCGGATGTGCTTTTGCATGCCATTATGGATGCACTGCTGGGAGCGGCGGCTCTTGGCGATATCGGCAAACATTTTCCGGATACTGACCCTGCCTATCAGGGAATCTCTTCCGTTAAGCTGTTACGACATGTAGGGGAATTGCTGGAGGAGAACCGCTTCCTGATTGAAAACATCGACGCTACGATCATTGCCCAGGCGCCGAAGATGCGCCCCCACATCGACCGGATGCGGGCCAATATTGCGGAGGCGCTGGGGATTGAAACGGAGCAGGTGAATGTGAAGGCCACCACCGAAGAAGGACTTGGCTTCACCGGCTCCGGCGAAGGGATCTCGGCGCAGGCGATCTGCCTGCTGACAAGCCCGAGGGAAGCATACAGCCGGAACGTATGTGAGGAAGATGAGGACCGGCCGGAATGCGGCGGGTGCAGCGGCTGCCCGAAGCAGAAGAAAGTTTGTTCCGAAGCGTCCCAAATTCTTTGATCGCAGCGCAGAAATGGAGTGAACTATGAAATCACTTAAAACTGAAAGACTTTCCATCCGTCGCATCGTAGAGGATGATTGGAAAAGCATAAAAGAAATATGGATAGACTTTAATACTTCTGCTTTTTCACAGTATGATCAACCGCACAATACCGACGATGAGGATGTTCAGCAAAGAATTGCAAAGTGGGCGGCGAACAGCGGTATCGAGCATATGTTTTTCGCTGTTTGTCTTGGAGACACCGTTATTGGATATAGTGTTTTTAATATCCGAGAGGATGGACATGAGATCGGCTACTGCTTCCATTCTGCATATCACGGCAAGGGCTACGCCAAAGAAAGCCACGTGGAGCTCTTTGATTATATGCGTAAGCTTGGCATCAAAAGGCTGACCGCAGGTACGGCAATCAATAACACGCCCTCTGTTGCTTTGCTCAAAGCACTGGGTTTTGAGCTGATTGAAACGGAAAAGGTGTCGTTCTACAAGGATGCAGACGGCAGAGATATTATGTTTGACGGCGGTGTGTTTGAGTTGGTGCTGTGAGTGAGGAATACACGCCTGCACCGCAAGAGGCATGCTCGACCGGCATATGCCAGATATGTCAGATTACTGCCAGATTAATCCGGCAGCAGGCAAAAACAGAGTTGACACCGCCCGCACAGGCGTGTATAATTTAGAAAAATCAAATTTCAGGAGGATATTGCATGTTAATTGTTATTGTAACGGAGAAAAGTGCAAAGTAAATATTGCAGGTTGGACTTTCAGCGTAAGGTTTAGCTGTATTGTACTGTCGGAACATCAGGTGCCGGCAGCTGTTGTGATACAGGGAAGACTTTATGGAAGGCCCGTCATTTTCGCCTTACAATTGCTTTATATTGCGGTATCTGTTTTTATAGTTTCGTAGATGGAATGAGCATGGCTGTATGGTCATGCTTTTTTTGTCTCACGGGAGACCATGGCAGTTGATATTTTTGGCAGCCATGGCCTTTTTTTGTTTCGTGGGAGCGGTAATACATATGCTTTCTGTAAGGCGGCAGACTACCCTGAGGGTATATATTTTTGAGAAAGGAAAAAACACAATGGATACAGAAAAACAGATTGAATTTCACAAAATAAAAGAAATATGGTCACAGCTTGCGGTAACGCAGAGGGCAAAAGAGCGGATCGCGGAGACGACTTTTATATTGTCGGAGGGAGAGTTGAAAAAGCAGCTGCGGGACACGACAGACAGCAGGGAGATGATCGAAAAGCTGGGAACGCCGCCGCTGCAGAATGTGGATGAGATTAAGGAGATTATGATGGCCGCAGAGAAGGGAGACTGCCTTACGCCGTATCAGCTGGAGCGGGTAGAGCGTGTTTTGGTTGCGGTCAGGCGTCTGAAAGATTATCTGGGCCGGGGGAAGATGTACGACAATCCGATTGCCTTTTACGAGGAGAATCTGGATGAGGCGGGGGATGTGCGGGAGGAAATTTGCAGGCAGATCAGAAATGGTGCGGTGGACGACTACGCCTCCAAAGAACTGGCGCAGCTGCGGGGACAGATCGAGCGGTGTGAAGAGCAGATGAAGCAGAAAGCCGAGCAGATCATGCGCGCCGATAAGGCTTATATGGCGGATCAATACTGTACTTTCCGCAACGGGCGGCTCTGTGTTCCGGTGAAAAAGGAATATAAACTCAAGGTGTCAGGCAGCGTGATCGACAAGTCGGCTACGGGGAGTACGCTTTTTATCGAACCGACGGGCGTTGCCCGATATTATGAGGAATTGCAGCAGTTGAAGATTGGCGAGGAAAATGAAGTATACCGGATCTTATATACGCTGACGGCAATGGTCGCATCCGTGTCGCCTGTGATGGGTGAGAATATTTCCATGCTGGAAAGGCTGGATTTCATCTTTTCCAAAGGAAAACTGAGCATTGATCTGGGAGCCACAGAGCCGGCGGTCAACACGGAGCGCAGGATTGTCCTGAAAAATGCCAGACATCCGCTGATGGACAGAGCGGTCAATGTGCCCCTGCAGTTTGCGGTGGGAGAGGGAGACGTGCAGGGGATCGTCATCACGGGCCCCAACACAGGCGGAAAAACGGTGGCTATCAAGACGGTCATGTTAAACTGCATGATGGCGCAGTGCGGGCTGCATGTCACCTGTGAAGCAGCGGATATCTGCATGAGCAATGCGTATCTTTGCGATATCGGGGACGGACAGGACATTGCGGAGAATCTTTCCACCTTTTCCGCGCATATCAAAAATGTGCTGGAAGTGCTGCGCGGGATAGACCGGAACAGCCTTGTGATCATGGATGAGCTGGGCTCCGGTACGGATCCGGCGGAAGGCATGGGGATAGCCATTGCCATTTTAGAGGAGCTTAGAAAGAGTGGGGCGATCTTTCTCGTGACCACCCACTATCCGGAAGTGAAGGAGTATGCGGAGAAGACGAAAGGCATGATCAATGCCCGGATGACTTTTGACAGGGAAACGCTGAGTCCCACTTACCAGATGGTGATCGGGGAAGCGGGGGAGAGCTGCGCCTTCTATATTGCGGACAGACTGGGGATGCCGCATGATATGCTGCGGACGGCCGTGGCGGCTGCCTACGGTGAGGAAGCGGTCGGCACCTGTCATTTTCAGACGGAGGAGCATGCAGACAGCAGGGAACGAAGAGGCGGTACGGCCCGGATCAGGAAGAGCCGTCAGGGAAAAGGCGGTCCGGACCTGAGCATGAAATATAAGCGGGGTGACAGCGTGATGGTCTATCCGGACAAAAAGATCGGTATCGTATGTGCGCCGATCAATGAAAAGGGCGCTCTGAGAGTACAGCTGCCGGATAAAAAGATCTGGATCAATCACAAGCGTGTTAAGCTCCATGTGGCGGCCGCAGAATTGTATCCGGAGGATTACGATTTCTCGATCATCTTCGACAGTGTTGCAAATCGGAAGATACGGCATGATATGGACAGGAAGTATACGGAGGATATGATCCGTTATGAGGAATAGGCACTGTGGATTCATCATCCGGTCAGGACGTAAAAGCGGCCTGGCCGGAGCACATTTTTACGGAGTCGTTTTTGGAACCAAGGTATATAATTCATTGATATTGGCCTGCAGGACGTTGATGGTGGCTTTCAAAGTGCGGATGGTGTCGTCCCGTTGGGCAACGGCGGTTTTCAGCTCGCGAATGACAGCATCCTGTTCGGCGACGGTCTGTTTGTCCCGGTTAAGATCCAGATAGTATTCTTCACGATCGAGGCACATCTTGCGGATCTGTTCTTCGGTGTTGAACTGAAAAATGCTTTTGGAAGCTTCTTTAAGATATTCATTTGTGGCTGCCATCTGTTTGACCTCCTCCCAGGTAGTGGCTTTGAATAATCTGGCCCAGGAATCGATATGATATGTTTTATCTTCGTCTGTTGCCAGATTGATACAAGATAAGTCTACCACATTTAGTACGAAATTGTCACTGTAAATTTGATGATTTTTCATATTTGTCATTTTGTATGTGGCATAGAACTCAGGATGGTCTGGAAAGAGTGTATAATCCAGAAAACCGATATGTATAGCCGGCTGGACGTCCAGATAATCCTGACCGCGGTTGAGACTGTCGTAGGAACGACTCAGATAGAGGAGTGAACGGTTTTGCCAGTTCAGATGATTGACGACCTGCATCTCAAGATTGATTGCAGCTTTGTTGTTCAGCCTGACATGGATGTCCAGACGGATTTCCTTGTCGCTTATGGCTTCTCCCAGAATGATGGGATTTGTGATCTCAACGGAATGAACTTCTGTCTCTTTGAGGTGAAGCAGGGAACAGATCAGCCCGCGCAGGACCTTGTTGTTGGATTGGAGGACGGCGCGGAACATGTAATCGTTGGTCATGTTGTAAGAAACTCTGCCATGTGCGTTTGACAGTCTCCGGAAGAGCAGATCTTCGTCGGGGGCAGTGTTGGTAGAATGGTTGGAAATAATTGACTGGTTTGCTGTCATAGATATGTCTCCTTCTTGATGTGATAGTAGAATCGGCGAATGCCGGTCAGAATCATTGAGAAATGCGTCTGCAAACTGACTCTGTAGTTATATCATGGATCTGAATGAAGAAAATGTCAAGAGCAGATGAATCATTTATCTGGCAAAATCAGGTTGACAAAACCGCTGTTTTTGCATATCCTATTAGCAGAAATAAATGATGTTACGCACAGTGCACGTATATAACAGGAGGACGTGGAAGGAGAAGAGTACCATTGGAAGCGCCGCAGAGAGGAACCGCCGTCGGCTGCAAGCGGTTTCGGCAGGGAAGATGGGAAAGTGCGCTCCGGAGTCCGGCTTATTGCCCGGCCAGCCCCCGTTACAGGGTATGAGTGGAGGAATGCCTCTGGTGTTCTTCAAGTAGAGTGGAACCGCGGATCATTTCGTCTCTATTTCCGGAAGGGAAAGTGACGGAGGCCGCGGATTTTTAGTGCATGGCCGGCCCTGTCCGGGAGCGTGTCTGGCAAGGGGCTGTTTTACGGCACTTGGTTAGAGGGAAATTGAAATGGGAATAGTACAGAATATTAAGGAAGAGATCAGGATCATCCGTGAGCGGGATCCGGCGATCCACTCTAATATGGAAGTCTTCCTGTATCCCAGTTTTAAGGTGATGCTGTATTACCGGCTGGCGCACAGGATGTATCTGCACAGGCATTATTTTCTGGCGCGGTGGATTTCTCAGAAGGGCGTCAGGAAGACGGGGATTGAGATTCATCCGGGGGCCAAGATCGGCAAAGGGTTTTTTATCGATCACGGCAACGGGGTTATCATCGGGGAGACGACGGTGATCGGCGATAACGTGACGCTCTATCAGGGTGTAACGCTGGGCGGAACCGGTAAGGAGCAGGGCAAGCGCCATCCGACCATCGGCAATAACGTGATGATCAGTACCGGAGCGAAGGTGCTTGGTTCTTTCAAGATCGGAGACAACAGCAAGATCGGGGCGGGCAGCGTGGTGTTAAAGGAAGTGCCGCCAGGCTCCACGGTAGTGGGGGTGCCCGGTCAGGTGGTGAAGCGCAACAACCAGTCTTTTCCGCAGGAGGAGCTGGATCAGGTCAATCTGCCCGATCCGGTGCGGGAAGATATCATGAACCTGCAGCAGGCCAATACGGAACTGACGAACCGGCTGCTTGATCTGGAGCGGGAACTTCGGGAACTCCGGAAAGAGGTATGATCCGGGGAGCAGGCAGGGAAGGAAAAGGACGGCGGTCTGCCGGGGATTTGGAGCACGTCTTCGCGGCATGACGAAAAGGCAGACCGCTGAAACAGACAGGAGGTAACAGAGCAAATGAAAATTTTCAACACATTATCCAGACAGAAAGAGGAATTCGTACCCTTGGTGGAGGGGAAGGTCAGCATGTATGTGTGCGGGCCGACGGTGTATAACCTGATTCATATCGGGAATGCGCGGCCGATGATCGTTTTTGACACGGCCAGACGTTACATGGAACATAAGGGATATACGGTCAACTATGTTTCCAATTTTACCGATGTGGATGATAAGATCATCAGGAAGGCGAATGAGGAAGGGGTGGATCCTTCCGTGATCTCCGAGCGCTATATCGAGGAGTGCAGAAAGGACATGCAGGCCCTGAACGTGAAGCCGGCCACCACGCATCCAAAGGCGACGGAGGAGATCGGGGGCATGATCGAGATGATCCAGACGCTGATCGACAAGGATCATGCCTATGTGGGGCAGGACGGCACGGTGTATTTTAAGACCAGGAGTTTTGGGCAGTACGGTAAACTCTCGCACAAGAATCTGGACGATCTGCGCAGCGGCGGCCGTTCCCTGCTGGTGTCCGGCGAAGAGCAGAAGCAGGATCCGCTGGATTTCGTGCTGTGGAAGCCGAAGAAGGAGGGGGAGCCTTTCTGGGAGTCTCCCTGGTGCGAAGGGCGTCCGGGCTGGCATATCGAGTGCTCTGTCATGAGCAAAAGGTATCTGGGAGATGAGATTGATATCCACGCGGGCGGCGAAGACCTGATCTTCCCGCATCATGAGAATGAGATCGCCCAGTCGGAAGCGGCCAACGACAGGGAATTTGCGAAATACTGGATGCATAACGGCTTTTTGAACATTGATAATAAGAAGATGTCCAAGTCAGAGGGGAATTTCTTCACGGTCAGGGACATCAGCGAGAAGTATGATCTGCAGGTGCTGCGGTTTTTCATGTTGTCCGCCCATTACAGGAGTCCGCTGAATTTCAGTGCGGAATTGATGGAGGCGGCGAAGAACGGTCTTGAGCGGATCGTGACCTGCGTGTCCAACCTGAACTTCCTGCTGAAAAATGCAAAAGACGGGGAGATGACGGAAGCGGAGCAGAAGCTGGCGGAGGAAGCCAAAGGATTCATCTCGCAGTTTGATGAAGCGATGGACGATGATTTTAATACGGCGGACGCCATCTCAGCCATTTTTGATCTGGTGAAATTTGCCAACACCCATGTGTCGGAAGAGACCGGAAAGGCTTTTGTACAGGCGATAAAGGAGGAAATCGTGCTGCTGTCCGATATCTGCGGGCTGATCGTCGATAAAAAGGAAGAGATTCTGGACGCTCAGATCGAAGAACTGATTCAGGAGAGACAGGCGGCGAGAAAGGCCAGAGATTTTGCACGGGCGGATGAGATCCGGGATACGCTGGCGGCACAGGGTATCATACTGGAGGATACGCGCGAGGGTGTGAAATGGAAGAGAGCATAACGATCCAGGAGGCCATCAGGCGGGACTTCGACTGTAAGCCGCAGGATATCAGAACGTATTCCCCGTTGACGCTGGCCTATATCGGGGATGCCATTTATGATCTGGTGATCCGCACGATCGTGGTGGAGCGGGGCAACAGCTCCGCCAACAAACTGCACAGGAAGACGGTGTCTTATGTGAATGCCAGAGTGCAGGCGAGAATGATCGATGCGCTGGAGAGCGAATTGACGCAGGAGGAGACGGCAGTCTATCACAGAGGGCGCAACGCCAAATCCTGCACTGCGGCAAAGAATGCTTCCATCATCGAGTACCGCAAGGCTACCGGGATGGAGGCGTTGTGCGGTTACCTGTATCTGCAGGACAGGCAGGAGAGGATGCTGTATCTGATCCGGGAGGCCATTGCCCGGACGGGGATGGAGATTTAACGGGAGAGAGAGGCGATCATAACAGCATGAACAATAGAGATTTTCAGAAAAAAGAAGAGACGGAGCGTTTTACGATAGAGGGGCGCAACGCCGTGATCGAGGCTTTCCGCTCCGGCAGGACGATAGACAAACTGTATGTGCTGGACGGCTGCAAGGACGGTCCGATCCTGACCATCAAGCGGGAGGCGGCCAAACATGGCAGCCTGATCCGGTATGTGGCGAAGGAGCGGCTGGATCAGCTTTCCGAGACGGGGAAGCATCAGGGCGTGATCGCCTGTGCGTCGGCTTACGCCTATGCGGAGGTGGAGGATATTCTGTCTGCGGCGAAGGAGAAGGGAGAGGCGCCTTTCCTTTTTTTGCTGGACGGCATTGAAGACCCGCATAATCTGGGAGCGATTATCCGTACAGCCAATCTGGCGGGGGCGCATGGGGTGATCATCCCCAAAAACCGCGCGGTGGGACTGACGGCGACGGTGGCGAAGGCGTCCGCCGGAGCGCTGAACTATACGCCGGTGGCCCGGGTGACGAATCTGGGACAGACGATCGACACGCTGAAGAAAGAGGGGCTGTGGTTTGTGTGCGCGGATATGGCGGGCACACGGATGTACGATCTGGATCTGAAAGGCCCTATGGGGCTGGTGATCGGCAGTGAGGGAGACGGCGTGGGAAGACTGGTGAAGGAGAAGTGCGATTTCACGGCGTCCATTCCCATGCGGGGCGATATTGATTCCTTAAACGCTTCGGTGGCGGCCGGCGTGCTGGCCTATGAGATCGTGCGGCAGCGGCTGGGATAAAGACGGGGATCTGCGTACAGGGTGTGTTGAAAATGAAAAGTGATGAAGAAAATAAATGAAGAAGTTAAATGAAATTTTATTGGTATTTATCTTTATGCTGACAGCAGTCCTGACGGCGGCTGTGGGCTTAAAAGCTTATGATATATATGATACGAACAGACAGCTGGCCAGGGAACAGGAGGAACTGGAACTGGCCCAGGTGATGGCCCGGAACATGGAGGCCTATAATCGTGTGTCGCAGATGCGGGCGGAGATTCTGGAACGGGCGGAAGATAAGGAGGAACTGGAGCGTTTCATTAACAGAATACAAAGCGATGAGCTGACGGTGTCGGAAAATGGAACGGTATCTTCAAACAGCACTGTCTCGGGCAACGGGTCGGTGTCCATGAACGGAACCGTCACAGGCAACGGAACGGTGTCCATGAATGGAACTGTCACGGGAAACGGAACGGTATCCATGAATGGAACCGTTTCGGGAAATGGTATGGTGTTCCCAAATGGTATTTTGAACGGTAACGGAACGGTATCTGACAATGATCCTGAGTCCGCATATGGTACAGTATCGGGGAATGGTACGGTTTCCGGGAATATAGATGTTTTTGGAAATGTGATTCCGAATATCGGAAGAAATGTTTCCGGAAATGAGGAGATCAATTATTATGACGGCACAATGACGGACAGCAGTATATTTGATGAATGGAGATATATCTATAAACAGGAAGAAATGTCTCTGGATGCCCGCAGGCTGCTGCGCACCTCACTGGAAGAGACTTTGGAGGTCAATCAGGCGGACAGGGAAAGGATTGCCGAGAATAAGACGGATTTTTCCGGAGTTAAGATCGCCTGTCTGGGGGACAGTATTACTGCGGCGGCGAATCTGGAAGGGGAGGAAGGGTATCAGCAGTATGCGTATCCGGCTCGTCTGAAAGAACTGTTGGGAGCCGAAGAAGTCTATAATCTGGGAATTGGCGGTTCTTCTATCGGCAGATATTGGTCCGATGCCTATGTGGACCGCTATCAGGAGATTCCAGAGGATACGGATATCATCATCGTGATGGGCGGAACAAACGACGCGTTCTGTGCGTCTGAAAAGGAGTTTGGCAATCTGGAAGAAAGGGCGTACCGCACTTTTTGTGGGGATTTAAATGAGCTGATGAAGGGAATTAAGGAAACATACCCGAATGCAGCGGTTTTCTTCGCGACGCCGCTGCCGAACGTACTGCAGGATTATCTGATGAAAGAGAGGGATTATCTGCTGCCACAGCAAAAATTTGTGGATGTGATCAAAATATTGGCCAAAGAATATGGTTATAAGGTGATCGATCTGTACAATTCCAATATTCTGGATTCTCATGACGCCAATGTTGTTGCAGATTATATCCCGGATGGCGTGCACGGAAATCAGGAAGGCTATCAGATTATGGCGGAGCATTTTGCCTCGGAACTGGTACAGTATTATGAGGGTAAGGAAACTGCGGGAACGGAGACGGTGTCCGAGAACAGTGTGGACAGCGATGCATGAAGATCACGAAAAGGAATAAAACGATTGTAAGTCTATGGAAAAAGAATATTTCAATTACAGTGATGAAGAACTGATCGGCCGTCTGAGGGATGGAGAGGAAAGCATCACGGAATATCTGATGAATAAATATAAAAATCTGGTCCGCAGCAAAGCCAGATCCATGTATATTCTCGGTGCGGATGGCGATGACCTGATCCAGGAAGGGATGATCGGACTCTTTAAGGCCCTGCGGGATTATGACAGCGGCAGAGATGCCAGTTTTCTCACCTTTGCCGATCTGTGCGTATCAAGACAAATGTATACAGCGGTGCAGGCATCCAGACGGCAGAAACATATGCCGTTGAATACTTATGTATCGCTGTACGGCAGTGTAGTCAGAAATCACGATGGGGAAGAAGAAGAACTGGTCAATATGATCTCGGATGCGGCGGGGCAGAGTCCGGAAGATGTCGTGATAGATAAGGAAAATGTGGTGCAGTTAGAACAGACGATAGAGAGAGAGCTGAGCAGTTTTGAGAAACAGGTGCTGGATCTGTATCTGACAGGGATGGGGTATCAGCAGATCGCCAAAGTGCTGGGAAGAGACGATAAATCTACCGATAATGCATTACAGAGAATTAAGACAAAGTTAAGAAAGACAATAGGAAGAGACGTTTGATGATCGATGTGAGCAGAAGAGAAATAAAATATAAGATCAGTCCGCCTGAGATTTCTGTCTTAAAAAAGAGACTGGCTCCGCTTATGAAATGTGACCGCCATAATGGAACAAAGGGGTATCTGGTAAGATCGCTCTATTTTGATACGCCTTTTGATACGGATTATGAAGATAAGGCGGGCGGCTATAATGAGCGTCAGAAGATACGGCTTCGCCTGTACGATCCGGAAGAAGATACGGCAAAGCTGGAGTTGAAAGAGAAAAAGGGATCGGTTCAGAGAAAGCGTTCCCTTCTTTTAAATAGAAGAGAAGCGCAGCAGATGATTTGCGGCAGGTATGAATTTCTGAAAAGCCGTGATGAGGAATTGGCGCTGTGGCTCTATACTTTTATGGTCAGAAAATGTTACCGCCCCAGGTGCATAGTGGAATATGACAGATTTGCCTACTATCTGGAGCATAACGAAACACGGGTCACGTTTGATACAGGACTGCGTTCTTCAGAGGGGAATCACGATATTTTTGATAAGAATCTGATATTGTATCCTGTCAGAAGCGTGTTGGAAAATACTCTCGAGGTGAAGTTCAGAGGATTTTTGTTTACTTCTGTGAAAAATGAGTTGAACCGTTTTGAAGGAATGCCGGTCTCCAGCAGCAAATACTGTCAGGCGAGAAGGATCAGCAAGGGAATATGAACGGATACCGGTTCCGGAAGCTCATAGATATACTTTCCGCGCAGTGAAATCAGCAAGAGAATATGGAAAGGATACCGGTCGGTGAAACAGAATATGATGCAGGCAGAGGCAACGACACATTGGAATCCGGCAAAACAGAAAAAACAGGAAAAGCATGGTATCAGGAAGAAAAGGATAGAAGAAGCAGACTAAGAAAGGCACGGCACGAAAGATGAAAGAGCTACTTTATGAAAGTTTGGTAAATACGACAGAAGGATTGACTTTAGGCGAGATGGTCATCAATTTCGCGGCGGCTGCGCTCATCGCATGTCTGATCTATATTTCTTACAGGGTGTCTCATTCCGGAGCCGTATACAGTGAGCGATTCAATGTGTCACTGGTGATGTTGACGCTCATTTCGACTCTGGTCATGAATGTGATCGGTCATAATATTGCATTGTCGTTGGGCATGGTCGGAGCGCTGTCAATTGTGAGATTCCGTACGGCGATCAAGGATCCGCGGGATACGGCTTATATTTTCTGGGCCATTGCGGTGGGAATCTGCTGTGGAGTATCCGATTATATGATTGCGGCGGTGGGTTCGGCTGTGATTTTCGGTTTCCTTTTATTGTTTGGATTTGTGAGAAATAACGAGAGGATCATGATCATTATTAACTGCAGTATCGAGGCAGAGGAGGAAATCGAGGCACAGATGTCGGTGCTTTTTGACGGTAAGGCCTTACTGCGTGTACATAATGTTTCCCTGGAAGGAAACAGCAGTGAGTATATCTATGAGATCTCGGATAAAAGTATGAGAAGATCGGAAAACGCCAACGGGTCGCTGCAGAAAAACATATCCAGGATCCAGGGTATCTTCAATATCAGTATTGTGAGACAGGATGACGAAATTAATCAGTAATTGAGTGCATATGATGCTTGACAAAGTCGAAATGTCTGTGCTATACTATGACACGGTGATTGAAGCAGTGTTCACCACCGATATGCTGCTGTAGCACAGTCGGTAGTGCGTCGCATTGGTAGTGCGGAGGTCACGGGTCCGATTCCCGTCAGCAGCTGATAAAAAGCCTGGATTTTCCAGGCTTTTTTCTTTTTTCATGTTTTCCCAAAACGCTGTAGAATTGTCAGGTCAATTACCCGACCGGCGAAGTACCGGACAAAAGACTTTAGAGCAGAAATAAAAGAAACCCTGTGAAGTCAGGGTTTCAGTAAGCGGATAACGGGAATCGAACCCGCCTCTCCAGCTTGGGAAGCTGGCGTTCTACCGATGAACTATATCCGCATGAACCTATTATAACAGCAAATGAGCAAAAAGAAAAGCAAAAGATTGGATGAATTAGAAAAATGTTGTGGATACCGTTGGTTTTATTGTATGGAATATTGAAAGGCGCCAGAGAAATCTTGAAAAAGAAGGCTTTGGAGAAAAACTCTACCATAGAGGTACTGTTTATGTATACACTGCTTTCGTTCCTGATCGTGCTGCCGGGAATGCGAAATGCGGCGGGATTGGAACCGAAATTCTATTTTTATATAGCAATGAAGTCTTTTGTGATTTTTCTTGCATGGATGTTCAGCTTTAAGGCGATCAGGAAGATGCCGATCAGCCTTTATGGTGTGTTGGATCTTTCCAGAGTCATGTTTGCCATGCTGCTCGGTGTGATCGTGATGCATGAAGTGTTGAGCAGGTATCAGGTGGTCGGGCTGCTTTTCGTATCGACAGGACTGCTTATGCTGAAATACAGACCGCATAGAAATCGTGTGGCGCCGGATTTGCATCCGGAAGCAGAGGAGAGAGGACAGAGTGTGGGAATGCTGTATGTGGTGATGGCTTTTGCCTCCTGCATGTTAAATGCACTGTCCGGCTTATTAGATAAGATTCTGATGAAGGATATAAGCAGTACGCAGCTGCAGTTGTGGTATATGCTGTTTTTGGTCCTGTTTTATCTGGTGTATATCCTGGTGTCGCGTACTAAGATCCAACTGCGCAGTGTGATGCGGAACAAGTGGGTGTGGATGCTGAGCTTTTTGTTTGTGATTGCAGACAGGGCGCTTTTTGTTGCCAACGGCATGCCGGGAAGCAGAATCACCGTGATGACGCTGTTGAAGCAGGCCGGCTGTATTGTGACGATCCTGGCCGGCCGTTATCTGTTCAAAGAGAAGAATACGACGCATAAGATAATCTGTGCTGTGATCATTATTGCAGGAATCGTGATCGGCGTACAGTAAGCGTCGCAGTAAATGCATACAATTATTTTAACGGTTATGCCATGCTGTAATTCATATCTGATGTGAGCGTAAAAAATTCCACCTGTGCTAATCCAATTGCCTGTCTGTATTGCCACAAACGGCATATAGACAGAGCATCGGATTGCAACCGCACAGATGGAAAAAACTTGTGGAGAAATTACAGTCTGTGCTATACTGATTCTATGTTTCAAAATCGGTATTCTTTTATGTATTAGGGTTGCATGTATTATAATAAAGTAGAACGGAGGATGGCTAAAGATGGGATTTTTGAAGAATCAGTTTTCCAATCTGGTGGAGTGGAACGAGAGCGATGAGGGTGTTATATTCTATAAATGGCAGAATGAGGAGATCAAGAAGGGATCCAGGCTGATCATTCGTCCGGGACAGGATGCAGTTTTTCTGTATAACGGCAGAGTGGAGGGAATCTTTGAGGAAGACGGTGATTATGATATTGAATCGGATATCATTCCGTTTTTGACGACGCTGAAGAGTTTCCGCTTTGGGTTTAACACACCGCTGCGGGCGGAGGTGCTTTTTATTAATACCAGGGAACTGCTGGTGAAATGGGGGACCAAGAATGCCATCAATCTGCAGGCGCCGGGACTGCCGGGCGGCATGCCGATCAGGGCTTTCGGCACCTTCAACTGCCGGGTGGCAGAGCATGAGGTGATGATTGAGAAACTGGCCGGTATCAGACAGCGGTATACCGTAGAGGATGTGAAGGCACGGATTATTGCCAGCCTGGATCAGCTGCTGATGAGCTGGATCAGCAAAGAAGGCAGGGATATGTTTAATCTGCAGGCGGATGCCAGAAGCATAGCGAAGGGGATCGAATCGGATCTGGATTCGGATATGCACAAACTGGGCATCGGCATTACGGATTTTACCATTGAGAGCTTTTCTTATCCGGAAGAGATCAAGCGTATGCAGGAGAAGGCAGCGGCACAGTCTATGATCGGGGATATGGGTAAATATACGCAGATCGCGGCGGCTGACAGTATGGCGAAGGGCGGCCACGGTTCAGGCATGGCCTCGGATATGGTCGGACTGCAGATGGGGATGGCGATCGGGCAGCAGATGGTGAACCAGATGAATCTGAACGCTAATGCAGGAGCAGGGGCAGCGGCGCCGGTACAGCAGAATGCACAGGCCGGACCCAAATTTTGTCCTGAGTGCGGTACACCCACGACAGGTTCCAGATTCTGTGGCAACTGTGGCAATAAATTATTCTAATGACAATCAGGATCGCGCACCTGCTGCGCCGTCCGTACATGTGATTCTATATAAAGGAACAGGGAACAGATGAGTATATATGATACGTTAAACGAGAGACAGAAGCAGGCGGTGATGCAGACCCAGGGGCCGGTCCTGATCCTGGCCGGAGCTGGTTCCGGCAAGACAAGGGTGCTCACACATAGAGTGGCCTGGCTGATCGAGGAGGAGGGTGTGAATCCGTATCAGATCATGGCGATTACCTTCACCAATAAGGCGGCGGGTGAGATGCGGGAGCGGGTAGATAAGATCGTCGGTTTCGGTGCGGAGCAGATATGGGTCTCCACATTCCATTCTACCTGCGTAAGGATCCTGCGCAGATATATCGACAGGCTGGGTTATGACAATAACTTCACCATCTATGATACGGACGACCAGAAGGGCGTGATGAAGGAGGTCTGTAAGAAGCTGCAGATCGACACGAAGATGTTGAAGGAGCGGACGATCCTTGGCGCTGTCTCTTCGGCCAAGAACGAACTGATCGATCCGCTGCAGTATGAGATGCAGGCGGGATTTGACTATAATGCGAGCAGGATCGCCAAGGCGTATAAGGAGTATCAGGCGGTTCTGCATAAGAATAATGCATTGGATTTTGACGATCTGATCATGAAGACGGTGGAGCTTTTTAAGGCGGATGCGCAGGTGCTGAACAATTATCAGGAGCGGTTCCGTTATATCATGGTGGACGAGTATCAGGACACCAACACGGCGCAGTTTGAGCTGATCAGGCTGCTTGCGGGGAAGTACCGCAATCTGTGTGTGGTGGGGGATGACGATCAATCCATTTACAAGTTCCGCGGGGCAAATATCCGCAATATTCTGGATTTTGAGAAAGTGTATCCGGAAGCCTGTGTGATCAAGCTGGAACAGAATTACCGATCCACGCAGATCGTGCTGGATGCGGCAAATGCGGTGATTAAAAATAACACGGGACGTAAGGACAAGGCACTCTGGACAGATAAGAAGGAAGGAAACCGTATTCATTTCAGGCAGTTTGACACTGCCTATGAGGAGGCGGAGTACATAGCGGGCGACGTGGCGGCGAAGACCAGGAGCGGCGCGGCGGAGTACGGTTCGTGTGCGGTTCTGTACAGGACCAATGCGCAGGCCAGACTGTTGGAAGAGAAATTCATTATGGAAGGCATACCGTATGATGTGATCGGCGGCGTCAATTTCTATGCCAGACGGGAGATCAAGGATATTCTGGCATATTTAAAGACCATAGATAATGGGCGGGATGATGTGGCCGTGAAGCGGATCATCAATATTCCGAAGCGCGGGATCGGTATGACTACCATTGTGCGGGTACAGGAATATGCCGACAGCAGGCAGATCAGCTTCTACGATGCGCTGAAAGAGGCGGATCAGATCATGACAATCGGGAGAAGCGCTTCCAAGCTGAAGCCCTTTGTGACGATGATACAGACGTTCCGCTCTAAGCTGGAGTTTTACAGCCTGGAAGAACTGGTGCGGGATATTTTAGAGTCAACAGGATATGTGAAGGAGCTGGAAATGTCAGACGAGGAGGATGTGGCCGACAGGATCGAGAATATCGACGAGCTGGTCAGCAAAGTGGTGGCTTATGAGGAGACCCATGACGAACCGTCGCTCAGCGAATTTCTGGAGGAAGTGGCACTGGTCGCGGATATCGATAAAGTGGGCGAATCCGATAACCGGGTACTGTTGATGACCCTGCACTCGGCTAAGGGACTGGAATTCCCTCACGTGTATCTGGCCGGGTTGGAGGACGGCATCTTCCCCGGTTATATGACGATCATGTCCGATGATCCCATGGATATCGAGGAAGAGAGAAGGCTTGCTTACGTGGGCATTACCAGGGCGAAGGACGATCTGACGATCTCCTGTGCCAGACAGCGTATGATCAGAGGAGAGACACAGTATAACGCTGTCAGTCGTTTTGTCAGGGAGATTCCGCCCCAGCTTATGGATAATAACCCGCCCCAGGCGAAAAGGCCGGATCACCGGGAGTATGAGGAGAATTCCAGAGAACGGAATTTCTTTCAGGCGAAGCCTTTTGAGACGAGAAACCTGGAAACCAGATCTTTCAGAACAGAAGCGGAAGGAAGAGACGGTCTGGGAAGCCGGCCGGCAGAGCCGTCGGGGCCGTACAGGCGGGTGCCGGACAATGTGTTTGATAAGCCGGTGAGCTTCGGAAGCGGTACGGCGTTGTCAGGGGAAAAGAAACCGGCGGCGGCCATGGGCAGACCCAAGGCGATCGTCAGACCCAAGCGCACAGCTGTGGAGAACCAGCCCTATATTACCAGGGCGACGCAGGGTGTGGGCGCTGTGACCATTGAGCCGGCAGGCAGCAGGTCATTGGAGTACGGCGTGGGCGACAGAGTACGGCATCTGCGCTACGGCGAGGGAACCGTGATGAAGATCGAACCTGGACCGCGGGATTCCCAGGTGACGGTAGTATTTGATGAAGTGGGTCAGAAGATCATGTATGCGGGATTTGCGAAATTAAAAAGGGTCTGAATGGAGAACAGTGACCATGTCTTTGACGCCGGTGAGGAATTTACAGCTGCATAATCAGGTTGAGAGAGTGTTACACGTACCGGGCAATTACCGGGGCGGCATTCTGGAGATGGCCATCGTCGTTGACCGGGAGTTTGACAAGGCGACGGCCCGGGAGCTGTGCGGGGATATCATAACATCCTGTAAGAAGCAGAGTGAAGTGTTTCGAAATGTGCGCTTGAATATGATCCTGTGGGGAACAGAAGAGATTCGAGCAGATGCTGTGGCGTCTGCTTATGTGCAGACGGGGACTTACTTTGATCTTTACGAACCGGAAGGGCCTGAGAATACAGGAAAAGAGCAGACGACAGAGGCGTGGAGCAGTGACGGGCCGGTGATCGAGATCCTGGAATATCTGAAAAAATTTCAAGCCAGAAGCAAGCTGATTTTTCTCCTGACACCTGCCAGAGAAAAGCTGTACCGCGTGTCAGATCAGGAGAGATTAAGGCAGGCTCTCAGCCCGTTTTTAAAGCAAAAGCTGGTGTTGGTGTACCCGGAGGCGATCGAGGCGGGGATCCGGCTTTTTCTGTCATAGCGAAGCTGCCTGCATCGGCGGCAGAAAATCAGCGGAAGGTCCGGACAAATGAACAGGCGGAAACGTTACTAAAATTTTGATAAATTTCTATATTTTTATAGTAAAAAGAAATAAGAAGTGGTATATTATATATTAATGATTCTTATCGGAGACGAATAAAAAAGGAAAGTGAGGATTATGCTATGAGCAGGGCTGAAATTCTGAATAAATTGGATGATATATTGGATAATGCGAGAGTGAATGAGCTTCTGGGACGGAAGAAGGAAGAAGAGAAGAAATGCGATAAGTTATTGTGGATCTTTGCGATTATCGGTGCAGTTGTGGCGGTTGCGGCAATCGCTTATGCAATGTATCGTTATTTCAAACCGGATTATCTGGAAGATTTTGAGGATGATTTCGATGATGACTTCGACGACGATTTCTTCGAGGATGAGGAAGACGACGATGCTGCAGCCTCTGATACGGAGAAATAAGGTGAAAGAGTATTGATCGTGACGATTTGGGAAGATTATCGTATGATTGTGTTGACTGTATCGTGAAGAGCGGTCTTAAAGTAAGCTGAACTGCCGGGAATCCGGAACAGAAAGAGTACCGGAACAGTAAGCTGATCTGAAAATTGTAACAGGTAAATGAATGACAAGCGGGGTGTATAAAGCATCCCGCTTTTTTTGAGAAACAGCGTAAAGGCATCATTGGAGGACAGTCATGAAAAAGGGACAGATCATAGAAGGAATCGTACAATGGGTAGATTTTCCGAACAAAGGAATTGTGGAAACTGAGGAAGGCATCTGTGTGGTGAAAAATGCACTGCCGGGACAACGGGTGCAGTGTGCCGTGAATAAAGTGCGTAAAGGCAGGGCAGAGGGTAGATTGTTGAAAGTACTGGAAACTTCTTCACTGGAATGCGGCAGTCCCTGCCCGCATTTTGGGAGCTGTGGCGGCTGTACTTTTCTGTCACTGCCGTATGAGGAACAGCTGAAGATCAAGGAAGAGCAGGTCAAAAAACTGTTGGACAGTGTACTGGACAGGCAGGGGCCATGGCAGTTTGAGGGGATAAAGGAGAGTCCTGTGTGTTTTGGATACCGGAATAAGATGGAATTTTCCTTTGGGGACGAAATCAAGGACGGACCGCTTGCGTTGGGAATGCATAAGAGAGGCAGCTTTTATGATATTGTGTCCGTTACCGGGTGCAGGATCGTTGATGAGGATTACCGCAGGATTCTGTGTTGTGTGAAAGCGTATTTTACACAGCTGCAGGAGCAGGGTGTGGATATCAGCTTTTATCACAGACTGCGTCATATCGGCTATCTTCGGCACCTTCTTGTGCGTAAGGCCTCAAAGACAGGGGAGATTTTGGTGGCGCTTGTGACGACCACGCAGGGACCGGGGGAAAGAAAAACACAGGGAAGTAGTATGTCTGCAGGACAGCCTGCGGAGGATGAAATTCTGTTTGGCCTCAGGGACAGCCTGCTGGCCCTGGAATTGGATGGAAAAATGACCGGCATTCTGCATATCAGGAATGATGCGGTGGCGGATGTTATACAGAGTGATGAGACAAGGATACTTTACGGACAGGATTATTTCTATGAAGAGCTGTTGGGATTACGGTTCAGAATTTCAGTATTTTCCTTTTTCCAGACAAACAGCTGTGGGGCGGAAGTGTTGTATCAGACGGCCAGGGATTACATTACAGAGTTTATGGACTTTGTAGATCCTGTGATTTCCGTGGATGCAGCGGAATGTCTGGGAGGGGCAGAGAATGAGCAGAATGGGACAGGAGGAGCAGCAGATTCTGTGGATGAAGTGACGCCGCGTGGTAAAATTGTATTTGACCTTTACAGTGGGACCGGTACGATCGCCCAGCTGATGGCACCGGTGGCGAGGAAGGTGATCGGTGTGGAAATTGTGGAGGAGGCAGTGGAAGCGGCCAGGAAAAATGCGGAACTGAATGGTTTACATAATTGCGAGTTTATAGCTGGAGATGTATTAAAGGTGATCGATACAATCGATGAAAAACCTGATTTTATCATTCTGGATCCGCCCCGGGATGGAATTCATCCGAAGGCGCTGGATAAGATCATACGTTATGGGGTAGAGCATATCCTGTATATTTCCTGCAAGCCGACCAGCCTGGTGCGGGATCTGGAGGTGTTTCTGGAGAGAGGATATGAGGTGAAGAAGGCTGTTGCGGTGGATCAGTTTCCATGGACGGCGAATGTGGAGACGGTATGTTTATTGTCCAAACTTCATGCAGACCATCATATCGAGGTGGAGCTTCAGATGGACGAGCTTGATTTAACGGCTGCGGAGAGTAAAGCCACCTATGAGGAAATTAAGGATTATGTGTTAGAGCATAGTGGACTAAAGGTAAGTAATCTTTATATTGCACAGATAAAGCAGAAGTGTGGTATAATTGAGAGGGTGAATTATAATCTGCCGAAATCGGAAAATTCCAGACAGCCGAAATGCCCGCCTGAGAAAGAAGTGGCTATAAGGGAAGCGTTGGAATATTTTCGTATGATTTGATAGGCTCATAGAAATGGTGGGATATTTTCTCTTTTGTTCACCCTTTGTGTGTCATCGTTACTTTCTTGTGTAATGAAACCAAGAGAGGCTGGTGGCATTTGTGAGAGAAAAGAAAATATTTGATGCAATAGCGAATGAGAAAGAGCGGAAGTAAATAGAAACTTGTTTATGCTAAATGGAAAGTTTATAGATAAAATAAGAGAAAGAAAGTCGGTGTATTAAAATGGTAGATTTTTCAAATGCAAAAGTTTTGGATTTAGCTGTACATATAGTTGGTAACAAAAGTAAAGATGAAGAAATTATACTTACTGAAACAAGTTCTGCGATTGTTGATGATGCTACTGAACAATATATAAAAGAGTATTTTTTTTCATCGTTTAATTTTGAATTATCATATCAATTTACTCATGAGACTAGTGTGAAATTAAATGAAATATATATATACTCTTCTACAATATTTCAATCACCTAATTTGTTAGTTGAGCAGTCAATAAATATAGCAAAACATCTTTATGAGGTTTCAACACATCCAAACATAAAGAAAGGAGAACTATATATTGCTTATATAAAAGATTGCATCATTGATGGATATAAGACTAACGCAGTTGGTATATTTAAATCTGAAACAAAGGATTTTTATATTGATATAAATCAATTAAAGCAGTCATTTAGTGTTTCTTGTAAGAAGGGTATTAATACTAAAAAATTGGATAAAGGATGTTTGATTTTCGATTTTGACAAAAAAATTCCCCAAAAAATATATATTGTTGATACAAGCCGAAACGATGCGTTGTATTGGAAGAATGACTTTTTGAGGGTTATAGAAATAGAAGATGCATATACGAACACTTCTAAGGTTCTTAATATGTGTAAAAAATTCATAAGTAAACAATCAGATTTAGAAAAAACAAGTAAGGTTTCTTTTTTGAATAAATCTGTACAATATTTTGAAACTCATGATAATTTTGAAGTTGATGATTTTATAGATAATACTTGTGAGAATGAAGACTATTGTAAAGCATTTAAATCATATGTGCAAGAGAATGATTTAAATTCTAAATTTGAAGGGACATTTGAAATTTCAAAACATGCTGTTACAGCAGCAAAAAAGAAAATTCGAAATTTTATTAGATTGGATTCTGATATTGAGATAAAAATTCCATCAAAAATAAATGCAGTTGAAGAAGTAATAGAGCAAGGATATGATACTGAAAAGCAGATGCGGTATTATAAAATATACTACACCAGTGAAAAGTAGGAGGGGGGAATGAAAATGGCTGGAGGAGAAAAGGCAAAAAGTTCAGGTGAATATGGCGAGAAAATAGTAAAAAATTTATTAGAACTTTTTGGTTGGAAGAACTGTAATAGTGGTGTAACAGTACCATGCGTTTATCAAGAAACCCATAAAAAGAAAGGTTCTGAAAAGTCGGAGAAACATGGAATAGATTATGTGTTTCAGTATAAGTCTCCACTTCGAGATGCAACAAAACATGATGTGCTTATTAGCGTAAAATGTCGTGATGGTTATCCTAAAACGGAGGATGGAATTAAAAGCAAATTTAAAGAATTTTTGGTAGATATTGCTTTTGCAAGTGAGTGCTATCCAGCTTGCGAAATATCGAAGCGAAAGATTGCTGCTACAAATAAGAAAATATATTCTTCATTGATATTTTGGATTGACAGAAATCGAAATGATGGACGAGAAAAAGAATCTGTAATTGATAAAATTGGAGGATTTTATCTTAGAGAAGAATGTCATTATGATACTGTAGCACTTATAGATAATAATCGTGCACAGTTTCTTTATACTTCAATTAAATTTGCAAAATCTAAATATGGGGAAGATAACTGTAAATTTTTTTATATTAATACTGGATTAAATAATGCTAATATAAATCGAAAGTATAGCGGAACAATTTTGCCTTATGAATACTTAAATTCAGATGTCTTGCCTATGGCAATAAATCAGAATAATCAAAATATACTACTTTTACTTGTAAAAGATGAATTTTGTGAAGAGTATCTTAGACGTTTAATTGGATTAGCACAAGAAATTACATCTGACTGGGCGGCAAATATAATAATTGCTTTCCCAAATTATAATGAATTTGAAGATGGAGAAGCAGTAATATCTGCAAAATCAGAATTTGAAGATTCTAGTTTTACTGATAAAATTACAGTTTTAACTTATGATCCAGATTTTAGAGATGAGGTGTGAACGAATGAATGATAACATCAATACAGATACTTTGTTGCCGGTAGGCGAACGCTTAAAGCCATTGTTAAATAAATCTTGTATCAGTGAGTCAGATATGAAGGCTCTTCTTGCCGAGAGAGGAGTGTATATTGGTGACAGCAATAAACGATTATCTATCCCGATTTTAACATTGTCAATATTAAGCCCAAAGGAATTTGAAAAATTGCAGGAACTGCAAAAAACAAAAGAGGACAGTCTTAAGACAAGAATTACAAAGACAAAATCTCAATCAGATAATAATTTAAACAATTTGATTCCACAGGATTTAATAAAAAAAGATGAATTACTTGATGAATATGATTGTTTTGATTTTGATACTGATTTGAGCTTTAACATGGATACTCCAAATAAATTAGTATTGGATTATGCAATTATAAGAGAGGATGTTACTAAAGATTGGGCAAATAATAAGAGTAGATATACTGGAAGAGTGGAGGTTGAAAAAACATCAACTGATAGTATGATTTGTTTCAACAATGAATATACATCTTCGGAAACGGAAACTATCAATAAAAAAATAATCAAATCGGTGTCTAAACATTTATTAACGGAGGGAGAAATATCTAGTAGGGAAGAAACGTTTGAAATAACATCCGATAAATTTAATAATAATCAAAGGTTTGTTTTTATGTTGCAACTTGCAAATGATAGTCCAAATGGATATTTATCCTTTCAAGCAGTAAAGAATATCGAAATTGGTCCAGATAAGACATTCACGATGCCCGATAATGCAAAATGGATGGAGGGGTCTGTTAAAAATATTATAATTAATAGTGAAAAAGGTGAAACTTTAGAGAATGTAGAATATATATCTGATAAACAATATCATGATTTTTTGATTTTAAGGCAAGTGCAATCGCAGTATCAATTTAATATTGGGGCGGCAAAAGGTAAGTGTATAGTAGAATATGGATTTCCACATTATTTTCGTAGCCATGCCAGAAATAATTTTTTTGAAGTGAGTGTGCGAAAAATATATTTTGCAAGAGATTCAAAAAGCGAAAATATAAGAAACGCATCAAGGGCTATATTAAAAGAATTTCAAGCTATGGTTCAGCAAAAATATGAAAGAGTTCTTGAGATTCAATCAGATGATACAGCAACTATATAAGATTTCCACTTACTATTTTTTGATAGTTTAAGCGAGTTGTATGAGAGAAAGGAAAAATCATTTATATGTAGATAGCTCAGAACGGAGCATTTTATTACATAGCTTTGTAGAGCAGAAAAATCAACTAACTCAACAAGGCAGATTTACAGACTGCGTTGACGAGTTGATATTCAAAGTCGTAAATGCACCCGTTAAGAGAATGAAAATTGAATATGTCTAAGGCACATCACAGAGCCGCTTATTCTTATTGATTTTTTAGGAGTAAGCGGCTTTTTTGCGTTCTCTGGTACTCTTACATAGCCACCTTGACAAAGTGGCTAAATCTAAACGAAAGGAGGACGCACCTTATGTCAAATTGCAAAGTAATCGCTCTGACGAACCAAAAAGGCGGTGTCGGAAAGACCACCACGGCGGTCAATCTGGGTGTCAGTCTGGCACAGCAGGGCAAGAAAGTCCTGCTCATTGATGCCGATGCACAGGCAAATCTTACGATGTCGCTTGGCTATGGCAGACCAGATGACTTGTCTGATACGCTCTCAAGCATCATGCAGGACGTGATAGACGATAAGCCTGCCAATGTCCAGAAAGCTATCCTGCACCACAACGAGGGCGTTGACCTGCTCCCATCTAACATTGAATTGTCGGGCTTGGAAGTAAGGCTCATCAATGCCATAAGCCGTGAAAGCGTGCTGAAAACCTGCATCAATGAGGTAAAAAAGAATTATGATACTGTCCTTATTGACTGTATGCCGAGCTTGGGTATGCTGACAATCAACGCACTTGCGGCAGCTGACAGCGTGGTTATCCCGACACAGCCCCACTATCTTTCTGCCAAAGGTTTAGAGCTGCTGCTTCGCTCCGTCTCTAAAGTCAAGCGACAAATCAATCTCCATCTGCGGATTGACGGTATCTTAATGACGATGGTAATGCCACGCACGAACATCTCTAAAGAGATTACCGCAACGGTAAAGAATGCCTACGGGCAGAGGATTAAAGTTTTTGATGCCCAGATACCCCATTCCATCCGTGCAGTAGAAGCCACCGCAGAGGGAAAGAGCATTTTTGCCTACGACAAAGGCGGCAAGGTATCCGCAGCTTATGAGCAGCTCGGAAAGGAGGTAGCAGAGATTGGCGAGAAACAAAAGAACAGAAATCGAGCTGACCGCATACGATGACCTCTTTGAAACAGACGAGAGCCGAGCAGAAGCGAATCTAAGTAAGATAAGGGAGATACCCATTTCCGAAATTGATGAGTTCCCAGACCACCCATTCAAGGTTTTAATGAATGAGGATATGGAGCAGCTTGTGGAAAGTGTCAGTCGGAGCGGCGTAATGACCCCTGCGACAGTTCGGCAGAAAGAGGACGGACGGTACGAGCTTATCAGCGGTCACAGGCGGAAAAAGGCTTGCGAGCTTGCAGGGCTTGAAACGCTGAAATGTGAGGTTAAGGAGCTGACCCATGATGAAGCGATTATTGTCATGGTTGAAAGTAATCTCCAACGCTCTGTTATTCTGCCGAGTGAGAAAGCCTTTGCGTATAAGATGCGGCTTGAAGCGATGAACAGACAAGCGGGCAGACCACCAAAAGATAATTTGACACCAGTGGTGTCAGATTTAGAAACTCCCCGAACAAATGAGAAGTTGGGAAAAGAAGTTGGTGAAAGCCGTGAGCAGATACGCCGATTTATCCGCTTGACCGAGCTTGTACCCGAAATTCTGCAAATGGTAGATGAACGCCAGATTGCTTTCCGTCCTGCGGTGGAAATCTCCTATCTTTCCGAGGAACAGCAGTACACGCTTTTAGAAGCGATGGGCTACAACGATGCCACGCCCTCACTTGCACAGGCTATCAAGATGAAAAAGTTCATGCAGGAGGGAAAGCTCACGGACGAGGTTATCCAGAGCATTATGCAGGAGGATAAGCCGAACCAGAAAGAGAAGCCTACCTTTAAGGACGAGCGGATAACCAAGCTCATACCGAAATCCATCCCCAGAGGGCAGGAAACGGATTTTGTCGTAAAGGCGTTGGAGTTTTATAACCGCCACTTGCAGCGGAGCAAGGCTCACGAGAGGTAGAACAGGCAAGATGGGGATTTTGGCATGGAACGCCGAGGGAGAAGTCTGCCCCTTTGAGGGACAGCAAATTTTTTTCGGCTTCCCCCTCTCCACACCTCTCCCCCTAGATACTGCCAGTAACTATCCGAGAAAAGA
>OFGO01000598.1_pt1 | contig 32222 bp, 24 predicted proteins | sample 1521761 | NCBI WGS metagenome assembly OFGO01 (sample SAMEA3504128, study PRJEB24116) | mouse gut metagenome | biome: mouse gut; feature: mouse-associated habitat; material: faeces | place: Denmark | collected 2011
CAAACGTGATTGAAGGGCTGAACCGCCAGTACCGGAAAGTGACAAAGACAAAAAGCGTGTTCCCCAGTGACAGCTCACTGGAAAAGATGCTCTATCTGGCAAGCCAGAATATGGCGAAAAAGTGGACGCAGCGGTACCGGAGCTAGGATCAGGTAATAAGCCAGCTGACAGTCCTCTACGGGGAGCGGCTGACACAATATCTGTAAAATAGAAGCTTCGCATTATTAGGAAAGTCTGGGGCAGGGCACTATGGAAAGATGCCGCTGTCCCCAGACTTATTCAACGACATCTATAGTATTGCTGGAAAAACCAATCTTATTGCAGAGCCCACGGAAAAGAGCAGCCGAAATACTTATTTTTGGTACAAAAAATAGATATTCTTGTATAAGACCATGGGAATTGGTAATACTATAAGCAGAAAGATAAATCAACACCAAATTCAATCTATTAATTCGACAGAATACGGTACATATCTGAATCTTATCGGAAAGATTTTTCTCCATAGACACAGAAAAATTTACAGTCTCGCGCGATAAATAAAGCAGGTCTTTGACACCGCCCAATAATCGATATTCCGTTTCCCTTTCAGGGAAGTGGTTAAGAAAAAATCTCAGCAACAGAATAAAGGTTTCCTGCATATAAACGTTCTAGCGTAGCGCTTTCGTTGATTTCGTTTCGACGGCAGGTTTCGATGTAGGTTCAGATGAGAGCATGATTACTTGTAACAGCTACAGATTCAAATTGCCCATATATTGTCTTCATCCAGACGCTCCATTTCCTTATGGACATGGGCAGTATAATAAGCGATTGTTTCTGTCCTAGAGAAACGGAAATAGGCTCTTTTTGTAAGAATTATGATGGCAGTATCATTCCAATAGATAATCTTTTTCATAATAATAAGGATTACGGAACCGGCGAAGCCCCTTTGCTGTATGAGACTGGTGTTTTGTCACATATCTTTCATAGGGAGCTAGCTTTTCGTCGGTCATGCTGGATAAGAACATTGACACCTTGGATGCATTGACGGTATTTGTGAGCGACAGAGCAAAGGTCTGTAGCCCCTTGTCATGCTGTTCTTTTTCTTTTAGGTCGGGTCAATCTAAGTATAACGTTCGCTAATTAACTGGACTATATTTTTGTATAAGTGCTGATAAATACAGCATTTTTTAAGCGTAGTTAATTGAAAAATGCTGTACTAGTACTCCTTATGGAGAACCCTTGTGCAAATATTCTGGTCTATTTTCCCGATAATATAGGTCTAAAATACTCAGCGTAGCCCGCTACGTTTCCGTTTTTTGAACCTGCACTCTCGAAAAAATATCCTCAGAAATTTGCATAGGAACTTCAGATACGGAGTACTAGGAATGGAACACAGTGCCACACCTGCTGTATTCATAACAATACCCCTTGTTTGACGAGTGGTCATGATTTCCATCTGAGAAATAAGGGAGGAAATGAACAGAACAAACGCATGAGTAAATAAAATGTGAACAAAATGCTTCTTATCCGTTATAATGGAAATAAAAACGGAGATGGGAGCAGATCGCAGATTTTGCCCAGTGGAATGAGGAGCATCTGAAACAGTATATCGAATTAAAGAATGGAATTCCGTCCCATGATATCATCCAGCGCGTCATGGGGAGATACGCCCGGAAAATCTGCAGTAGCTTCAGCGGAAATGGCAGGAGATGCTGAACAGCAATGAAGGCGAAAAGCTGAAAAAAATCATCTGTGTAGACGGAAAGACCATGCGTTCCAACAAAAGGGGAGGAAAAAATCGTGCCATATCGTGTCGGCATGAAGCAGGGAAGACGGATACTGTCTGGGGCAGAAAGCCGTAGGGGAAAAGAGCAATGAAATAACAGAGATACCCAAGATACTGGAAAGCATAGAGCTAAAAGGCCAGACTGTAACAATTGATGCAATGGGAATCCAGACGGCGATCGCAGAGACAATACGAAAGAGACGTGCGGATTATGTGCTGGTGGTAAAGGGAAAACAGAGAAGTCTGGATGAAGACACATGACAGTGTTTTTTGGATATACAGATATGCGCAGAACTGAAGAAAGGGAGGGGATATATGAAAACAATAGAGAAGGCACAGGGCCAGACAGAAAAAAGGGAGTACTATCAGACAGAAGAAATAGGGTGGATGGAACAGAAAAACCAGTGGAAGGGACGGAAAAGCATAGGGATAGAGAAAAAGACCATCCGAAAGGGAGAGGCACAGAAAGAGAAATACCGGTATTATATCAGTAGCCTTATGGAAGATATCGAGCTGTTCAGCCGGGCAGTAAGGGGACACTGGGCAGCGGAAAGCATGCAGTGGCATCTGGATGTGACATTTAAAGAGGACGCAAATATAACACTGGATAAGGCAGCGGCCCAAAACCAGAATATCATAAGGCAATGGTGTCTAAGGATGCTAAAATTAATAGAGATAAGGGGAACAAAAATGTCTTTAAGAAGAAAACGGTTTAATATAAGTTTTGCACCGGCCCAGCTTATAGAAGAACTGCTGAAAATTTAAAAAAGTGAGGAATATAAATTGGGATGAATTAGGCATTCATGTGTATGTCGTGGGAAATGTAGAAAATATATTGACAAAGTATGCCAATTATTATACGTTATTATTATCAGATATATAACATGGGTTGACTTCATTGACGGTATTTTTGTGTCAAAATGGTGTTTACAGTATTGATAAGAAAGTGAACTTTTGGAACAAAGGCATAAAAGCTTTTGGGGAGTATCTGATATTGAGCGACGATATTAGGAGAAAGGAATAGAGTGTTTAAAGAATTATAAACATTACAAAAGGGGAATATGAAGAAGTGGATGGTGTCATTTGCGATAAATAATACACAGGAAGAATACGCTCAATGCCTGAATATTATTGAATACATTGAACGGCAGTGCGAATTAAGTGTCTGTCAAGAATTTGAGAGGCGTATAAGATTTTCGTTATATGATGATTGGATGAGGATGGACGAAATAATCATAGGAAAGTATTGGAATGACGCAGAGTGTAAACTGGCTGATTTGGCAGGAGAAAGAGAAGTCAGTTATTTGTTGCGGGTAAATTGCGCAGATGATAATGATATTGCAAACTTGCTGTATTATTGTCTGCTTTGTGATAGGGTGGATAAGGATTGTATTTTATGTGTAGAAAGCAGCCAGAAGGTAGGGGCAAATATCCGTGATTTTCTGTCATGGCTTCTGGACGGAAAAGTAATTAGAAACTGTTATACTTATATTGACGGTTCCTGTCGGGAAATCAGTGCTCATAGGGTAGAAAAGTTAAGATATATCTGGAAAAATGACAAGATAGTAAAGGAGGAACAGGATATATTGCGGGTGATGAAGCAGTTTTCTCCTATTTTCAGAATCGATGAGAGCATTGATGATCGGGAGTACGGTTCAGTAGGATACTGGCGGCAGCCGATGAAAAGCTTTTTGTTAAGGCTATACCGTTCCATGAATGAGGCCAGAGAAAAAATGCCTGGAAGGGATGAGGAGAAGACTGGATATCGCTATTTGGAGGACTATTTTCTGGCACATATTTGCCCAGCTGATTTACGCATGGCTTATCCAGAAGAATTATGGAGAGGATATGTCTGCGCAAGAGAGAAACATCTTTTAGATAATTTTGTTGAATGCTTCTGCACAGTAGAAAGCGGGAAGGCCAAATCCGAATACAAGGGGAAAGCGGCTTTCATGAGAAAACGGTATGATTGGTGGAAATCAAAAGAGTTATACGAGCTAATAAGCGAAATACCATTGCTGGCCATGTACATTTTCTGTGTTTCTGATTATTTTTTAAGGGATATGGAACATGATTCCTGGGAGAAGGTGGAAGAAGAAATAATCAATGCCAGGGACATGGCGGACGGAGTACTTCAGCTTCTGGAAAATATATATCATTCAGAGTTAAAGAAAGGATATTTCTGTTTTCGGGTGCATAATGATAGCAAGGATCGAAGCGGGAAATATTTACGGAAGGAATATAAAAATTACATGGAAATCTGGGATAAAAACGAGAATGTACCGCATGATTTTTTGGAAATTAAAATTGCGGATTTTTCCCATGTTTCCATTCCGCTACAGTTTTACAAGGGATTTGACCACCGTATGGGGAAAGCCACAGGTACGGATAAAAAAGTTTACCAGACTCTTGAACGTCAGGCGAAGCAGCTGAAAGTGGCTTCATTTTTTGGAAGTAATAATGAATTTTGGAGTAAATATAGTGCTATATCTGAAAATGTGATACATCATTATGGCTTGCAGGTTTTTGAATCGTTAATCGATTGTTATGACGGATACTTTCAGGTCAAAAGTCAGGGGGCAGAAAAACTTAATCGCGAGGCAGAGCTTTACAGTACACATGAGCAGGCGGATATTGTGGGATATGGGATTCCTGGAACGCAGTATGATATTTTAGTACCATTTCGCAGGCAGGTGCAGCTGCAGAATCTATCGCTGAATGTAAATATCAATTATACGGATGGTCTGCTGACAGATTATAGGATATGTGAAGGGATAGAATTTACGGGAGACTGCTGTGGACAGATTGTGCAGGAGGTAAAGAAGAAATATCCGAATATGTCGTATCAGGAACATAAAGAACGGGTGATTCGGATATTGGCAGACTGCCTAGATAAAAGGATAAAAGAAAAGAGTGCTAACAGCAGGAGAAAAATGATTATACATTTTTCAGCGGAAAAAATATCCTTGACGGCAATTGAATTATTTTGCAAAGCTCTGATGCTGAACATTTCCAGAAAATCAGCGGAAGATGGATTTTATGTTATGATAATGGAATGTACCCCGTCGCATTTTGTGGAAATCACCAGAATGTTTGCGCTTTTTTATAATAAGCAGGGCGAAAATCTGTTGATGAGGAATACACAGATTTTTATGAGCGGACAAAAGGAGGGAGAAGAATTTCTGATAACTGGCTCTAATTTGGGGGAGGCAATCGGAAGTACGGAAAAGCTGGCATTTGCCCGGTGCACGCATCCGGACTGTCTTAAAATTTTAAAGAAGACTCTGAAAAATCATAAAATGGGTGTGAAGCCGAATGAAATGGTCAGTATTGTACCATTTGATATGATTCAATATAATAACCAGAAATCGACATTGTTGGAGCAGCGTTTAGAAGCCGTTCTTGCACAGGACATTCAGTCTGAAAAGTTTGGCTGTAAACTGGAGAATCTTCATGTCAGGATCGGCTCAAAAATTCATGTTCAGACATTCTATGAAGCTGAACTTTTGCTGCATAATAACTACTATACTTCGCGTTTTGCATACTGGCTTTATAATAAACTCAGTGCAAATAAAACTCTGAAGAAAAGATCCCCTTTTGTTCTGGTTGGATATGAAAATTATTCGGAAATGCTTCTAAATGAATTAACTACTATGTTTTTGAAACGTGGGATTAAAACGGAATATCTGATTTATGAAGAAAGAATCATGGGAAAATTCAGAGGCAAAAGTCCGTTTGAAAAGTATAAAAATTATCAGATTGTTATTATAGTTCCGATTAATTCAACTATGACGACCCACATTAAAATATCAGGTTTTCTTGAGAAAGCAATAAAGGAAGCTCTGAAAAAGAAGGGCGATGATATATATTCTGAGTATGAGCTTAAGAAAGTCTTTAATTATGGAATTGTTTTGATATCTTCTGAGGGGACAAACAGCTATTGGAAGAAAGTTAACAGCAGTAATGCAGATAGAAAAGTAATTAGGTCTAAAATCAATAGGCAGAGGATGGAGTATTATATTGAAGCAGTATCGAAGTGGGAGGCTCCATTAAAATGTAAGGCGTGTTTTCCCGAAGACGATTATACGAAAGAGATTCCAATGGTTGAGACGAATAAGGAATCGGTAGTTCCCATGCATGCGATTAGTATCAGAAAACCGAAAAATGCGAAGCCGAACAGTCTGGCAGAGGGTGATGGGCAGATAGCTGATTTGTCCAGATTTTTGGTATACAAACATGTAGAGAGAAATGGCAATCATTTTAATTATTATTTTGCAACAGAGAAACTGTGGGATTTCAAGGATGTTCGGGACAAAGTCCGATCTTGGCTGGAAGAGAAAGCCAAAGAACTGTTTGGGAAAGAAAAATGTAAGGTGTATGATGTCATTGTTGCACCGCTTCATTATAGCAATACTGTGTTTGTAGAAGAAGTAAACGGATGCCTTTTTAAAAATGCGGCATTGGTTTTACATTTTGATGCAGATAGGGAATTCAGAATGAATGTCAGGACTAAATACAGTTCCATACAGCAGTTGTATGATAATTTATGCACGGATAATGAAAAATCTATTATTAACTTTCATTATATTGATGATACAATTGTATCAGGAAGAACATTCCGCAGAATGAAAAGTCTGATTAATTCTATGTTTCGCCAAAGAGATAGTGCCAATATTCAGATTAATATTTTTAAAAGTATTGTACTGCTTCTTAACCGTATGTCATCATCTTCTATATGTGATTACATCAGTGACAAAAACTATTTCCTATCATATTATAATTTGAATATATCATCAATGAGAGTGAATGCGGATGCATGTGTTTTGTGCAAAAAATATTCTGAATGGAGTAGGCTTGCACAGCAGGCATCCCTGAACAGAGTGTTCGATTATTGGCAAAACAGAGCACGACTTTTAAAATGTATTCCAGTGGAGGCAATTGATAATGACAACGAAGATGAACCTACGAAAAGGAAAAGAAATGAGCGATATATGATAGCTTCCCATAGGGCAAAAAAATTATTGGATCCTGTCTGTGAAAGTGGAGATAAGGAATATATTGAACAGATGATGGTGGAGAAACTGTTTCCAGATGATGTATCCAAAACTGTTGATGAACTTATTGCAATACTGAAGATTTTGGGGCGTCCATTTTTGACCTTTCGAAGGGAAGAAAGAGAGGCCGTATTTCATTTGATGTTGGTTATGTTGGATACTTTGCTGGCGGAGAGAGAGCCTATAGGGGAAGATAAGCTGAATTCAATGCTTCGTCAGGTTTGGAATAACGGTTATAATAGAGACAAAATTGTTGAGATATTGTTGAATAGGCTTGCTGAACTGGAGTCAAACTATATTATGAGAAAGCGAAGTATGAATCGCATACTGGAGTTTTCCAATCATATGGACGAGAAGCGGCAAAAGGAGTTCATTGATAATTATCTGAACAGACTAAAACAGTTGGTTGGGCAGAGTAATGATTTTGCCAAAGGTTTATATCTGGAATATCTGTTGCTTTATGATGAGGAATTTACTGGACATGCAGGAACTGGAAAGATAGTGTCTCTGGAGGCGCAGGATCCGTATACTGCTTTTAAGAGAAATGTGTATCTGGAAAATACTAAGCTGATTAATTATGGTATTGAATATCTGGCGAAAGGGTTTAGGGATGGAAAGCAGGTAGATGCAGAAAATTTGAAGGAGGAGTTAAATCAAAATTACTATTTTGATAATTTTATCCAGTATCTTTTTTTTCATAAGATAATCTTTATGAAAGGAAAAGAGAAGGTGAAGCAATTTGTATCTTTTGTTGAGCAAAAAAAGCTTGAGGGTATGGTGCACTTCGAATTGCTTTATCAGAAGATATTTGGAAATAGTGAGCAGGATTCTTTCGGATCAGGAACAGCTTTTGCAGAAAACACATCTGTGGGGGAAGAAAAGTTAAAAGATACTTTCTCGGAGATGATGAAATTCCTGAAGGATGCTGGCGGAGCCCTTGATGGAGAGATTATTGTTCCTTATGGAAAAGATGAAGAAGGAAAAAAGTATATTGCTCTGGGGTTGGGAACCAGCACAGAACTCCGAAGTCTGGAAAATATGGAACGGCAAATGTGGGAGTTTATGGAGGAGAATAAGGACTTTGAAGAAGACACCTATAAAATTTGTTGCACTTCAGAGACAGAGAATGAAGTTCGGAAATGGGTACTTTTGAAATTTTCCGAAAACAATGCTTCAGGGAATGATGTTATTTCAGATATTTTTCTGCTTTTTCCCTTTGGCATTCAGGAAGATGGGGACATAATACGTTCTTTGAAAAATATTCTGGTTTTCAAACATAAAATTTGGCAGATATTAAATTTATCCAGCGGTACACTATTGCAGAATTGGACGAATACACTATTTTACAAACAACAGATGTTGAAATCCAGAGCGGTAGGTCATTCGGAACTGGATACACTTATAGAACAGCTTGAAGAATTTGTGAAATCTATGTGTAATGTGGAAGCAAGGAAGGAAGAAACCGAATGGGAGAAGCAACTGTGCAGGAATTATTTTGAGTTGCTGGTAAACAGTCTGATAGGTTGTATGAATGCACAGGTTCTTGGAAATCGATGTACAGATAGGCTGGAAATGTATGGTCAGAGTTTTATGAATTTCTGGGAGGCAAAACAGAAAGTGTTTGATGTAGTCTCAGAACTGTGGAAATTGAAGATTGAAATAGACTATCAGGGACTGGAGGAATATAGGATACGTCATGGAACGAAAACGCAGAAAGGTAAAAAGGTATGGCCATGTGAGGAAGTATTGCTTGTCCTATTTCTGACTGTATTTCATAATATATGGGGACATGGAAAGCAAAGTGAAGATAGAGTATACAAGGTTAATATATCCGTAGAAGATGAAGTTCTATGTATATCAAATTGTATAGATGTTAGCAGCAGAAATAATGTAGAAAAAGCGATAAGGGCAGAGGCTTACCGAAGCGGTGAAGGAATCTCTCAGGCAGTTATCTATGACATTTGTCAAAACTGGTATGGTGGACTCAGGTATGAAGATACTTTTAGACTGCGAGAGGCAGAAGGCATGGGTAACAATGAATTGCAATATGTAGTAAGATTGCCAATTATAGAAAGGTATGGTGAATATGCCAGAATTTAAAATTTATTTGATTGAGGATGAGCAGAAACATGTTAACGAGACTATTAGCAAATTGACAGAGGCCGCATCAGAGCGGAAAAGTGGGAATGCTTTTGGGTTTGAATGGCTCGAAGGGACGGTCAAAACAGAACAAAATGGTCATATTTTTTACGAGAAGACAATACTGAACCAAATAAGAGATTGTATAAAAAGGGATGGGGAAAATGGTATTTTAGCCGGATTACTGCTGGATACATTGCTTACGCAGGAAGATATTGAGTGTACGAAAACAAGCTATTATGCAAGAGCTAGTATAGCCAGAGATATTTTCATTCAATTTTATGAGCAGGTACCCATCTATATTATTACGGCGACATCTGCGTTCGGCAGTCAGAGTGATATCATTATGGGAAAGGATTTGGCAGAACAGTATATTAATCAGAGAAGGCTTACAGCGAATCCATTAAAGAATGTCAGGGAAGATACTGAAAGGCTGTTTCGGTTTTATGAAAAGTTTTATGAGGATAAACAGAAGAAAGGGGAGGCATAGAGTATGGGAAGTAAATGGACATTATCCGAACCGGAACAGAGACAAGTGAATGAAGAAATAAAAAATCTGAATGTATTTTCAGTTCCAACAACATCTTTATATCATTATACTTCAAGAGAGGTTTTTTGGAAGATTATTGAGGGAGAATCTTTTTTGGCAAGGCATATCCAGTTTTCCAATGACTCTGAGGAAAATAGGATCGGGAAGAAGAAAATGGAGGAGGCAATGAAGGCTGAAAAAAGCGTGCTTGCGCCTTCAGACGCATTGCCTTTCATGATATGCTTTTGTGAAGAAGAGGATTTATTAAGTCAATGGAGAGGATATGCAAAGGAAGGAATTGCCATCGAATTTGATTTTTCAAAGGGGCTGTATGGGGCAGGAACAGATACATTTTCTACTTATTATTGTTACACTATTATGAATGCGGAAGGTGATAGCGAATATATGTCTGTCAATTCCGGAGGAGAAGATTCTTTTATGGGGGCGATTGCCTCACCGTATAAAGTCATTTATACAAGTGCAGATGAACAACTTGGAACAGAAATCACAGATAGAGTAAAAAGTATTATAAAAATGTCTGCTACTGAGCGGTTGCAGCAGAATGCTGTAAATATGGTGCCATACATTAAAAACGAACATTTTAACGAAGAAAATGAGTATAGGCTAATATTTGATATGAGGCAGCTGGTTTCAGGAGAGGAGAAGCTTCTTTCCCAGAAATATATATACATAGATGTAGAAGGAGTGAAGAAGCCTAATATTCGTGTGAGGTTCGGTAATCAATATACGGCGAAGAATGAAGAAAAGGTGACGATATACTATTCTGACCGTGGATTAAAGGATAAATTTGATACATTTGCTAAAGATATGAGTAAAGATAGGAGTATTATAGTTCAGCCAAAAAGAGAGACGGGAAAGAAAAGACTTAAGCCGAATGAAATATTGCTTTCCGAGGGGAAAAATCAGGAGTTGGTCTGTACAAAATTACGTCAGATGTTCTATCAGGAGGATATAAAGATATGGTGTGATGGCCATTTGCCTATCAGAAGGATTATAGTAGGACCCAGCAAGGATGCAAAACTTATGCAGGATAGTATTGAGGAATATAAGAAGACAAAGTACTGGATGAGAGATATTGAGGTTGAAGTTTCCAAAATTCCCTTAAGGATATGACTTTGTTGAGTGCTCTTTTCAAGAGGAAAACGTGCCGCCTCCTGCAGCACGCTCTTATAGACAGCATTTGAAATCTGAGATTTAATTTGACGTTTTTGTGCAGGAGATAGGAACTTTAATTTACTGGGCGACAACATTCATTCAATGACATTTCGATATAATTTTCATGGAACGAAAAAAGAGAAAGAACAGCCCTTACCACAGTTCGTCCTTTCCCTCACATACCAGTGTGTCTGTCAGGTATGGGATTATGTCCCATTCATAAGGCTCCGGCACCACCGACATATACCATGATAATTCCATGTATCTTTCAGTCGGGAGCAGTGTGCGGGATGCCCGAACAAAGACCGCTGTAGGGCGAAGCTCCACAAGCGCGTCAGTTCAGCGACCGTATCCAGAAAGGCCCCTGAAGGGCAAAGCAGCAGAAGTTCATGGGGACTGAGGAGTTTCGTAATCTTTTCAAAATCCGCAATGGCGTGGAGACAGTACCGTCCATATTGAGGCGGCTGTACCGTGCAGATAGGATGCTGGTCAGAGGATTATTGCGGGGGAAATCCTGATTTGTATTTTTATTTTATATCAATTATTGTTTATTCACAATATAACATTGCATAAATATAATTTTTAGCAGAGATTTTTTACCTATGTTTTTCGGTGAAAATAGCTTATGCTATAGTAAACAAAAATTTGCTGTGGAAGCTAAGGAGGAACCGAGGCCATATAAATAAACCAATGTATTAAAGAAAAGGGCAGAAGAGACTCAAAAAATTAATTCAGGGAGAAATTGCGGCTCGTTTTGCGGCAGATTTCTGCATATGATGAAATTGTAATTGCATTTTGGGCAGTTATAAGGTAGAATGTAGGTAGAAAAGTTGTGAATCAGCGATGGGTTAATACATAAAATCTGAAATGTTTTCCGAACGAAGGAGCCGGAGGTTGGCAGGCAACGGAAAATCAACCATGGAAAGGGAATGTTTGGTGCGGCGGCATTGACATTCCCTTTTCAGAATATTGAGATTGGTGAAAATGCTATTGGAATAGAGATGGCTCAACAGCTCAAAAGCTTGATGTATTAGTAAAGGGGAAAACACACATGCAATCTTTATATTCGATTGAGGAGACATCCTATCTGTCGGCACCGAATGCCGTGCAATACAGAACAATCATGCGCATCTTCTACCGTGAATACGAGAAGATGCATTTTCAGCTGTACAAAGAAGATATATTGGAGCTGCTGCGCAGGATTCCCGATTTTGAGGATTACGATATGGAGCAGCTGAAGCTGGATTTGGAGGCCCTGATTCGCTGGAAAAACCTGACGCCGATTCAGGATCCGGGCAAAGCTTATACCATTGAGGAGTATAAGAATAAGCAATACCGCTATGTCATGTCGGAATATGCGGTGGAGATAGAGAGGCTTACCATACGGCTGGAAAATATTTTTGTGGAATCCGGAAATCTGTCCACGAATCTGTTTGTGAGGCTGGAGAGGAGTCTGGAGGAAACGGAAGAGATAGAGGGAAAGAGCTACAAGGAAACCAATGAATGGTGGAGTAACCTTCAGGAGGATTTTAAAAGGCTCAATCAAAACTATCAGGACTATCTGAGGGAATTTTATTCTGGAAAATCGGACAAGCTGATGAAATCGGTGGAATTTATCTTACATAAGGATCGGTTTATCCAATATCTGAATGAATTTATTCAGGAGCTGCAGAGACATTCCAGACGTATTGCGAAGCTGCTGACTCAGAAGAGTACACAGATTGAAGAACGGTTGTTGGAAAGAGTCATTCAGAGTGAGATGGAGATTCCCCATGCGCTGTCGGAAAGACAGGCTGACATGGAAGAGGGAATTCGGGAAAATATATGGGGCAAATGGTATTCTTTGAAAAGCTGGTTTCTGGACTCTGCAGAGCATGAATGTGAATGTCATAAAATCTTGATTATCACCAACGACATCATTGCAAATATTATACGCAACGCGGCGCTGATTCTGCAGATGCAGAATTGGGGCGTGAGCAGGAAGGACGATTATCGTAAGTTTCTGGAGCTTTTTCTGGAGGCCGGCACTCTGGAGGCCGCGCACAAGATATCGGCCCATGTTTTTGGCATACAGAGTATAGCCCATCTGAAAGAGAATGCCATTCGTGATACGGACAGTATCAACAGCAGCGTATATGAGGAGGAACCTTTTGTCTATCAACTGAAGCCCCATACAAAGGCTTACCGGGAAAGGCGAAGGCAGCAGGGATTTGCGGACAAGACCATGGAGAAGCTGCAGCAGAGGATGTTCCGCTTACAGCAGCTGGACAGTGAGAAAGCGCTGGTGATGCGCTATATCAAGGATGGCCGGTTGGATTTGACCGCCATCACGGATGTTGTTCCGGACACAGCAAGAATCACGTTTCTGCAGTGGATTTCACAAGCTAATATGAATGACAAGAAAATTGGGAGGACGGAATATGGACAAGAATTCAGACTGGTTCGGAAAGAGGGAACTTGTGTGCTGAACTGTGAGGATGGGAAACTGACGATGCCGGCGTATGTATTGGAGTTTGAAAAATGAACCAAATAAGAATTCTTTTGGAAAATATATGGATCTGCAAGGATGCTCAGAAGGATGAATATTATAAGGTCAAACATGAAATCCCTCAGTTCCAGAAGTTTGTCAGGGAATTGCTGGGCTGGAAGCTGATCAACACAGAACGTCTGCTGAAGCTGGAAAAAATACCGGTTCACGCGGAGAGTTTTATGGGGATTCAGGAATTTTTGGAAATCAGGGATTACTGTTTTTTATGTGCGATTCTGATGTTTCTGGAGGATAAGGAAGAACAGGAGCGATTCCTGCTGTCTGAGCTGATCAATTATGTGGAGACCCAGTTGAAGTCGTCCATGGAGATAGACTGGACCTCTTTTTCTCAGCGGAAATCTTTGGTGAGAGTGCTTCAATTTATGGAGAAAAACAATATGCTCAGAGTCTATGAGGGGAGCAGCGAAGGGTTCGGACAAGAGTACGGCAGCGAGGTGCTGTATGTGAATACGGGGCATTCCAGATATTTTGCAACAACCTTTCCTCAGGATATTTCAGGATTTCATTCGGTGGAGGATTTTGAAACATTACAGCTGGAAGAGATTGATTCCGATAGGGGAAGAACCAGAATCAACAGAGTATATCGGCAGCTGGTGACATGTCCGCAGATGTACTGGGACAGTATTGAGGATGCAGATTCCCTATATCTGAAAAATCAGAGGAGCTGGGTAGCGGGGAATCTGGAGAAAAATATAGGAGGCCGTCTTGACATCCATAAAAACGTTGCGTTCTGGATGCTTGAGGAGGACGATTGCTACGGAAAGGCTCATCCCCGTGATGCCATACTGCCGGAAGCGGTGCTGCTGGTATGTTCTGCAATCAGAGAGAGGATAGATTCCGGAATCTGGCACAGAGAGACGGATGAGTGCGTCTATGTGTCGGAGGAAGAGTTTGATGATGTGATCCTAGGCTGTCACCGGCGCTGGAAGGAGGCGTGGGGTGTGGGGTTTCGGGAGAAGGAGCCCCGGAAAGCGGCGGAAGAAATAAAAGAATATATGAAAGCATGGATGATGTTTCGGAGAGAAGAGGGGAGAATACGGCTGTTTCCGATTATAGGAAAGGTATCCGGTTATTATCCCGCAGATTACGAGGAGAAGAGCGGCAATGAATGAACGCTGGACAATGAACAGAATAGGATTTGTCAATTTCTGGCTCTATGATGTGGATGAGTTTACCTTTGAGAATGGAAAGCTGCTTTTGAGGGGGCAGAACGGGTCGGGCAAATCGATTACGACACAGAGCTTCATCCCTTTTATACTTGACGGGGACCGCACGCCCAACAGGCTGGATCCCTTTGGCTCCGGAGACCGCAGGATGGAATATTACTTTCTGGGGGAAGAGGGGAGAGAAGAATCCACAGGCTATCTTTATCTGGAATTCAAAAAACAGAACAAGGAGGAGTACCGCACCATAGGAATCGGACAGCGGGCCAGAAAAGGAAAGACTATGGACTTTTGGGGATTTGTCATCCTTGACGGCAGAAGGATAGGGGACAGCATCTGGCTTTACAAGGAGGTAGGGAGCAGCAGGATTCCTCTGGATAAAGCGGAACTGCGGAAAGTGCTGGGGGATGAGACTCCTTTTACGGATGTGCCGGGAGAATATAAGAAGCTGGTCAATAAGCATCTCTTCGGCTTTGGCAGGGCGGAACAGTATGAGCAGTTCATCCGGCTTCTGGTGAAAGTGCGTGCTCCGAAGCTTTCCAAGGAATTCAAACCGTCGAAGGTTACGGATATTTTGAACGATTCCCTGCAGACGCTGACGGATGAGGATTTGCGTCCCATGGTGGACGCTATGGAAAAGATGGACAGTATTCAGGGGACTCTGGAACAGCTGCGCCGCGCCTCGGCGGATGTGAGAGCGATTCGGAATGAGTATGGCCGATATAACCGGTATATGCTGGGGAAAAAGGGGCAGGCATATCTGGCGGCGCGGAAAGCAGCTGTTCAGGCACAGGCTCAGAGGGACAGGCAGGAGCTGGACAAGGCCGATTATCAGAGGGAACAGAGTCGGAGGCAGAATGAGGAGAAGGACTTAAGGGAGCGTGACAGGCTGGCGGCTGCAGAACTGGAAAGTCTGGCGGATACGGATTTGGAGGACATGGATGCAAAGCTGGACAAAGCCCGCTCAGACGAAAAAGAGGAACAAGAGCGGAAAGCAAGGATAGAAGAGCGGATACGCAAAAGCAGAGAACGCATATTGGAATGCGACAGGAAGACGCGTGACTTGCAGGGACAAGAAAGCCTCTGGCAGTCTGAAGCGGAAGAGGACAAGGAAGAGCTTAAGAATATTCAGGAGACAATGCGCTGGGAAGGGCATGGGAAGACTCTGGAAATCGTGGAGGCCTGCGATGTGCAGCGCGCCGGCGACGTCATGGGAGAGCTGCAGAAATATCAGAGGGCGGTGGCTGCAGGAAGGGCGGCTATAGAGAAACACGGAAGAGACCGGAGGCAGCTGGATGAAATCACAGAGGAAGCAGAGAACCGCAGTAAGGACAAAGAGGAAAGAAAAGCAGCGTTAGAACGTGCGGAGCAGAAAACAGAGCATGCCCGGGATGCCTGCATCAAGCAGCTCTATGAACAAAACAACCATAATGACGAATGGAAGATTTCGCAGGAAACTCTGGGAGCGGTGGAGGAAATACTGCTGGAATATCAAAGCATCAGTGACGGCAGGAGAATCGATCAGCAACTACAGAAGGTATATCAGGAATGTAAGGACAAGCTGAATACCCATCTATGGGAAAAAGGGAAAGAGCTGGAGGAGCAGGAGAAGGGCCTGAGAGAGTTAGAGGACAGGCGGTGGGAAATTCAAAATAGGAAAGAGCTGGAACCGGAGCGGAGAGAGGTGTCCGTCGCTTCCAGAAAGAGGTTGGAAGAGGCGGGGATCATGGCGGTTCCCTTTTATAAGACCGTGGAATTTGCGGAAGGTCTGGGGCCGGAGGAATGCGCCAGACTGGAGGCCCAGCTGTATGATATGGGACTTTTGGATGCGCTGGTGGTGACAGAGGCGGGTTTGGAGAGAATCAAGGCTGAATTCCCGGAGTTTGCGGACTGCGTCATACAACCTCTGAAGAAGGGAAAGTTTTGTTTTCCCTGGCTGACGGTAAATAATACCATAGACAGTGAAATAAGGAAGAATGTGGAGAATATTCTCAGCCATATTTCCGAACAGGGAGAACAAGAAAGCTCTTGTGTCTGGATGACGGAGAAGGGATATTTCGGGCAGGGAATTCTGTTGGGAAAAGCGGGGCAGAAGGAGGCGGCGGAGTATGTGGGCAGTCTGGCAAGAGCGCAGAAAAAGGAACGCCTGCTGTGCCGGCTGACAGAGGAGATAGAACAGGTTCGGTCTGTGCTGCAAATTCTTGCGCAGGAAAAAGAACGGCTGGAAAACCGTATCGGAACATTGGAGAAGGAATATGGCGGATCGCTCACAACAGAACAGATCGACCTTGCGCTGGAAACAGAAGGGAAGGCCAGACTTGCCAGCGAACAGGCGGAAGAAAATTATCGCGCAATAGAAGAGAAATTGGATTTGTGCAGGCAAAATGCCAATAGAAGCTATCAAGAGATGCTTTCCGCCTGCAGACCTTTTCCGTATGGAAGAACGGTGGAGGAATACTCGGAGGCGGACGATGCAATTCAGGAATATCTTCAGGGCTGGCAGAATGTTTACCGGCTGCTGCTGCGGCTTGAAAAGGTGAAAAACGATTTAGTGACACAGCAGGAGTTCATAGAGAGGGAAGAGAACAGCATTGACGATGCGGAGCTTGACAAAAGAGACGCTGTGGGAAAGATTGCGGAAGTTCGTTTGAAAATCGCACAATATGAGGAATATCTGAACCGGCCTGAAATCAGGGAAAGGGCACAGCGCAGGGAAGAACTGAAAAGAGAGAGGCAGGAGATTCAGGGAAGCATTACATATATTGGGCAAAGATTGGCAGTTATAGAGAATGAGCTGAATCGTCTTATGGAGGATGAGGAAAGGATAAAGAATGACTTGATACAAAAAGTTGCTGCAGAAAATCTTTGCCGGAAGTATTTTGAGGAGGAGCTGGATTTAAGGCTGGTCTTTGAGAGAGGATCAGAAAGCCTTGAATCCTATGCCAGAGAGGCCGGACAGCGTATGCGTGAGGATGATAAAGACAGGGACGTGAGCATGCTGACCACGGCACTGCATCAGGCATATTCCAGCCATAACAGTAATCTTGTCAGCTATGGAACAGCAATAGAAGAATGTTTTGAGGAGGCGCAGGCAGGCCTTGGAGCGCTCCGGAAACGGCTGCGGATTGTCTCCGTGTGGAACGGGAAGAAGCTGTATCTGGAGGAATTCTATCAGATGCTGAAGGCCACGATAGAAGAGACTGCCCTTTTGATTCAGCAGAAGGACAGAGAGCTGTTTGAGGATATATTGTCAAAGACCATCAGCCATCAGCTGACGGACCGGATTGCCGAGAGCAGAAAATGGGTGCAGGATATGTCGGCGCTGATGAAGCTGGATACCTCTATGGGGCTGTATTTTTCGCTGGATTGGAAGCCGAAAACGGCGGAGAACGATCAGGAGCTGGACATCAGGGAGCTGGAAAAGATTCTGCTGAGGGACTATACATTGCTTGGAAATGATGACATAGAAAAGGTGGCAGCACATTTCCGCAGCAAAATCAAGACGGAAAAGCAGAGGGCGGAAGAGGCGGGAGAAACCATCAATTATATGGATTTGGTGAGGGACGCGCTGGACTATAGGAGATGGTTTGAGTTTCAGATGCATTATTACAGAAATCATGAGGGAAAGAAAAATCTGACGAATTCCGCATTCAATAAATTCAGCGGCGGCGAGAAAGCCATGGCTATGTATGTGCCGCTGTTTGCCGCGGTTAATGCCCAGTACCAAAAGGCGGAGAATCGGGATCATCCCAGAATCATTGCGCTGGACGAGGCTTTTGCGGGAGTGGATGACAAAAATATCAGCAGTATGTTCAAGCTGGTGGAAGACATGGACTTTGACTATATCATGAATTCGCAAGCGCTGTGGGGATGTTTTGAGACGGTTCCTGCACTGCGGATTTCAGAGCTGCTGCGCCCGCTGAATGCGCAGGTGATTACGGTGATTCATTATACATGGAATGGGCATGAGAGGATATTGGATGAGCAGTGATATTGACAGACGGAATGAGTGCGTCCGATATTTCAGGGAACAGACCGGATTCCATAGGGGCTTTCTGGAAATGCGGAAAAAGTGGAAAAGCTATGGAAAGGCTGTGGGAAAAATAAAAATCAAGTCCGCGACAGAGGAGGAGAAAAAAGCGCTTGGCAGTATCTTAGGCAGAAGATATTGGGAGGAAGACATAGAGTTTCTTTTTTCTGATTTTGAAAAAGCGCTGAAAGAAACTCGCTTCAGAGATGTACCTTTGACCGTGCTGCTGGAGGGCTACTTTGGAGAAACGCTGATTACAAATCAGGAGAAAAGAGCGCGGGAAGAGCAGCAGAAAGAGGCCTTTTGGAATCAAATTATGGAGTGGCTGGAGGGAAGAGGAGCAGAAGCCCTATCAACACTGGAGTGGGTTCGGGCCATGGCAGGGCAAAAGCAATATGGGTACACGGTGGTAATGGGGCATTGGAAGAACAGCGCAGCTGGGGCGGAGACACTGGTTCAAAATGTCTGCGAAGCTTGTATTATGCTGGGAGAAGTGAAGGAGGAGGGGATACCGCTGGCGGTTCTGGCGGCAAAGATTACCGGAAATCCCCATTATTTTGACAGAGGGCAAAACGGGGCGGCACTTTTGCTGCAAGCGGTCTGTCTGGCTGCGGACAAGGAGGTTCCGGCGGATGCGGCGGGATTGCATCAGATCTACCGGGAGGCGGGTATTGTCACGGATGAGATTGCAAGTACAGTGGCCTTTTTTGGGCTCCATATGCGGAAAAAAGGGCAAAACTGTGAAATCTTGGAGGCTTTTTGCCGTGCCCGTGAGTCAGGGATTCTTTCCCTTGCTAATCTGGCGGGGGCGGAAGCCGCGTGGGCAGAGGCAGGTTGCGCCTATGTGGTGGAAAACGAAATGGTATTCAGTTATCTGGTAAACTGTTTTAAAGAAACGGAAGTGACTATATTGTGTACTTCCGGGCAATTGAGCGGTGCGGCCCAGAGATTGATTCGGATGCTCTGCGAAAACGGCACCAAAATATATTACAGTGGAGATATGGATCCGGAAGGAATTGGCATCGCAGAAGGGCTCTGGAAAAAATATCCGCAGAATATTCATATTTGGAGAATGGCACATCAGGACTATTATGATGCCTTGTCGGAAGAGGGGATAGAGGGGTGGAGGATGAAAAAGCTGCAGAATATTTCGCATCCCGTATTGCGTGAAACATCATACGATATACAGAAGACTGGTAAGGCGTCTTATCAGGAGAATTTATTGGAGAAATTGGCACAGGATATTTTAGACATGAGTAGTTCAGGGAACCTTAAGTAGCATCAAAAAGTTTATAAGAGAAATACCGTCACCTAGGCAGGACCTTACTTTTGCTCAGCTTAAGATATATTATCTGGAACGAGGACTCGAACTGAATACAAAGTTTGCCAATAGTCTTGAACTGCTAACGCCAGATGGAAAATATAATTATATAGCGTATTTGCTGGCAGATGAAAATGGCGTATCTATCAAGGTGGCAAAATATGCGGGAACAGATAAGGTGGATTTGATTGAAAACGAGGAATACGGATATTGTTCATTGATTAAGGCGACGAATCATGTTCTGGAAAAGATGAAAATAGAGAATATCACAAAAGCGAAGGTGACCAATACAAAGAGGATTGAAAGAAATCTGGTAGAATCGGTTCCTTTGAGGGAAGCGTTGATCAACGCCGTGGTTCATAATGATTTTACAAGAGAAATCCCGCCTGTTTTTGAAATTTTCAGTGATAGGATGGAATTGACTTCTTACGGAGGTCTGATTCCGGGACAGAGTAAAAAGGATTTTTTTAGCTGCAGCAGTATGCCGCGGAATAGGGAACTGATGAGAGTGTTTAAGGATGTAGGGCTGGTTGAACAGCTTGGTTCCGGAATGAGCCGTATTTTGCGGTATTATGATAAGAGTATTTTTGAAATATCAGAACATTTTATAAAAGTTATCTTCCCATTTTTTATATTGGATGAGGAAAAGAATATAACCATTGGCGATAATAATGGCGATAATAATGGCGATAATAACAGTGTAAGGGAGCTTTTTAATTTACTGAAAAAGGATCCGTATATTACAGCCAGAGAGATGAGTGCGTATACAGGATTTAGTGCCAGAAAGATTAGCCGGATTATGCGGGAATTGCGTGAAACAGGCAGAATTGTTCGGGTGGGTTCGCCAAGAAAAGGTTACTGGAAAATCAAGGATACAGCTAAACAATGAAACTGTGATGGGTGGATGTTAAAGTAATACAATAACGCCATTGACAAATTTGCCCAGTGCAATGCCTGAAAAGGACATAAGAAACGGCAATGATTGCTAATTGCAAATTTATTTTGATACAATGTATACTGAGAAGGGTTCATAAAGTCTATCGGGAAGATGAAACACAAGGGAAACTTGGAAGTTATGGAGGAGATTATCATGCTTGATATAATACCTGACACAGAACAAATGACAAATTTAGTTGGAAAATCTTTATATGGTGTATGGAATGAATTATGTGCTTTAGTTGATGCAAAATATGATATGGACTGTATATGGAATAAGGGCGGCAAGGCATGGACATATGAATATAAATACCGGAGAGGCGGTAAAACCCTATGTGCATTGTATGCGAGAGAAAACTGTGTAGGATTTATGGTTATCTTAGGAAAAGAGGAACGGTTAAAATTTGAAAATGACAGAGAAAATTATACAGAGGAGGTTCAAAGAATATATGATGAAGCCCAGACGTATCATGATGGGAAATGGATCATGTTTGAACCGACAGACACTTCGCTGTTTGATGATTTTATCAGATTATTGGGAATCAAAAGGAAGCCGAATAGGAGTAAGCATTCAGGAATTCATTGACATACTGAATGAATATCTGGCATGGTCCCTTGGAAACATGAGCCTGCTGGAGTATAGGAGGAGCCTTGGCCTGACTGCTTAGCCAGTTCAAAAAAATGTCCGCCCCCACTTTATAAATAAAAATCTGTAAATACAGCTTTTTATGATAATGATTGGGCTGAAGGCTCTCTGCAACAGCTCCAGCCCAATTATCCGATAAGGTATCTTTTTTGATTCAGAGCGTCTTTGCCTCCGTCATGATTTTTGGATTGTAATCACTTTTATGCTATTTTACGGCATTCCATTGAGCTCCGTAATGGAAGGGGAATGCGCATTGATCACGGCCTTGATTCGTCTGACGCCGGCAGAGGAGGATTCTTCCTTTTTGATTTTAAAAGAAACAAGTTCACCGGTATTTTTAGCATGAGGACCGCCACAAATTTCTTTAGAATATCCGGGGATGGTATATACTTTTACCATTTCACCATACTTGCCTGAAAAAACACCGATAGCGCCTTCTTCATAGGCTTTCTTTGGGGTCATCTCTTCCAGAGTGACATCAATTTTCTTCCGGATAGCTTCATTTACGATAGCTTCCACTTTTTCCAGTTCCTCCTTTGTGACCTTCCGGCTGAAAGAAAAATCGAATCTTAAACGTTCAGAAGTGATATTGCTGCCTCTTTGGGATACTTCGTCACCGAGGACCTTCCTTAATGCACCGTTCAACAAATGTGTTGCCGTGTGAAGTCTGGCTGTCTGCTCATTATTGTCTGTCAAACCCCCCGCAAATTTACCTGCCGCTCCTTGTCTGGATTTGTTCTGATGTTCCTCAAATTTCTTCCGGAATCCATTTATATCCACCTGATATCCTCTTTCCGAAGCCAGCTCCGATGTGAATTCAATGGGAAAACCGTAAGTATCATAGAGCTTGAATGCCAGATCACCACAGAGGACTCCCCCTTGATCTATACCGTCGAGATATCTGTTTGCCTTCTTTAGCCCCTCGTCCAAAGTCTTGGAAAATAAATGATATTCCCTTTGCAGTTGCTCAAGAATAAACGCCCTATTTTCTCCAAGCTCCGGGTAAATAGGCTTGTATTGTTCGACAAGCACCTCGGAAAGTTCGCACAAGTAATTTGTATTTATGCCGGCCTTCCGAAACAGCCGGATCATTCTTCGGATCAGCCGTCTCAAAATATATCCCTGCTCTGTATTAGACGGGCTAATGTGCATCGGATCACCAAGGATAAAGGTAATTGTTCTGGCATGTTCGCAGATAATTCTTTTGTCCCGTTCAGGGAGGGACTTTCCCTCCTTTTCAATCATTGCTTCAAGTGTCTGCATAACTGGAATAAACAGCTCTGTATCATACACGCTGGTTTTTCCGTTAAAGATAGTCAGAACACGTTCTAAGCCCATTCCCGTGTCCACGTTTTTCTGCTTCAGCTCTGTAAAAGAACCGTCAGCTTCTTTATTGAACTCCATGAAGACATTATTCCAAATCTCTACATATTTTCCGCAGTTGCATGAAGGGCCGCAGCTGGGGCCGCATTTCGGCTTACCCATATCGTAGAAAATTTCGGTGTCTGGACCGCAGGGCCCTGTCTGGCCGGCTGGCCCCCACCAGTTATTGTCTCTCCCGTACCGGAAAATCTGGTCATTTTTAAGTCCGAAGCTCCTCCAGATTTCTTCTGCCTCCATGTCCGCCGGCGCCCATTCATCGCCCTCAAATACTGTCACGGCCAGTCTTTCGGACGGGATATGAAGATAATTGGTTAGAAAATCAAAGCTCATGGAAATGGATTCCCGCTTAAAATAGTCTCCCAAAGACCAGTTTCCCAACATTTCAAAAAAGGTGCAATGTGTATCGTCCCCTACTTCATCGATATCTTCTGTTCTTACACATTTCTGGATATCTGTAAGCCGCTTTCCGCCGGGATGTTTCTCGCCCAACAAATATGGCACTAACGGGTGCATTCCTGCAGTGGTAAACAAAACAGTGGGATCATTCTCCGGGAGAAGTGATGCAGACGCGATTTCCGTATGCCCCCTTTCTTTAAAATAGTTTAGATACATTGTTCTTAATTCATTTGCAGTCATGTTTCATTCTCCTTTTTGACACTTTTCCAAAACAAAAAACCCTAAGCTGATATAATATCAACTTAGGGCGAACTTTTCTGTCCGTGTTACCACCTAATTTCAGATTTCTCTGCGCTCTGTCAATACGGGATTTCTCCGATATTGCTTCCTGCGTTAACGGGGGAACTCCGTTGAAGCCTACTAAGATATATCCGTTCGGTTCACAGCTCAGAGGCTGCTTCGGCATTAGTTCAATGAAGATTCGCACCGCCCATCTTCTCTCTGTGAAATCCCTGATACCTACTATTCCTCATCATAGCCTTTTTGTTTTGAATTAGTTGGAAGTATAGCACTATAAAAAGTATTTGTCAAGCAGTTTGTGAGACAACAGCCGTAACAGCAGGAACTTGGACTATTGTTGCACTATACAAAAATAGATAAATCCTCCGCTGCAGACCATTTATATTTTACGCAAATACCGTTTTAACAAAAGGCAGATCTATATGGCAGATAAAATAAATGCGGGAAGCATATAAAGGGGTATGTTTTCTAAAATTGCTTTTCGGATCCAAAAAGAGCACAGCGGAAAAAGGGCTGTTAGTTTAAAAATAGGCAACAAAACTGCAGTGGCGAGAAATGCGATAACTGAAGGGACGCCCAGCCGTGCAGATAGGCAGCCCGTTTTTCTTTAAGGTGTGATAAATCAAAAAACCGATTGTAGACAAAGAACGGCCTGAAATAAAAACCATGTTTTGAATGCTTCATCTGCGGTATGAACCCTGCCGGACTCCATATCGTCAATCCCTTTATCAAGATAAGAAAATAAGATCTCCATGGCATCTTTTTTGGTTGTCTCGTTGATTGTCTGGATTACAGCTTCCATGTTCTGCATCCTCTCGATGTTTTTGTTTATGGCATCACTACTTTGTGTGCTTCAGTGCATATGGAATCAGAAGGTGACACAATGAACTTCTATGTCAACATTATCCCCCATTATAAGCTAAAAGCATACCCATAAATTTTCATGTGGTTATGGCATGAGGTATTTACGAAATGGGATAGAAGAGTTCCAAGTCTTTTGCAGGAAAGATGCATGGAGATAGGAGAATGCTGCTTGACAAAGCATATGTTTTGAACGCATAATGAAAGTAATCCGATAAGGAAGAACTATTTATTTCAAAGTAGTTGAATAACGTGGTCTGTTTATGCTTTCTATGCAAGTGGAAAGTAGAAGCAGGAAGCCTTATGAAAATTATTTTGATTAAATTGAGCCTGATAGGATTGTTGCGGCTGTCCGTCTTTGTGGACGGCTTATTTCGCATAACTACAAGCTTGTTTCTTCCTTCGGACAGATAAAATTGTTTGGAGGATGATTAAAATGAAGAGAACGAAAAACCTCAGTATGAGGGAAATGCGCAATTTAAGGAGTGTTGTTTACGAAAAGACAGGTTATTACATTAAGAACAGAAGTCTTCTTGTTCAGGCTTTTACAAGAAGCTCTTATTCCGCACAATGCGGTGGAGAGAATAATGAAGTTCTGGAATTTATCGGAGACAGGGTTTTAGACTATTATGTGGTGAAAGCTATTGCGGAGAGGTATGGATATGTCAAGACACAGAGAAATGTTTCTTTTGATGGGGATTGTGAATATTCTTTTAAAGGTCATGCCAGAGACTTTACAGAATTAAAAAAGAAGATTGTCAGCAATGAGACACTTGCCTGCAAAATAGATTCGTGGAATTTGACTCAGTATATGATTGTCGGCAAATGTGATATCAATAATCAGGTTGCTGATCAGGTAAAAATAAAAGCAGATCTGTTTGAGGCTATTTTGGGAGCAGTTGCTGTTGCAAGCCAGTGGAATCCAAAAGTCCTTCAGAATGTAGTGGAGAAGATGCTGCAGATAGAAGATTATCTAATGGAGATAGATGGGGAGCAGTACAAACCGGAGTATTTTTCGGTGGACAATGCGGTCAGTACACTAAAAGAATTATCAGAACAGGGGCGGTGTTCTGTCCCGGTATACGAATATGGATCCCCGGAGGATCTGGGCTATGATGAAAACGGCAATCCGCGATGGGGCTGTACTTGTAAAGTAGCGGAATGGGCTTTGATCAGGCAGGTATGGGCATCATCAAAAAAATTGGCAAAGAAATATGCTGCATATTTGATTCTATGTGACCATTTTGAATTTTGCAATGAATATGGAGAAAACGGAGCATGGCTGAGTTGGAAGTATGAGAATGGGAAACTCCGGCCTTTTCATAAAGCTGATGCAGGTCTGTGAAAGAGGATGTGGACTCCATAGAGTACTGTCAGCCGGCTGAGTATCTGGTCTCAGTTGCGGTAGTGCTTGGTTCATTTCTTTGCCACGTTCAGGCTTGCCAGATAGAGCATCTTTTCCGGCGAGCTGTCGCTGGGGAACACGCTCTTTGTTCTTGTCACTTTCCGGTACTGGCGGTTGAGCCTTTCGATCATGTTTGTTATGTACATTATGCGCCTGACTTCATCGGGGAAATAGAAGAAGCTGACGTCTTTATGGTTGTTCTCCCAGCTGCTGACGGTATAGGGACATTTCCTGCCCCGCTTCTCCCGGATATCCGCCAGCGCATTCAGGTCTGCCTTCTCGCTCGGGGCATTGTACACTGCCTTGAAGTCGGACGAGAATTTCTTTAGGTCGCTGTAGTTCATATATTTGAAAGAGTTGAAGAGTTGTGCAGCATGTGGATGACACAGCGCTGGATCTGGGGCTGGGGGAACACGGCGCGGATGGCCTCCCTGAAGTCTGGCAGGCCATCCGCACAGAAGAACAGCACGTTCTGCATGCCGCGCTTCTTCAGGTCGTTCAGCATCCCCATCCAGAACTTAGAGCTCTCGCTGGCCCCTACCGTGATGCTGAGTATCTCCTTGTATCCCTCCGCCGTGATGCCCTGCATACATAGGCTGCCCGGCTCAGGATTCGGCCGTCCTTCAGGAGCGTACAGATATCTGCCACGCCGTTTAAGTTGTTGTCTGCAATAATCTGTCGAATCTGTTCCTTTGCTATTGGCATATAAATACTCCTTTTCGATAAGAATTTCCATATCTTGATTCTTACCAAAAAGGAGCTATTTTTTAACAAAGACACAAACTATTTTACACTACCTCTTTTTTTGATGTTTCAGCTCCCAATATAGATTTGCACTTCATAATTCCAGTGCAAAATGCTCGACACCATAATTAACTGTACCGTAAATATCGGCTCAACGCTATATTTCATTCGGGCTATCTCTATTGCCTCACTTAATGTTTGCTCTCTGCTTTCCTCAGTGCAGCTTGCACACAGGTATTTTCCTTTTGGCAATACCCTTAACCCATCTATTTCTCCATAACGAATACAAGTGGCAAAAAGCCTTGATACTTTATTTTCAGTATAAATACCAGCTAAATCTTCAAAAGTAAACTGCTCTTTTAATGCGGGAGTGACTTTATCGTAGAAATGGTTGAGATAGTTCCAAAGATTATTAAGTGTTGGCATTTCTAAGGTATCTGACAACAAAATAACACGTTCTGGATAATCTTTGATAACATTACCATTCAAATTTTCGCGTTCTTGTAATTTCTTTTCGTAATCAGCTTTTGCCAACTGGATTTTTGACTTGCTGTATTGCAACGCTGCAATCTTTTCATCTGCCTTTTTCTCTGCTTGTGCTAAAAAAGCAATAGTATCTTCCAGATTGTCATAATCCAAAACCTTTTTTATTTCTTGTAATGGTAAATCCATAAGCTGCAAAGCCCGTACTGTATTCAGCCAGACAATATCATGCTCGGTATAATAGCGGTAATTCGTGCATTCGTCTTTTTGGCTTGGCTTCACTAATCCGATACGGTCATAATGCCGCAGCGTTTCGCTTGTTGTGTGGACAGCCTTTGCAGCTTCTCCGATGGATAAATATTTTTTCATTTTTGGATTCTCTCCTCTTGACTTTTGTGTAACACAAAAGTTTATAATTAATTTTAGCATAGGGAATTACGAAAATCAATGCCTATGCCAAAGGTAATAGGAGGAATAGTTGCATGATAGCATTCAAACAAGTAACAAAGCAGTATGGGCAAGCAACAGTATTGAAAAACATTACTTTGTCAATCCACGAACCGGGGATATATTGTCTGTTGGGCAGAAATGGTGCGGGCAAAACAACCCTTCTCAAATCGGTTGCAGGGTATCAGAACATTACAGACGGAACCATTCAAGTTGACGGAAAGACAATTACGACTGCCACCTTAGATACCGGCGTCAGCTATATTGAAAACTTTGCAAAGCATTTTAACCTTCCAGTATGGAAGCTGCTGCGGATTGCTTCCGGAGTAAATCCTAACTATGATTATGACTTTGCTTCGGAAATGGTGGAGCGTTTTGAGTTGGATGAAAAAAAGAAGTTTAATCACCTTTCTCTTGGCATGAAAACAATGGTTTCCACAATTATTTGTTTGGCAAGTAATAAAAGCGTTGTTCTTTTAGATGAACCTATCCTTGGCTTCGACGCCATTATGCGTGTTGAGTTTTACAATATGCTGGCAGAGAGTTTTCGGAAGCACCCCCGTATTATTATTGTGTCAACACATATCATTGAGGAAATTGCAAAAACAATTCAAAAGTTAATCATTATTGATAAGGGCAGTGTACGCTTCTTTGATACTTTGCAATCAGTTGAAACAAAGGCTTTTAGTATTAGCGGACTTCAAAAAGATGTGCAGGCGGCAACTCAAAATCTGAATATCATTGGTCAAGATATCATTGGCGGTCTTGTAACAACTTATATCTTTGACAACCCGCCAGAGCAGACAGCTTCATTGGAAATTCGCCCGCTGTCTTTGCAGGATTTCTTTATACAAATGGTGGGGCATAAGGGAGGTACGACAAGATGAAAGCTGTTTTTGCAATTGTAAAACGTTTATTTGCAAGCAATAAGATTAGTTTTATCATTACGGCTCTTGTGGTACTTTGTGCCACATCTTCTGGCGATGTTGTTTTAAGTAACGGAAATTATACTTGGCTGCTTGCTGTTCTGTCTCCATTCTTTTTGGTGTTTTATGATTTCACAAAGTTAATGCATTTAGGAGCAAATAAAAAAGATTACTGTTTCGCTTGTTTAATCAGTTATGGTTTTATTGCGTTTTGCATTTCCCTGCTTAATACAGTAATACATCTATTGGTTGACCCCGTATATTCCGCACAGACAGTTATTAATATGATGGACGTGTGTAAATGGACAGAAAATGGGATTGTTGTTGCGGGATTACAGCAGATGTTCTTTTTGCTGTTTGTTATGGTTTTTCTTCATGTGCTGTTATCTATGCAGCAGCATTGGTATGGATGGCTGACAGACGCAGTATTGGCTGTTGTTATTTGCATTTTCACACCGATTGCACCCTTGCGGGATGTTTTGGCTCAATTTTTTCAGATCATCATGTTTAATAGCAACGCAATTTTGCACATTGGTATCTGCCTATTATTCAGTGCTGTCTTGTCTCTCGTAGAGCTTTGGGTAATAAAAAGGAAAACTTTATAGGGAAATAGCCATGATTAGGATAAAAGCAGTTGGCGGGCAAACCATATTGACTATTTCAAATAACTCTGGTATTATAAAGTCAAATATTAGACTGTCCAATATTTGGATGAGAGGGATTTATGAACAGAGAAGAAGTAAGAACCCATGTAAATCAATACTGCAGACTACGAGATATGCAGTTTGCGGCCTACGAATTACACGCAAGAAAGCACAATTTAACTGCAAAAGAGTTGTTTGTGCTTGATTTAATCTGGTTCGCAGAGGACGGCTGCCTGCAATCAGAAATATGCGAACGGTTGTCCGCCACAAAGCAGACCATAAGCGCAATCATCAAAAAGTTTTGGAAATTGGGGTATCTATCACTTTCAGAAGCAGAAAACGACCGCCGAAACAAAATTGTTCGTTTTACAGATAGGGGCAGAGAATACACAAAGAATATTATCCCGCCTGCCGCCAGTGCCGAGATTGATGCTATGGCTGAATTAGAAGATAGGGACATTGTGGAACTGGTACGCATTACTGCATTGTTTTCTGATTCGATGAAGAAGAAATTTGAGGAAATCAAGGATGATAAATAACCATGGAATTTTAGCTTGCAGGCTTGGGAAGCGGTTCATGCGCCGAAAGGCTATATAATCTCAGATATATCGGTCTTAGCTATCCCGCAAAGGACGCTGCCGTTTTAAAGCAGGTGGAGTGTCTGATAAAAATGCGCTGCATTTTGGAAACTGGTAGAACGGAGGTAAAGCTGAAAATCTTTCACGCAACCCATTATTTCCAAACAAAGTGACACGTTATGAACTGCACCCGGACACGGTGGACTGCGTTGTGTTCTGCTCTAAGAATTATAAGCCTATTCTGCCACGCCTGCATGAGATTACAGACCGTTTTAATACTTACTTCCATTACACGATTACCGCTTATGGAAAAGAGATTGAGCCAGGCGTTCCGGGCATAGAGGAAAGCATGGAAACTTTGATCAGACTGTCCCAAATTGTTGGAAAACAGCGGATTGCATGGAGGTATGACCCTGTTCTTCTGACAAAGGAATACACCATAAAGCGGCATTTAGAAACCTTTGAGCGTATGGTAAAGGTGCTTTCCCCATACATTGACCGCTGCGTTTTCAGCTTTGTAGAAATGTATAAAAAACTGGAAAGCAATATGCCGGAGCTTATCCCCCTATCCGGACAAGATATAGACGCGCTGGCACAAGGACTTGGAGGAATTGCAAAAAAATACGGCATTACCATTCAGACCTGCGGGACAAACGGCGACTTTTCCCGTTACCATATCCGTTCTTCCGGCTGCATGACGCTTGATATTCTGGGGAATGCCAACGGTATCATATTCAAGGACTTAAAACATAAGGGAACCCGGCAGGGCTGCCATTGTATCGAAAGCCGGGACATAGGGGCTTATGACACTTGTATGAATGGCTGTAAATACTGCTACGCAAATAAGAATACACAGAAAGCATTTGAAAACTACAAATACCATGATAAGGCTTCGCCCCTGCTGCTTGGCGTGGTAAAGCCGGAGGACACGATCATACAGGGGGCGCAGAAATCTTTCTTAAAGGAGAAAAAAAGTGACCGAACCAATTATCAATGAGATAGACGTGAAAAGCGTCATTACAAAATCAAATCTGCCCGTTTGTGAATACTCTGTAAACCCGTATGTGGGGTGTACCCACGCCTGCAAATATTGTTATGCGTCCTTTATGAAACGCTTTACGGGACATACGGAGGACTGGGGGACTTTCTTGGATATAAAAAACTGGAAAGAAATCAAAAACCCCGGAAAGTACAAAGACAAGGAGCTGTTTATCGGTTCTGTCACTGACCCCTACAATCCTCAGGAAGAAACCTATGGGCGTACAAGGGCTTTACTGGAACAGCTAAAGGGAAGCGGCGCAAAATTAAGCATTGCCACAAAATCCGATTTAATCCTGCGTGACCTTGATCTGATAAAGACGTTTTCTGATGCCCGCGTTTCGTGGTCTATTAACACGCTGGACGAACATTTCCGGGAGGATATGGAAACGTCCGTTTCCATAGAAAGACGGCTTGCCGCCATGAAAGCATTTTACCTTGCAGGTGTGCGGACTACCTGCTTTATCTCCCCGATATTTCCCGGCATTACGGATATAAAGGCGATTATCCGGCGGGCAATGTCACAATGCAATTTAATCTGGTTGGAGAACCTCAACCTGCGGGGCGGTTACAAAACCGTCATTATGGACTATATACGCAAAAAATATCCGGAGCTTTACCCTCTGTACCATGAAATATATGATTGTAATGACCGCAGCTATTGGACAGCCCTTGACAAAGAATGTAAAGCTTTTGCCGCCGAAAACGGGCTTGCCTATGTGACAAATGATGACCGGATATCACGGGAATTTAGCGCCCCGCCCGTGATTGTCAATTATTTTTACCATGAACAGATAAGAAGAAATAACCGTTCGGACAAGTCAAACAGTGCACGAAAGGGCGCAATGTGTTCGGAGGACGCATGTTCTGCAGCCACTGGAGTGTGGAGGTGAGGAACATGTCGGAATTGCCGATGCTTGCCGGAGTGCTTTCCGGTTTTCATGCCCAAAGAACCTGAATTAAGTATAATAAATGCAAAATGAGTGATGCGCATATTCCGGAAGAAGCTCTTCCTAAATTATTTGAAGCATTTTATCGGGTTGATACATCCGGTAGCCGCCGGACAGAATGTTTATTATTAGTATTGCGAAGCGGCCTACAACCTTCTCCCAACAAGGATGGGTATATCGGAATTCTGCGGACTGACGCCGAATACCTATACGTACCTTGGTTTGGAGGATGCAGCGGATGAACTGAAACAGTGTATCAGGCTGTTTTTAGAGACTGTAATGGATATAATGAATTGACTTGTTTCGTTTGATTCATTTGAGAAATAAATGGATGGATAGCTTCTGCCCCAGCAGTGAAGCATTGATCCGACCTCCATGGAGCTGCACAATACGCTTTGCAATGGCAAGCCCAAGCCCGGAGCTTTGGGTATCACTTCTGGCCTGATCCCCGCGATAGAAGCGTTCAAACATTTGATCAGGGTTCAGCCCGCTGGTATCTGCTGCCTGATTTGCAATGCAGATATGGAGCTGGCCGGTGAGCTCTGTTTCTGCCGTTACTGTTACAGGAGCAGATTTGTCGGCATATCTGCGGGCATTGTCGAGCAAGTTTTGGAATACCCTAACCATTTGGTGTGTATTGATGTTGGTTGTATAGGATTCTGTTTTTATCTGCCAAAAAAGAGTCAGTCCATTTGCCTCCATCAACACTTTATGTTCATAAAGGACGTGGCGCAATAATCCTATTACATCCATCCGCTCC
>OFGO01000603.1_pt1 | contig 32033 bp, 26 predicted proteins | sample 1521761 | NCBI WGS metagenome assembly OFGO01 (sample SAMEA3504128, study PRJEB24116) | mouse gut metagenome | biome: mouse gut; feature: mouse-associated habitat; material: faeces | place: Denmark | collected 2011
TGGAGATGCCGGGACACCTCTCCGCGGCCCATCTCCCGAAGGAGGTCCCGATGTAACTGCCTGCCCCGGTGATCAGTATCTTCTTCATTGCGCTGCCTCCATGCCCCAGTGTCCTCCTTGCTGTCCGGATGCACATGGGTGCCCTTGACTGCCGTCCTATGTTTTGAGCCTATAGCTCAGGCGGCGGGCTGCCCATCAGAAACGTCCGGCGGGTGTGCTATATGTCCTTCCGGTATACGGCGGCCCCGGCCGTTCAGCCGTCCCTGCGGTCCTCCTGCCGGGCCATGGCCCCGGTGCCGCCCTCCACCACGCCGTCCTGCCTCGCCACGGAGAGCACCGTGCCGATGATGCACCTGAGATCCATCCGGAGGCCCATCCGCCGCACATAGTCCCCGTCCAGCCTGGCCTTTACGTCGATGGGCAGCTCGTCCCGGCCGTTGATCTGCGCCCAGCCCGTGAGGCCAGGCAGCACGTCGTTGGCGCCGTACTTATCCCTCTCCGCTATCAGGTCGTGCTGGTTCCACAGCGCGGGGCGGGGACCCACGATGGCCATGTCGCCCTTCAGGATGTTCACCAGCTGGGGCAGCTCGTCCAGACTCGTCTTGCGCAGGAGCCTGCCCACCCGCGTGATACAGGCCTGCGGGTCCTGAAGGAGGTGGGTTGGCATGTCCTTGGGCGTGTCCGTTCGCATGGTGCGGAATTTCAGGATGTCGAAGTGCCGCTTGTGGATCCCCACGCGCTTCTGCCTGAACAGCACCGGCCCTCTGGAGTCCAGCTTCACTGCCGCCGCCAGAGCGAGCAGCAGCGGAGACAAGACCACCAGCCCCAGCGCTGCCAGCACAGTGTCCAGACCCCGCTTTATGTGTCGGTACATAGAATCACCGCCCCTCTGACATGGATGCAGGAATGGGTGACGGAACGGATCGCCCTGCGCCTTCCGCCTTCCTCTTCCTGCCTTCCCACTTTCGCCGCCCGAAAACGGAAAAGCAATAAAGGGAATAAAATACGCGCTATTGGGGATTTGATATGGAGGAATTCGTATATTTTGGGGGAGTTTTCGTATGGATACGGGCCAAAAAAGGGGTTATCTAATAAAGGCTTCCGGTAAAAAGGCTCTTATGAAATCGTTTATCGCAAAAACACAGCGAATATCAATATTTCATGTACAAAAATTCGTATATGACCTATAATTAGAAGAAAAAGGCGTGGGCATATTGGCTTTGACAAGAAATACAGAAGCTACATCTACTCAGATTATAGAAAATGCAGTGTTTTTACATAAAGGAGCCTGCCATAAAAAGACTCTCTGGATACAATGTAAATATACAAAAGGGGAATTATTTATGCAGCCTAAAGAAATAATCAGATGTCGGCGTTTGAAGGGAAATACATATACTGTCATGGATGGCTCAGAAGTGCAAGTGGCAATATGCAATGGAATCGAAAAAAAGAACAGTCTTTTTGTGGAGAACGTCAGATCTGTTTTAGAGACATGCCATATACCTGCATCATTCAACGTATATGAAAATATAAAAGATATTTTAGAACAAACAAAAAAGCAGGACATTATTTTCCATATGCTGAAGAGTTCTGTACAAACTGAACTGGATGCTGTTTATAAACTAAAAAAGAAATATAAAAACAGCAAGCTCATTTTTGTTGCAGAAAACGGAACCTATCTGAAGGAAGCATATAAGGCCCAGCCTTTTCGATATCTGTATTTGTCAGACACTCGGAAAGAGATACAAGAAGCCCTCATTAGTGCGATCAACAGTAATAGAGAACGAATCGGCATTGCATTGGAAGGAGACGGAAGGTACTATTATATATTGTTAAAGGACATCTTATACATTGAGGCTTTAGGTGACGATATAGGGATATATAGTGTGGACGGTAATGAATATATCCTTAGAATGCCGTTGAAGCGGATATATCTTTTGCTTGAAGACGAATTCATACGTCTGAACAGACAGCAGGTTGTGAATGCCAGACACATAAAGCGCTTGGGAGGTTCGGGTGCCATGCTTGTCAACAATGAAGAAATTGTAATATCAGGAAGAGAGCGGAAGAACGTTGCAAAACGCTACACTGAGTATGTGGTTAAAATGAAATTATGATTTTGACGAACAGTGTCGTAAATTGTCGTTTATCGCAGAATCTGAACGTACATCGAGATGCTATATACAAAGTCTTATGCAAATTCTATAATTTGCGTAAGGCTTTGTTTTATTCTGTTAAATTTTAGGAAACTGTTAATGCTGCATGAGGGAGGCCCATTTGAAGAGGAGAATTTCAGGTTTCGTAAAAATAGTCCGCCATATGCTTTGGGGCATGGTCTTTTGTTGCTTCGTTCTGTCGGGATGCGGGGCTCGATATGAATATTGCGATGAGCTGCCGCAAATAAGCAGTCCAAACGCACACAATACATATGCTTTAGATACCATCGGTATTTATGTGGATGTAACACCGTCCATGCAAGGCTTCTTGGGACTACAGAATGATAGCTATCAAGAATTGGTAAGTGAGACGAGGTATAAAAACTGTCTCAACATGATAAACGACATTATGGCGGTATGGTATGATACAGAGTCCATTTCTTATTATAGGGTAGATACACCGCTATGGAAGGTGAAGGAAAATGTTCTTGTAGAAGCAAGAAAGTTCGACTACTATCGGCAAAGCGATAAAATGAAGAGAGATTATGAGTTAATCAATTTAACTGATGATACCATAGACGGATATGATAGCCTTTGCCTTACCAATGCCTTGCTGAACTGCAAAAATGATGATTTATCTATTATCGTTACTGATCTCTATGAGAATGAAAGAGCAGATGCAAAGATGGTAGAGGCTTTAAAGCAAAATATGACCTTGCAAGGACAAGAGGGTAAAACAGTAGGGATCATAGGGATGAAGTCGGAATATGCCGGAACGGTGTACGATATCAACGACAAAGAGGAGGGAGAGAACTACGGAATTGTGGAGGGAGACGTTACGGCGGAAGATATATGCTATAGACAATTTTATATTATATCCATAGGGCATCCCCAAGGTGTAAAAGACTTCTGCCAACGCTTTTTGGAAAATGCGGAATCGGACGATGAGGATATAAAATGCACAATATTTTGGGAGTACGAAATATGTGGATTGGACTATTCTGATTTTAATGAATGTCTCTCCAGAAGCAAGAATAAACAAAATAGGCTATGGCCCAGTGGCAAAATCTTAGTTAACGAAAAAGACCAGCTAGATGTATTTGAATACAAAAATATGATGGGGAAAGAAAAAGAAATCCTTGTATGCTATGATGCCGAAAGAGCATTGCTGGATCCTCTTTTGGAGACACGGAAGAGCCGATTGGTTCCTCTTCCAAACGGAAAAAGCATAGAAGGAATCGAAGTTCCTATTCATATAGAAGACCAAGCGGTCTGGTTGTGGCATGAAAATGAATTTAAAAAGGAGGAGGGATTGACAGAGCTTTTTTGCATCGAAAAGGTTTATTATGCTCCGGAAAAGAAAGAGATATATGTCCAATTTAAAGTATCGGACAAGAAACTTACAAGAATGGCGCTGAAGCTCAGCTGCGAAGTGCATTTCGATTATTTTGAGCAACTTGAAACAGAATGGGCAGAGCAATGGAGCATGCCCAAAGGGAATATAGATCTGCAAAAGACCAGAGTATTGGGCAGCTGCATTAATGCACTAAAAAATAAAATGCCGACAAAAAATAGCCTTTTACTTGACTTTGCATTTTATATCATTTATGACAATGAATAACGCAAAATATTGAATGAAGGAGAGATGCGGATGAAGGCGGATAAGGTGACGTATAGAATGGGATTTCCCTTATATGTATTGGTGTGGGGAGTTGTATATGCAGTAATTTGGGCGTTGGTTCGATGGAAAATAGATCAGGACTTTGATGTATTATACGAGAAAAGCATCGTTGTTAATTCTGTGGAAAGATACCTGCAAAATATGCGTTGGATTTTGATAATAACAGCTGTGTTCAGCTTAATCTGGTGGCTTTGGGCATATAGCCGTTTAAGCCTCAGGGCCTATTTCGAGAAAAACACAATTTTGCTTGCACTGTTGTTTATAGGAGTTCTGGCGGTGATAGTATTATCTTTTGTTCTTTATGGCAGTGCCATCATCGATGAACTACAGCAGCCTTATACATACTTATGCCCTTGGTGGTTCCTGATGGGATTTATATTCAATCTGTTCTCATTTCCGCCCCGGAATGTGAGATGTGTTATGTGTCCTTATGGAAACCTTGGGCGTATCGGTATAGCTGCAGTTACATTGGCCGGCACGGCTGTCTTAGTAATATTATAATAGAGGGAGGCATTATCATGAGTCAGTATGTTTTCTTTATTGGCGGTTCAGGTGCCAGAGTGTTTACGGCGTTGACACACACTGCTGCCGCAGGCATTCTTGCAACAAAGGAGATATCGGTTCTGATGATTGATGCAGACGAATCCAATTATGCCAATAAAAGCAGCATCAATCTGCATGAAAGCTATCAAAAGGTATATGAGGCATTAGCCGGACGAGACAGAAATATGTTTACCTGCAAAATCAAGATGCTGTCAGATAAAGTTCTCTCCCCGGTGAGACCTGAGACCGTCAATTTATCGCTGGCAATAGGAAATTCCAGTGAGGATAGAAGCCGCATTTTAAAGTGTTTATATACGGAGGAGGAAATAAGGCAGAGACTAGAAGGGGGATTTTTTGCACATCCCAATATCGGCTGCGTCTTTTTTGCTGATTTCAAGCATCCAGAATTCGATGCTTGTCTGAACAGAATCGATCAGGAGCTGTTTAACGATCAGGATGTCAGGATCGCTCTGGTGGGCTCGGTTTTCGGGGGAACGGGTGCTGCGGGACTGCCTACTATATATAAACTTATAAAGGAAAGGCTAAAACAAAATCCCCATTTGAAGAACAGACTGCATATAGGCGGCATACTCTTGGTGCCATATTTCAAGGTAAACGGAACTTATAAAAATGACAAAGAGAACATACCGATTGAGATGGAGGAATTTTACTTCAATACTTATGAAGCGTTGAATTATTACAGAGTCAATAAAGATATGGACTTTGAAAGCACGTATCTTGTAGGGCAGCAAGAGCTGGATGTGGTTAACCAGTCCTATGCAGACAGCGGAGAAAAGCAAAACAACAAACCTCATATCGTAGAACTGTATGCAGCCTTAGCCATAGATAGGTTCTTTTCCAAGCCAAACGAAAAGGGGGTATTCGGCTCCGTGCGAAGAGGAAATCTGGATTGGCCAGGCTTGCCCGGAGCTAAAGAGGGGCTGGCCCAAGTGCATAGGCTGGCTGATTTTACGAGGCTTCTTACGGTTTTTGTGTCAGAAGTTTATGGCTATGCCAATTCCATAGAGAACACTTACAGACAAAAATGGGGAATTATGGTTCCGCAATGGTATTCTGTATATTGCCTGAAAGACAACGGCTCCAAGCAACAAGCAAAGATGGTAACGGAATATGGCTTATTGTACTTTGATTGGCTATATAAGACAAACAGTATCTATGGGCCGGATGAGACACTCTGCCTCGACAAGAATCTGCACTTGTTTGGGCCAACTCTGCAAAAAGTTTATGAATTGTCGACAGAACTGAAAAAAGAAGAAAGCGGAAAAGATATCAAGTATATGGTAGAGCGTATCCGCAATGGCTTTAATGAGCTCATAGATACTACGTCCAATATAGAGTATGTTTTGGACAAAGTATTTTTGATCTTGTCTATGGCCGGAATTGCTCCTATGCATACAGCTGCAACGGGGACGATAGCGCTGCTCTGCAAGATCGCAGCTTTGGCATGTAAACACAAAAAGTAGGGAGGAAAACCGATGTCGGAAGAAAATAATCGCTATTCCATGATGGGACTATTAAAGCAAGATCAGCTGGCTGCTCTGTACCATGAAGGTGGTTGGCATCAATTTGCTAATCTGCAGCAAGCGATGAGCAAAATGGAAAAACGTGAGAACGGAGACGGGGATAAGCATTCTATTCCCGATGTATATGGCCGTCCTTTTCAATTATGGGTTTCTCTGGAAGCCATGATGAATAAAACTGCAACTAAGGAATATTTGCTGACCAGAGAAATTAAAACTTGGAGAGGTATTATCACTGCAATTGCGCTGCAGAAATTTCTTCATCTACAGTTAGCGTGCAATATTGTTAACTATACTCAAACGGGAAATGCATTTGATGAGGCTTTAAAATACCCGCCCCATACAAGCGGCACATCATATAAAGCAAGCTGGAATCAATTATTGTTTCACATCTTGACATTGGAGGGAGACAACAAGAACCAGCGCTCGGACATTGCGCTATTCTCTCCTATGACTCTGATATATCCGGTTGCGGATCTGGAGTCGAAGATGCCGCATGTCAAAAATCTAAAATGGTTCGACTATGACGAGAAAAAATTTGTTAATCCTCCAGATGTATTGAACCTGACAGAAAAAATGATTGTATGCTACTGGATTGACGCGCTGAATGACCTCTTGAAGAAACAGAATATGCAGGTGATCCAATATCACCTTAACGCATATAAAGATGAGCTAATAAACGGGCTGAACGGAGTAAATTATACAACGAAATCCTGCTTTAAGCTGATGAAGATCAATCAGGAAATTGGATTCAATTTGAGCAGCACTGATCCCGTAATCGATATGGTACTAAATACGACGGTCAAGTTGGAATTCCTTTTTGACCAATTCCAGTGGATTGACTATGACGAGCTGTTTGCAGATCAGCTGTATTATACGGTTAAACCTGAAAACCCGTTTGCAGGATGTGCATTTTCAGATAAGCATAAGATCGGAAATAAAGAGGCTTGGTACGCGCTTTTGCCGTTAGGCAAGAAGCTTGGGCAATTGTTGAATAGGAAAAGTATCGATCAATTAATACATGTTTTTAAGATGTACAAAGATTCTGAAATAAAGAAGGATCTGGAATATATTCAGGTAAATTTGAATTTATCCAATATCTCCAATCAATATATTGACGCTGAAAAAAAATATTATATAAATAACGGAAGTTTGGATACTTTAGAAGAAAAAAGAAGCTTTCCCACAATAGGGTTATGGCCTGCGAAAAAAGAGCAAAATATAGGGAAAAGCTACATTTATATCGAGGGCTTGAAGGAAAGATCGATTGAACTGAATTGCGACAAGGTGATAAAGGGAAGCAATCCTCATGTCAATTCCGTCGAGGGCTTTCCCAAAGCAATTTCACTTAAATCCAATATAGGAAAACGTCAATTTGACATAGGTATGATCTTGCCGGAATATAAACAAAGTACAAACGTAAATAAAGCTGTGGTAAATGCCGTGGTAGGAATTGATTTTGGAACTAGCGGCACAACGGTGTACGCCAGAATTTATGGTGAAAATAAAATTGTTCAGGTTGTCATACAAAGGGATCTGTCTCTTTTGTTGACGCGGACCGGAAATAAAGATCCAAATCATATAGACAACCTGACAAGCCAGAAGATGATAGATCAATACTTCATTGCTAATAATCCGGAAGACGAAAAATTATCTTCCATATATCGTAGAACCTCAGAAAATCCGTTGCAAACAGTGGAACCTATTCTGGATGGAATTATATATCAGGCAAAAGGCAATGAACTGATAGAGTATTCCAGTTATTTCATGCCGGATATCAAATGGGAAAACCCTAACAACGGAGCATATTATAAGGCATTTATCCAAGAACTGTGTATACATATATGGAATGTACTGCGCAATGAGCACGTCACTTCCATTACATGGAAATACGCTCTGCCCTTAAGCATGGCTAATTGCAACCTATTTCATGCTATGTGGCAAAATGACATTTTGGGTTTTTTGCAGAATAACATTCTAGGATGCAACCATGCTATCGGAACAGACGAGCATTCCGAGAGCGAAGCAGCCTCTCTCTATTTTCTGTCTTCCGAGGAGCATCGGCAAGTCAATGCAGACAAAGGATACATGGTAATAGATATCGGGGGCGGAAGCACGGACATAGCAGTATGGCAAAGGCGGGAAGGAGAGAAGGAGGTATCTATGGTAGCGCAAACCTCCGTCCCGGTTGCCGGAAGAATGCTATTTACAAGATGGATTGCAATCAACAGCAACGAGATATCCGAGCAGGTTTTTGTCAATGAGAACCCTATCAGAGAGGAGCTCAAAAAACTAAACAAACTTAGCGAAGACACCAGCATTGCCAATGCTGTGATAGAACGTATGGTTAATTATAATAACGAAAAGATTATGACCGCATATTATCAAAATTCATCATGGGCAAGAAGACTGAAGGCACAGCTGGAATTTGGTGTGGCATTGTTGTTTTTTTCGCTGGGAAGCCTGACCGGATATCTGAGGCAGCAGAAAAAGTTAGCCCTGCTGGACGATAAGGGATATTTCAGCATTGCCTTATGCGGAAACGGCTCAAAAATTTTAGACTGGATGAAAATGAAAAGCTCATATCCTGAATTGCATCAGATGTTTCGGGAAGGAGTAGCTAGCAGGGGAATGGCACATGAGCTAAAAGATACTAAGATCATCAAAAGCAAGAACCCCAAAAAAGAAGTTGCTCTAGGCCTGATCATTCCAAATGCTTACAACCTGAATAGCTGCGAAACCGTTACAGAAGAAATCTCAAAGGATCAAGCGCTATGCTGGAATAAAGCTTTTGCGGCAGCGTATGAGCGAGTGTTTCAGCATCATGTCGAAATAGACGAAAATGAGATCATAGATATTTTGACCAAAATAGACAAAAAAATGGATGTCTGCAATTTCTTCCTGAATGTAATGTATGGCAGATATTATATAAAAATTGTAAAGAGGCTAAGATGAGGGTAAATGATGTTTTGACAATATTGCTTTTATTGCTTTCGGTGGCAGCAGTAGCATTGACGATCATTATATTGGGAATGTTGCTGCTGCGTCTGAATCATACTCTTCGGCGCGTCGAAATGATGATGCGGGAAATGCGAGAATGCTCTGTTAAAGAAAATATTCCAAATTCAGAAAAAAGCATGTTAAAGGAAATACATGAAACGATTCACAGAGAAATACATGAAACCGTTCATCGAAACATTTCTGCCGCTGACCATCAGGATGAGAAGGCGTATGTCTCTGCCGATACAAGAAACCGGAAAGAGAACTGCACAGACAGCCCGGACACTGAGAGTCTATTCGTTCTTTCGGAGGATGCGGAAGACAATATGGCGGAGATCGGCCGAAGGCTTGTGCTGAATAATGTATCGGAAACAACATCTTGGGGATTTCAGGCAAGGTTTGCCGAAAGTATTGACGGGCATCTGATTATAATCGCTAAAAAAGACGATGAATATTATGTAAAGCCTTTTATGGAAAAAATAAGTGAAAAGGAATACAAATTCGGAGCGCTGAGAAATTGCTTTGAGTTTAGTGCGCCTATTGCTGCAGGAGCTTTATACAGAATCGTAAAAGTGACCGATGCTTGTATTATGAAGAAAAAGAAAGAGTTTTATGAGATTGTCCGCAAAGGTAAGGTGCTGGTTGAAAAAATAAGTGATTATTAGCACTTTTACCCCTAGTAAAAATAAGTATGGAGCTCGTTTTGATGGGCTGCAAACTTACAATGCAATCAGTGGGAGAGGATGGGCATCCCAGAAATTGTCAATTGCAATCAAAATAGAGCATATAGATTTCGTTTCTATATGCTCTCTCTTATGTGCAGCTGCTATGGATCCTATTGAGCTTACGGGGTCACTCTACAATGATCCCCCCAATGACCCCCGCGCCTTGTCTTTTTAACATCTCTATCTCCCTCGCTATCTCAGCATAGAGAGAGACACCTTCCGTTTCCACCAGCACAACCCCTTTTGCGGCGCGTATCTTTTCCATGCCTTCCACGTTATAAAGCATATCGCCAAGGACATGCACTGCAAGGTTTTCCTTTTCCAGCATGTCCCGAAGCTGCCAGCAGATCCGCAGTGTATTCCCCTCTATGCCGCAGCCGATGAAACAGATTTCATTCGTCTGCTCCCTTTGGGCCGCCATTTTTACCATGGCCGCAGTTAGCTTCAGGGCTTCGGTTTGGCTGAGCTTACGCCGGTTCCGATAGCGGAGCGCCAGAATCCATTGGTCCATAAAGCCGAATAGTCTCTTTTTACTGCCCTCGTCGGGAATGCATCCCAGCTGCGGGATGCCGTACAGTTCATCCAGCAGGTCTGCAGCCTGAAGCTTGTCCCCCAAGACATATCTGACAAAAGTCCAAAACACATAAACGAATGCTCCCAAAATCATACCTAGCAGTATGTATCTCGCATTGACTCTGGGGGAAGGCGATATACCTGCGGAGATGACTGTGGCGATATCTTCAGGATCTATGGCTGACGCCAGCACCCTCACATGCGTCTCCCGGGGGTTCCCAGCCAGCTTCCCGCTGGTCAGCAGGCTGTAATAATACCATTCCTCCTCGGAAAAGGCGTTTTGGCTGTTGAAGATTGTGCTTCTGGAATCCAGAATGCCCTTTTCTGCAGAAGTCTGCGCATTCAGGACAGCCTTATCCGAGATGCTCCCCATCCATTGATCCAGAACCGTGATGTCATGGGAGCCCCATTTCTCTGTCAGAGAGCTATGCTTTGAGTCGATATAGTCAATGACGGTCTGCAGGAGCTTCTGGCACATTTCGTCATCGTAATGGGAGAGTGTCACCCTGAAGGCGTTGCTTCCCTCTTTCGCATCGGCGGAATTCCTTGACACGGAGATTATTTCGGCTATGTGGTTTGCGGATACTCCGGCCTGCCTGCCCAGCTTGTCCAGCAGCTCCGCACTGAGGACCATGTCCTCGTAGAGGGCCTCGATGCGGTAGTCCCTATCCGGGTCATCTGAAGTGACGAGAAAGGTCGCTTCTGCCCGCTGCGCCTTGTCGGGATCAATCTTCAGCAGGATAGACTGTTCCTGACTGGCGAGCCTATTCTGGTAAAGCTTTTCATAGTACAGCACATAGTTCACATTGTCCAGCTGCTTCTCACTCAGTATAATGCCATTGTCGCTTAACAGCTGCCGCACTGCCTCAGCCGGATCGGATGCCCCTGCCTTTTGGTATTCCTGAATCTCCGTTGTCAGATCGGCGGATCTTCTCAGTTTCTGTTCCAGCCATTCATTTTTTCCGAAGCTTCTTTCGGCTTGCCTTTCTTCCAGCCATTCCGCCAGCGTTTCCATTCGTAAGTTCAGCGGCCGGATGCTGAGGACGGCGCGTAAATAACCGGCTGTGCCTATGAGTATGCCCATGATAAGCATGGATGCGATGATGCCTCGCCACTTTAATAATATTTCAATGAACAGATCTTTAAGACGAATTTCTTTTTCGTTCATGTGCTTTTCCTCCGCATAATATTGACAGCGGCAAATGCTGCCCTATTCCTTAATGCTGATTGAACCGTTCCGGAACTTATATATTCCGCCAGAAGGCTTCGCATCCGAATTCTAGGATATCCGCAATTCGTTCACAAGCATGGCCGTCACCATAGGGATTGGAGGCGCATGCCATGGCGCTATAAGCGGCGGAATCCTCAAGCAGCTCGGTGAAGGCACGGTAAATCGTGTCCTCATCCGTGCCCACCAGCTTCAGCGTGCCGGCTTCGATCCCCTCCGGTCTCTCGGTGGTATCTCGCATGACAAGAACAGGCTTTCCGAGGGAGGGGGCCTCCTCTTGTATACCGCCGGAATCCGTAAGGATCAAATAAGATGCCTTCATGAAATTGTGAAAGTCAAGCACATCCAACGGTTCGATCAGGTGAAGGCGCTCTTCTTTGCCGCTTGTGGAGGATTCTCCGAAAATATCTTCGGCAGCTTGGCGGACTAGAGGATTAAGATGTATGGGGTAAACAGCCTTTACATCATCATGCTCGTCCAGAACGCGCCGTATCGCTCTGAACATATTGTGCATGGGGTCTCCCAGATTTTCTCTTCTATGTGCAGTGATGAGAATCATACGGCCCCCCTTGCACCATTCCAGCTCAGGATGGGTATAGTTGGTGTACACGGTAGTTTTCAGTGCGTCTATAGCCGTATTGCCAGTGACGAATATATTGCTTTCGCATTTTCCTTCCCGAAGGAGATTTGCCTTGGACAGCTGTGTAGGCGCAAAATGAAATGTGCTGATGACACCTACTGCCTGACGGTTGAACTCTTCCGGATAAGGGCTTTGGATGTTGTAGGTTCTAAGGCCCGCTTCTACATGGCCCACCGGAATCTGGAGATAGAAACTGCTCAGGGCGGCGGCAAAGGTAGTAGTAGTATCGCCATGCACTAATACCACGTCCGGCTTTAACTCTTCCAGCACGCTTTTTATTCCATTCACTACATTCAGCGTGATGTCAAATAGGGTCTGCTTTTCCTTCATAATAGAGAGATTATAGTCGGGCACTATATCAAATGCCGTAAGAACTTGATTCAACATTTCTTTGTGCTGTCCCGTTACACATACAAAGGACTCTAAACCAGAACGCTTTTTCAATTCATTCGCCAAAGGACACATTTTGATTGCTTCCGGTCTTGTGCCAAAGACCAACAATACTCTTTTCATAATCTTATCTTCTTTCCGCCTGACTGTTTACAATCTATTTACCGGCTCCGTTTTTGCAGAACATATTCTTGAATTCCTCTTCTATTGTGGCATCAGAATGGTCGAACATAAACTTGTCAAAATCCTGATTTTCCTCATCCTGACTGCTTGTGCGAAGCAGCGCTTCGATAAGATCATCACAACTGTTTATTGTCTTGCATATATGCGGGTACAGTTCCTCATAATGCTTGAAAACCGGTATCGGAGTTCCGCATACTTTCACTCGGTTCATCAAGGCATCTACCAAAGCGCCGCTCATCCTATGCTGAAATGAATCCGGGTAGGGCAGCAGTATCATCTTTGCGCCGGATATATAGTTTTCATATTCGTGTTTTTCCAAATAGCCGTTAATGACAATCAAATTGCTGTCCTCATAAGTGATCTCTTTTGATCTCAGTATCACCTTGAGATTATGAACCGTAAGCAGCTTTGTGTCCCTTTGCAAGGCAACCATGTCTCTGACCCAGCTCTCGTTATTGCTATTGCTTATTCCCACACAGTCATATATTTTTTCGCCGCTGCTACATTGTTCGTCTATGGGATATGTCAGTTTATGTACATTTTCTATTGCAATGTGGTACTTGCTTGCCAAATGCATTTTCATGAATTCCTCAAACACGATATGCTGCACTTTATTTTTATATAGGCGAAATGCCATCTGCTTAATCTTTTTTCTGTCCATCAGATCAATGTTATTATGGTTGCATATGTATACACGCCGTTTCGTATCAGGTATTCCCAACGGAACCAAAGCATGCAGATATGTTTCATAGGATGCGCAGAAAATAAAGTCAAAATGAAATTGCTTGTCCAGCTGAAATAATTCTCTGATGTTGGTTATTCCGTTTCTGAAATAATCAATAATTGCATCGCTGTTGCGTCTGGCATACTCAATATTCTTGATTTTTTTATCAAGGCTTTCGTACCACCCGAGGGGAGATGCAACTGTTAAATTTGTGATCCTCGACAATATTCTGATATATCTGAGATCAACGGTTAAGTTTCCCCTATTGTTATCCATTAACTCTATATATAAAACCTTCGGCTTACAGCTGTCACCCATTTTTCCTGCTCCTATTGTTTCTGTGGTTCAATATGGTTCCCAACAGCCCTATTCTATCTAACAAAGCAATCATATATTTTTTCATATTAAAATTCTTTGCATATTTTGAGGCGATGGTTTCGATGTCCTTTCCGGCACGGATTTCTCTGTATATTCTTTGTTTCGCTTTTCCGGAACCCTTTTTGATGGACTTAAGGATATAGGGATTATTGTTTACCGCTGCATCAAAGTCGATTTCCCTGATCTCTAGGTTATCCCTTATGCTTTCCAGCAGGTTCATGCCCTTTTTGCTGTGTACCATCAAAAGAGAAACTCCCATATCGTCGTCAAGCTCGTTTGCCATATATTCCGCACCCCACAGATCACCGATGGAAAGATCGCAATTTTTCTCCACGCTCTTGAACCTACAGTCTTCGCAGGAATCCCGGAATATCTTGTTAGCAGTAAAAAGTTTTCCATAGGCATCCTTCTGCCAGACAGACCGATAGCATTGGCCGTTTGCAAATAGGAGCTTCATGCCAAAGCATTTCCAGCCGTCGGTCTTGTCACGGAAGTATACCTCTTGCACTTTGCAGCTGTAGGATGCCTCCTTACAATGGACATAATGGCCCCATATAAGCGGAGACGGAACCCCGTGACAAATGACATCGATCAAAATGAGTTTGTCGTATTCTTTGCCTAGATAACTCCGCAGTCCTTCTATCTGGCACATTGTCCCCGTAAACAGCACCCAGCGTCCGTGATTCAAATAGAAATGCACTTTTTTAAATATATCCGACAGATCGCTTTGAACATATTTGCTGCCCTGCAGTTTTGCCAAATCATCATAGGACTCTGCATATGTATGAAATACGGTTTTCCTATCATCAGACAGTGCAGCTCCAAAGACCACACCGCCTTTTCTGATAACAGAGGATGCAAACATGTAGAACAATCCGCCGGAAGAACTTTTGACACGCACTCCCGCCTCTCTGCTAAGGGCAGCATAGGTCGGCGGCTTTGCGTTTCCGGTATTCTGAGGTTTTCTCAGGGGACATTTCTGTTCGCACAGTCTGCAGTCTATACACTTGGCTGTATCTATTTTAGGATATAAGAATCCCCCCTCATCCTGAGCCATCCTAATGGCTCCCTGAGGACATACTTCGGCGCAGCATGTACATCCGCAGCAGTTCTTGCTTAATTCAACCATGTTTTCACCTGCCTATTATCTTTCTTATGACATCTTTGAGGTACATTTTCTCATTTTTATTCAGTCCAAAAACAATGATTGAAAATAGGTAGCTGAGAATGAATGCCGCAAGACCTACTATAAATGCGCTTACGCTTGCTGTTTTGATGAATTTGACGGAAAGAATTGCTGTAAGCGTAGGCAGAATCATCGCTTTGGTCAGCCTCCATATTTCGAGCCAGAAACTCTTTATGTCCAAGCTCAGATGTTTGGCATAATACACATTCATGATAAGCCCGTTTCCGATGGCCAAGGAAAAAAAGGTTCCGGCTGCGCTTCCGGCCGCGCCCCATCGTATGCACAAAGGTATGCTGATGACAATGTTGATCACAGCCATGACCGAGTAAATAATCGAACGGAATTTATGTTTGTTTTTTGCCCGCTGTATGTCGATTCCGATATTTTGTATCAGGGGCACTGTAGCGGGAAGCATCAGAAGAAGCGCCACCATATAGGAACCGGCGTATTCTTTTCCCGCCCATAGCTCTATGAATTTCTGCCCATAGAACAGAAAGCCCTCCAAAATAGGAAATATAATCATGTACTGAAGGCGACCGACCTTGACAAATAATTCGGAAATCTTTGCGGAACGCTCCTCCTCATTGATGATCCTATTGACAGTGGGCACAAATACGGAGGAGATACTGGTAGAAAGGCTCCTATAGATCGTATCTATCTGAGAGCCGAGCCCATATATGGCGGTCTCCACGGTTCCTCTGAAATATCCCAGTAAGACCTTGTCGATATTCCAATTTATCTGCGAAATGATGTCATTTAAAAATATGAAAAAGGAAAATCCGAACATCTCAAATAAAAGTCCCTTGTGATTTCCCCTTAAGTTCATCTCACAGCCAATCCTTCTCTTGCAATATAGGAAACTGTATGTTAACGATAGTATGGACACGGCCAATGAAGCGATTGCGGTTGAAACGGCTCCATACCCCTTCAGCATCAGCGGGACGGCGATAAAAGGCGAAAAGATAATCTTAAACAACCCGAGTCCTTTCTGGCTGACAAATTTCTCGTTTGCAATGATGATCGCCGTCCAGACATTTGACATCAACGTAAGAGCCATGCTTGCCGTCAAGATCAGCATTACAATTCTGGCTCTGCCGACCTCATTTGCCGTCAGAGAATGCTCGAAAAAATTGCTGATATTGACGGCAAGAGATATGCCGGATATCGTTACCAAAAAAGATAATATGAAAAAGACCTTAAAAAATGTTCCGTTTAGTATAGCGATTTTTTCACTGTCATTCTCCTTTTTATATTTAAAATAGAATTTCAGGTATGTGCTGCTTAAGCCTAAGTCAAACAAGGAAAGATAGCTTATTATGCCGGAGGACAATGTATACACTCCGTATTCTTCTTGTCCAAGCAGCTGCAGCATCATCGGGGTATAAAATAGCTGAACCAGAATGTTCATGCCTATCGTCAAATATGAAATTAGCACACCTGCCTTTTTTTGGTCTTTCATGTACTTTCTGTTGCCTCAAACAATGCTTTTTTCAAAAAACATAGACCGTTTTTTCTTTGGGCCTCCATTATTTTGTTTACCGCTGTATAATCTATCTTTTTTGCGATATCTTCCTTGTGTGTTGTCATCATGCGGTTTTTTAGATTGTAAATATCTAATAAATCCTCTATTCTCAGCATCAGATCTTCTTTATCGCACTGTCTGTCGAACACAAAAAACTCCTTATTATAAATCAGACTCAGCACCGTGCCGTGAAACGACTGGGTAATGACATATTTTGCGTTCCTGAAGTACCCTATAAATTCGGGAGGATTGGCATCCACGACTTTTTTGCCCTTACTTTTTAAATCCTTTTTTCGTTCTACTATCGTCACAATGCGCAGCCCATATAGGGATGCTAATCTTTTTGCAAATTTGCGGGGTTCTTCATTATCATCAAACAAAAACACCAAGATATATTCATTTGAGTCAAAGCTTTTGGACAAGGAATTCCACCAGGCTCTGGGCAATAAAAAGGTAGGATCACATACGGCATCCACGTTGATTCCGCAGGTGTTTCTAAGAAATTTCTGTGCCGATACTTCCCGCACTGAAGGATATTTGATTTTTCTTATGTGATCTGCCAGAAAATCAATTTCGTTTTGCTGCAGCTGCAATGTTCCTATACTTGCTGCGTATGCAATTTTCTTCTCATCCTTGACAAAATGCAGATAATAAACCTCGCTCATGCCAAAATAACGCGGGTTCCATATTTGGTCACTCCCACAGACAAGTGCATCGTACTTTGACCCGATTTCAAACAATGCATCTTCACTGACAATTGCTCCGGTGTCATAATGCATATTTTTATCTATAAATGTTTTATAGCTCTCCGGGGAGCTGCCAAGCAGTTTTGCTTTTTGGACTTCAAACCTCTTTCGTTTTGCCTTTGCGAGATATTGGCACAATAGTTTAGGGTCATGTAAGATTCGCCGGAGGAAATAACCTGCGCTTCTTTTTCTGTAGAACATCTCAGGCTGATAATTTATGATCTCTGCCTCATATCCCATTTCAATGACAGCGCTATACAATGCATATGCCTGCAAAAATCTGCCCTTTCCTGCCTCTATCTGGGGGTATGTTATAATTCCGATTTTTTTCATTTTTTGATATCCGCCTTTGCTAATCCGTATACCAGACAACTCAAACCAATAGATGTCATTGTGGCGCTGTAAGAATATGAGATAACGAACCAGTACAATCCCAGCACGATCCATGGTGACGAGAACCATCCCTTTATACAGTGGGCGATGGTAGTGACAAAAAAGACGATGCCATATAATCCGTTGGACAAAAACAATTTAGAAAAAGTCTCATGCATAGTGCAGAAAAGCCCCGCATTCCATTCTGCTTCGGAAAAAGCGCTTCCCACATAATGGAGATCCATGTAGTTTCTGGCAGTTGATGCCAGACCCTTTCCGAACAAAAGCAGCCAGGGTTTATTGGCATACTCTAAAGCTATGTTGTATATCTCATAGATTCTGACTTTGGGAGAGTCGCTTACAAAAGAAGCCTGCGTGATTCCCAACATATACTTTATCAAGCTAACTGCCTGCCGAAACTTGACATAAAACAGATGACTGTTGTCAAGCAAATACTTAACGATAAATATACCGGCCATCAGAATGACCGGTGCCGCCAATAGATAGAAAGCGATTTTCACATTGTCCCTATTTTTGATAAGATGTATGAAAAAAAGAAAAGGTATCATTCCATATATAAGCACCGTTTTTCCCGTAGCATTATATGTGAGAGAAAGCAGCATCCCGATGAGAGCCCAAATCCATATTTTCTTTTGATTCTTATATTCTTTATACAGTGGCAAAATCAATAAAATCGGGATCCAGCGCACACTGTTTCCGACGACCAATGTGCTTATGCCTCCATAGTCTCCCCAGTTTTTTGTTAACACAGAGACCACCATGCAAAAAACAATTCCCACAAGCGTGCATTCAAAATAGTCCTCTAATTTATGATAGTCCTCACACTTACATACCGCTGTGCTGATGATCAGGATCAGCATAATAGGCTGAACGGCAACCAGATAAAACTGGCTTATAAAAAAGTATTTCCAATCCAATAAATAACCTACATTATTGTCGTTGACGATAAACATCAAAACGCCCATGACAATTGCTATTGCCAAGACCAGAATATATTGACGAATAAATGTATATAAAGACTTTAGCTTGGATTTGATCTGTCCCAAGGGATAGCCCTTTGTCAGCATCGACAATGTGATTGGAACCAGTGCCCATACCCCCAGATTCAAGCCAAACAGCCGGGTTTCCTTGAACGAATAGAACACATCCACCTGCAGCAAATCTGCAAACTCAAGGCTGATTCCGCAGAAAAAAACATAGTGTCCTATATAATCGACCCATCTCTTTCTGATAAAAAGATAAACTAAAATCAAAATTTCTATTCCGATCAAAGCCTGCATTACAAATTGATTGGTATAGAAATAGGTCGAGAGAGCTGCTATCACAAGAAATTCGATATATAAAAAGGCTTTGCTCTCTGCTATATGGCCTCCTATACGAACCGCAGTACTTAAGGATTTATTCATTATGCAATTCTCCTTATGACAGCATGCCGTTGCTGCGGACCAGTATCTATAAATGATACACTCCGTCCATGTCAAGGAAGTTGTGACAATCTAGAATGACTTTTCCCTCCAGCTTTTTGCGGTGCTGCAGAATCTCTTCATGCTTAACCATGATCACTATCATGTCTATATTATTTAGGAAGGAATCCAGATCGTGATACTGATTGGGCACAATGTCTTCGGCAATCATGGGATCATAGACTTTTAACGGCTCTGCAAGGTGTCTTTTCTGGCTTTCCAGCAGCTGCAGAGTGGGGGACTCCCTACAATCGTCCACATTTTCTTTATAAGTCAATCCATATAATCCCACACGCCGCGTATCTGGAATGTGCGTCTCATCCATGATTTCATTGATTCTGCAAAGCACAAAATCCGGCATGCTGTCATTTGTTTTCATCGCCTCATCAATAACCTTTGCCAAAGAGGGATAGTCGCCAACCAAGAACCAAGGGTCTACAGAGATGCAGTGCCCGCCTACGCCCGGTCCCGGCTGCAATATGCTGACCCGAGGATGCATATTGCATATTCTGATGATTTCATAGACGTCCATATCGTCATGTCTGCATATTTTAGCCAGTTCATTGGCAAACGCAATATTGACCGCTCTGAAGGTGTTTTCGACGACCTTTGTCATTTCGGCGGTTTTGATATCCGTTACAACAATCTCCCCCCTGCAGAAGGATCCATACAATTCTTTGATGCTTTCACCGACTTTTTTGATATCGGCGCCGACAGTGCGGTTGTTGTGGATCAGCTCATATACCATATTCCCCGGTATGATTCTTTCCGGAGCATGAACCAAGTGAAATTCATTGCCGGTTTGTGATGCTTTCTCGTTGATGATAGGACGAATGTACTTATCGATCGTACCCGGAGAGACGGTTGACTCGATAACAATGGCCGCCCCCTGATTCGCAACGTCCAAAACCGACTTTATTGCAGCAACGACATAACTTGCGTCAACCTTCTTGCTGAATTTGTCATATGGCGTAGGAACGGATATGATATATGTATCCGTAATCTGATAATTCGTACTAAATTTGATTCCGGCTTCCACCGCTTCGCGAAAAAGCTGATCCAATCCGCTTTCCTTAAAGGTAGTTTGCCCGGAGTTTAATGTATTGATCAATTTTTTGTTGTAGTCTGTTCCCACGACCTCGATCCCATGGCTTGCCAGCATAAGTGCCGTCGGCAGTCCGATGTATCCCATTCCGATAACGTTTACCATTTTATCTTTCCCGATCCTTTCTCTTCACTTCATCGAAATGCTTCTTCGCCTCTGTCATTACATGCAAGTATTTTTTTGCGGTGTCCTCATAGCTATATTCCTTGTCGATAAATGCCTGCGCCCTTTGAGCAATCAGCGCATACTCGGCAGGATTCAATGCGGCGCAGTATTCTATTTTGGCTCGGAAATCAGAAACATTGTCCTTACGGAACGTAAAGGCGGTGCCGGCTTTGGATCTGTCCGTATTTATATTGTTATCTTCAAAAACGACCGGCAAGCCGCAGGCTTGGGCATCATAAAAACTTAGGCTGCATTGCTTTGGGAATAACGCCAAATCGCTGGCCTGAAAAAAGCTGGCCAAATTCGTATATTTTTGCGTAGGAAAACGCAGTACAGAGTTTTTGGAGGCCTTGAGCTTGGCCTCTATTTTCATTCCGTATTCTCCGTTTGTATTTCCGACGATCAGAAATACGATTTGCCTACGGCTGTTTATTTTTTCCGCAACCCCATCTGCCAAAAGATCGCCTCCTTTGGCTTCATCCAGTTTTCCTGCATAGATAACTACAAATGCATCTTCTGAAATGCCGTTTTCCCTCCGGAATTCTTGTCTTTTCTCTGGGCTTGGCCTAAACAGCATGGTATCGGATCCTAGCGGGATATAGGGGCTTTGCTCCAAAGGAATCCCCAATTCCGATTGAACATAGCAGTCGTCCTGCGTCCTGATGATGGGGATGTTGTTTTTTTGGATTGACGGAGTGACGAAGGTCTTGTACCACCAGCAAAACGGAACATGCAGCTTATTGGCCGATGCCATCTTCAACATATGGCTGTCGCTTACGATCGCGCAATCATACTTAAAGGGCTTCCTAAGGATCGTCATTCCGATATAAGTATCGTTGCCGTGCACATATAGGAGATCAGGGGCAAGCTGCCGGATCTTCTTGTAAATCATTCTTGTATAGATAAACCGATTGCCTGCAAAACATCTTAAGGGAACCCTGACTATCTTGACCTTGTTGCAGCGTTCAAACTCTCTATCCTTTTCCTCTAAATCGGAACGGCCGAAAAAGCTTGTCAAGCTTTCCGGAACCTTAAGCATTTCTGAGGTGAGGATTATCACCTCATGTCCCGCTTTTGTCAGATATTTTGATAGAACATTTACCTGATATCCTGCATCCGGGTGGAAAAAGTCTTCTATCTGTAATATTCTCATGGCAGTACCATCCCTTGATTCAGCTTTTCTTTTTCATAATCTCTGAATATTTGGCATAATCCCTTATGTATTCTCCGCCGTCGTAATGCGTGCTCGCAAGCACCAGCAGAACAGAGTCTTCCGAGAAATCATACATTTCCTTCCAGATCATTGCCGGAATATAGATTCCGGTTCTGGGCTTGTCGAGTCTGGCCACAAATTCTTCATGTGTGTCTGTGACTCGAACCTTGCTCTTTCCGGCTACGTTGATCAATACGAATTCCGAATTGCGATTTGCGTGCTGTCCCCTTATTACCGTTGAATCCGAGCCGTATATATAGAACACTCTGGCAATGTCGAAGGGTATGGAATGTCTGCCTTCAACTACGACAAGCCTGCCCCTTTCATCGCCGAAATCCTTGAACTCCACAATCGGACACTTCTCTTTTAATGTCATGTAAACATTCCGCCTTATTGATAATGATTTATCGCGTCAATTACAATTTGCTGTTCCTCATCGGTCATTCCGTTGAAGATAGGAATTGAAACGATCTTTGAATACAGCCGCTTCGTTATAGGAAAGTCTTCCCTGCCATATCCCAGAGGAGCATAGGGCCTTGCAAGGTATGGGGGAGTAGGGTAGTGTACGTCAGTAGAAACTCCTTGTTCCGCCATATAGGTTCTGAAACGGTCTCTGTCAGCTGCCTGCACGACAAAAAGATGATATACATGCGTACACTTGGATGCGGTCATGGGCAGTTCTATCTTAGGATTATGGATTTCCGACATATATCTGCCCGCAATCCGTATTCGTTCATTTGTGATTTCCTGCCCATGTTTGATTTTGATCCTGAGCAAACCGGCTTGAAGCTCATCCAGTCTGGCGTTGTGACCCTCGTAATCATTTTTGTACCTCTGCGTGCTGCCGTAATTGCGAAGCGCTCTAAGCTTTGTACTCAGTTCTTCACAGTCTGTAGTAATTGCTCCGCCATCGCCAAAACCGCCCATATTTTTCGTGGGATAGAAACTGAAAAAACCCATAATTCCCCAAGAACCCACTTGTTTCCCATAACTTTCCGCCATATGTGCTTGTGCACAATCCTCAAGTAAGTAGATATTGTTTCCATCGCATATTTCTTTGATCTGCTTCATCTGACAAGCTTGTCCGTAAAAGTGGGTGACTAATACGGCTTTTGTCTTCTCTGTAATTGCGCTTTCAATTTTGGCAGGATCTATATTATGGTATTCATCGGCATCCACAAAAACGGGAGTGGCTTTGTTGAGCGACACGCCGAGTACGGTGGCGATATAAGTGTTGGCCGCTACGATCACTTCATCACCTTCGCCTATGCCCAGAGCCTTGATCCCTAACACGATGGCGTTCAGTCCGTTGTCAACACCGATACTGTATTTTGTGCCTGCCAATGCTGCGAATTCTTCTTCAAACTGTGCGACTTCTTTCCCTAAGACATACCACCCGCTGCGCAGGACTTCCAATGCCTTTTCCTCATATTCGGCTTGATGAAGCCGAAAGCTGCGCATTAAAGAATTAATAGGTACCATGATCACTCCTCCTTGATCCAATACAAGTCCGAGATTCTCTTGATTCGTTTTAGAGGGCCGATGTAGGTCTGGTATATTTTCATGAAAACATTCCTTGTAACAATTCTTCGATTCTTGGGCACGGCAAAACCATGCTCCTCTTTTAAAAGCCTGCGTTTTTTCAAGATACGGTCTACGTATTCATCGTAAATGCATTTATGTAATTCTTTGGACTTCAGCCCGGAAGAGACATGTAAAATGTGTCTGCTTAAAAAAGACACATTTTCAAAATGATAAAGGATCAAAGGAAAAACCTTGCCGCTTTTCTTTTCCTTTATTTTCAGGGGGCAGTCTTTGACATAATCCACAAGCATATTGTTCCACGGTGCAAGCCCTATGCCTATGTGATCGCATATGTACACTCCTTTGAACTTTTGGGGGAAAACATTCAGGTATTTTTGATCTCCATACCATTCGGTAGTTCCCGGAACCGCATAAAAGCACCATTCCAGACATCTGTCTGCCCACCAATCCAAGGCGGCTCGTCCTTGTTCATTGTTTATGAACGTATTGAATTCTACGCAGTAGGAACCTACGGTGTCATGGGCCTTTCTTTCCTCTTTTTCGTTCTTAAACCGATGGGGAACGATTATAATGGAGCATTCTTTTGCTCTCAGATCATCGAAAATAGGCTGCGGTGAGGAAAAAAACATCATGTCCGCATCTATATAGGTGCAGATATCTTCCTGAAAGCGATCCAGCACATGCTTGATTGTCCATGCAGCACATGTCCAACAGTACTCCGCAGGCGTTCTCTCTTGTTTTGCTTTTAACAATTCTTCTGTCTCCAGATCCTTCAGCGGAATAAGTGTAGCGTTTTTTAAGTGCATTTTCGACAGAATGCTGTAGCATAGATCATCAAACGCAAATATATATAACTTGAAGTCTCCTATAAAGTCGCACATGGAATCATACAATACGAGCCCCTTGTCCATATAGTTTGAGTCAAACAAAGTACAATAAATCTGATCCACGATTCATCCTTTCAGTCCCTTGCGGGAGATAATGCTATTTAATTATCTTTAATTCAAACATTTCTGTATTGCCGTATCTGACGCTGTGGGTTATTTCATACAAAGGATGGTTTTTATCGTTCCCCCTAAAAAAATTCAAAAACTCATTTCTGGTATACATCCATCCGCAAAAAATATTTTTCTTATGCCGTATGATATTGGCAACATAGTGGAGCTTTTCTTTTATGGCCGATTTTATCGTCAATAGCTCGGTTGGTATGAAAAGCACGTTTTTAATGCCGGCGTCATGCATCTTGTGAAATATGGCCTTCCATTGCGTTCTTGTGAATTCCGTTGAAATGCGGTGCATAATCACCGCATCCATATCCCTATATACAGAAAAATCATCATTTGCTATATCAAAGACGCTAAATCGGTCACATTCAACGAACATCTTGCCCAACATGTCTAGGCTTTGCTTCGTAAAATCCGTACATTCTATCGTCAGCTGCGGCGACATTTTCTTGAGCTGATATTCAAGGATGGCTTTTCCGACCCCTAATGAGACTACCGTGTTCCATTTATTCTTCTGAACAATATGGCTTATTTTCTGGGCAGTTTCTTTATAGCTTTGACTTCCTTCGCAGTTTTTTATGTAGTCTTCTCTGGTGCGCTCCAGCGAAAATGCCCCCCCGTCCTCATATGCGCGCAGAACTTCCCAATTATTCCTATCTAACGCGTCCGAATGCATATTTGTACTTGCCTTCGTATCGAAGCAATAAAAATGTCGTATTTTCATATGAAGTCTCCGTAACCTATTTTTTGAGTGAAATGTATGCTTTCCAGACATATATCCTGGTTGTTCTGGCATTATAGTCCATTTAGAAAAAGGCACCGGGGCAGGACTTTGCTTGTCCCCTGATCTGGTTATAGATGGATAATGTAATCTGATCAGAATCGAACTCTCCGTCCGGCGGTCTGTATCTTGGATAATGTGTCGCCTTTGTCATGGGTTAATCATCTTTCAAGCCATACTCAGCGCCCGATCCAGTTCCCGCTCAAGTTTGTCCATAAAGATACCTTTTTCAAAGTTGGCCTCATAGAAGCGTCTTGCATTTATTCCCATTTCAGGCTTATTGTCTGCGTGAACAAATCTCATAATATTTTCTGCAAGGGCAGCATCATCTTTCGCCCCTCCGCAGAATCCGCATCTAGCTTCTTTAATGACGGATGCTATTTCCCCATCTGCGGCCCCGATTATGGGCTTTCCTGCAGCCATATAGCTCTGAACCTTTCCCGGAAGTGTCGCTCTTAAGGCAGGATCTGCCAGCAAGGTGACGAGCATTGCATCTGCCATTTCATAGAACCCGGGCATATCGCTCAGAGGACGCCTGCCATAGAACACCACATTATGCAATCCCTTTTCCTTTTTGAGTTTTTTGAGTCTCTTCAGTTCAGTTCCCCCGCCGATGATGTGGAATTTGATAGGCTCATGCTGTAGTCGCTCTGCTGCACCTAAGACAGTTTCGATGCTTTGAGCAGTTCCTATATTTCCTGCCAGCATGAAGTGAAATATCCCGTCCACTCTTTCGTGAGCCAATGGCTCGAAAATGTCTTCCGCATATTGCGGCAGGTACTCAATCCTTTCATTTTCTATACTGAAGTTTTCTGACAAATAATCCTGAAACATTCGGCTTGTAACCAAGATCCTATCCATCTGCCCGTATATTCTCTTGCTGACCCGGTAAAAATGTTTATAGATAAAAGATTCTCTTTTAATACCGCCGACAATCAGGCTTTCCGGCCACAAATCGAGGCAGTACATCACAAGAGGAACTCCGTATCTTTTTTTATAGACAATAGCCGGAGCCGTCATCATAACCGGCGACAGCTGGTTACAGAACACCATGTCAAAATTCGTACCATCGGATGCCCTGCATTTGCTGCCAAGGACATAAGCCGAGGCAGAAAATGCATAGCTATAATAATTGAGCAAACGATTGAGGATTCCCGTCTGCCGGGGAATGGTGTAGCAACGATGAACCTTTACTCCGTTGATGATCTCATCAATCCTCTTGCCTTTGCCGTATCCGTCATAGAGCTGTCCCTCCGGGTAATTGGGATATCCGGTGACCACTTGCACTTCATGCCCCCTTCGGACCAGCTCTTCGCAGATGTCCTTTATCCGGAAGGGTTCCGGATGATAGTACTGACACACTACCAATATCTTTTTCTTAGCGCAGTTTTTTCTCAGGGCAGCTTTCTTTTTGGATGTGTAGGCTATATATGTCATTATGGCGGCCGTACCACATGCGCCTGCGATTCCTGCCGTCTTCATGATCTTCTTGATATTCATTGTCTGCATCCTTGAGCTTTTATTTTCTGCAGCACATCCTGCGGGATGCTTTTGTCTAGAGCCCCCACATTTTCTTCCAAGTGCGACAGTGTGGTTGTTCCGAATACGGCTGAAGTGATACATTTGTTGTCCAGCACATATCGCAATGCGGCCTGAGTCCCTGACATGTCAGGGACTTTATTGATGAAGCTGAAGCCTCTTCTCTGGGCTAGCTTATCCCTATGATTGACCACGGCCCTTGCCAGATACCAGATATCTTTTAAATGTTTCACTTTGAAGATTCGGTTTGAATAGAGAGATTCTGCCAACGGCGCGCCTGCGATGACACCAATTCCGCCTTCGTAAAGCTCTTGAATTATTTTTTCTCTATCTTGCCTCATGATATTGTAATCAAGCATCACAAAATCAAAGCATTTCGTGTCCCTTACATACGCAATCACTTCGGTATCAAAAGTATTGATTCCGATAGCTTTTACAAGCCCATCCTTTTTCAGGCAGCGCATGGCGTCTAAAAACGTCTCCGTGATATCCGCTATCTGAGGCCCATGACACATCAACAGATCAAGATAGGAGATTCCCATTCTGCTTAAGCTGATCTCCACACTGCTTCGCATCCATTGAGGGGACCAGTCATGAATGTATTTGCCGTTGACGAGCTTGGTGCCAAACTTTGAAGATATGATGATTTCATCCCTATCGACAATTGTTGATTTTTTTAAAATGTTTCCAATTCTTTCCTCGGCAATGCCATAGCTATAGCCCGTATCAAAGTATCGAATGCCCAGTTCATAGGCCCTCTCAAAAAGCATTGTTGCTTCATCGTCCGATATAAGCCGCTTTCCCCAGACGCTGGCACATCCGAATCCCAGCACAGTCATTCCTATTCCTGTATTTCCCAACAGCCTCTTTTCGCAGGCGGCTTTTTCTATGTCTATTTTATTTCTCATGCCCATTCCTCTGGTCGGTTTACTGATACCGCCTTCCGCAATTCCTTCCGCCTTTAACACAGAAGCTGCAGTTCCCCATAGACATCTGCAGTCCATGACAAAGCCCGTCAAGCTGCTCTTTTTTAATTCGCGGGTATAAACTCCGTCCAGCCGGGCCTTGTCCGAAATCGTCAGCTCGTCCCTTCCGTTGATCTGAGCCCAGCCCGTGAGGCCCGGCTTGATATCGTTGGCGCCGTACGCATCCCTTTCGGCAATCAGGTCATCTTGATTCCATAGTGCGGGGCGAGGTCCCACCACGCTCATTGAGCCTCTCAAAATATCAAAAAGCTGGAAGAGCTCATCTAAGCTATGCCTGCGGAGAAACCTTCCGCTGCGCAGAAGATACTTGTCCGGCTCCTTCAGCTCATGTGTCGGAATGTCGGGTGTATCCAAACGCATTGTCCTTGCTTTGTGTATCTTGAAATATGTTTTATGGATGCCGATTCTTTTTTGGGAAAATACGATAGAACCAGGGTCATCAATGAATATAATAATCCCTTGGATGAAAAGTATTGGAGCTGCGATTATAATTCCGAACAAAGCAATAAGTATATCCAGTATCCGTTTCACATACTTTTCGTATATGGTCGTTTTGGGCTTTTTGTTTTCTCCAGCAGCATTTTTGAAGCATCTTTTCTCAGCCTTGTTATATGCTATACATATCATGGCGGTCACGCCGACAACGATCCCTGCTATGCCCATAGCTTTTTTAAAATTCGGTCTCTTCATTTTATGAAATCCCCAAAGTTTTGCCGGTTTGTTGATACACATAGGTGAACATGTCTGCATCTGGTCGAATCAGTAATCTCGCTGACAAAATTTCCTGCCTTCCCAATTTTCGCCGCCCGAAAGGCCCCCTGCGCCCGGGGCCGGGCGCAGGGGGCCTCCGGAGGGTTCGGGGAGGGCGGGGATTCGTATATTTCGGCAGGGTTTCGTATGGAATTCGTAGTAAGGGGGGGATTTGACAACGTCCACATAGAGGGCAAACACCGGATCATATTAGCGGCATTTTGCTATTTTGATACAATATTGAAGCAGTACAGAGAAAATAATGAAATAGATATTATAACGGTGAACGGAAGGGGAGATATGAAGATAAAACGGCTCCTTTTTGATAAGAATCCTGAGAACCAGATTCTTTCCAAAAAGGAGCCGTTTTATTGGGTTCCTGCATTGTGCTCAGTCCCTTTGCAGGAGTATCTGACATCTTTTTTTATGACACGCAATTCCGTATTTAAAGATTGTCTCCATGCCGTCCTGCCTTAGGCGAGTCTCATACTTCAGCTGCACTATCTGTCTCAAAGCTTCCCCGCAGCTCTTGTGCAGATCCCCGTCCTCGGAATATTTGAGCTCAATTACTATGCCGACGGCTCTGGACTCATCTTCGATGAGAATGTCGCTGTATCCGTCGCCGGATTCTGCGTTGGAGATGACCGCCCATTCCTCCCTATGGCTCAAAAGCCCCAGCAGAACGCCATGATAGAAGCTCTCCCGCCTTCCGCTGCGTCCTCCCGTATCCCGGATGCTTATGGTTTTGCTTAGATACATATTCAGCATTCTTTCTGCAGTTTCCCTATCGGCCTGAAGGAATGCCTCACAGAAGTCGTCCAATGCAGAACCGTCTCTGCCGGCCTCGTCGCAGAACCATTCCAGTATCTGCTGAACGAATATCTGCCGGATTTCCTGATTAGGTATGGTCAGCCGATAGAGTCCCTCCGCCGTCTTTCCCCTCTGGGTCAGATAGCCGGTCATAAAAAGCACGCTCCATAGGTTGTCGATACTTTTGTACAAATCCCTGTAGGTCAGATTCTGGTCAATGCCCCGGAGGGTACATCCGCCGTCTACCAGAGCCTCCAGCTCCCGTTTTGTGCCTTGTGTAGCCTTTTCCAAGAAATGCCGGATGATATCGTTTCCGCTGGTATTGACCCAGAACGCTCTGGGCGATGCATCCGGTTCCGAACGCAGCAGCCTTGCGTAATTGATCACATCCCAAGGGCAGTATATCTCCGCATCACCGAAGCGATACCCGTCATACCATTCCCTGACGGTCTCAAAGCTTTTTTCAAAGCCGTAATAGGCCAACAATGTCCTCACCTCCTCGGCGGTGAAGCCGAACTGTGTGCAGCAGAAGACATCTGTGATGGAGAAAACATTCATATTGTTCAATCCGGTAAAAATGCTTTCTCTGGCTATCCTGAGGCAGCCGGTGAGAACAGCAAAATATAGGCTGCCATTGCTCTTCAAGGCCTGGGCAAATAGGCTCCGGAGCAGAAGAAGCATTTCGTCATAGTAGCCGAATTGCTGGGCCTTGTCCAGCGGCACGTCATATTCATCAATGAGCAGAATGACTTTTTGACCATAGTGCTTATGCAGCAGCGCGCAGAGGACATAGAGGCTGTTGATGAGGGCTTCGTCCGTCAGCGCGGGCTGATGTGCCTTTGCTGCATCGGTCTCTGCTAATTTTCTGTATTGATTTTTTTCTTCGCAGGAAAGCTTGGAGCTGCTAGAGAGGAACGGAAAGCGCATGGCTTCGTGCCTGACCACGGAACATAGCATATCCCGGGCGGTGCCGTAATCTCCGGCACCCGCCCCTTTTAAGGTTATGGATATCACGGGAAAGCTCCCCATGTACCTTTTACAGTAATCATGTTCCCGGCTGATTGCCAGACCCTGAAAGAGGGAGGCATCGCAGCCATATTCAAAAAAATATTGTAGCATATTCATGTTCAGGGATTTGCCGAACCTTCTGGGGCGGGTAAACAAGTTCACTTTTCCCCAGTTGTCCAGAAGCTCTTTGATCAGTCCCGTCTTGTCCACATAGTAAAATCCTTCGGTTCGGATTTCCTCAAAATTCTCGATTCCGATGGGAAGTTTTGCCTTGTTTTGCATATATCCGGCTCCTTTCGGCTGCAGAATGCGGGAAGCATCGATTCAAAACAACTGCTTTTAGATTTAGTTTACCACAAACGAAGGGAAAGAGAAATGTTTTTGCCCGGCATTTTACATTATTGTTTTTTTCAAGTGACTTTTGTATAGATTTTGTAGTAAAATGAAAAACAAAAGATACAAAGGAGAAAACCCATGGCAGGACAAAAGAGGATCAAGACGGAGGATAGAAATATTTACTACAATACAAGTACCAAGAGATACGACATCAAATACAATTACAAGACCTACAATGCCGAGAAACAGAAAAATGATTATAAGGCAAAATGGAAATATGGCCTTTTGACTCTGGATGAAGCGAGAACGGAGCTGGCGCTTCTGAAACGGAGAAACAGCAGAGGGAGCGAGGAAAATAGGGAGATAACCCTTCAGGAATCCTATGAGCTGTGGAAGAATAAGGCCAAGGCTCAGAATTACAGCAAGGCTACGATGCTGAATGCATCCTACTATGTAAAGATGCTGGGGGAGTTTATTCCCCTGAATACTCGCATAGATGATATAACAGAGGAGATGTACGAAGATGTGTTTGCCAGATGCCGGGAGAAATATAAGGATGAGACTATCAATACTTTAAACGCCACGTTCCGCAAGCTCATCAACCTGACCTATAGGAAACGTCTGATCAGCGAACATCCCTTGGCAAGGGCGGACAACGTGAAGGCAGGAAAAACTGATAGGATCAGAATCGTGACGAGAGAAGAGTGGAATAAGATAGACGGGTATTTAGACGGCGTTTACAGCAGGGACCGCAATTTCCGGTTTATGCTGAACATTTTATACTATACCGGGATCAGAATCGGAGAGTGCATGGCGCTGACATGGGCGGATTTTGAAGTGCTCGTTCCCTATCAGAAGCATGGGGCAGGAGAGAAGAGCGGAATGTGCGGTCAGGAAGGGGATGCTGCCTGCAGTGCTGCGGCAGAGAGTGACGGGATAGGGAAAGAGAGTGATGGGACAAGAAATAGGAAGCATGAAAGAATGCGGCTGAACATCAGCAAAACAATTCTGCGGGACGGCACGCCAAAGGACACCACAAAGAATAAGAAAAACCGCAAGATCCCCCTGAGCCCGGCTGTTGTAGGGCTGTACAAGGACGGCTTTCAGGTCTGGGAGGGAAGCAGAGCAGACAGAATCTTCACCGACACCTACGATACATACATCGGCCGTCTGGCCTCAGTCTGCAGGAAGCTGGAAATTCCCCACTGTACCTGCCACAGCTTTCGGCATACATTCATCAGCAATCTCATGAGAAAGGGAGTTCCTCTGCCGGTGATAGAGAAAGTGTCGGGGGATACGCAGAAAACCATCTTTGACAGGTATTCCCATATGTTCGATGATGATGAGGATCTGGTGCTGAAGGCGCTGGAGAATCTGTGAGGATTCACGACGCTGGCCTGAAAGACGGAAGCTCTTTTTAGCAGTCCCGCCTTATCTGCAGAGTGAAATCGTTCTTTTGATTTCTTGAGACTGTAAATTTTTCTGTGTCTATGGAGGAAAAATCCTTCCGATAAGATTCAGATATGTACCGTATTCTGTCGAATTATTAGCTTGAATTTGGTGTCGATTTATCTTTCTGATTATAGTATTACCAATCTCCATGGTCTTATACAGGAATGTCTGATTTTTTGCACCAAAAATAAAGCATCCCGATTGCTCTTTTCCGTGGGCTCTGCCCACACCCGGCCTCTGGAATAAGATTGGGCTTTCCGGCAATAC
>OFGO01000605.1_pt1 | contig 31945 bp, 37 predicted proteins | sample 1521761 | NCBI WGS metagenome assembly OFGO01 (sample SAMEA3504128, study PRJEB24116) | mouse gut metagenome | biome: mouse gut; feature: mouse-associated habitat; material: faeces | place: Denmark | collected 2011
ATGTCGGCGGTTTCCCGGGTGACAGGGAAATTTACTGTCTTGATCGGGACATTTAATATTTTTTCCAGTACCCTGCGGCATATTTCCGTATCACCCATCACTTTCCCAAATAAAAAATTGTCTGCCAGATTTAGTTCCTGAACAGTGCTGGTTATGTTTGCCATAAATAGCATACCTCTCCTTCTCTCATTATAGCATGGCACAGCTGTTTTGTCAGTTGCGACTTGAAATTGTTTTACGGATTGTGAATGGAACCCGTACATAGAATAAGGATCCTGCGGCTGCCAGGATACTTGAAAAAAGCTGCCGTTTCCAGACAGCTTTTTTCGTGGCATGGGATATGCCGGTATCCTTTCCGCCTCTTCCCTTATGGATTCTGCCCGGGATAGATCTCCGCTATTGCCTTTGCGACCTGGAACTCAACCGTCAGCCGGTCGCATTTCCATACCTTCATGTGCGTCTGGATGAAGTCCTCCACATCCTCAAGCAGGATCCGGTTGAACGTATCCGTCAGGACATCATTCAAAGACGCGGCATCTATGGCCGTGCCGTCCAGCCTCTTGTATGTCTGCTGTACCCAGTCGCACTTATTGCCCAGATAGGCAGAGCCTGCATGGTGTGGGTTCCAGTCATACAGCATATAGCAGGCGATCCAGCGCTGCATAAGGATGGCTGTGACATCATTTTCATGGATGAGGGTCCCTTTCTGCGCAGCCTCTGCCAATGCATTTCCGGACGAAAGCCCCGCTGCCTTGACTGTCTGTGAAATACTTGAAATGCCCATCTAAATCTCCTCCTTTCCATTTCCGCATACAGGCACACTGCCTACGCTTTTAGAACGATGAAAATCTCCCGCCAGGTTGCTCAGGAAGCGATCATGTCCATGAATTCCTGCTCTGTCAGTACCGGGATGCCGAGTTTCTGTGCCTTTGCCAGCTTGCTGCCAGCCTTCTGGCCGCAAATCAGGTAGTCCGTCTTTTTGGTGACGGAGCTGCCGGGTGTGGCTCCCAGGCTGAAGATTTTGGCGTTGATTCCCTCACGGGTGAAGTTCTCGAGCGTCCCTGTGGCTACGATGGTGCATCCTGCAAATCTGCTGTTCGTTGCTTCCATTGTGTTCTCCTCTCCGGATGCCTTTGCATCCCAACCGTTTTCAAATTGTAATTCTTTCTGTAAGCCGCGCCATAACAGGAGATTGTCCGAATTGCGGAACCACTCATGGATGTTGCTGCTCATGATGTCCCCGATCCCCTCGAGGCAGGTGAAGTCGAAACGCTCCACGGCTGCAAGCTCCAGTTCCCGCAGGCTGCCGCGGAAATGCGCGTCCAGTATCCTGCTGGCAGTCCTGCCGATCAGGGGGATGTCCATTGCCACAAGATAGCGCACGAATGTGGTGCTGCGGCTTTTGTCAATGGAAGCAGCCAGGTTCTCATAGGATTTTTCGCCAAATCCCTCCAGCGCTATGATCTCATCCCGGTAGCGGTCAAGGTGGTACAGGTCCTGGTAGCCTTTCAGTGCGCCGAGCCGGATGAGCTGGTCCAGCGTTGTCTCGGAAAGCCCCTTGATGTCCATGGCCTTCTTTTCTGCAAAGTGGACGAACCTCTGGAGGAGGCGGCTGCCGCAGTCGGGATTGTCACAGTGGAGCGTCTCCACCATGCGCCCTTTGTCACCGGTCCTGGAATGGGTGCGTGTGGGCTGCCCGCAGCATGGGCAGGTCTGCGGCGCCATGTCCTGATAGTCCCCACGGTCAAGGTTCCCCTCCACATGGGGGATGATCATGTTGCGCTTGGAAACCAGGATACGGCACCCGGGATGCAGCTCCAGCCCTTTGATGAAGGTCAGGTTATGGAGGCTCGCCCTGGATACTTCGCAGCCATCGATCTCCACTGTGTCGAACACTGCAACCGGCGCTATCTCGCCGCTGCGGCCTGTATGCCATTCAATGGAGCGGAAGACGGTCTCATAGGCATCATCCTCAAATTTGAAAGCGATGCCGTCGTTGTAATGGTGCCCGGTCCTGCCCAGGCTTGCAGAATAGGAGAAGCTGTCGAAGCGCAGCACCATCCCGTCGATGGGAATGTCCAAATCATTTGCAAGCTCTGTCATTTTCTGGATCTTCGATGCGATGTGGTCTGCCCTTGCATCCGGAGGGATATATACGGCGGGACATACCTCGAAACCGAACTCGGCCAGGATGGACAGCAGGCCATTACGGCTGTCCCGTGCATCCTCGAATTCGTCCAGGCCCTCAAGTACATTGAAGGCACAGAAGCTGACCTCCCGCTCCCTGCAGTCCGCTGCGTCCAGGCTCCGGATGGAGCCGGAAGCCAGGTTTCTTGCGTTGCGGTAGGGCTTCCCGTCGCTTCCGGTGAGCGTATCCTTCAGGCGCTGGAAGTCGCTCTTGTGGATGAAGCCCTCGCCGGTTATTACAAGGCGCTCTTTGTAGGGGATGGACAGCGGCACGTTCCGGAAGGCAGCGATATTGTGGGTGACACTCTCCCCCTCATCGCCGTCCCCTCTGGTAGAGGCTTCCGCAAGCCTCCCGTCTTCGTAGACGAGCTTCACGGTCAGGCCGTCCAGCTTCAGCATGAGCAGTGCCGCATGGCCCTTCAGGAAGGAGGCCAGGTCGCTTACCGCCTTGGTCTTGGCCAGAGAGAGCAGCGGGATGTCATGCCGCACCTTCTCCAGGCTGCTGACGGCCTTATAGCCTACGGTCTGGGTGGGGGAGTTGCTTAAGATGATGCCGGTGTCCTTCTCCCAAAGTTCCAGCTCGTCGTAAAGGCGGTCATAGACCGCATCCGGGACGCTGGGCGCATCCTGGTTGTAGTATTCGTGGCGGTACTGGTTGAGCCTGTCCACCAGTTCATGGATTCGATCTGTTGCCTGTGACATTCTTTTTTCCTCTTTTCTTTTAGATTTTGCCATTGAATCTGTGTGTCCCTGTTTCCGGCCTCCTTTCCTGCACTGTCTGCTGTTTTGCTGCTACGGTATCCACCGAATAGGGATGTAGGCGTTTCCGTCTGACTCACTATCTGCACAAAAAAGGCAGGAGATGATGGCGGCCTGGGCTGCCGGATCATTCCTGCCTGCGTGCAGACATGCTGCATGACGGCCTGTAAGATTGCTCCTACAGGCATAAAAAGAGCCAGAAAGCGTAAAGTGGCCCGCACTTTATACTTCCTGACTCCGTACAAACTTAAACAGCGTGTGCTTATTGTCCTGGAACTGCACAAAAATCAATAACAAGATTATAATACCACAATATATAGATTTAGTCAAATGCAAAACACAATATATTGTATGTTTCATTTTGCTTTTAATATGAATTAATTTGCAAAATGACTCTAAGCACACAAATATGTTTTGGCAACATGCAGTTTTTAGTTTGTCATACATCATTCCGAAATTGTTTTAGGATATATTCTATCTTAAGTGTGCGTACACACTGAAGTTGCTTTGAGTTTTACTAAAAGCTTGTTCAAGACATTATTCCATTCATTTAGTTCTGAAACGCGCTTTAAGAGGTTATCTCGATAAGTATTTTCACTAATGCCTAATATTTCAAACATTATTTTTCGATATAATAAGCTCATTTTCAAACAATATAAAATAGATTCAGTCCCATTAAAGTGTAGCCTATTCTGCTTTCTCTTAATATGCATTACTCGTACTCTACTATTTACCAACATTGACAAAAACTGATCATAGTTGTTGGACAATTCGGATTCAAAAATATCTCTACCAAATTTTTGAATTAATGCATCCAGACAGTTTCTAAGTGATGTCCCACTAATACTTATTGCCAAAGAGGGACGTATGTTTACATATTCTTTTACAATTTCAATGAGAGGTTCCGCTAATTCTACAAAAAAAGCACATTTAACGTCTGCTGTTATTCCGCTATTGCTTAGTGAATACAGATACATTTGATGTACTATATCTAGTTCATCAAGTAAATCTTTCCATTTACTAAATAAATCTGCTGTAACGATAGAAGAAAATTCAAGAATTTTATCTGCACAATAATTACTAAAATCGGCAGATGAATAGTAGGATAACCGTTCTTTCATGAATTTCACTTCAGCGCAGCGCAAAAGATTTTCACTTGTCGTGTCAGATTCAGACAATTGGATTTTTGATAATTGAATAAATGTACCATCCATTAGCATTAGTAGCTTTTCGATGCATAAGAATAGCGAGTACAAATCATCTGCATAAGTATCTTCATCAGAAGTTATTGTAATTTTTCTGATTCCAAATTGTTCGATTTTAATATGAAAATTTTTCTCCTTTTTAATGTCAAAACTAAGTTCGTGTGGACCATCTAATATTAATTTCTCATCTTTAAAGATAGCCACTAGGGACCTACATTTTGCTATTTGTTTCATGCTGTTTTCCTTCCTTAATCACTTTTTTATAATTTAAATAAAAAACACATTCTTTCATTTACTAATTGAAACCTGACGCAATCAAGTTACAGGTTGCCTTATCATTAGTAAATGTCAGAATGTGTGTTCTTTAGTAATGCTTTTATTCAGTTTAAACGGATTGTAAGGGGTTGTCAACCATATTCTGCATATTTCCCAATTTTTTTCAATATGGATGGTCACAGGTGAATTCTGTCCTGCTGTTGCCCAAAGGACGGTAGCTGCTACAGTGGCTGCATCTGGAACACTTTAAAGCTGTTTCCTCTTTTTTCATTTTGGGGACTCCTTTCCGGGCAGCCTCTTCAGGTTCTCTATGTGGGCCTTGGCAAAGATGTGAAAACTGTCGTCCAGGTGTGTCTGCCCTTTCTCATCCATCAGCCGCATGGCTTCTTTCTGTAGCCGGTACCATTCATTATGGGATACCTTTCCTTTATTGCATACGAGGAAGGTCACGATGGACGCCGGATACTGGAACTCATGAAGCTGGAGGCTTTCGGCATAGATCTGCGCGGCATCCTGCCTGTCAAAGATGTCATGGTACATCCTCTGTACCACTGGGACTCCTTTGACCGGGGCGAGGAAATCCTCCGTCACGATGTAGCCGAGCTGGCTGTTCGGGATGTCCTCGGCATAGTAGGCTGTGGTGTAGGAGGCCTGCCCGAAGGCATATTCCTGGGTCAGCGTCTGTTTCCCGCCGTCAAAGGCCGCTGCAGATTCATAATAGATCTGTCCGTCTGCTTCATAGCTGGCGCAGTCCTGGTAGGACGCGTTCCCCGCACTGTCCTTTTCCTCCGACTTGATTATGAAGCGGAAGCAGGACTTTTCGGAGAGGGCCTGCAGGACTTTTTCCCGGATATCCTCCACATAGGGGAAGTTTTTGGCGATGTCCTCGGCGATGGCTTCCGGGATCTTGTCCTTTTCAATATTGTAGGAGCCGTTGCTCTTCAGCTGTTCGTGTATGGTGCGGGAGTCATGCCAGTCGATGCCCCCGTAGGTTGATGCTGTGATGTACATGGGATCCTCCTTTGTGTCATTTTGGTTTGCGGTGCTCCGGATTCGGCGGCCGTCCTCATACATAGGATGCCTGGTGGAATGCTGCCGCATCCCTCCGGGCCACTGCGGACTGGTGGTAGTCCAGCTCGTTGATTACGGCCTCGATTGTGTCGAATGCGGCCGACAGCTCCAGGTAGCGGGTGACGAATGCGGTGACCTCCGTGAAGAGCACTGTCTGCTGGCGCTTGGTCAGCCGTCCTAGGGCGGAGATCCGTTTCTTCTTTTCTGTCCACTCATCCGCGCAGAAGATGTTCTCGTTCTCCAAAAGCTCCGTCATGTCGGTGTCATAGAGCATGGCCGCCGCCGTGTTGAACCATGCGATGGCCGTCTGGTCGCTGTCGTCCTCGTCGCTGAAGGCGATCCTTTTATAGGGCATCTCCCTGTAGAGATGGCTCTTCAGGGTGTCCAGCTCTATGTACATGTCGGAGGCTGCGATGCTCAGCTCGTTGATCTGCTCATAGTAGTAGCCCCAGTAGGGGCTGCCCTTTTCGTTCCCGTTGTAGCAGTAGTCCATCATCCTGTCCAGTCCGTCGGTAATGGACCACAGATCCAGTTTTTTGTATAATGCCATCAGATAATCCTCCTCGTTCTTTCATATGTTATGTTTGCGTGTACAGGTGATCCGGCTGTCCTTCTGTACGCTCCATTCTGTATAGAAGCCGTCCCGGTATATTCTGCGGCTGCAGATGGGGCATGCCAGGGTTTCAGGATCCCTCCCCTGCAGGTAGATCCGTTCACTGCAGGAAGGGCAGTAGTATCCATATAGCCGCAGCGGTTCCAGGACGGTCACGGCGCATTGTGCCTTCCGCAGGGCCTCCAGCTCGGACAGATGGCCCTGTCTGCGGCTGATGGCCCGCTCATAACGCTGGTAAGGGCCGCCGACGCCGTAAAGGCCCATGCTGTCGTGCTGCTTTCGGGATAATTCCTCCATTTCAGACTGGGTCTTCCTTTCTTCTTTCCGGATGATTGCAGTGATATGCTCTTTTATCTTTTCAAGGTCCTTCATTCGGCAGCCGCCTTCCTGTCTTCCAGATGGAAGAATGCGCTGATATCCCATGTGCCCTTTAAATATTTTGCCGCAGGGCATTCCCCGTCGCCGTCTTCCTTATTGCAGGTGCAGCTTCCGTTTTGGTGCATGGCCAGCATGGAAGCCAGTGTTTCCCACTGCCTGCTTCTGTAATTTGCTTCCGCAATGTTGCTGCAGCGGTGGTACCTGCCGCAGCTCTGCGCACATTCTGCAATATGTTTTTCAATCCCCATGCAGGCTACAGGAGCAGCCAGGGAGAGGGATGAGAAAAACTGTGGCTCCAGGGATGCGTCATGCAGGTGGTTCAGCGCAAGCTCCAGCAGGTCATTGTGGCTCAGGCTGGCATCATAGATGGCATCAAAGTATGCGCAGAGCAGCTCTGACAGTTCCGGGAATTCCTCCAGGTGCCCGGAATGGAACCTGGTATCCGGATTCTGTACGGCATCCGCAAGGGCATTGGCGAAATCCTCGTCCAGATAGCGCCGCTCCATGATGCGGTAGGCTTTTTCCAGCTCATCATCTGTGAGCGTTATTGTTGTCTTTCTGTTACCCATGTTTCGTTCAATCTGAAGTTCTTTCATCTCTTTCTCCTTTTGTATTTTGTTTTGGCGGTTATGCGCTTTTTTCCTGCAGGCATGCAGGAGCAGCTTCGTAAAGTTCCAGTGGAATCCACTTTCCATCCTGCCAGATGCAGTGGTTGGCCGCACAGTAGAGGAATGGTGCCACATCCGGATCCTCCAGGCATTCCTGCGTGATATACAGCCCCAGGTGCCTCATATAGAAAGGCTCCAGTTCAGCCAGGAGCTTCTCCCGCAGCGCCCCGGCAAGGGAATCGAATTCCGCTATGTCCTGGTGGCGGAAGGCTGCGGCTGCGAGCTGGTTTAGGATGCCGGATTCGGCAATGGCTCCACTGATGATGGATATGGCCTCTTCAAGGCAGTCCCTGTGGATACGGATGCCGCGCAGCGCCACCTGCTTTGCGTAATCTGATGCAGAGCGGCTGATACTGGCACACAATGCGTCATAGCCTTTTTTATACTTTGTCTTCAGCACGTCAAGGGGGACTTTCTCCCGGTTGTGCTTCAGGGTGGCCAGGAGCCCGGCCAGTTCCTCTCTGAGCCTGGCGGCTTCCTTTTCCCACGTTCCGTCCATGGCGTGTTCTCCTTTCAAAAGGGGGCCGCCACATATTGCAGGCGGCCCCGGATGTCTCTGTGCACTGTGGGGATCAGGCTGTTATGCCGAAGATGTCCCCGGGCTGGTTGTTGTAGCAGATGGTGTAGATGCTGTTCAGCGTCTCGAACCGCACATGGCTGGCGGAAGCCTCCAGGATGGCCTGCACGGCGGAAGTGCGGATCAGGTTCCCCTGGTACAGGTACATGGCGGGGATTCCCGGCCGCAGCACCTCCGTCAGTGCGCCGGTCACGGAGATTTCGCGCTTGTGTGCCTGCGGCTGGTCCTGCCCATTGTTTCTGTTCTTTAAAATTGTAAACATATCGTTCTCCTCCTTTATGCTACCTGGTAGTTCAGGCGGTATACGCCGTCCCCGCAGGCTGTGTACTGGTCTTTGTGCTCATAGATGGTTGCCCGGATGCGTTCCCGGAAGTGGCTGTTCTTTTTTGCTTTTGGATGCTTCTGCAGCCTGACATACAGATCTGCCAGCGCCATCCTGCCGCCTGCGCTCTCAAGCGTCATGCGGATCAGGTGGTGCCAGGTCAGGGCGGTCAGGTCCGTGTCCGCCACGGAGAAGGTGCTGTCCTTCGCGAAATGGAAGGGCACCAGCAGGGCGTCCTTCTTATGCAGCAGGAGCAGGTATTCCGTCACGATGGGGATGAAAGGCTTCTGGTACCTGCGCTTGTCGGAGACGCAGTTGAACTGCCCCTTGACCAGGAAGGATTCAAAATCCCCCATCCGCATCATGTCGTTCTGTATGGAATAGAACCGTCCCTGCATCCGGATGTCGCCCACAAGCACGGCCATGCGGCCATCTTTCCTGAGCGCCATGTAGAGCTTGCGGATGCAGAGGTTCAGCTTCTCCAGGAAGTCATTGTAGTCCTCGCACCGTGACAGGTCATCCGGGTGGGGCTTCCCCCACATGTTCCCGGAATACTGGATGATGTTGTGGTATGGCGGATGGAAGAACACCAGGTCCGCCGAGTCCTCCACGTCGTCCTTCAGTGCGTTCCACCCGCCCTTCCCGTGGGCCGGTGCGGGGTTCAGGTCATAGAGGATGGACCTTACGCCGCTCCTGTCTGCGGCGGCCTTGCTGGTGCCGGAGCCGGACATGGGGTCCAGCAGGGTGAACTGCGAGGTGGCCTTCCCGTAGTAGCGCTTGGCATCCAGGACATAGCGGAGGATGGAGGACACCACCTCCGGGGAGCAGTTGCCCCGCCACTGGCTGTCCCCGCCGCTCCCGCGTTCCGGGAACGCCATGAAGGAGGTCAGCTCCTTGCCCACGCGCTTTCGCAGGTTCTCCGTCCCCAGCTCCTGTGCGATGCCCTGCCAGTCCTGGCCGAATTCCCTCTCCAGGATGGCGGCGGCCCGCCTGATCATCTCCTCATTCATCGCGCCGCCTCCTGTTTCCTGATATGTAGCTTCCATTCATGTGGCTGTGCCTCCTTTCCTTAAAAATCCATCCCCATAAGGCGCACCCTCATGCGGTGGAACCGCCCGTCGATGCTGCGTACAGTGGTGGAAAATATCTCTGCGATCTCCCTGCTGGTCAGCCCGTCTGCCTTCAGGTGCACCATCTGCCGTTCCGTCTCCGTCAGGCAGGAGAGCACCTCCATGGCCAGGAGCCGGTCTGCGGCCTGGTCCTGCAGGTCTTTCCGGCGGTCAGGCAGGATCTCGTCCAGGGTCAGCCCGTCCCTTGTATAGGTATGGGTACTGACCGTAGGCGCCATGCGCTTCGGCCTGTTCTCGTAGAGATAATGCCTGTTCAGGCAGTCGCCCATTTTTTTCCATGCGACTGTGCTGAACTGGAGGCGGGACAGGGCCGGGTTTTCGTCATATTCCTGCACTGCCTGCAGGTAGCCGAAGATGACTATGTCATAATAGTCCTCAGCAGGAAGCCCTTTCTGGCTTAGGAAATGGAATACGGTTTCCAGGTTCTCCTCCGCAAATTTTTTCTGAAGCTGTGTCAGTTCGTGTAGTCTGCTCATATGTCTTTCTCCTCCTGTATGATGGTCTCTGTCAAGATGTCTGCGATCAGTCTGGCGCACATGCGCTCCGTGTCTATGACGGTGCGGTAGTGCGGCAGCACCACGGCCCCCATGGGCTGTCCTTTCGTGCCTATCGGCCAGAGCGTGTCTACCGTATGGCTGCCGTCCTCCAGCAGGGGCAGCGGGCAGTCGGGGCTGTAGAGGTATGGCTCCAGCGCCTGGATGTGGTCCCTTGCGGGCTGCGAGAGCATGGGCCCCCTCGGGATGGTGGCCACCCTGGAGGCAAGGACATGCTCCGTGTCGCATATGGCGCAGGCAAGCCGGAAGCTCCTGCAGAAGGCCGTAAGGCACGGCCCGCACACTGCCTCCCGGAAGCGCAGCGGCTGGTACTTGTTCAGATGGATGCTGTTCTCGGCCACGCTGATCTCCATGGCGTCCCCCTCGTGGAGCTGGAGGAGCCTGCGGATCTCCCGCGGCACGACGATCCTGCCCAGGTCATCGAACCTGCGGATGATGCCTGAGATTGCTGTCTCTTTCATTCGTGTGGTCTCCTTTCGTAAAAAAGGGAACGCCGCAGCGGGCATTCCCTTCTTAGACATGGTGTATCTGTTTCCTTCCCGTGCTATGCGGCGTTCCGGGCTACCTGCCGTGCCGCCACGGCATTCTTTGCCTTGGTGATGAGCGACGGGGCGATGGCGTGCTCCCAGCAGTCGATATAGGAGGATACGCTGCTTAAGAGGCCGAAGAGGTCCAGGTCGCTTAAGCTGGCATATACCTTTCCCGTGCTGACGAAGGAGCCGGGCTTCATGTATGTCCCGCCGTTGGCGTTCTGCAGCGGGATGCCCCTGCCGTTCTCCACCTCCACGTACCAGGGGAGCTTGCGCTCCGCGCCCTTGCCGTCCATGGTGGCGCGGATGATCCGCACCTTCGAGACCTTTGCATAGCCCTTTTCATCCTTGTCGCCGAAGATCTTTTCCTGCTGGAAGGCGTATTCCGGGAATCCTGCTGTAAGGCGGCTCAGGATGAACTTCGCCTCCTTCGGGGAGATGTTGGCGCATACGGTGACGGCCCTGTCCCCGGTGCCTTTGGAGTAGTCCTTCATCAGGATGCCGATCAGGGAGTGCGTCCGCCTCCCGTCCGGGCCCGTCTCCCCGCCCGCGTGGATGTGGGCGTAGGAGGCGATGGGCGCGACCCTCAGCTTGTCCTGGAACTCCAGCAGGGTTCTGCTGTTCTTGTAGACGGCGATCTGGTTGGAGATGTAGTCTTCATTCGTGTTCATTTGGATACCTTCTTTCTTTTATTTGTCACGCGGCGTACAGGTTCTTCACTTTCTGGATGATGAGCCTGCCCAGGTTCACGGGGAGCTTCTCCAGGTTCGTGATGTCGAGGAACCCGTCCCCGTAGATCCGCTGGATGTTGGGCTTGTCGCTGCCGATGGCCGCGGCGAACATCTCTATCCCTTTGGCGGAATATTCCTTCTTGATGCCCCGCAGGTCTGCCTCCGCCTCTGTGCCGTAATAGTTGTCTGCAGCAGGCTGCCCGTCGGAGATGACGATCAGGAGCCTTATGGCCTCCGGCCTGGTCATCAGGCGCTCCGCCACATAGCGCAGGGCTGCCCCGTCACGGTTCCCGCTTCTGGCGCTCATGTCCATCATGCGGTACTGGTCCTTGTTGTCGATGGAGTCGAACTCCGCATAGGCGTAGAGCTCCACGTCGTCATATTCCGTGTGGCCGTAGATGGCCACCGGGATGTCCAGCCCTTTGCAGAAGTCATGGAGGATGATGGAGGCGGACCGGGCATGGGTGATCCTGTCGGCGGAGCTCATGGATCCGCTCTCGTCAACCAGGATGGCCACGGCGATGTCCGTCCGGTCGTTGGGGAGCTTCAGCTTGTAGAACAGCCTCCCGTCGTTGCGTACCGCGTTGCGCACGCTGATCCGCTTTCCCAGGGGGAGGTTGTCCAGCTTCCCGCCGTCCTTGTAGTCCTTCAGTATCTGCGACACCTGCTTCTGGAGGCGCTTGGAGATCAGTAAGAGCGGCGGGGCCACCTTCCGGTAGGCCTCCATGTACGCCGGGTCTACATAGGACATGCGGTTGACGTTGACGTGTACGCCCCGGTGGGCGTTGCCGTAACGGATCCGCTCCGATTCCGCCTGCAGCTCTTCTGAAAGCTCCTGCTCATAGGAGGCGTAGGCGGCCTCCTCCGCAAGCTGCGCCATGATGCGCTCCATGTCCTCGGCCGCCTGCGACACATAGCCGGAGCCGGCATAGTCGCTGGTGTGGCTGGTGCCGCCGTCCTCCCCGATTTCATCGGTCTTTTCCAGCTCCAGCCGCCCGTCCTCGTAGTCCAGGACCTGCTGGAGCTGGCTCCGGTCGTCCTCGTCGTCTCCGGGGCCGTGCTTTCCTTTCTTTCCGGGAATCGGTCTGCCCGCCCTGCCCGGCAGCGGTGCGGTGCGTGCAAGCTGCCCGCCCAGCTCTGCCTCCGCCGTGTCTGTACCGTTCTTGATGTCCTCTCTTACCTGTCTGATGTAGCTTTCCATGTAGGGCCATAACAGGAGGAGCATCTTGTTGGCGGCATCGAAGCGCGCCCTGGCATCGTCGTCATAGGCTGCATCGTCTATATAAGGGATGCACTCATAGACGGTATTCAGGTACGGCCCCTTGTATCCATCCAGGTTGTTGATGTCACCGGTCTTCGCGTACTGGATCAGAAGGTTTGCCACGATGGCCACCTCATGGTGCTGCTTTTCTATCTCCTCCGTGACGGAAGCCATCTCCTCCGCAAAGCGCAGGCCGTTTAACAGGATGCCCGTCTTCAGCCCGCCGGGGAAGGCGGCGCACATGCGGCCTTCGATGTACACGTCCTCCATCATGTTCACCAGGGAGTGCGCGATGTCGCAGAGCGCTTTTGTTACTGCCTCGTCCTTTTCCTCAAGGAATTCCCTGATCTCATTCAGGCTCCGCTCCTGCTTCGGGGACAGGCCCTCCGGCTCCCGGGGGTAAAACCTGCCGCCGGACAGCGCCTGGTGGTAGGTCTCCAGCATGGTGAAGTCGGAAAACAGGATGTGCCCGCACTCGTGTCCTACGATCCCTAACAGGCTGTCCGCCTTAAGGCTCCTGGTGGGGAAGCTCCTGGTCAGGAAGTTGCCCGCGTTGACGGTGATGGTGCGGCTGTCAGTGTGGGCGATGTCCGCATTGGGGAGCGCGTCCCAGTAGGTCTTCACGCTGCTCTTCCTGCGGTAGCGCCCGGTGGCCGCCTCCGCGATGTCCGTCAGGTATGCCGCGAACTGCGGGGAGGCGAAGAGCTGCTCATCCGTCAGCTTCCCTTTCTCGTCTGCGATCCTCCTGCGGATCGCTGTGTGTGATGTCCTCATTTGTTCTTGTCCCTTCTTTCTTTTTACTATTATTCAGCCGGAGCGGTTCCATGAAGAGCGCGTCCGTTGTCAGCCCGAACTCCTCCGCCAGCGCGATGAGCACATGGGCGGGCGGCAGGCACAGGGCGTTCTCGTACCGGGAGATGCTCTTCTGGGTGACTCCCAGCTTTCTTGCCAGCGTCTTCTGGGAGAGGCAGGGGCTGTGCGACAGGCGCAGGCGCCTCAGGTTCCTTGCAAGGCGCAGCCTTAACCGCTGTTCTTTTTTATGATCCATAGGCAGCCCTCCCTACGCAGCGAATTTCTGCTCCAGGCAGAAGGAGAGGATGTCGGCCCGGTTTTCCGGGTCGCCCGATACGGAGGAGAGCACCGTGTATTTTGCGGCTTCCAGCACGCTCCCGCAGACCATGTAGGACTGCACCCAGCTGATGAGCTCCCGCACGCCGCAGCTCCCATCGCTGATCATGGTCTCCCGGCAGCGCTCGCTGATCTCCTGCACGGAGGCGGCCATGTCCGAGACGGCCGACCTGTCCGCGCACCCGGTCACCTTCATCACGCGCTCCGTCAGTGTGTCCACGTCCGGCTCCTCGATGTCCATGATCAGGTTCATCCTGGAGATGACGGACTGGTTCATGTCCCGGCAGCCCGCATAGTTGTTGTTCGTGGTCACGATCACCACGGTGTCCGGATGCCTGTGCACCACCTCGCCCGTGGTCAGCGTGACGCTGGCGCATCGGTCCAGGAGGGCGTTCAGGCCTACCAGCACGCCGGGGTTCGCTATGACCGTGGGCTCCTGTATCTCTATCACATAGCCGTTCCTGATCGCCGTGATCAGGGGCGTCTCCACGTAGCGGAACCGCTGCCCGGAAGCGTTGTCCGCCATCAGGGCCTTTGCGTCCTGTGCCATCACTTCCAGCAGCTTGTCGTAGACCTCCGCGTCCGTGACTGTTTCATCGTAGGTTCCCGTCAGCTTCTTGTAGGCGGACGGCGGGTCCATCTGGATGTCCGTCAGGGTGGGATAGTCCCTGCCGTCCTGCGGCTTTTCATCCGTTTCCGGGAGCATCTGCCCCAGGAAGTCGTATATTTCTGTATTGGCGGAGCAGGTGTAGTACAGGTAGGGAAGTCCCAGCCCTGCGGCCACTGCTTTCGCGCCTTCGGTCTTTCCCGTCCCGGCAGGGCCGCGCATCATGAAGTTGCGCATGGGCTGGCTGCCGGCCGTGGTCATCTGTGCGTGCCTGCAGATGGTGGTGACCTCCGGCGGGATGACGTACCAGTCCTCAATCCGGGGCACCATGAGCTCTTCCTTCGGCGTGAGGGTCCGGTCTGACAGGGGATAGCTCTTTACGAAGCCGTCCCTGTCCACAGGACCGGCAGCGGCATGGGCGGCAGCTCCCGTAAGGATGCGGAAGGTGCCGTAGAGCACGCTGCTGGGGGAATAGGTGTTCCTGGACATGTTGACGGCGGTGAGCTGGGGCATGTTCCCCGTGGTGGGGAGGCTCAGCCTGATCCCCGCTGCGGGGAGGGTGTCCGCGCTTTCAATCCTGCGGTAGAGGTTGTCGCACAGGACGAAGGCCGCCTTCTCCGCCTCGTCCATGTCCGCGTAGCCGTCGTCCCTGCATTTTCCCAGCAGTTCATAGCTCTCCCGGAACTCGTCGTCCTTCATGGCCTCCGGGATCAGGGCGAAGAACAGCGCCGTGCCGGTGTTCCCGCCGTCCTTCAGGGAATAGACCTTCGGGGAGGCGGCAGGGTCCTCGTACCGGCCCACGTTGAACTTGCCGTTCTTCCTGTTGAACACCACCACATGGATCTCCCCGGTGCGGCTCTGGTATTCCGCCACGGTCTTCTCCCCCTGGGTGCCGATGGCGCTTTCAGAGGTGCTGCCCGGCGTCAGGCTGGTGTCCATCTCCATGTAGGCGAGGACTGCCGAGAGGAGAGGGGCGTGCAGCGTGGCCTTTTTGGTTGCCACCGTGCAGTAGGTGGAGTAGTGGGCGGTGCTTATGTTGGATGCGATCTTGTCGAAAGGCTCAGGCATGCTGAGCTTCCAGGTCCAGTTGTTGAATAAAGGCGTCTTTGCCATGGTTCGTTCTTCCTTTCTTTTAGGTTTTGTGGGAATCTCCTAGATCCATGAGACCTGCAGGGTGTTCCCCGTGATCTTTCCTTTCAGTTCGTCCTCTGCCAGCAGCACCACCAGCTCGTCCCAGCAGCCTTTCGCCGGGAAGGAGTCCAAGGTGCCCTTCAGCATCTCCTTTTTCTGCCTGTTGACCACGACGTCCCCGTTCTCCTTGATGGTGAGTCTGGTATGGCCGTTGGCGTTCAGGTCTGTGATCAGGGACTCCAGCACCTTCTGGCCTACCAGTTCGTACCATACCCTTACGTCCACCACGGGTGGCTCTGCTGGTGCCTCTTCTGCGGCATCAGCGCCGCCTGGTCTTGGGCCTGCTCCGGCATTGCCTCCGGAGGGCTCCGCGAAGCTGCCGATGGTCATGGGCTCCACATGGATGCGCCCGAAGCGGTCGAAAGAGATGTCCGCATGGGTGTAGGCATCCATGTTCTCCACCAGGATGCGCACTGTGCTGCCTGCCAGGATGTGCTGCAGGGAGGGTGCGTCCTTCCACTGCCAGACGGACTGGGGGTAGGCAGACTTGAGCTTCTCCGTGATCCGCAGTGAGATATGGAGCAGCATGGCCTCTGCCTCCCTGCTGTCAGGGGCAGGCTTTGCAGGGGAGGACGGTTCGGTTTCCGGTTCCTCCCATGCCGTTCTTTCTGCAGGTGCCCTTGTCCTGGCTGTCCGCCTTATGCGGATAGGACGGGTAGGGCGGGTGCCGCGTTTCCTTGCCGGTTTCCCTGTCTTCCGGAGAAGGAATATTCCGGCTGTTATGGCAATCCAGAGGACGATGGCAAGCGCCATGAGTTTCTGGGAGTGCTCCTTCTGGAAAAAGACGGCCAGGAGGAGCAGGGTGATGATCAGGAACTTGATGCTGCCGTTGAACACATTTTTTCTCATTTGGTCTTCTCAGTCCTTTCTGCTTTAAAAGCTTGAAATAAAAAAAGGAGGAACTACACCGGGATTCGTTTCCCTGGTGCAATTCCCCCTGTACCGCCAGCCGTGCCAGAGGCATCAGTTGAACGGCAGTCCATTCTCTCCGCAGTCCTCTACGTTCATGAAGCCGTTGTCTGTGCCTGCGGGTGCGCCGCTGCCTGCATTGGCGTTGCTGCTTTCCGTGCGTTTCCCGCCGGGGACATAGCTCCATTCGTATACGGTGATCTTGGGGATCAGGCCTTTCGTGCCGTCCTTGCGGATGAACTCCACGAGGTCCAGGTCGCCCGTGATGAAGAGCAGGCTGCCCTTCCTGGCACCGGCGTTGACGATCCTTTCCGCCGCTTTCCCGAACAGGACGCACTGGTAGAAGTTGGCGTGCTCCTGCTCCCCATAGCCCTTGTTGACCGCCACATTGAACTGGACGTATTCCGTCCTGTTCTGGCTTGTCTGGAGCTCCAGGTCTGCTGTGACCCGGCCGGTGAGTGTGATTGGTGTAAACATGATGCGTTCTCCTTTCTTGGTGAAGATTTTTGGTGGCATTAAAAAAAGTGCCAAAAAACTGCCATTTGTCGGCATGGTTTTTCTGACACTCATTTCAATCATAAACAGCGTGTGCGTGTATGCGTATGGCATATCCCGATGGGAAGCACAAAAATCAATTACAGGAATATCTTAGCACAATATAAGGTATATGTCAAATGTTTGGACACAAGATTTTGTGTTTTGTGTTCTGCATAAGGCTTATCATATAAAAAGCATCTTTGGTGGGCAGACAGTGCAGATATTAGCCCATTGATTTACAGCAGGGCAACGATTTCAGCAGCTATTTCGTCCAGGGCCTTATTTTCAGTATTGATTCTTACAGCATCGGGATACTCTGCCTCCAGATATTGCATCTGCCATGGTATTTTAGGTATCTGCTGTGCTTGCGCGTTTCGGTCTCGGATTGGGTCATTTTCTATACGGGATATGATAGTTTCCTTTGTCGCTTCAAGAATGATGTGGAGCATGGGTTCATCTTTCTTTTCAAAATAATTCAGGAGTTCCTTTTCACATAGTTTTGTCACAAGCGACATAGGTACGATGGGCATCCTACCAGAGCCATATATCTTTTCCTCAATCACTTTTCGGAGTATATTGAGGAAAAACCTATTATAATATGGCTCGAACCCAGAGAGGGCTTCGTTAAAGTGGTCATGAATGAAATCTGTCCAATATAGGTCTGATTCTATATATTCGGCACCTTTTTCTGCCAGGAGTTCAGCCAGCTTTTGGGCAATATGGGACTTCCCTGCACCGACTGTCCCGTTTATCCAGACAATCATAATTTTTTACCCTGTCTTATTTATACTGTGCGTCAATGAAGCTTGCTGTAATTTACTCTGAAAGCTGAAATGAATAGGATTTCTGTGCTGTTTGGCTATTTGGTGTCTTGCGTTGCTTCACGTTCCATGTCCTCCAGCTCCTCCATGGTTTTTGTGACGGTCTGGCCATCGGCTATCTGCCGGGCCGCTTTCTCCAGCTGCTCCATGTTCGGTTCTGAATAAAATGGATCGGGGGAAGCTTCGCTGTCAGTCTGGAGGGCATCGCTGCCGTTCAGCTCTGCAAGCATGATCTTTTCCAGGCGCGTGATGTCAGGGAATACCACTTTCCTGCCCCTTGCATGGAGCTGGCGCAGCCGTTTCATGTTCGTGCTTATCTCGCTGTGGACGGAGTGCTTTACCGGGACTGGATTATTGTTCCTGGTATGTATGTGGTCAAGATAGCGTTCAGTGACAGGGAACATGTTCTGCAGGAGGAAAGCGGCGCTTTTCCCGTCAAACTCTCCAAGGACAATGGTGAGGCACCTGCCATATTTTTTTGCCTGTTTGTCATGGATCGCCCTGAACTTGCCCACCCGGCTGCTTAAGGGGACCATCCAGAGCAGGGAGGTCTTCTTATCCTTCAGGCAGTAGAAAGTCGGGCGGTATGTACCGTTCTCCTTGTTCTGCATGAGCATATTGTCGTTTACTTTTTCAAAATATTCGTCTTTGATGTGATATACATAGCCTTCTTTGTAAAGCATGCGCCACCGCCTATAAAATCAGCCCTACCTTGCGATAGGGCCGAGAATTTTCGGGCCGGACATTTATTAGACGCCTCCGGTGGGCGAGCCATATTTTCGGACCGGTCATTTATAAGCCGCCAACGGTAGGCGGACAATATTTTCGATAGATTTCTCTATCTCTATTATCATTATACGAAAGAGGCAGGAATATGTCAATTTGTTCATCAATATTTTATTTCCTATTGTTTTATTTCCTCCACGCCCAGCAGATTGTCTGCCAGCGCCGCTTTGGTTAAGAGCGGGTTCTGTCCGGGCAGGATGCTGTCTGGAGCCCTGAAATAGAAACGGTAGGAGAGACCTGGATGGATCTTCTGGTCTTTCCCAACCCGGAGCAGGTGTTCGCTGCCATCCTGGCCGGTAAGGACGATATCATAGCTGTTCCTGAAGGGCTTCAGCCGGACGTCCGTGCAGGTGCCCTCCAGCACATAGTAGGATCTTTTTTTGACTTGGAGGGCGAGCATCGTGGCTTTCGCGGCGGAGCCGGCAGAGAGCAGGATGCTCAGGATGAGGAAGGAAGCGTCCCTTTCATGGAGAAAGAAGACGGAACCGGTAAAAAGACAGCCAGCCCCGACAAGAAGAGTCAGGGCCAGCCGCCGTAGCAGTGGTTTGGGCATGTGTTCCATGGATGGCCTCCTTACAGGATCTGGAAAGTGACCTGCTGCTTCAGGTACAGGTTGGCAACTGCGGCGATTACGGGGAACCTGGCCTCGGAGGTGCGGCAGTCCGTGACGATGCCCTCGCAGTCGCTGCCGTCCTCCCGGTACAGGGTATCCATCAGGTCGTCGCTGTCCTTGATGCGGGACTTCCCCTTTTCCGTGCACTGGATCAGCTCGGCGGTGGACAGCATCTCATGGCGCAGCAGTGCCAGGACCTGCCTCTCCATGGGCTCCAGCTTTTCGGTGTGGAACACGGCCAGGGCCTTGCGGAAGGGGAGCCTGCGGCCCAGGACGAGCTTCAGGAAGGAGGCGGCCCTTACGGCGATGCCGTTGGGCGCGGGCTGGACGTACAGGTGCCCTAAGAGGTCATACAGGGCGTCCACGCCGGTGCAGTCCCGGCCGGAGGCCACCAGCCTGCGCATGGTGAGGCGGTCCAGGTAATGGTCGAAGTCCAGCTCCCCGAGGATGTGCAGCTCCCGCTCCTTTTCATAGAACTCCGCCCGCAGCTCCTGGTAGGTCAGTATCCGGAACGCCAGGCTGGACCAGAGGAGCAGCTCATGGGGGTCCAGTGCGCAGTCCCGCCCGCCTGCGGTCACAAGGGGGAGCCCCTTTTCGTTCAGGCGGTAGTTGCCAATGGCAGTGTAAAGTCTCATCATATCGTATCCTCCTTCTGTTGTCTGGCGCCCTCCTGCAGAGGGCTGTCTTTGTATCAGGCTATGAGCCTTTCCTCCCGCAGCATCTTCGTGGCCCTGGAGATCCATGCCGCCACATGGTTCGGGCGGACGCCGTACCGGGCGGCGATCTCCACGCCGGTATGCCCCCGGCATTTCAGGGCCAGCGCCTCGATGCCCTTCCTCGTGGTGCCGGAGCAGCGTTCCCGCGCCTGGGAGAGCAGGAGGAAGGTGTCCGCGTCCGAGATGCCGTGGAAGCCGTCGTCCGGGATGGCGTCCGCGTAGGCCAGCCCGGAGCCGGAGGGCTGGGGCGCGTCCATGTACTCCAGGGGCCTCTGCACCCTTGCCACCTTCCTGCAGTGGGAGAGGAGGCGGTTCCTTATGACCACGGATGCGAAGGTGGGGAAGGACGCCCCGCCCTCCGCCCGGTACTTCTGTGCCGCGTGGCAGAGCGCCTCGCAGCCGGTCTGGTAGAGGTCGTCGTACCCGAACCCCTGTATGGACTCGTTCAGGGACATGGTGCCCAGCACGGTGTCCCTTACAAGGTAGAGGTGGCGCTCCGCCAGTTCCTTTTCCTGTCTGCTCATTCTATTCATGTCCTCACCCCGGTTCCTTTCTGTGCGTGCTGTAATGGCCCCTGCAGATTTAGCAGGCGGCCTCTACATGGTTGTTCTCGAGTACCCTTTTGCATTCCGCCTTCAGGCAGTCGCAGCGGTAGTCGGAGAACTGCCCGATGTGCGCCTGGGAGCTGGGGAGGGCGAAGATGTCCTGCATCCAGCGGTAGGCGTCGCTGCGGGAGAGGATGCCGTTCTTCCAGATGGCGTCGAACAGCCGGTGCGTCTCGATCCGCTTGTGGCGCAGGTCCCCGTTGGCCAGCGTCCCCTTCGGCTGCATGGTCCCGGCATGGACGCCCACATAGGCGTTGCATTCCGGGTAGCCGCTGCAGACATACAGGTATTCGTCCAGCGCCTTTTCCTTATGGACGTAGGATGCCTTCCTGAGCACGGCGCTGCGGCCGCAGTAGGGGCATTTGATTCTTGCGGGCCTGTCCTTTGTCTTATGCTTCATTCATATCCCTCCTTTGCTGTGCCGGTTCCATATCTGGAAGGGCTCCCTGCTTTGTGGTGGCGTTCCTCCGCCTGCCCTGCGTATGGATTAAGTAATCTATAAGTATATTTTAGTGGAAAGGAAAGGCGTTTCCCATAGGGGAGGCGCCTTTCCTTAAGTCATTTGCGAGTATTTTTCCAGTTTTTTCCAGTTTTTCCCTGGCTGGGCCGCGGGTCAGGGGACTGCCCCCTGATGGCCCGGCGGCCGGTTCATCAGGTGGAGCACCTGCTGGATGGGGCAGTCCCTTGCGGAGCAGGTGGCGAGCTCCAGCCACCTGCTGTAGAGCCGGATGAAGCACCGGCTGTCCATGGTGCAGGCGCACTCCGTCCGGTCCACCGCCCTGCCCAGGAAGTTCTCCGCGTCTGTGAGCGGGAGCAGGATGGGGCGGCAGTCGTGCCCTGGTATGAACAGGAAGTCCCCGCATCCGGACTCCCGCCTGTAGCTGCAGGAGCAGGAGACGTACACGGCATTGCGGTAGTTGCCCTCCGCCGCCTCGAAGAAGCCTGCGATGGTGGCGTAGCTGACGCTGAGCACTGGGTCCATGGTGGGCCACCTCCTTCCTGTGCCACGGCTAGTTGAACAGGCGCTGGATCTCCTGCGTGATGCGGGGGATGACCGTGCCGTTGAAGATGTTGGTCAGGGCGGCCAGCAGGAGCGCCCCCAGGACGACGGCGATGATGATCTTCACGCCGTCGGAGATGTAGAAGTCGCCGGCCTCGTCCCTCAGGATGGCCCCGGCGCGGGCTGCAGTGCATGCCGCTTTGGTCTTGAATGTCTGGATTGCTTTACGCATGGTTGTTTTTTCTCCTTCTTGTTCTGATGATGATGAATGTGGTGGCTGCCGCTGCCCCATAGAGGAGCAGGGCGGGGAGTGACACGAGTCTTTTCATAGGTTCCCTCCATAGCTGTGTCGGTCCAGGGTCTCCGGGTTACGTTCCAATGGCGATAGGCACCACCTCCTTTGCTGGCGGGCATGGGGTCTGGGGTCTGCTACGGGGCCTAAAAGAATGCCCCCAGGGAGCCGACGACCTCCACGGAGAGGACGACCACATAGATCAGCAGGATGCAGAAGAGCATCATCATGGAATATTTCTGCATCTGCTTCGGGCGCCTGCCGGCCTCTTTCTTTAAGTTGCTCTGCTCGATCTGGCGCATGTCGAACACCAGCATCCGGAAGTACATCTGCTGGTCGTCCCCGCGCAGGGTCCCCACCAGGCCGCGCACGATGTCCGAGAGCATGGTGCTGCCCACCCGGTTCTGGAAGCGGAGCAGGGCGCTCTCGTAGTTGCCCGTGCGCATGTCCGCCACGGTGGTGTCGAGCTCCTGGCCCAGGTGCGGCCCGGCGATCCGGCGGTAGGAGGCCAGGAGCTTCAGGACGTCCCTGTCCGTGGCGAGCCCCTGCTGGATGCTGGCCGCGAAGCGGGGCAGCTCCGCCTCGATGAGCTTCCGGCGCTTCTTTACAAGGTCGAAGGCTTTGTAATAGGTTGAGAACCACAGCATGACGGCGAGCCCCATGACCAGCAGCCCCATCAGCGGCATGATCATAAAGAAAGGGACACTCAGGAGCCCTGTGGCAAAGGCAGTCAGGAAGGCCTTCATGGTGTAGCATTCCGGTGTCAGCGGGATGCCTGCGATGGAGAGAGTCATGGCAAGCCTGCCCTTTTTGATGGGGTCCAGTTTCAGGAGCGGGGAGAGCTTATCTGCGACTTTGGTAAGGTACACGTCAAACAGCTTCTCATCACCGGTCCCGGTCTGCTTTTTTGCCAGCATCATCATCCGGGAGGTCTTTGCCGTCGGCACGTCCACGAAGGCGCAGGACAGGTTGTAGCAGCCAGTCCCCGCAAGGGCGGCTGCCAGAAGGATCAGTAGTCCGGTCATATCGTTGCCTCGTTTCTGCGCTGCGGATTGGTCCATGGGGCTGGCGGTGCGCAGCGCGGCACCGCTGGTTTCGGGTCCGCAGGCGGATATGCCCGCTTCTTTATCTCAGGGACAGGGCAAGGTACAGGGTAGCTGTTATGATCATCACAAAGGCCACAAGCGCCATTACTGTATAGCTGGTGTAAGAAAACATGGTAAACCTCCATTCTTGATGCGTCTGTGGATCCAGCCGTAGGCATGAATTCCGTAAATCCCTCTGTAGTTTTCGCACCGTTCCCCTTCCACGGCTATGCCTTGTACTCCACAGGCTTTGAGAGCTGCATGATCCGGGTGAAGGAGAACAGCACGATGGCGAAGCAGACGGCCAGCGTGACCTTTCCCGGCAGGGAGAACATCAGCGTCTCGAACCAGGAGTGGTTCAGCACATACAAAAGCGGGATGTTGCCTATCACGAGGAACATCATTGTGATGGCCTCCTTTTTCGGCTCGTTGATGATGGCCTCCAGCTCCGACTGGATGATGCGCTGGTCTGAGAACTTCTGCACGGTGAAGGCCAGGGTGTTCTTCATGCTGCGGTCAGACTGGCACTGGATCAGGGTGTTGCACCATTCATGGAAGATCTGGTTGGGCACCTTCATCTTCAGGGTGCTGATGGCGGAGACCATGTTGGCGTTGAGCATCTCCGATTCCGTGATGAACGCCTCGAAGTGGGACTTCACCGGCGGGTTCAGGTAGGGTATGTTCTCCTTGACCGCCCTCGGCAGGTCGCCGCTGCGCAGGTAGGAGGTGGTGATGACGGAGATGGCCGTCTCCAGCTCCTCGTTCAGGTGCTTCTTATAAGCGGCTGCGGTGGAACGCAGGTACCAGACCGGTGCGAAGGCGAACCCGGCGCCCAATACCGGGATCAGGAACGGGTTGTCCAAAAGCAAGGCTGCCACGGCTCCCAGTGCGAACAGCAGGAGGGAGATTCTCTTTATAAGAGTAAAGCGTCCCTCCCGTCCCGTGGCCGCAAGGAGCTGCCCGACCTCCAGGGTCTCCCGGTTGAAGAAGCCCTTTGCCGGTTTCCCCAGCATCACGTCCACGTCGTCCTGCAGGGTGCTCTTCCTTGTCCTTGCCAGCACTTGCAGGAAGTCGTTGAAGCGGACGGAGGACAGGGTGAGCAGGCCGTTAGCTGCCAGCAGGAAGATGATGGTCTGTATCCATTGCATGGCGGGTGCCTCCTTTCGTTGTCTTTTTCGGTGCGGGGGCGGCCAGGAACGGCGCGAGCTTCCCGGCAGGGATGCCGTTGTCCAGCATCCGCTTCCTTAAGGTGTCGGAGATGCCGCCGAGCCGCCTGTGCCTTCCAACGACGATGGTCCTGCCGTCCCCATCGGTGCGGTTGTCCGACACGTCGTACTGGTAGAGCGGGCGGTAGACGAGCTGGCCCTCCCGGTAGTCCTCCCCCTCGATGATCTGCATGATCTTACGGGAGCCGTCCTCCAGCTGTTTGGTAAAGACGACGATCGGGTATGCCTCCACCATGATCTGCATCAGGATGTCGTCCGCCATGTTGTATTTCCGCTTTGCCAGGGTCATCATCCTCCGGTAGGTGGACTCGGAGGAGTTGGAGTGGATGGTGGTGACCACGGTGTGCCCGGTACGGGAGCTCTCCGCCACGGACAGGGCCTCCTTTGCGGAGCGCATCTCGCCCACGCCGATGACGTCCGGGTGCTTACGCAGGACACGCTCCAGGAGCAGGTCCTGGCCGATGTCCAGGGACGGGTTCTCGTGGGGGCGGGTGAGCAGGTGCACCACGCTGTTGGTGGCATGGCCGTCCGCGTCCCGCTTGATCAGGTCGAACTCCCGGCTGCCCTCCTCAATGGTGATGAGCCTGCGGTTGTCGGGGACCATGGACAGGAGCCAGCTCATCACCGTGGTCTTGCCGGATCCGGTGCTGCCAGCGATGCAGACGGAGACGCCGTAGCGGATGCAGCAGGTCAGGAGGTCCAGCATCTCGTCCGTGGCGGAGCCGGACCGGATGAGCCTGTCCCTTGAGACGGTCTGCTGGTTGACGATGCGGATGGAGGCGTTGATGCCCACCTCCGGGTCCACGATGGGGGTCTTGTCCACGGAGATGCGGATGTTCTTGTCCAGGAAGCCGATGACGGAGGGCATGGTGTCGTCGATGACCATGCCGCAGGTGTTCAGGAGCCGCCTGGTCACGTCGATGGCGTGCTGGGGGGACTGGAAGCGGTCCGGGATCTTCATGGAGCGCCCGCCGCTCATGATCACCTCGATATCGTCGTAGGCGTTGACGTTCACCTCCTCCACGCCGGGCATGTAGATCCATTTCCTTAAAAAGGAGATGCCCGCCATGTCCTCGTAGAGGGTGCTGCAGAGCTCCTCCGTGGAGAGCCCTTCGATGTGGTAGGAGCGGCTGGTGACGTACTGGCCGATGAACTCCCGCAGGAGCTTTGTGGCCTCCTCCCGGTTCGCCTCCCCGGAGAGCTTGTCCGCATGCTTCTCCGTGCAGTATCTCTGGACGTCCTCCAGGATCTGGTCATAGGTGAGTGTCTCCTTCCCTGCGGAAGTGAAGAACATGTCATTCAGGGATTCCATGCCCATGGTCTTTCTTCTCCTTTCTGGCAGGGGCCTTCTGCCTGCCGCTGCCTGTGGCCGCTGTGTACCAGGCGCCTTTGTCCGATTTTTGGAATCCGGCGTCTTCAGGGGTTCCCGCTTCCTGCTCCTCCGTGAATTCTCCCGGCTGTCCGGCTCTTTCATGGAGCCTGCCGTTCCCTTCCTGCCGTGGCGCATCCCCTGTGCCTTCCAGCTGGTCTTCGTAAGAGCCGCCGTTTCCTTCCTGGTATGGCGTATCTTCTGCATCCGCCCGTTCATCCTCCTGCAGGAGCCGGTCCCGGACGAGCTTCAGGGAGTTCACATAGCGCTGGTTGCAGTATGCGAGCGCCCTGAACATCTGCCCGCTGGTGCCGCAGCGCTCGATCTCCTTTGCGTAGGGGAGCAGGCCGTCGAAGCCGCCGATCTGGTGGTCCATCTCGTCGATGGCATGGAAGGGGCGCGCCAGCCCGGCGAAGGTCAGGTGGCTGCCGTAATGGAACTTTTCGTCCGTGAGCAGCGGCTTATGCGCCCGCAGGTAGTTCAGGCCACGCAGGTCCGGCGTGACGATCCGGACGGCCAGGTCCGCGGCCTCGATGGCGGTGGGCGTGAAGAAGTTGAGCATGTTGGAGCTGCAGTCCAGGATGATGTAGTCCACCAGCTTTGCCGCCTCGGCGATGAACAGCTTTATCTTTTCATACTTCAGCTCCGGGTAGGAGAAGGGGTTCTCCCCGGCGGCGTAGCCCATGACGCCGATGAAGGGGTACTCCTTCAGGATGGTGACGCGCTCCGCCACCAGGGCCGTGTTGATCTCCAGGCCGGTCAGCACGTTCCCGATGGAGGCGCCTGTCTCCAGGATGCGCTCCGGCATCCAGACGGGCAGCATGGGCGTGCTGGGGTCCGCATTGATGATGAGGGCCTTGTCCTTGTCCGCCGTCAGCACCTTGGCGAGGCAGCAGCAGAACATGGACTTCCCGCAGCCGGGGTTGCCCCATACAGTGATGATCTTTGACATCTGCTTTCCACTCCTTTCATGGATTGCGCAATACGTTCCTGCGCCATTTCAAAATATTCCGGGCAGATCTCCGCGCCCAGGTAGTCCCTGCCGCACAGGGCTGCGGCCACTGCCGTGCTGCCGCTTCCCATAAAGCCGTCAAATACCAGTTCCCCGGGCTGGCTGGAGATCTGGATCAGCCATGACAGGAAGACGGCATTCTTAATGGTGGGATGGCGGATGCGGTGTTTTTTCTGCCAGGTAGAATTGCAGGTCGCCTTGGGGTATTCCCCGCCGAACCAGCAGGCATTCGGGTCTTATATTTTTTGCTGGCTTCCCGGCCGGCATGGTATCTTGACCCCTCCTTTTTTCGGTTCTGCAGCAGGGTGGTGCGGCTGAATGTCCTCCGCCCTTTCTGGCAGAAGATGATCCACTCGCTGTTGTTGGCGTAGCTTCCCTGCAGGTCGCCGATCCCCCCGACCGTGCCTTTCTCCACCACGAGGCAGTTCTTGATGGAGAAGCCTGCCTCTTTCAGGCAGCTGTAGTGGTAGGGGTAGCAGTCAAAACGGGTGAAGAAATAAGCATGGGCGTCCTCCTGCAGGATGCGCCAGCTTTCCCTGGCAAGATGCCCATAGTCGATGCCGTCGTCCCCGGCAATCGGCGGGTGCGGGCAGCTGGCGAAGCTGTTATGGTAGCCGATGCCGTAAGGCGGGTCTGTCAGGATCATGGAGACGGAGCCGTCCGGCAGCCGCCTGGACAGTTCCAGGTAGTCCATGCAGTATATCTGGTTGCGGGGCAGTCCGGACTCGGGGAATACAGGCAGGGCATTTTCTTCCTTCATATGGTTTTCCTTATTCTTTCCCGGATGTGCTTTCCATGGCTGCATCCGCAGATCCGCCGGTATCAGTGGGGCTGCCTTCCTGCCTGCCGCCGTCATCGGGATCCGCCTGTCCGGGGACGTCCATGGAGGGCTCCAGCTCCCCGTCGGGCAGATCCGTGCCGTCGCCGTAAAGGGCGGCCAGTATCCCGGACTGGCGCTCCAGCAGCTCTTCTGCCAGCTTTCCGTTGCCCCGGCTGACCAGGGCCACATGCAGGACGCCCTCGTTCTCGTAGCGCGTGAGCAGCATGGCCTGTTCAGGGGTGGCGAGCACGGTGATGGTGGCTGTCTGCTGCCGTTCCTCGTCCTCCTCCGGCGGCCTGGTGTAGTCCACGTCGAGGCCTTTGGAGTCGGAGACGGACAGGACCTCCACGAAGCGCAGCTCCGGGATGTCGGACACCGGCTCCAGCGCGTTGTCTTCGTCATAGTGGTAGAGCCGGATGATGTCGCCGCCCTGCAGCTTGTCGGAGAGCGCCGTGGCTAATGTCTGGGTGGTGACGGAGATGGCCACCATGCCGTCCGGGATCGCGTTGAGGGAGAGGTCGGAGGACAGGGGGGCGCTGCTGACCTTCTCCGGAAGGATATAGTCCCCGGGATACAGGTCCGTGGCGGCATAGGTGCCTGCCACGTCCTCGATCCTGCGGGCGACGCTGTCGGGCAGGTTGAAGCCGCCCACCTCCACGATCTCGAGGTCGTCCGCGATGATGGGCGTCCCGCGGGTGACGGCAGCCTTCATGCGCACGATCCCGCAGGTGCTCCTGGTCCTGCTGGTGACGGCAGGGATGGCGATGAATGCGATGATTGCGGCAAGAGCGATGCTCAGGATGCCGTAGATGAAACGGTTGTTCATTTTCATAATGTGTTCAGTCTCCTTATCTGTGCTGGTCTGAGGACAGGTTTGTTTTTATGGCAGGCGGTCTGCGGCCATGGCTCCCGCAGGGGGCATAAAGGACGCGGGCGGCAAGCGGCATGGTTTTCGTGGTGTCCTTTCTAGTAAAAGGGTTGATGCTGTATCAGTGTGGCGGCAAGGCATCCCCAGAACAGGTAGGGCGCGAAGGGGATGTTCCCGGATGTCTTCCTCCCGCATGCCTTCCGGATGCCCAGGTGCAGCAGGGCAAGGAGGCAGGAGAGGGCCAGGACGGCCATCAGCCCGGATGCCCCGTAGGGGATGCCCAGCAGGGCCGCCAGCTTGATGTCCCCGCCGCCGATGCCGCCGTCAGTGGCAAGGGAGACGGAGAGCAGGAGCAGGAGCCCGGACAGGCATCCCATGGCACAGTGCAGCGCAGCTTGTAGGATAGTGATCCCAGGGCAGGCGTGTACTGACAGCGGCAGATAGAGCAGGCACCAGGGCAGGAAGGCGAGCAGGGCGGCATTGCGTATCCTGTGGTGCCTGTGGTCATAGAGGGCGAGGCCTGCCAGGGGGAACATGGTCAGGGCATGGTACAGGGACAGCGGCCTACTCACGGCTGGAGTTCCAGTCATCGAACACGCTGCCCTGGATGTGCACGGAGTCGCTCACGTTGACGGACAGCATCCCGGAGGGCGTCCATGCGTCGATGATGTAGGTGTAGACGGTGTAGGCCCCGCCGTCCGGATACCATACCGGGGTGAAGTGCACGTTCCGGCCATAGGTGGAATATTCATTGGGCTTGAAGGTGAAGGAAGCCGGGTTGCCCCCGCTGCAGGACAGGAGCCTCCAGTACATGTCATAGCCGAACTCCGGGAAATAGGAGACGGCCGTCTGTGCCGGCGCATAGTGGCTGGCCGGTGCGTTGGCGGAGAACCTGGCCGTGGCATTTTCCCTGATGCCGTAGCCGCTCTTCATGCTGTCGCCCTGCGCTGTGGGGACGATATCATCCGGGTGGACCTCCATGGAGCCGGACAGGGAGGCATGGTAGGCGGTGGAGGAGAAGTCGTACCAGCCGTGGTCCACCCATTCCCCATGGTCCACCCAGCGGCCTCTGTCCACCCAGCGCCCATGGCCCTCCTCACAGTCCTGCGGGCAGTCTTCATTGTGCCCCCAGTCCTCCCACTGCATGTCGCTTTCCCACTGCCAGTCTGCCTCCCATTCCCAGTGGAAGTGCCATCTGGCGCTCCAGACGCTCCAGGACGCGGAGGTCTTCTGGGGGTTGGAGGGGAGGGAGGGCATGGAGAAGTGGAGGTTCGTGTCTGTCGCCAGCGGGTCCGGGGGCAGGTTCTCTTCCAGGGAGACGATCCTTGCCACGAAGCTGGTCCTTGCCGTGGACGCGCCGCTGACGGATACCTGTATGGTAAGGGTGGTGGGTTCCAGAGGGGTGTGCCATTTTGCCCAGACCACCTGGGAGCCGCCTGCGGGCATCACGATATCGTTCACGGTGTAGGAGCCGCCGTTGATGTGGAAGGTGACGCTGGCCGGTCTGTCCGGGTTCACCTCGGTGCTGCTTGTCAGGGTGACGCTGGTGATGACGTCCGTGTCCACCCGGTAGGTGTAGTCGGGCGCCTGCAGCATCTCCTCCGGCACGTCCCTGTAGCTGACGATGCCGATGCCCAGGGCGGAGAGGATCTCGGCGTCGGACACTTTCTCGCTGGTGGTGCCGGTCCAGGCAGGGTAGCCTAGATCCGGCATCTCCAGGAAGAGGGCCAGCGGCAGGTTCTGGTGGGTCAGGCTGGGCATCGTCCTGCGGAGCGCCCCATCGAACATCTGGTTGTAGAGGGCCGCTTCCGTGGCGGTCATGGCGTAGTTGAGCCCTCCGTGGGTGAAGTAGGCGATAGGCTCGATGGCCAGCTTGTAGGTGCCGGACACCAGCTCCTCGAAAGGGATGCCGGTCTTGTCGGCCACGAGCTGCGCGGCATATTCGGAGCAGAAGTACCGCCGGATGGCCTCCATGGCCGCTTTGGAAGAGGTGCCGCTGATGATGCGGGGCAGCGCGGTGCCAGGCCTGGAGCAGGAATAGGGGCGGGAATCCAGGGACAGGGGAGCGCCTCCGCTGTACTGGAGCTTGCCCACTTTCCCGAAATGCAGGATGTCCCCTGATATGCCGAAGTTGCTCAGGTCGAACGGCGTGGAGGCGGGGCTGCCGTCCTCGGTGACGACGGTTTACACGGAGGAGCGGAGAGCGGGGATTGCGGGATTCCGCGTCTGCGGGTTCGGGGATACCTCCCATCTGTATGCAGGCGGGGAGGAGCCGTCCTTTGCGGCGCGCTTCCCATGCCGCCCCCGCCGCCGTCCATGTTCCCGTCCCCGGATGCCAGGGCTGTCATCCCTGCAGGGAGGGCCAGGACCAGGGAGAGGATAAACGGAAGTATCCGTTTTGTCAGTTGCTTCATGTGGTTCTCCTTTCCATAGGAAAAGGACATGGAGTCCGTCCATGCCCTTTCGGTCTGTTCAGTATTCAGTATTCAGTTTCCAGCGTTCAGCTGCCGCCCATGGTGCCGACCTGCTTGTTGATGTCCCCATCGCTGTCGATGGTGTCCTGCTGGACGCTGCTGGGCGTCACCCAGCCGAAGACCGGGTCGTAGACCTGCCCCTGATGGCTGCTGTCGGTGCCGGTGTCCCCGGAGGGCGTCCCGGTGCCGGTATCCCCGGAAGGCGTTTCCGTGTCGGAGCCATCGGTGGGGCTGTCCTGCGGGGGTGTAGGTGCCTGCGCCTGCTGGACGGGCGGGTCATACTCCGGCTGCCTGTCGGGATCGGTGACGTCATCGGTGGTCACGGGAGGTTCGGCTGGCTTCTCCTGTGGGGCCTCCTCCCTGGTAGAGCTGTCGGAGAGGCTCGTGGTGGAGCCTGTCCCGTCCTCGGAGACCACTGTCTGGGTATTGTCGGAGGCTGTGCCCTCCTGCCGGGTGCTTCCAGGGGCTGCGGAGGGGAGTGTGGCGGCCTCCACGCCAGGGTTCTCCTCCCATCTGTCGGTCTGGTCTGCCTGCTCCGTGGGGGCGGGGGTGAAATCCCTTTCCGGCTCCCGCGTCAGGAGCCAGGCGCCTGCGAGCGCTGCGATGCAGAGAGCGGACAGGCCGCAGATGGCCAGGGTTCTTTTTGCGTCGGTAGGTTTATTGTTCTTTTTCATAAGATAGGACTCCTTTCGTCTCGTTTCTATTCTATACGCACCGGAGGGCGGAAAGACAACAGCGTTCCCCTCAGTATTTCGTGTTATGGGAGCCCGTCAGCGTGATGTGCTGCGTGATGGGCGGGAACAGGTTCCCGAACATCCGGATCCGGAAGGTCGCGTCGCAGTCCACCACATATTCGATCCTGTCGGGATGCTGGCGGAACTGCAGGGTGATGTTGCCCACCGTGTAGTCGTCGCTGGTGAGCCGCACCCTCTCCTCCATCCCGTTTATGAAGCCTGCGCGCAGGGCGTCCTGGTAGGCGGCGCTCAGGTGCAGGTCGGCCATATAGGAGCCGAGGTTCGCTTCCCTCTGGGAGTGGAAGGTATCCGCATAGATGCGGGCGCTGACGTTGTTCAGCTCCATCTTGGCCGCGTTGCGGATGTTCATGCAGTTGATCTTCACGGAAGCGTACAGGAGCAGGAACGACATCAGCGTGATGGTCGCCAGGATGATGAAGAGCGTGAAGAAGGACATGTCCCCGCGTTCGTTCCGTATGGTCTTCTTGTTCATGCCGCTCCCTCCTATTTCCAGTAGTGCTCGCTGACGCCTGCGCCCTGGGAGCGGACGTTGATGGGCACCAGGTTGAACTTCCAGAAGCCGCCCAGGTAGCAGCGCCCTGTCACCGTGACGTAGAACGGCGTCCCGATCTGGATGCGGCCGGTATTGCCGGGGCCGGACACCTGGTAGGAGAGCCCTTCCACCCCGCCCAGCTGGCCGGAAAGGAAGGTGAAGAGGGAATCGGTCTCCCCGCTGGTGCCGCCGTTCAGCTGGATCTGCTTCACCAGCTGGTCCGCTATGTGGTCCATTTCCTGTTTGGCGGAAATGATGTGGAACACATTGATGATGAATGCGACCAGTATGACCACCACCAGAATGTAGACAAAGCTGCTGATATAAGAGGAGTCGC
>OFGO01000613.1_pt1 | contig 31591 bp, 36 predicted proteins | sample 1521761 | NCBI WGS metagenome assembly OFGO01 (sample SAMEA3504128, study PRJEB24116) | mouse gut metagenome | biome: mouse gut; feature: mouse-associated habitat; material: faeces | place: Denmark | collected 2011
CGGCCCCAAAGCATGTCGATCTACCGGCGTCCGCCGCCGCCCCGGCGGTTTCCGCCCTTCTTCTCGATGTACCGCAGCTCGGACAGCTTGCTGTCGGAGGACTGCATGAACTGCTTCAGGCGGTCCTCAAAGTCGGTGGGCTCCTTGGGTGCCTGGTGGACAAAGCCCATGGGGCGCTGGGCGCCGCCGCCCTGACGGGGAGGCCGTCCGCCTCCACCCCCCTGGCGGGGACCGCCGCCCTGCCTGGGCGCGCGCTGGGGCGGGGGCTCCACCTGCTTGATGGACAGGTTGATCCGATTGGCCTGGTCGATGCCGATAATCTTCACCTTGACCTCCTGCCCCTCGTGCAGATGGTCGCTCACCTCATTCACATAGGAATAGGCGATCTCCGAGATATGGACCAGCCCGGATTTCCCCTCAGGCAAGGACACAAAGGCCCCGAATTTTGTGATTCCCGTCACTTTGCCATCTACGATGGCCCCTACACCTAACTCCATTGACGCGCCAAATCCTCCCTTGTAAAATTACAACACACTTTTTTGCCGCACCTGGCTTCAGTTGGCCACATCAATAAACAGCGTTTCGTCCTTCTCCACATAGCCCCTGTCCCGGGCTACCTGCTCCTGCATCTCAGGATCGTCGCTGTTCGCGATGGCGTCGGCCAGCTTTTGATTTTCCAGCCGCTGATCGGTCACCTGCCGGGCCAGATCGTCCCGCTGGGTCTGGACGCCCTGGATTTTCCCCCTGACGTCGATCAGAGAGAGCGCCATATAAATCAGCAGAACCAGGACCACAATCTTGGTCAAAAATCCGGCTCTTTTGAAGGTCATGACCATTCTCTCCTCTCTCCCGAAGGGCGCGCCGCCGGGCCGCGGCGTCCAGCTGCCCGGCTGTGTCCTTCATTCTATACCATTTCGCCCCGGAAAGGAAGATGTTTTTTATAATTTTTCTGATTTTTTTCATTATCCCCCGGACCAGCCCCAGCGGAAAGGTCAAAATACCCAAAAAAGCGGCCGTCAGATCGGCTCCCAGGTAGCCCAGACGCAGCAGCCAGGGGCTGACCGCCCAGAAATAGAGGGCTCCACCCACCAGGCAGAACACCGCTCCGTACAGCCGGACCTGACCGCCCCAGGCCCCCTGGGACCAGAGAAACAGGGCCGCCGTGGCCCCCAGCCAGAACAGCAGGTCCAGCAGCGGTCCCAGCAGGGGGAGCTTTACCCGCACCCGCAGGATGCGGAACAGGTCATAAATCACCCCCATGGCGCCCCCCAGCAGCAGAGCCTGGCACAGCGCCCGGCCCTGCTGGGCCACATCCACCGTCATCCGCCCAGCAGGCGGGAGAACAGGCCGCCCCGGGAGCGGCGCTCTTCCCCGTAGACCAGGGCGTCTACCCGGCCCTCCACCTTCAGGTCGCCCCCGTCCAGGGACAGCTTTTCAATGTGCAGCCCCTCCCCTTGTATCTCCAGCGGACCCTGGGCGGTGGTGAGGTAAATGGCGCTCTCGTCAAAGCTCTCCACCTCCTCCACACCGGAGACGGTCAGCTGCTCCCGCTCCTCCAGAATGATGCGGTGGCTCAGCTCCGGACGGGCCCGGTCGTCCACAAATGCCATAAGTATTCCCCCTTTCTCTCTATCCTATGGATTGGGGAGCGGCCATTATGCCAAAATCGTCCAAATCGCACATGGAAACCGGCACCCGTTTGCGGTAAAATAGCGGAGAAGCTCTCAGTCAGGAGGAAACATATATGATTAAGGCTGTCTTTTTCGATATTGACGGAACGCTGGTCAGCTTTCAGACCCACCGGGTCTCCCCGGGGGTGCTGGACGGGCTGCGCCGGCTCCGGACCAAGGGGGTCAAGCTGTTCATCGCCACCGGCCGCCACTGGGCGTCCACCGGCCCGGCCGCCGACGCCTTCCCCTTTGACGGCTTTATCACTGTCAACGGCCAGTTCTGCTTCGCCGGAGGCCAGGTGCTGCGGCGCAACCCTATCCCCCGGCCGGTGGTGGAGCGGCAGGTGGAGCTTCTGGATGCCGCCAAGGCTCCCTGCCTCTTTTTGGGCGAGCAAGGCACCATGCTGATAAACCAGGACCCCCGCACCGATGTCTTCCCCAGCCAGCTGAACCTGTCCCTGCCCGACCCTGTCCCGTCCAGTCGGGTGCTGGAGCAGGAGATTTACCAGATGACCGCTTTCTTTACCAAAGAGGAGGAGCAGGCCGCCGGGGACGCCTTCTTTCCCGGCCTGGAGGTCATGCGCTGGCACCCCGCCTTTGTGGATGTAATCGCCCCCGGAGGCGGCAAGGACCACGGAATGGACGCGGTCCTGGAGCACTTCGGCTTTGACCTGTCGGAGTCCATGGCCTTCGGCGACGGGGAAAACGACCTGCCCATGCTCCGCCACGCCCACATCGGAGTGGCCATGGGCAACGCCGATGAATTTGTGAAAAAACAGGCCGACTACGTCACCGATTCGGTGGATGAGGACGGCATCCTCACCGCTCTGAAGCATTTTGAGCTGATCTAGGGAGCTCCTTTTACACAATATTCACAAACAGGTATGGCTTTTTCCTCAGAAGTGGTGTACAATAAGGACAAGCACCTATACTGTACACAAAGGAGGCTATCCCATGAAACTGACATTTTTCGGCGCCGCCCACGCAGTCACCGGCAGCTGCCACTGTCTGGAGGTCAACGGCAAGAAGATTCTCATCGACTGCGGCCTGCAGCAGGGTCAGGATGAGCACGATGAGAACAAGCTGGACTTCGCTCCCAATTACATCGACTATGTGCTCATCACCCACGCCCACATCGACCACTCCGGCCGCCTGCCCCTTCTGGTGAAGGAGGGCTTCAACGGCCGCATCCTCACCACTGGCCTGACCGCTCAGCTTATGAGCGTCATGCTCCGGGACTCCGCCCATATCCAGGAGGGAGACGCCCAGTGGCACAACCAGAAGGGCAAGCGCGCCGGCCTGCCTCCGGTGGAGCCGCTGTACACCCTGATGGACGCTGAGGAGGCCATCCACATGCTGGAGTCGGTGGAGTACGGCTGGCTCTTCGACCTGTGCGAGGGGGTCAAGGTCCGCTTCTCCGACGCGGGCCACCTGCTGGGCTCCTCCATCCTGGAGATCTGGGCCACCGAGAACGGCGTCACCAAGAAGATCGTCTTTTCCGGAGACCTGGGCAACGAGGCTCAGCCCATCATTCGAGACCCCTCCTTTGTAGACGGCGCCGACTATGTGGTCATGGAGTCCACCTACGGCGACCGGAACCACGAGCCTCCGGAGAGCTACACCGGGGCTCTGGCCGAGCTTATTGACGATGTTTTCTCCAGGGGGGGCAACGTCATCATCCCCTCCTTCGCCGTGGGGCGCACTCAGGAGCTGCTGTACTACCTGCGGGAGATCAAGCGGGACGGGCTTGTGAAGTCCCTCCCCTCCTTCAAGGTCTATGTGGACTCCCCTCTGGCCACCGAGGCAACCAAAATATATTCTGGCAACCTGAAGGGCTATCTGGACGCTGACGCCATCTCCGTCATCCAGGGGGGCGAGAACCTGTTCACCTTCCCTGGCCTCACCCTCACCCAGTCCACCGAGGAGTCCCGGGCTCTCAACGACGACAAGACCCCCAAGATCATCATTTCCGCCTCCGGCATGTGCGATGCCGGCCGTATCCGCCACCACCTGAAGCACAACCTCTGGCGTACCGAGTGCGCCGTGGTCTTTGTGGGCTATCAAGGGGCGGGCACCCTGGGCCGCCATCTGCTGGATGGCGCGAAAAATGTGAAGCTCTTCGGGGAGGATATCTCCGTCCGGGCCAGAATCGTCAACTTCAAGGGCCTGTCCTCCCACGCCGACCGGGATCACCTGCTGGAGTGGATTGAGCATTTCTCCCCAAAACCTCAGCAGGTCTTTGTGGTCCACGGAGACAACGAAGTCACCGAGCTGTTCGCCGGCGATCTGAACCAGCGGGGCATCCCCGCTCACGCCCCCCTCTACGAGGAGGTTTACGACCTGGCCACCAACTGTCTGCTGGCCAAGGGCGTGGTACTGGAAGTCAAGAAGACAGCGGGCTCCGCCGCCCGGCCGTCCGCCGCCTATATCCGGCTTCAGGACATGTCCAAAGAGCTGGCCGGCCTCATCAGCCGCAGCCGGGGCCGTTCCAACAAGGACCTGTCCAAACTGGCCGATCAGCTCAAGCAGATTATGGAAAAATGGGAGTAATAGAAGCGCCGAATCCCCGAGCAGGGGAGCTTGGACCGGAGCGAGGAATGCAAACCAAGCGCCGCGCAGCGGGGCTGTTTGTGTTCCGAGACGGAGGGAAAGCGACCCGGCCGCGAGGGGACCGAGGCGTGACAAGAAGCCCCAAACCACGACATCAAGCACCGATTGGAGAATGACCTCATGGAGATCGACCGCAAGGAACTCAAGCGCCAGACCCGAGAGCGGATGGCCCTCACCGACCCTAAGTTCTGGGTGGTGGCACTGGCCTATATTGTGTTGACCACCGGGGTGTCCTGGCTGTTCAGCTTCGCCCCCGTCCCCCATACCCAGACCTCGCTGCTCTTCTTTCAGCTGCTTCTGACCCTGTATACCACAGTGGTCCAGTTCGGCCTGTGCCTGTGGGCCCTGTGGACCTACCGGCAGCTGGACCCGGGGATCAACTCCCTGATGCAGGGCTTCTCTGTGGCGGGGCGGGTGCTGCTCATGGAGCTGGGTGTCTTTGTGCGTATTATGGGGTGGTATTTTCTGGCTGCGATGGGCCTGTCCGTTCCCTTTTTCCTCCTGCTTTTCACGGCTACCAGTGAAGCGGCCTTGCTGCTGGGCTGGCTGCTGTTCATCGCCGCCCTCGTCGCCGTGCTCATCACCGTCTCCCTGCGGTACGCCCTGTCCCCCTATCTGCTGGCCGACCGGCCGGACGACGGCTCTTCCCTCCCCATTTACCGCAGCGTCTCTTTGATGCGGGGCTGGAAATGGGAGCTGTTCAAGCTGGAGTTCTCCTTCATCGGCTGGGAGGCTGTCAACTTTTTACTGACCCTGGCGGTGCTTCTTTTCTCCCTCAACCAGGCCGGGCTGCTGCCTGTGGATATGATGACCGACGCCTGGCGAAGCCAGGCCATGGAGGTGCTCTACTCCACCCCCGTGGTCGTCCTGAGCACCCTGGTCACGGTTCCGGTGTCCCTGTGGCTCATCCCCTACAAGGCCACCGCCCGCGCCGGGTTTTACGATGCCCGGCTGGTGGCCGCTCAGGGGACGCTGCCCGAAATGCCGCCGCTGTAAGGAGGTACATTTATGGAACGCAGACCTCAGTGGCTGGAGTGGGTCGTGGAGCTCCAGGCCCTGGCCCAGGCAGGGCTGGAGTACGGCCACGACAAATATGACCTGGAACGCTACGCGCGCATTCGGGAGATCGCCGCCGAAATGCTGGCCCGGCAGACCGAGCTGCCCCCGGAAAAGGTAAAGGACCTGTTCTGCAATGAGACAGGCTATCAGACCCCAAAGCTGGATACCCGGGCCGCCATCTTCCAGGGGGAGCGGATTCTCCTGGTCCAGGAGAGCGACGGCCGCTGGTCTCTCCCTGGGGGCTGGGTGGACGTAAACGTGTCGGTGAGGGAAAACGCCGTCAAAGAGGTCAAGGAGGAGGCGGGACTGGATGTCGCCGCCGACCTGGTCATCGCCCTTCAGGACCGGAACCGGCGCAACGCTCCCCCCTCCGTCTACGGCATCTGCAAGGTGTTTGTGCTGTGCTCCTTGCTGGGCGGCTCCTTCCAGCCCAACCTGGAGACACTGGACAGCGGCTGGTTTTCCCTGGACAACCTGCCTGAGCTGGCTACGGAAAAGACCACCGCCGAACAGATTGGCATGTGCTTCGACGCCTACCACGCCGACCACTGGACCACGCTGATCGACTGACCGGCCGGGACGCCCCATGCGGGCGTCCCGGTTTTTCGAAGAATATGAAACACTTGTTTGACATCTCGAAAAATTTGTGCTATAATTTCATTATCTTATATGCCCGCCGACCCACCGAAAGGAGTCCTTCTTATGGCCAAGCTGACCCGGAAACAGCAGGAGATTTACGACTACATTCTCTCCTTTACCAATGAACACGGCTACCCTCCCTCTGTGCGGGAAATCGGCGCGGCGGTGGGTCTGAAATCTCCCTCTACCGTCCACTTCCACATGAAGGGTCTGGAGGAGGCGGGGGTCATTGTCAAGGCTGAGGGCAAAACCAGGGCCATCTCTCTCCCCGGCGTCCCTCTGGGGCCGGTGGCCGAGGAGGCCGACCCCCACGCCAATCAGGTTCCCATCGTGGGCAGCGTGGCCGCCGGCTCCCCTATCCTGGCTCAGGAGTGCATTGAGGACTACCTCACCTTTGACACCCAGGGCCTGTCCGGCGAGCACTTCGCCCTCACCGTCCGGGGCGAGTCCATGCTGGGCGCCGGCATTCTGCCCGGCGATCTGGTGGTGGTCCACCGCCAGCAGGTCGCCCGCAACGGCGAAATTGTGGTGGCCCTCTTCGAGGACGAGGCCACGGTCAAGACCTACCACTGCAAGGACGGTCAGGTCTGGCTCATGCCAGAGAATCCGGAGTATACGCCCATCGACGGCACTCACGCCGAGATTATCGGCAAGGTGGTGGCCGTGGTGCGGCGGTATTAAAACCAACAGCGCCCCGCTTGGGTGGAACTTCGTAAGGAAGTTCCACCCAACACTTTTGTAAAGCCAGCCGGATGTGATTGAATTGCAGGGATATTCAACACTTTGGAGGTAAATATTATGGAGAAATGCACATTTGAGCAAATGGGCGGCACCTATCGTCAAGAAGGCGATTATTTTCTTCCAAACCTCGCTGTGCCGGAAAGTGTTCCTGTGGGTATCTGGGGCCAGCGCAGGCGGCAATATCTGCGGGAACACAGAAAAGCTCTTTACAACGCCCTGCTACTCAGTGGGAAGCTGGATAGTCACCTGACTGACATCAATCAGCAGGCTGAAGATATGTTGTCCCAGTTTATAAAGCAGATGGCGGCGCAAGAGGGCATTTCAGAACAGCTTAAAGCGGATAGCCAGATGGAATGGGTGGGCCGAATGAACAATATCCGCGCTGCGGCAGAAGAAATTGTGAACACGGAAATCATATTTGCCTAAATGAACGGTGCCCATGCCCACAGACAAATCTCATGGGCATGGGCGCTTTATTAAAACGGCTTGACTAATTTCGTTCAAACGAATATAATGATGGTGAAATATAGTGGATTTTGAAATAGTTTGAGGTGTCAAGCGTGAACGAATTTATTACAGTTCAAGAAGCTGCTGAAAAATGGGACGTTACGCCGCGGCAAGTCCAAATCCTTTGCAAAGAAGGGCGAATTGCTGGGGTAACGCGTATGGGCCGAATTTGGATTATACCAAAAGACGCGAAGAAACCTACGGGAGATAAAAGGCGCAATACAGGAGGAAAAGATGATGCTACAAAGCACCATGTTTGAACAACAAAAAATAGACTTATCCTCCGCACCGTGGGCAATGCACGAATTTTTTGCTGGGAGCGGACTTGTGGCCTACGGCTTGAAGGGGATGTTTGCGCCTGTATGGGCTAACGATATCAGCGAGCAAAAAGCAACAGTTTATGAAGCGAATTTTGGTAATGACCATTTTGAACTTGATGATATTAAAAATATTCGAGGATATGATTTGCCATACGCCCATTTGTCGTGGGCAAGTTTTCCCTGCCAAGATTTGTCATTAGCCGGTTCATTGGGTGGTATCCATGCATCGAGGAGCGGGCTTGTTTGGGAATGGTTGCGCATTTTAGATGAAATGGAAAAGCGTCCCAAAATTTTGCTGTTAGAAAATGTGGTTGGGCTGCTTTCTACGAATAACGGTGATAACTATCGTATTCTTCACACCGCCCTTGTCGAGCGTGGCTATGATTGCGGAGCAATCGTGTTAAATGCCTCGCATTTTGTACCGCAGTCCAGACCAAGAGTATTCATTCTTGCCGTGGAGCATGGCAGTCAAATCCCAGATGAGTTAGTTGGCGATGGTCCATGCTGGTTACATACTAAAGCATCGATTGAGTTGGGCCGTTCTTTACCGCAATGGATATGGTGGAAAACAGGAAAGCCACCGCGCCGCGATAAAACGCTAAAAGATATTGTGGAAGATACCGCCCCTTTTGATAAGGATAATGTGCTTCGGCTGGTGCCGGACCGACATCAAACCAAGCTGAATGACCATAGTGCTGTTTATGCCACAGGCTATCGCCGGACTCGACATGGCGAACAGCAGCTTGAATTGCGCTTTGATGGAATTGCAGGGTGTCTACGGACGCCAGAGGGCGGGAGCAGCAAGCAATATTTAGTAGTCAAAAAGGACGGAATGACCCATGCACGATTGTTAACCGTCCGCGAGGCCGCTCGGCTTATGGGAGCCCCAGATAGTTTTATTCTACCTGGTAGCTATAACGATGGGTATAAAGCGATGGGCGATGCGGTAGCGATGCCCGTAGCGCGGTTTATTGGAGAACGTTTCTTAATAAAAATTGCGGAGGCTGTGTACGATGATTAGCCCAGAAGAACGGTTGAAAGCATTTCAAGCTGAAAACAATATTTTCACCAAAGGCCCGCTGTCGCTGGTTGTCCAGTTTACTCGTTTAGTACAGGACAAGCAGTTTCCGCTGAATCCTGATGATTTTCAGACCAGCAGCAAGGGACAAGTAGCTGGGTTAGGCGGCGGAAACCTGAAGAAGATTTTGAAAGAACATGGCATTACCCAACAACTGTCGGCTGAAGGTGGACGAACCAGCCGAGGTAGCATGGGATTGATGATTAAATATGTGGATTTCCTCAATGCCTGGAATGCAGATGAGTCCGTAGACTTTGCCGTTGTCGAAGCATTTTGGGCGGAACAGGTTAAAGAGTATTTTAGGAATCAACCATTCGTTTTGACTGCCGACACATCTAAAACAATCGGCGCTAATCTGGACGAACTGTTTGAGCAGGCAAAAAAGAGGCAAAAGCAAAATCCAGGGACGCAGTACCTTGGAACGGTGTTACAGCATTTGGTGGCGGCAAAACTTTGCCTCATTATGCCGGAGGGGTCTTTTGAGATTCATGGCGCTTCGGTAGCGGACGGCCCAACAGACCGTAACGGCGATTTTGTCATCAACAGCACGATTATCCACTGTACGACTATGCCAGGGGCGCTCCTGATTGAAAAGTGTAGGGCTAATCTGCGGAGCGGATGCCACCCCGTCATTATCACTATTTTTGAGCGGGTACACACGGCGTTGAACTTGGCGGAAGATGCCGGTCTTGCTGGGCGTGTAGAGGTATGGGATATTCAGCAATTCCTATCCGCAAATGTATATGAACACAGCCTGTTTGACGAAGCAAAGCGCAACTCTACCCTGTCGGATATTATCAGCCGCTATAACAATATTATACTGGAAGCTGAAACCGATCCAAGTCTCCGCATTGAGTTCGAAGCAAGGTGATTTGCTGTGGCGGATGTGTTTGATAAAGAAAAACGCTCTGATATTATGCGGCAAGTCAAATCAAAGAAGAATAAGTCTACGGAACTTCGCCTAATTGAAATATTCAAGCAGAATGGCATTACTGGTTGGCGGCGGAATTATCCTGTCAAGGGTCATCCTGATTTTGTGTTTCCGAAGCAGAAAATAGCGGTATTTGTAGACGGCTGTTTCTGGCATGGACACGATTGCCGCAACACCCGGCCCGCAGATCATCAGGAATACTGGCAAAAGAAGCGGGAGCGGAATATGAAACATGATCAGGAAGTTACTGCTATGTTTAAAGCGCGAGGATGGACGGTATTGCGGATTTGGGAGTGTGAACTAAAAAAGAAGAACATTAGCATTCTAATGCTTAAAATGGCCACTCTATTAAAAGTTTTCTTTTAAGAGATATATTATAAAATGCTGGGAGAATGAACGTGGACATGAATAGAATAAATACTGTGTGCTGTTGGATGCGGAATTTATCAAATCAGCCAAATATTTTGAACATGCCGGTTTCTACTGCGGATGTAACAAATATCCGCGAAGAACTTCTTATTATTGCTAAAGATATTGAGCATGAGCAACCTTTACTTAGCAATCAGTTGATGGCGATCAAAAATAGACTGTTTAGAGAAGTTCCCGCAAGTTGAAATACCATTCATATTTACATAAATCCATTTGCCTTTGGACAAGGAATTGAAGTATTAGATATCTTGTTGGCACAGAATTTCAATAGACAAGACGATTGGTGCCATTTGATTCATCCTCGGATAGCCCACGTATCAAAGAAACTTTATTTTGATGGGAGTTATGCCAATGCGGCTTGTGATGCATTTATTGAAATAAATGATAGGGTAAAAAGAATTTTTCAGGTGATAAGGCCTGGGGGAATGTACCTGACGGCGATGCTGCAATGAAACGGGTATTTTCTATAAATAACCCTTTAGTAGAGTTTTGTGATCGCTCTACTGATTCGGGGGCTAACACGCAAAAAGGATTTATGGAGATGCTTGCAGGAGCGATGTCGGCCTTGCGTAATCCTAAAGCCCACGCAAATATTCAGATAGGACAAGAAGATGCTATGCGCCGATTGATATTCGCAAGTATGCTGATGTATAAAATTGATGAAGCTGTACTTTATTCAAAGATTATAGAGCCGATAAAGTCTCAGTAACCGCCAAATCTGATAGTGGATTAGGCTACTTCCGTAGATATAGGGTAATTGGAAAATTGGTTGAGGGAGGGGAACCTTGTGGAAGAACTTAAAATTTATTTTTCAGATTTTTTCGATGTGGACGAGGATATTATTGAATCTTATGGTGCTGTGAATATTTCTCTGATAAATGATATGCCCCTCTTTGTAGACCCATTTCTGTTATTTAATAGCGAGAAACCGGAATATCAACAAATTCATGCGGAAATCATTCGCTATTTATTGTTTTTACAACAGCAGGCAGGAAACTATGACACGCCGCCTAAAGGAATGCTATCGTCGTGGTATTTATTTTCAGAGGTAAAGCAGACATGGTTGGGCTTTAGCTTGGATGGAAATGGAGGACGTGGATTAGGAAAGGACTTTGCTGAAAATTTGTTTTTTGGGCTCAAAACAATCTTTAGAGAGTTTGGAAAAGAGCAAATAACTAAGAGTTCACATTTAGAAAAGCTATGCTTGATTAGCCCATTGGTTGGTCGAGATAAAATCAGTGACTTTACAACAAATTTTGCGAAAAAGTACCTATTAGACTATACGACGGCATTTGCCAAAGAAAATTTGTCTCCATCACAATGCAAAACAGTTTGCGTCCCAAGAGTTGAATTTAATTATGAAACCAAAACTTGGAAAGCAAAAGAATACATTTTACCTTTTTGTAATAACGACTATGTTTTGCTCACTCCATGTGACTTGTTGACACGGGATGAAACATTTATAAACAGAGCTGACATGTTAGGCAATCTTCAGAACATTGCCCCCTCGGTCGAAGATGCAGCGCTTCGATTTGAATTAAATCAATATTTTACCGAAGTTCTTTCAAAAAAGCAAAAAGAATTGTCCAAAACGGAGAAGAATTGGATTGCTACAGAATTAATTCGTTCACATCCAGAGTTAATTGACTATTATATTAAATATAAGGAAGATAATGAAGAAAAAGCAACTTCTATTAGTATTCAGGCCGTCCAAGAAGTCAGGATGTTATTTAACACTCAACTCCAAGAACTTGTGCAATGTTTGAATGCTCGAACAGCGTTTTATAAAATTAATGCTAATTCCCATGATGAAGCGTATCAGCGAGTTCAGTTTTTAAAAGATGTCATTGAGAATATGGACGGGTATCGTTTGTTTTATCTGAACGGTCATCCTCTTAAGCGTGAAAACGACCTCCAAATTATGTATCGTTTAGTTTGGTATGCAACAGATTTTGATGTAAACCGTGAAGTTAATAATGGTCGCGGCCCGGTTGATTTTAAAATTTCAAAAGGAAGCAAAGACGCGACATTGGTTGAGTTTAAATTGGCATCCAATTCTAAGTTAAAAAAGAATTTAGAAAATCAAGTCGAGGTATACAAAAAAGCTAACGGAACAGATCGTGCAATTAAAGTCATCCTATTTTTTAGTGACGCAGAATTAGAAAAAGTTACACGAGTTCTCAATGAACTTGGTATTGCTGGATGTCCCGATATTGTGTTGATTGATGCCAGGGATAACAAATTATCAGCTTCAAATGTTTAATAAGTTTATTCCTCTTAGAATTTTCATGCTGACGACAAACGGCAAACATTGAACAGATTGCAAAAATCTTTCCAATCATTATTGACAAACACCAGTTCTATATGTTAAACTAATACTCCCATTTAGTGGGCTAACTGAATACGGCTTTTGAGCCGGTACATAGACAACCACACAAGAACCCCAGCGAGAGGAAAACTCCCGCTGGGGTTGGTGCGTCTATGTACCGGCTTCTTTTTTGCCCCTGACAACTGAATGACCGTCCGAGAGTGATAATTGCGCCAAGACCTCCCACCGCAGGGAGTGAGCGAGACAACGCCGCTGAAAGGGGGCGGAACACTCCCGGACAGAACGGCAATTTATCCAACGCTCCATAGAAAAAGAAGCCACCGAACGAACAGCCCGCCACCCTGTCTTGTGGGGTAGCGAGCATAGCTTTTGTGTTGCCGGGGACACCCCAAAAGCGGGCGGCGCTTTGCGCCGAGAGGGGTTCCACCCCTATCACCCCGGCCAGAAAGGAGCGGATCAAAATGACCGACAGAAAGAGAACGACCGCCATCCAGGTGCGGGTGACGGAGCAGGAAAAGCGGAAACTGGAGCGTCAGGCCAGACGGTGTGGCCTGTCCCTGTCCGGGTATCTCCGGCAGGTTGGCGCTGGCAAATCTGCGGCGGTGTTCCCTAACCAGCGGTTTCACACCCTTTATCAGCAGGTAAACACCCTGCGGGATAACCTCACCACCCAGCCTATGGAGCGGACAGCAGCCCAACTGGACGATTTGGCAGGGGAAATTTTAACCGCTTATACCAGTGAGGGAACGGACGATGGCGACAACTAAAATCTGGCCTGTCAAGGACAGTTTGGCCCGTGTGGTGGACTACGCCCAAAACCCGGATAAGACCGTCTACTCGGATTTGCGGAGCGTTCTCCACTACGCCGCCAACGAGGAAAAGACCATTAAGGGTGAGGAACGGGCCATGTTCGTCACCGGCGTAAACTGCAACCGGGACACCGCTTTCCAAGAAATGCAGGCGGTCAAGGAGCGGTTCGGCAAGACGGGCGGCAACGTGGCCTACCACGCCTACCAAAGTTTTAAGCCTGGCGAAGTCACCCCGGAATTGTGCCACCGGCTCGGCGTGGAACTGGCGAAGCGGATGTGGGGCGATGAATACCAGGTATTGGTCGCCACCCACTTCAACACAGGAACCTATCATAACCACTTTGTCGTCAACTCGGTGGGCCTGTGGGACGGCAAGAAATTCAACTGCGGCAAACGGGCCTATTATCAGTTTCGCCAGTTATCGGATGATTTATGCAAAGAATACCAGCTTTCCACCATCAAAAACCCGAAAGGGAAAACGCCCCGAAGCATTTACTTTGCTGAAAAGAGGGGTGAACCTACCAAATACAATCTCATGCGGGAAGCTTTGGACGCCGCCCTCAAAGTCAGCGTGGACGGGAACGACCTGCGGAAAGCCCTCCGGGAGCAGGGTTATGAGTTGGATACCAACCCCACCCACAAATACGCCACCCTGCGGCGGATCGGCAGTAAAAAGGCGGTGCGATTGTACCGGCTGGGAGAGGGCTACGATCTTCCGGTCCTCCGTGAGCGGATCGAGGAAAACCGCCAGCGGTACGCCTATGACCTGGGCTATCAGCGATACAAGCCCATCCCCATTCAGCGGCATCGTCCCAAACGCTTGCGGTTGAACAGTTCTTTCAGCACAGTAAAGAAGATCGGCGGTTTCCGGGGGCTGTATCTCCACTACTGCTACTGCCTGGGTATTCTGCCCAAAGGGAACAGTCGCCGCCCTCTCTCCCCGGAACTGCGGGAGGAATGCCGCCACCTGGACGCTATCAGCCGTCAGGCACAGTTGATTTGCCGGGAAAAGCTGGACACAGCGGAAGATGTTGCGGACTTTATCAGTGGAAAACAGGCTGAAATAAGAGAACTGGGGGCCGCTCGCCAGAAATGCTATAACCGTCTGCGCCGCTGTGAGGATGGGGATGAGATTGCCCAGATCAAGGCCCAGCGTGACCGATTGACGGCGACAATGGCTGTTTGCCGAAAGGACATCAAAACCACTGAAGGCGTACTCGCCCGGAGTGACCGGCTGAAAGAGAATTTGAAGTTGGAACAGGAGATGCAGGCCCAGCGCATGGGCCGCACCCAAGATAAACACAGGGGAAGGAGCGTTGCCAGATGAGCGCATTTCAAATCGAATTGTCAGAAAAAGAATGGGAAATTGTTGAGGAAGTATGGGCAAAAGTGGAACAGGAAACCGCCTATCTTGCTACGTTGAGCCAGGAACAGCGCCTTTTATGGTTTCAAGAACATCAATATCCCCACCCCATCAGTTTTGAACGGGAAATCGGCGGCACCGTCTATACTGTCAACGCCCGTTTCAGTGAAAACGCCGAAACTGCGGAAAAGAAAGTAAATCGCATTCTCAATCAAAATATCACACTGTAAAGTGTTGAAGTTTTGCGCCGGGTGTGATATGATAAAGCTATCCTGCAATTCATATCACATCCGGCTGCGGAAAGGAGCATATTTTGAAGAAAAAGCAGCCAAATAGTCAGAGAATTACAGCATTATACGCTAGATTGTCCCGTGACGATGAGAAAGAGGGCATCTCCGGCAGCATTCAGAATCAAAAGGCCATTTTGGAGAAGTTCGCCGCAGACAATCATCTGCCCAATCCCCGGTTTATGTTTGATGACGGCTATTCTGGAGTTACGTTCGCAAGGCCGGCATTCATGGAGATCATGGAGTTAGCTGAACAGGGTCTTGTGGCAAACCTTGTTGTCAAAGACCATTCCAGGTTGGGCCGGAACCGCCTTGTGGTGGGCCAGCTTCTGGAAGAAGATTTTGTCCGGCTGAATGTACGGTACATCGCCATCATGGACAACATCGACACCGCCAACGGGGTAAGCGACATTGTTCCAATGCAAGACCTGTTCAATGAATGGCACGCAAAAAATACCAGCGATAAGGTTCGCCGTGTCATGCAGAGCCGTGGTAACGCCGGGATACCGCTCACCACTAATGTCCCCTATGGCTACAAGAAAGACCCAGAGGACAAAAACAAGTGGCTAGTAGACGGGCCAGCGGCGGAGGTGGTACAGCGGATTTTCCGAATGAGTGTGTCCGGCCTGGGGCCTACCCAAATCGCCAAGGAACTGCGTTCTGAGGGCGTGTTGACCCCCAGCGAGTATCTTCACAGCATTGGCGTAAACTGCCCCGTCAAGCCCCCTGTGTACCCGCACAACTGGTGTTCTTCCACTGTGGCCGATATTCTGGACAGGCAGGAGTACACCGGCGACACGGTGAATTTCCGCTCTTTCAGACAGTCCTTTAAGTTGAAGAAGCGGCTGGACAAGCCCCAGGAGGAATGGAAGATATTTCCCGATACCCACCCCGCCATCATTGACCGGGAGACTTTCGCCCTCGTCCAAGACCTCCGGCAACACCGCCGCAGGCCAGATCGTACCGGCATCGTGAGTATGTTTTCTGGCTTGCTCTACTGTGCCGACTGCGGCAGTAAGCTGGGGTACAGCGCCACCAACAACTACAAGCGGGAGCAGGCGTTTTTCTTCTGTTCCGCTTATCGTGGTAATTCCGATGTGTGTTCTGCCCACTTCATCCGGGAGAAAGTAGTTGAAGAATTGGTGCTGGAGGGCCTGCAAAGGCTGTTATGGTACATCCAAGTCTATGAAAAGCGGTTTGCCCAGGAGCAGATGGAGCGGTTCGGCCTGCAAGAGAAAAAGGAGTTGACCGCTAGGGGCCGGGAGTTGGACAGGGCGAAAAGCCGGGTTGTGGAAATCGACCAGCTTATCCAGAAAAGCTATGAGGATATGAGCAAGGGCCTGTTATCCGAGGAACGCTTTGCCACGCTGACGGTATCGCTGGAAGCCGAGCAGAAGCAGTTGAAAGCGGTACTCCCGGAGATGGAGGCCAGTTTGGAGGCCACCACGGGCAAGGCCGCTGACTTGCAGAAGTTCATTGAGCGGGCCAGACAGGTCACCCGGCTGACGGAGCTTACGCCTGAAATCGTCCACGAGTTCATTGAGAAAATCGTGGTGTCCAAACCCGACAAGGTAGACGGCAAGCGGCACCAGCGAGTGGACATCCACTACAACACCATTGGTTTATGGTGTGCCCCGCCCCCGGAAGAAATGGAGAAGCTGTTCCAAGAGCATCTTGCAGACCGGCACAAAAAGACAGCGTAGCCATAGCTACACCGCCCCAATAGATAGAATTTCTTTACAGGTTAGCCGCAAGGCCGACACTTCTTTACGGAGTGTCGGCCTTACGCGGGGCGCTGTTTTACAGTACCATATCCTCTTTGGGCAGCTTCTCCCAGGAGAAAAGGGGGACCAGCTCCCGTGGAGAGATTGCCGAGCGCCGGTCGATAAGCCCGGCGGCAAAGGCCAGGCGGCCCACAATCTCCGGAGCGGTAAACTCTTCCTGGAGCCGGCCCAGCTCCAGGTCCCGGTTCCGCTTGGCCAGACGGCGTCCATCGGAAGCCAGGAGCAATGGCAGATGGCCGTACTCCGGGTGGGGCAAGGACAATCGGTCCTGGAGCCAGAGCTGCCGGGGAGCGGAGGATAACAGGTCGCTCCCCCGCACCACCTGGGTGACCCCCATGGCGGCGTCGTCCACCACCACGGCAAGCTGGTAGGCGTATACTCCGTCGGACCGGCGCAGGATAAAGTCGCCGCAGTCCCGTTTTAATTCCTCTTCGTAATTTCCTTGCAATAAATCACGGAACGCAATTACTTCCTCCGGCACCCGCACCCTCCAGGCGGGACGGCGGGTCTTGGAGAGCTCCTCTTGCTCCTCCAACCTCAGCCGGCCGCAGCGGCCGTCGTAGACAGCCGTCCCGTCAGACCTGTGGGGGGCGGAGGCGGCCAGCCGCTCCGCACGGGTGCAAAAACAGGGGTAGATCAGCCCTTGCCGCTCCAGCTCATAGAAGGCCTGGGCGTAGGCCTGGGTCCGCCTGCTCTGGTACACCGGCTCATTGTCCCAGTTCAGGCCCAGCCACTCCAGGTCCCGCATCACCTGGTCGCAGTATTCCTGCCGGCACCGGTCCGGGTCCAGGTCCTCCAGCCGCAGCACCATCCCGCCGCCCTCGCTCCGGGCGGCCAGCCAGGCCAGCAGGCAGGACCACAGGTTGCCCAGGTGCATCCGCCCGCTGGGGCTGGGGGCGAAACGGCCGACCGTCCTACTCATCCTCATACTCGGCCAGCGCCTCCCGCAAAAACTCCAGGTCCTTGTCGTCCAGGGCATGGAGGCCGGCGGTCTCCTCCAGGTGGTGGGTGAACTCGTGGGCCACGGTGGCGAAAATTTCGTCCTTCCAGCCCTCCTCGTCCTCCTCCTCCAAAAGGGCGGCAAAGGAGCCGTAGTACAGCAGGATATACCGGCCCAGGCTGTCGTGAACGTACTCCCCCATAATATACATCTCCCCCGGCGGGAAGTCCGGGTCGGGGAGGGCCTCCTCCTCCAACCGGATGCCCCCGTCCAGGTCCTCAAAGAAGGCCTCAGGGAACTCCCGGGCGATCTCCTCCAGCCAGTCGCCCATCTGATCGTAGGTTGGTTTCATGGTGACAAATCCGCCTTTCTTCTCAGCAAGGACAGGGGAGGTACGGAGCATGGCAGCTTCATCCGGAACACCATCTGGGGGCGGCGGACCTCCTCCAGGGGTTCTCCATCCCCGTCCCAGAGGGCGTCCACCGTGAGGGCCCGAGGCCGGACGTCGGGGCCCACCAGCTCCAGAGCATCCCCCACGGCAAACTTGTTGTTCAGGGTGAGGACGGCGTTTCCCTCCCCGTCGCAGGACCGGACCTTGGCCACAATCTGCCAGTCCCGGACATACCGGGCGTCCTGGGTGAACTGCCCCGGCTGGCCGTAGAAGAAGCCGGTGGAGTAGTGCCGGTGGCTGATGTGCTCCACCTCGTCCCGCCAGACCGGGTCCAGAGGGACTCCCGCCGCCGCCGCGTCGATGGCGTGGCGGTAGGCCCCGGTGACAATGGCGGCGTAGTAGGCCGACTTGGCCCGCCCCTCCAGCTTGACCGAGTCCACCCCGGCCTCCATCAGCTCGGCGATGTGGTCGATCATGCACATGTCCCGTGAGTTCATGATGTATGTCTCCCCGTTCTCCTCGTAGACCGGAAAATACTCCCCGGGGCGCTTCTCCTCCATCAGGGCGTACTGGTAGCGGCAAGGCTGGGCGCAGGCCCCCCGGTTGGAGTCCCGGCCCGTCATGTAGTTAGACAGCAGGCACCGCCCCGAGTAGCTGACGCACATGGCCCCGTGGGCAAACACCTCGATCTCCAGATCAGGGGGCGTCTTGGCCCGGATTTCTCTGATTTCCTCCAGAGACAGCTCCCGGGCCAGGATCACCCGGCTGGCTCCCAGGCCGTGCCAGGCCCGGGCGGATTGATAGTTGACGATGCTGGCCTGGGTGGAGATGTGGCACTGGACGTGGGGGGCGTGCCTCTTTGCCAGGGCCAGCACCCCCACATCGGCCAGAATCACCGCGTCCACCCCCAGCTCCTCCAGGTACTCCAGCCACTCCGGCAGGCGGGCCGCCTCCCCGTTCCGGGGCATGGTGTTGCAGGCGATGTGGACGCGCACCCCGTGGGCGCGGCACAGCGCCACGGCCTCTTTCAGCTCCCGGGGGGAGAAATTGCCGGCAAAGGAGCGCATCCCGAAGGTGTTTCCCGCCAGATAGACGGCGTCCGCCCCATAGGCCACCGCCATCTCCAGCCGCTCCATGTCGCCCGCCGGGGCAAGCAGTTCGAGCATGTTCATGGTATCTCTCCTTAAAAATATCCACCGGCGGCGCCGGTGGATATTTTTTCTTATTTATACCGCTCCTGACTGTTGATAAACTTCTGCAGCTGGTCGTAGGTGCGGAAGAAGTGGTGGACTTCGTCGTCCCCCAGGGCGTAGTAATAGTTGTTGCTGTCGGCGGGGTTCAGGGCGGCCACGATAGACTCCATGCCCGGATTGGCGATGGGCCCGGGGGGCAGACCCTTGTACTTGTAGGTGTTATAGGGGGAGTCGATCTCCCGGTCGGCGGCGGTGGGCTCCTTGCCGCCGTTGATATAGAACAGGGTGGCGTCGATCTGGAGGAAGCCCTGGGTGCCGCCGTCCTGATTCTTCAGGCGGTTGTGGATGACGGCGGAAATCTCCGTCCGGTCCTCGCTGGTGGCCTCGCGCTCGATCAGGGAGGCGATGGTGAGAATCTCCCGCAGGGAGTAGCCCGACTGCTCCACCCGGTTCCGGAGATCGTCCCCTACCTGGCTGTCAAAGTAGACCAGCAGCTTATTCAGAGCCAGCACGGGGTCGTGGGGGGTGTAGAAGGTGTAGGTGTCCGGCATCAGGTAGCCCTCCAGCCGGTGGTAGTCCCCCAGAGGGATGTCCTGGAGGAAGGAGAACGCATAGTCGTGGTCGGCCGCCGCCTCCTTCAGCTCCTTCACCGTGGCCACCCCCTTCTCCGAGAGAAGCGCGAATATCTGGTCGATATTATAGCCCTCCGGTATGGCGATCTTCACCTGGGAGCGGTTGGCCGAGTTGGACTGCATCCCGGCCAGCAGAGCCCGGTAATCCATATCCGTGTTCAAGGTATAGGTGCCCGGGGACAGCTTGTCCTTCTTGTGAGTTACTGAGGCAAAGAGGTCGAAGAGAGCCTTGAACTCGATCATCCCCTCATCTTTCAGCCGGCTGGCCACATCGTCGAACTCCTCCTCCGGCGTGATGGTGAAGGTGATCTCCTTATACTCCTTGTTCAGCGCCAGCACGTCTCCCGCGGCGATCCAGCCTATACAGGCCAGCAGAATGGACAACCCGATCACCATGGCCACATACAGCAGAACCAGGGCGGCGGTGCGTCCGGCGGAGCGCCGTTTCTTTTTTCTGGAACGCCGGGGCGGCTCCTGCTCCTCCCGGTAAGGCGGGTGGGCCGCCCGCTCCGGATGGGAAGACCGACGTTCTCTGGGCTCATAATAATCCTGAGGCATAGGGTCAGCTCCTAACAAATTTTTCCTGTCACCAGGGACAAGAGGACGCCATAGAATGGTACAGAACGCGGGGACAGCGTCCCGGCGCGATTTTAAGAGAGGTGAAGTATTATGTTCTGTGGTAACAACGGTTGGGGCGGCAACAGCGCGCTGTGGATCATCATTCTGGTTATCATTCTGTTCGGCTGGGGCGGCAACGGCTGCGGAAACAACTGCGGCTGCAACAACGGCTGCGGCTGCAACAACTGCGGCTGCAATAACGACTGCGGCTGCGACAACGACTGCGGCTGCTGAGGGCTACACAGCGGAAGAGGCGGGGGAGCGATCTCCCGCTCTTTTCCAGCCCCTCACAGGGACAGGCTTTCCCCCTCAGTGAGCAGAATACCCACCTTCGCATCGTGGGCCTCGGTTGGGACCCGGTCCTGGAGGACCGCCTCCCGGCACAGGCCAACTGTCACACCGGAAAAATGCTCCAGCCAGCGGTCGTAGTACCCGCCGCCGAAGCCCAGGCGGAAGCCCCGCCGGTCGTAGCACACGGCAGGCACCAGCGTCAGGTCGATATCCTCCCGTTGGATCAGCGGGCAATCCTCCCCCGGCTCGGAAATACCGAAGGACACCTTCACCAGAGGCCTGTCCGGATCGCAGCGGCGCACCTCCATCCGGCGGCCGGGCAGCATCCGGGGCAGGCCCACCGTTTTTCCCCGGCGGACCAGCTCCCGGATCAGCCGGGCGGTGTCCGGCTCCTTACCGGGGATGCCCCAGAAGGCGAAAATGATTTCTGCCGCCTCCACCTGGGGCAGCGCCAGAAAGCGGGCAAAGAGGGCGTTGTCTCCCCGGACAAGCTCCGACCGGCTCAGGGCGGACAGCTCCTCCCGCACCCGGAGGCGCAGTTCCTTCTTCTCCAGATCAATAGTAGATGTCATGGCGCACCTTGCCGGCCTCGTCCCTACCGGCCAGGGCCTCCACCAGAGCCAGACCAAAGTCGAAGGCGGAGCCGGCGGCCCGTCCGGTGATGATTTTGCCGTCTGTCACAAAGCGTTGATCCATCCGGGCCTGAGCGCCGGTGAGACCCTCCTCCATGCCGGGGTAGCAGACGGCGTCTTTTCCGGTGAGCAGGCCCCACTTCCCCAACAGGGTGGGGGCGGCGCAGATGGCGGCCACCCACAGTCCCTTCTCCGCGGCCTCTTTGACAAGCCGCTCCACCTGGGGCTCCCTGCCCAGGTTTTTGTAGCCCAGGCCGCCGCCGGGCAGAACCACCATGTCCACTTTGGACAGGTCCACATCCTCCAGGGCGATGTCGGCCGTCACAGTAATGCCGTGGCTGCCGGGGACGGGCTTCCCGGTGACGGTCACCAGAGCGGTCTCGATATTGGCCCGGCGGAGCAGGTCGGCGGGCACCAGGGCCTCCGCCTCCTCAAAGCCGGGGGCTAACAGGATATATACCATAATCGTTTCCTCCTACTTCTTCAGCCGTTTTCCGGCGGCCTTTACCAGCACCAGGGGGAGCTTGACCATGCGTCCCACCCGCTGGGGCTCCTTTTTCAGCCGGTAGGCCCACTCCAGGCCCAGCTTCTGCCAGGACTCGGGGGCCCGCTCCACCTTGCCGGCAAAAACATCCAGCGCGCCCCCAAGGCCAATGGCCAGCCGGGCGCCGGTGTGCTTGCCCCATCGCGCCATCCACTTCTCCTGTCTGGGCGCCCCCAGGCACACAAACAGCAGATCCGGACGGGCGGCGGCCACCTTGAGCAGGACCGCCTCCTCATCCTTGAAATATCCGTCCTGGGCGCCGCACAGGGTGATGTTGGGATACCGCTCCAGGATGCGCCGGCCGGCCTCCTCGGCCACGCCGGGCTTGGCCCCCAGCAGATAGAGCCGCCCGCCCCGCTCGTTGAGACAGGAGAGCATGTCCGCGGCAAACTCAATCCCGGGGACCCGCTCCTTCAGCGGCGTGCCCTGAATCTTCGCCGAGTAGACCACCCCAATGCCGTCCGCCAGAGCCAGGTCGGCCCCGTTAAGCACCTGAAGAAACTCCCGGTCCTTCTCCGCCGCCAGAATGAACTCCGGATTGGGCGTGACCACATAGTGGAACTTATCCTCCGCCAGAAGGGCGGCCCCCGCCCGGGCGGCCTCCGCCCGGGTGAGATCGTCAAAGCAGACGCCTAATACCTCTTTTTTCAAACAAACCTCCATACGCCTGTGGGCGCTTTTCCCCCACGCCCTATTTTGTCCCTCAGGGTGATGTTTCCCGGTTGGACAGCCGCTCAAACAGGGGCAGGTACACTTTTCCTTATACTTCCTGCTATTTTACCATGTCCCGGTGAAAATGTCTATGAAAATTCCGTGAAGTATTTTTTAAGATCAGGCGGAAAATTGTGATTTTTGTAACCGCAATGTAACTTGACCTCCCATCTGCTACAAGTGTAGTATATAAATTAACTACAATTGAAGTGGATGTGATCCTATGAAACGCCTCCCCGACACCGAGCTTGAAGTGATGAAAGCCCTGTGGGCCACCGGTCCGGACACACCCCGGGCTCTTTTGGAGGAGCGGCTGGCCCCCTTCGGCTGGGCCGCCAATACCATCAACACCTACCTGGCCCGCCTGGCGGACAAGGGTTTTGTGGCCGTACGCCGTGAGGGCAAGAGCAACCTGTATACCCCCCTGGTGGGCTGTGAGGCGTATCAGGCCTTCGACAGCCGGGCGGTGCTGGAGCGGCTCTACGGCTCCCCCCGGAACTTTGTGGCCGCCCTGGCCCGGGACGGGATGGGCCGGTCCGAGCTGGAGGAGCTGCGCACCCTTCTGGACCAGCTGAACGGAGGGCAGGAGCGATGAATGCTATCCTGCTCACCCTGGGGTCGCTGACTCTGGGCGGCTCCGCCGCCATCCTGCTGCTGGCCCTGGCCGGCCGCTCCATCCGGGGGCGGTACGGGGCCAAATGGCGGTGCTGGGCCTGGCTGCTGCTGTGCCTGCGGCTGGCGCTTCCCTTCCCTCTGCTGCCCTATATCCGGACCGGCGCGCCCATTCGGGTGGACATCCCCAATCCCCCCGCCGTCACCCAGCCCTCCACCGTCCCCAATACCCCCAACAATCCCAATATGCCGGGGACCGGAAACGCCTCCGCCTCCCAGGGAGCGGCCCAGGGAAACCCTGACCCGCCCGTCCCCTCGGGAGGCGCCCCCTCCCCCGCTCCCCTGACAACCGAGCGGGAGTTCGACCCGGTGCGCGTCGCCCTGGGCCTGTGGCTGCTGGGGGCCTGCGCGGTGCTGGCCCGGAACGGGGCCGCCCATGTCCGGTTCCTGTCCTACCTGCGCCGCTGGTCCTCTCCTGTGGCCGACAGCGACGCGGTGTCCGCCTTCAACCGCCTGGGGGACCAGCTCGGCCTGGACCGGGGGCCCCGGCTGCTGGTGTGCCAGGGGTTGAAGGTGCCTATGCTGGCCGGGATTTTCCGCCCCGCCATCCTCCTGCCCCAGGGGAATGTCTCCGGGGAGGAGCTGGGCTTCTCTCTGCTTCACGAGCTCACCCACTACCGCCGGAGGGATATCTGGCTGAAAACCCTGGTCATGTGGGTCAACGCTCTGTACTGGTTCAATCCGCTGGCGTGGTACATGCTCCGCCTGGTGGAGCGGGACACCGAGCTGGCCTGCGACGAGGACGCCCTGAGCCGGCTGTCCCGGTCGGACTACTCCGCCTACGGCCAGACCATCCTGGCCGCCGTGGCAAGATTACAGAACAGAGAAAGGATCGAAACCGATGAATAACAAAATGCCCCGTACTCCCTTCTCCACCCGCCTGTCCCGGTCGGCGAAGGAGACGGAGATACGCATCCGCAACATCTTCTCCGGGCCCAAGAAACGGCCCCCGGCGCTGTTGATGCTTCTGGTCGCCGCGTTGATCCTCCTGTGCGGCAATCTGGTGGCCTTCCGCCCCCTCCCCGCACAGCCCACCCTCGTGATGGAAACCCAATATTACGACACCAACGGCAACTACGTTGAGATACCCGCCCTGGCCCTCCCCGCCGGGGAGGAGAACGACGCGGTGGAAGCCATCAACACCGCCCTCAACGGCTTGCGGAAGGAATATTCTGACCTTGCGTCCCGGACGGGAACAGATGCCGTGGATAATCAGTGCCTGTTCTACCCCTCCACCACCAGCCGCTATTTGAATCTGCTGTTCTATCGGGATACCTTTACCACCGACCTGAACACCGGGCATGTGTTCTCCCTGGTCTACAGCCTGAAGGAGGGGACGCTGGTATCTACAGAGGATGCCCTGGCCCGGGCCGGGCTGAATGAGAAGGGGCTGCTGGACCAGGTCACTGAGCAGGTCCAAACGCAAATCGACCGGGACTACCAGGAGTACGGCTTTCAGCTGACGCTCCACAATCTGACCCTGGAGGGCTTCCGCATCAAGGCGGACGGCCAGCCGGTGTTCTACCTCACCGGATGGGTGGATGACGTGGACGACGCGGTTCTGGACGCCATCAGCGGTGCGGGCCACCTGTATATCTGGGAGGACCGGGCTGTCACTACTTACAATCGGTACAGCGGGGATTCCTCCCCCCTGGTCCCCGCCGGGGAGACCGACAAGCTGGACCCGCCCCTGTGGAATCAGTGGTATTTTTCCGGCGGGGAACCGGAGGGGGGCTTTGTGGACAAGTCCCTGCTGGAACCCGTCTACACCTATGTCCCTGGGGAAGAGCCCTACGGCAATAATTTTTTTGAGGTATTGTTGGAGCAGTACGCTCAATATCAGGATGAGTGGAACGTATTCTGTGCCTGGGAGCAGACGGACACCGACAAGGCCGGCGACCTGCGGGTGACGCCCACCTATCTGGGGGAGATTCCCTGGGGAGAGGACACCTGCGCCGCCGCCTATCAGATATGCTACACCTTCTACATCGACGGCCCCCGGGGGCTGGAGTGGCACGCCAATTTTGAGGATATTGTCCTGTCCCGCAGCACCCAGAACGGCGAATTCACCGGCCTGCTGGGCCGGGCCGATTACAACTACCGCATGGAGGATATGACCGCCGAAGAGCTGATTGAACAGATCACGGCGGGATAGGAGGACGCTATGAACGAAACAATGCCCCGCACCCCCTTCTCCACTCCCCTGTCCGGGTCGGCCAGGGAGACGGAAATCCGCATCCGCAACATCTTCTCCGGGCCAAAAAAGCGGCCGCCGTCGCTGTTTCTGGCGCTGATGTTCTCCGTGTGCGTCTTCTGCGGGAATCTGGTGTCCTGCCAGATGGCGGAGCCTGACGCGCCCGCGCTCCCCGACATCTCTGCCAGCCTCCCTGAGATACCGGACATCTCCCTCCCCGACCCGCCGGAGCCGAAGCCGGAGGCGAAGGTCTGGGAAGACCAGGCGGTGCTGGAAGCTCTGGAAGATGTCGACCTGGACGGCGACGGCCTGGTGGACACCGTCACGGTCAACACCCGGTTTGACCCCCAGAGTGAGGCCGGAACCTATGACACGCTCACCGTCACAGCGGTTCTGGGCAACGGGGCGGAGCTGGAGTACCATGAGACCGGGGAGCTCGGATGGTCCCTTATCAACGTCATACAGGCCGACCGCATCACCAGCCCGGACCGGGACGCCCTGGTCTTGGAGCTGGAAGCTTTCGGCAGCACCTACGGCGCCTCCAAGGTCCAAATTCTGGAGCTGGACGGCGGCGAGCTGACCCAGTGCTACTGTAACGACGATGAGGTCACCATCTACGGCGCCTATCTCACGAAGCGGGAGGATTCTCCCCTCTCCGCCGTCCGCATCCCCGCCCTGGTGGAGAAGTGGCACGCCCCGGAGTATTACACCCTGAGCTGGAACGGGACCGGCTGGGACTTTGTGGGGGACGGCTACTTTACCGACGCCCAGACGGTCACCGTCACCGGCGGGCGGGTGCTGACCCTGGCGCTGCGAGGCCGTGTCACCGGCGAGCAGTTCGGCCCCCACCTGATCTACGACCAGATTCAGGTGTTCGACGGGGATATGATGTTCAATCCGGATAAGCTGATTCAGACCATTGTCCCCGAGGACGTGCCAGGAGATGACCGCTTCCCGGAGCAGATTTTTATCGCCGACGACCCCGACTACATCCACATCCAGGACATCAACTTTGATGGTTCGGAGGACTTTGCCATCCGTTGCGACAGCACCAAAAGCACGGGCCGCCGCTGGTTCCGCTGGAACGAGGGGCAGGGACAGTTTGAATACGCCTTCTCCCTGGCCGGAACGGTTGAGGTCGTCCCCCAGGGGCAGCACTTGATCGAGGAGTATTGGGACGAGTACGGGGAATACGTTAAGTATAACATCTACGGCTTCAACAACCGGGGCTGGCTCATTTTGGAGGGCACCTGGGACACTATGGTTGAAGCGCAGAACGCCTGTAAAGAGGCTTTTCAGCCATAAATAAACCGCTTCCCCGTCCCTCTCCACCCAGCTATTCCCGGCGGCCCGGCAGGAAATCTCCGCTGCCCGGAAAAAAGCTCATATCTACCCCCACGCCCGCATAGATTGGAACAGCAAGAGGCGGGGAGTGTTGCGCTTTGAAAGGAAACATGGAGGAACGGGCTGAGCGTCTGGCGCTCTACATCCTGGAGAACCAGGCGACGGTGCGCTCCGCCGCACAAAAGTTTGGAATTTCAAAGTCCAGCGTACATAAGGACCTGGCCGAGCGTCTGCCCACCTTCAACCGGACGCTCTACCTCCAGGTGAAGCAAGTCCTGGACCAGAACAAGGCCGAGCGCCACATCCGCGGCGGCATCGCCACACGGAAGAAATACAAAGGAACCTGAAAACCCGGCTTCTCCATAAGGGGAAGCCGGATTTATTGTCCGGAGGGGCCGAAATTCATCCTTTTCAAAACAAGGGCGGTAAGCTATAATATACTCCAGAGGTGACCGCCATGACAGAATACTATATTCCCACCGGGCACAGCGAGACAGAGCTGGTGGAGAAACGGTCCCGGTTTATCGGCCAGGTATGGCGGGTATCCTCAGAGGAGGAGGCCCGGGCCAGAATCGAGGAGACCCGAAAAAAGCACTACGACGCCCGCCACAACTGTTGGTGCTACCGGCTGCGCGAGGGGGGCGCGGAGCGCTACTCCGACGATGGCGAGCCCCAGGGCACCGCCGGACAGCCCATGCTCAACGTGTTCCAGCGGGAAGAGGTCACAGATGTGGTCTGCGTAGTGACCCGGTACTTCGGAGGTATCCTGCTGGGGGCCGGAGGACTGGTGCGGGCCTATGCCAAAAGCGCCAAGGACGCCCTGGACGCGGCCGGTATTTCTGTGGTCCGGCGGTGGGTGTCCATGGAGGTGCCCTGCACCTACGCCCGGTTTGAGGAGGTCCGCCGGGAGGCGGCCCGCTTCGGCGGCGTGGTGGAGAATGTGGACTACGGCGCCGACGTGCTGCTGTCCGTGTTGATCCCCGAGGAGCGCTCCGCCTCCTTCGCCGCCCACCTGCTGGACGCATCCGCCGGGACCGTGGAGGCGCTTGAGACTGGCGAACAGTTAAAAGACATCCCGTGGCGGGGGCCGGAAAGAAAAGCTTGAGCGCACATGGATCATATCCGGATGTGCTGTCACTCACAAACGAATGCCGGACCGCGATTCTTCAGCAGGCCCGAATCAGCCTCAACAAGGAGCATAGTTATGCGAGACGATTTAAAACTCCGGCTGGAAAAATTTAAAGCATGTTATCCCGCGGAGGCCTCCGGGCGCATTGTGAAGCCGCCCGCAGCGTTTATCGGAGAGGAAATTCTTGAATTGGCCGTCTCCGCGCTGCTTCAGGGAGAGAACATTCTGCTGTGCGGCGGGAAAGCCACTGGGAAAAATATATTAGCGGACAATCTTGCCTGGCTGTTCGCAAGGCCCGTCTATAATGTCTCCTTCCATGTAAACACCGACAGCAGCACCCTGATCGGAACGGATACCTTTGTGGGCGGAGAGGTGCGGCTGCGCGGCGGCCCGGTTGCCGAGGCGGCCCGGTGCGGCGGCTTCTGCATTCTGGACGAGATCAACATGGCGAAAAACGACGCCGTCGCCGTCATGCACGCAGTGCTGGATTACCGCAGGCTGATTGACGTGCCGGGTTATGACTGTATTCCCATGCACCCGGCCGCCCGCTTCATCGCCACGATGAACTACGGCTACGCGGGCACACGGGAATTGAACGAAGCCCTGGTGTCCCGTTTTACTGTGATCCGCATGCCGGCCCTTCAGCCGGAACAGCTGCGCCGTCTGCTGCGGGCTGCCGTCCCAACCGCATCTGAAACGCACGTCGGCCGCTGTATCGGACTGTTTATGGACTTGAACGAAAAGGCGGTCAACGGCGAGATATCCACCCATCCGGTGGACCTGCGCGGTATGCTGGCCGCGCTTCGGATGATGACGGACGGGATGCGCCCCAAGGACGCGGTGGACATCAACATCACCAACAAGTGCTTTGACGAGTATGAGTATCAGCTGGTCCGGGATGTGGTGATGACCAGATTTGTCTGACAGGGGAACGGCGTATGGATCGAGAAGAAAGTTTGTTTCTCACTGTCTCTGAGGACCACCGCAAGCGGGAGTATCCGGAGTATGTCCAAGCTATGAGCGCCCCGTTTCGAGGGGCCGGCGGGATGGCCGGAGTATATGAAGGCGTGATCCTGGGCGGCGGGGATAAGCTATTCGGCCTTGGGGAGCTGAACTTGTGGCTCCGGCGGCATCGGTATGCGGCCTATGACATGGACATCCTGCTCCCCATCGCCCATATGTGTCTGGAATACGCGGTGCGCCGGAGGCTGGCGGCCCAGCGCCCCGGCATCCCGGTCATGGCGGAGCAGGCCGCCCGGGAGCTGCTGGACGCCGACCCGCTGCGGTGGCGGTACACGGCCCGAAATTGGATGTATATCTACTGGCTGACTTGTCAGTTTCCCCGGGCGGCCACCGCGGAGAGCAGAGATATCCTGAAAAACTTTGCCGGTTTTCAGGATATGCTGCGGCTGTTTACCCGGTTGACCCAGGAAAGCGGCGGCTGCGCGGACGCCAGATCACTGGTGGGCCAGTCGGTGCTCCTGTACAAAAAGATTTTCACCCGATATTTCGCCCCCGACCACAGCCAGGATATCCTGCCCAACCCCGAATACGGAGCGGGGGAACTTTGGGACGAGGAGGACCCGTTGGAGGAGGGCCCAGAACCGGACGAGTTCCAGTCGGAGCTGAACTATGAAAAAACCGATCCGACAGCGGCGGGCGGCCTTTTGTTGTCGGAAGAGGCTCTGGCGGCGGTCCCCGAGTACCTCGTCAAAAACTTTGGCCCCAGCTTTCAAACGGAACAGGCTGTGCGGGAGATCGAGCGTACGATCTGCACCGGCATCCACGAGGGACGCAGGCTGCTGTTCACAGACGGACTTCCGGACAGCGCCTACGAGGAGGATTCCCCCAGGGCCGGCGCCTTAAAGGCCAGCCGGGACGCCAATCTGCGGATGCTGGAGGAGAATATGGATTCCGCCCGACAGGGCATCCGCAGTATCGAGCAGGCTTTCCGCAACGCGCTGAATCTAAAAAACGACCCGGAATTTCACCGCTCGAACCACGGTGTTCTGGTGAACAGCACACTCTGGAAAGCGGGCCGCTGTGAAGATCCGCAGCTTTTCCGCAAAATATTTCATCAGGACCAGTCCACCGTTGTTGTAGAACTGCTGATCGACGCCAGCGGGTCTCAAATTTCCCGCCAGTCCATGGTGGCACTGCAAAGCTACATGTTCAGCGCCGCCCTGAGCCGGATTCAGATACCCCACCGGGTGATGAGCTACTGCACCTACGGCGACCACACCGTTCTGCGGCGCTTCCGGGACTACGACGACAAGCCTGAGGCGGACCGGAAAATTCTGGAATACCGGGCAACCTCAAACAATCGGGACGGACTGGCCCTGGCCGCCGCCGGCGTCGAGCTCCTCAAGCGGAGAGAGGACCACAAAATCGTCATCGTTTTCAGCGACGGGCTGCCAAACGACATGGTAAGCGGCCGGAACCATCCGATTGAAAAATATATCGGGGACGCGGCTATCCGCGACACCTGCTTTCATATCCGGAAGCTGCGCCGCAAGGGCATCCATGTCATTGGCGTCTTTTTAGGCAGCGACAGCGAACTGGAAAACGAGCGGATCATCTACGGCGCCTCCTTTCTTCGTATCCGCCAGGCGGGAGATTTCGGAGGCGCCGCCGGCAAGCGGCTCAGCGAGACACTGCTTCTGTTATAAAAGCTGTTCGCCCTAAATGGATTTTACCTCCGCGTAAAATAATGTTATACTATAGCGGCTCAGTGTTGAGGAAATCTGTCAGGCGCCCGCATACCTTTTGCAATACCGCAGATCGGTGAGAACCGCGTCCGGGGGCAGCGTTACCTCCAGGCTGTGTCCGTCCCAGGCAAAGCCATGCTTCTCATAGAACCGCCGGGCGCGGGCGTTCTCCCGGAGGACGTACAGAAAACAGCCGGGATATCCCGCCTGTTTCAGGCGGCGGAGGACCTCCTCCATCACGATGGAGCCGTACCCCCGTTCCCAGTAATCCGGATGGCCGTAGAGAGAGACCAGCTCCCCCCAGGCGGCCAGATCGGGAGAGCTGAAATTACAGATGGTGTCCCCTGCGGCGGTATCCACCCGGGCGGGGCCGTAGGTGGCGCAGCAGAGGGGGGTGTCCCCGCTGTACAGCAGGAGGCCGTGGTAGACGCCCTCCTCATAATTTTGCCGGAAAACCGGGACCCAGCGGCTATCGGTAATCTCCCGGGCCATATAGTCGGCCGGGACGCTGTCCCGGTAGGCGGCCCGCCAGCCCAGGGCATGAAGGAGGGACATGTCCCGGAAGTGCTGTTCTGAGCGGGCGTCGGCAAGGTATACTTGTTCCACAAAAATCAACTCCATCTGGATATCCCCGGTATCCTACATAAAACTAAAAAATAAGGATTGTATTTTTTGAGGGAAAGAAATATAATAGAGGAAAGCGGACGAGCAAATAGAGATCATTAGGAGGAAAAAAAGATGGCCGTGGAATACAGAAACCTGATGGAAGATATTGTGATGCAGAATCTGGACGTGGTGCTGGAGGGGGCGGGCTGCTGTACCTGCGATTTCTGCAAGTCAGACGTGGCCGCCTGGACCCTGAACAACCTAAAGCCCCACTACGTGGCTACCCGGCAAGGCAGGCTGATGGTCAAGCTGCAGAGCTATGAGCTGCAGTCCCGGGCCGACGTGATCGCCGCCATCAGCGAGGCGGCCGTCATGGTAAAGAGCAACCCCCGGCACGGACGCAGTTGACCGCCCGGCCCCGCCTTTCGGC
>OFGO01000618.1_pt1 | contig 31418 bp, 23 predicted proteins | sample 1521761 | NCBI WGS metagenome assembly OFGO01 (sample SAMEA3504128, study PRJEB24116) | mouse gut metagenome | biome: mouse gut; feature: mouse-associated habitat; material: faeces | place: Denmark | collected 2011
CTTCCGCAGCGGTAAACGGAGTTACGTTAACGGAGCCATTTAAGGGCGTGCGGTAAACGGGAGTGGGCTCATTAAAAGCGTTAAAATATGCATAATTTGAGGTAAGATTGATTTTTTCATAATTACCCATTGCCACAACTTCAGGATTGCTTCCGTCAAGCCCCATGCGCATCAGGGCTGGCTCTGTAGAGGAATTCTTCTGGTAATAAATGTAATAATCCCCTACGTTAAAGGTATCCACCCGGTCGTTGGTAAGGATTTCCACTGTATTGTCATAAAGGGAGTAGCGGCAGAGCCTGTAATCGGCAGGGACATCCAAAAAGTAAATATAATTATTGTGATAAGTCGGGTACCAGAGGTTTCCCTGGTAAACGGTGTATATGGTGTCTGTGGTGGTGTCAAGGGCATAGAGATAATGGTCTGTCTCTGTCCCGTTAAAGTAAATAGTGCCGTTATAGCAGGAAGCGGGATTGATAATAAGGTCGGATACCTGCTGCTGGCCGGATTTATCTGTTTTTATTTTGTAAAACTTGGTAAAGTTTTTGTTGTCATAACGCTGGTAGTAAATATAATCGCCGGATAACTGCATGGTGATGGCAGCGGTGCGGTCCAGGCACTGGCTGCCAGAACCGTCCAGTTTGCTGCGGTAGACGCCGTATGTACGGATGGCATACCCTACGCCGGCGCCGCCGGCGGCGTTGTCCATATAGTAATAGAGGTAATTGCCTCCTACATTAATGGAATTTGTCATGGTAGAGTTTAGCTTCGCATAGCCGGTTTCATCCGGGTTCATGGAATAAAGGCACCCTCCGTCCAGGGCGTTGGAAAAGTAAACCTTTCCGCCGGACTCCGCAAAAAGCCCATGATTGTTCAGGTTCCCGGCAGTGTTTCCGGTTACGGAGATATCGTTGGGAGGTATTTTCTCCTTTAGAAGCGTAGCCGCGCCAAGGCCGGCCAGAAGCAGTATGGCAATGGTTGTAAATAATGGTATTTTCCACTTTTTTTTCATATTGTTAAAACCCCCTTCAATTTGGTTTCAATATATAGTATAGCTAATTTGTGCCGGCATTGTCAATGTAATGTGAAATATAGTGAAATCAGGTTTTGGATGTGCTATAATAGACGGGTAAAATTGCCGGAAAAGGATTTACGTTATCAAACAGGCAATAATAACAGCCGCAGGCTTTGCGGAAAAATATTTTACCGGGAGGATGGAAATGGACTTGGCCAAACTGCGGGAGCAGATTGACGGGATTGACGCCCGTATTGTGGAATTGTATGAAGAGCGGATGGAAGTATGCCGCCAGGTGGCGGAATACAAGATAGAGACAGGGAAAAAGGTTTTCGACAAGGCAAGGGAGGAAGAGAAGCTGCGGAAGGTAAAATCCCTTACCCACAATGAGTTTAACAGCCGGGGGGTGGAAGAACTCTTTGAGCAGGTCATGTCCATGAGCCGCAAGCTGCAATATAATAAGCTGACAGCGACGGGGGTGGGCGGCAGGCTGCCTTTTATCGGGGTGGACAGGCTGGATATGGAGCGGGCCAGAGTGGTCTTTCAGGGGGCGCAGGGTGCCTATTCCCAGATGGCCATGATCAAATATTTCGGGGAGGACGTGGATTGCTTCCATGTGGATACTTTCCGGGATGCCATGTGCGCCATAGAAGAGGGGAACGCAGACTTTGCAGTGCTGCCGATCGAGAATTCGACCGCCGGGATCGTCAGCGAGATTTATGATCTATTGGTGGAATTTGAGAATTATATCGTAGGAGAACAGATCATCAAGATCGAACATTGTCTTCTGGGTGTTCCGGGAGCAGGGATCGATCAGATTCGGACGGTCTATTCGCATCCGCAGTCATTGATGCAGAGTGCCCGCTACTTAAATACACATGAGAACTGGAAGCAGATCAGCATGCAGAATAATGCCTTTGCTGCGCGTAAGGTGATTGAGGATATGGACCTAAGCCAGGCGGCAATCGCCAGTGAGCAGGCGGCGAAGATCTACGGGCTGGATATTCTGGAACGAGGCGTGAACCAGTCGACCAGTAATTCGACGCGGTTCATCATTGTCACGAACCAGAAGATATTCCTGAAGAAGGCGGCCAAAGTGAGCCTGTGCCTGGAGGTCTCACATGAGAGCGGTTCTCTTTACCGGATCTTGTCGCACTTTATTTACAATAATCTTAATATGTGTAAGATCGAGAGCCGGCCGATCGAAGAGAGAAATTGGGAATATCGGTTTTTTATTGATTTTGAGGGCAATCTTGCGGACGGTGCGGTGAAGAATGCGCTGCGAGGACTGCGGGAAGAGGCGCGCAGCATGAAGATACTGGGAAATTATTAGACAGGAGGTGACAGAAGATGCGGGAAGAGGAATTAATCGTTTATAAGAATCTGGAAGACGGGAAGATCCTTAAAGATATGGTGTGGCTGATGGAGCATTATCGTGCCGGGGATGCGACAGCCAGGCCGCTGTTCTATGAATGTATGCATGAACTGTTGGAGCGGGCGGCAGCCCATGGCTTCTATGGTAATCTGTGGCACTGTTATCTGGCGGATCTTTTGGTAAATAACGAGAACAGTTACAGTCTGGCCTGCGAGATCAGAGGAGAAGTGGAAGGCAGCATCAATCAGCTTGTACTGCATGATATTGCCATATTCAGAGAATTCTTTGCGTATGATCATACAGAGATGATGGAAGTGCTGAAGGTGCCGGAATTCTATTACGTGCTGCACTATGAGAGGGCACAGCAGGTCAGCAGGGTGTACAGTACGAGGATTCGTGACCGGATCTGTCAGCTGGCAGGAGAGCTGGCATGTGCAGAATCGGCGGCAGAAATGCAAAAGATCCTGACGGAGTTTTACCGTGCCTATGGAGTAGGCACACTTGGTTTACATAAAGCATTCCGGGTAGTTCATGAGGAGGAAGGTACAAAGATCGTACCGATCCGGAATATTTCCCATGTGCAGCTTGACGATTTGATCGGGTATGAGATTCCGAAGAAGAAACTGCTTGAGAATACAGAAGCATTTGTGTCAGGGCGAAAAGCGAATAACTGCCTTCTATTCGGAGATGCGGGAACGGGGAAATCAACAAGTATCAAGGCGATCGCCAACGAATATTATGACAAGGGGCTGCGGATCATCGAGATCTATAAGCACCAGTTCCATGACTTGAACGATGTGGTCGCGCAGGTGAAGAACCGGAATTATAAATTTATCATTTATATGGACGATCTGAGCTTCGAGGAGTTCGAGACGGAATATAAGTATTTGAAGGCCGTGATCGAGGGAGGATTGGAGAAGAAACCGGACAATGTGCTGATCTATGCAACCTCTAACAGAAGACACCTGATCCGGGAGAACTTCAGCGACAAAGAGGGCAGACGGGATCAGCTGCATTCCAGCGATACAGTGCAGGAAAAATTATCCCTGGTATACCGGTTTGGTGTGACGATTTTCTTCTGTGGTCCGGATAAAAAGCAGTTTCAGGAGATCGTGAAAGGACTTGCGGCTCGCTACGGCATTGCGATGGATGAGGAGACGCTGCTTGCAGAAGCCGGAAAATGGGAGCTTGCCCACGGAGGACTCTCCGGCAGGACGGCCCAGCAGTTTATAGATCATCTTCGCGGACAAGGAGAATAGATGGAGGTTTGTTATGAAGACATTTGCGGCAATAGATGTGGGTTCCTATGAACTGGGCATGAAGATCTTCGAGATCTCGGCAAAGAATGGCATTCGGGAGATAGACCATATCAGGCACCGTATCGATCTGGGATCGGATACTTATACCAACGGTAAGATAAGCAATGCGAGAGTGAATGAGCTCTGCAGAGTCCTACGGGAATACGGGGAGATCATGAAAGGCTATAAGGTGGATGATTATAAAGCCTATGGCACCAGTGCAATCCGGGAGATGGACAATACGATGATCATTCTGGATCAGATCACGCAGCGGACAGGCATTACGATCGAGTGTATCAGCAACTCGGAACAGCGTTTTCTGGATTACAAGTCCATAGCTTCCAAAGGGGATGCTTTTAACAAGATCATCGAGAAAGGAACGGCGATCGTTGACATTGGAGGCGGCAGTATTCAGCTTTCCCTGTTTGATAAGGATACGCTGGTGACAACACAGAACCTGCGTCTGGGAGTGCTTCGCCTGCAGGAACAGCTCAATAAATTAAATATTCGCCCGGAACAAAACGAAAGTATGCTGGATGAGATCATCAGTTCTCAGATCGCGGTCTTTAAGAAGCTGCATCTGAAGGATCGAGTGATCGAGAATATCATCGTGGTGGATGATTATATCTCGGCAGTGGTCGGCAGGAATGTAGCCGGGCTGGAACAAAGCAGTATTGAGGCAGCGGCCATGGACAGTTTCTTAGACAGCATCCGGATCAAGACAGTGCAGGAGATTGCGCGTGTTCTGGATATACCAGAAGAGAATGTGCCGTTATTGTTTATATCCGGTATTCTGCTCAACCGGATCGTCAAGGTGATGGATGCCAAGCTGATCTGGGCGCCGGGTGTCAGCCTGTGTGACGGTATTGCCTATGAATACGGCGAGAAGAATAAGATCTTAAAGTCCGGTCATGACTTTGAACAGGATATCATAGCATGTGCACAGAATATCAGTAAACGCTATATGGGCAGTAAGCGCAGGGGAGAGACGCTGGAACAGATCGCACTGACGATCTATGACAGTATGAAGAAAGTACATGGCCTGGGTAAAAGGGAACGACTTTTATTGAGAATCGCAACGCTTCTGCATGACTGTGGGAAATACATCAGCCTGGTCAATCTGGGAGAATGCTCCTATCATATCATTATGTCTACGGAGATCATAGGACTGTCCCATATAGAGCGGGAAATCGTGGCCAATGTAGTCAAATATAATCATCTGGAGTTTGATTATTATGATCTGATGAGCCAGGACAATACGATCAGTGGAAGGGATTATCTTACGATCGCCAAGCTTACGGCTATTTTGCGGGTAGCCAATGGACTGGACAGAAGCCATAAACAGAAGTTTAAGAATGTCAAGACCGCTTTGAAGGACGAAAAGCTGATCATCACGGTGGATTCTTCCCAGGATATTACCTTGGAAAAGGGGTTGTTGGCCAGGAGGGCACATTTTTTTGAGGAAGTATTCAGTGTATGCCCGGTGATCAGACAGAAAGGGTAGAAGGGCAGCGGGAAAGTGTATGGGATGGAGCGAGGGTCCGAGAGTTAAAGTGTTATAAGAAAGGAACAGGGGAATTGAGATGGACTTTTCAAGAGACGAATATTATACAAACAGAGAGCTGAGCTGGCTGCTTTTTAATAAGAGAGTTTTGAGTGAGGCGAAAGACAAAAAAAATCCGCTTTTTGAGAGGCTGAAATTCTTAAGCATCACGGCATCCAATCTGGATGAATTCTTTATGGTGCGTGTCGCTTCTTTGAAGGATATGGTGCATGCCGGTTATAAGAAGAAGGATATCGCGGGAATGACGGTGGAAGAACAGCTGCTGCGCGTGAATGAGGAAACGCATAAGTTGGTGGAGCAACAGTACTCGGTCTATAATCGTTCCCTGACGCCGCGCTTATTGGAGGAAGGGCTGCATATTGTCAGACATCATGAAGAACTGGACAAAGAGGATGCGGTCTATGTGGATCGGTATTTTGCGGATAATGTCTATCCGGTACTTACGCCTATGGCGGTAGATTCTTCCAGGCCATTTCCATTGATCAGGAATAAGTCTCTGAATCTGGGAGCGTTGATGAAAAAGAAAAACGGTGAGGATGAGATAGAATTTGCCATGGTGCAGGTGCCGAGTGTCTTGTCTCGTATTGTCATGCTTCCCGGTGGTAAAGAGCAGAAAGTCATTCTGCTGGAAGAAGTGATCGAACGCAATATTCAGAAGCTTTTCCTTAACTATGATATCATCTGTTCTTATCCGTTTCGGATCATGCGCAATGCGGATCTTGGAATTGAGGAAGAGGAGGCGGAGGATCTGCTGCAGGAGATCGAGAAGCAGTTAAAGAAAAGAAAGTGGGGGCAGGTCATCCGTCTGGAGGTGGAAGAAGGAATTGACAAGAAGCTTTTGAAATTGATCCAGAACGAGCTGGCGATCGAGAAGGAGGATATCTATCCGATCAGTGGGCCTTTGGACCTGACTTTCCTTATGAAGATGTATGGTATGAAAGGGTTTGACCATCTGAAGGAGGATAGTTATCTGAAACCGCAGTCGGTTCCGGAGCTACCGGAGGACGCTAATGTGTTTGCCAAGGTAAGAGAAGGAGATATCCTGATGCACCATCCCTATCAGACCTTCGAGCCGGTAGTGCGGTTTGTCAGACAGGCGGCCAAGGATCCGGATGTGCTGGCGATCAAGCAGACGCTTTATCGTGTCAGTGGCAATTCCCCGATCGTGGCAGCCTTAGAGCAGGCGGCAGAGAACGGGAAACAGGTATCTGTTTTGGTGGAGTTGAAAGCCAGGTTTGACGAGGAGAATAATATCGTCTGGGCAAAGAAGCTTGAGAAAGCAGGATGTCATGTGATCTATGGCCTGCTGGGACTCAAGACGCACAGTAAGATTACACTTGTTGTCCGCCGGGAAGAGGATGGTATACGCAGATACGTCCATCTTGGAACGGGTAACTATAATGATTCTACGGCTAAATTATATACGGACGTAGGACTTTTTACCTGCTCGGAAGCCATTGGAGAGGATGCCACTGCTGTCTTCAACATGTTGTCGGGCTATTCGGAGCCGAGAAGCTGGAACAAACTTTCTTTGGCGCCGCTCTGGCTCAAAGACAGATTCCTGCGTCTGATCGAGCGGGAAAAGACTTATGCAGAGCAGGGCAGGTCGGCTCATATCATAGCGAAGATGAATTCGCTGTGTGATAAGACGATCATAGAGGCACTTTATGCGGCAAGTGCGTCCGGGGTGAAGATCGATCTGATCATCCGCGGGATCTGCTGTCTGAAGGTAGGGATTCCCGGTGTCAGCGAGACGATCACGGTGCGTTCTATCGTAGGTAACTATCTGGAACATGCCAGGATCTTCTATTTCGAGAATGATGGAAAACCGGAATATTATTGCGCCAGTGCGGACTGGATGCCGCGCAATCTGGATCGGAGAGTGGAGATACTTTTTCCGGTGGAAAAACAGCAGCTGCAGGAGAAATTGCACCATATCCTGGACAGCCAGATGAGGGATACGGTGAAAGCGTCAATATTGCAGGCGGATGGCAGCTATGAAAAACCGGATTTAAGAGGTAAGGAACTGTTTAATGCACAGTTGCAGTTTTGCCATGAAGCGAAGGCCACAGCTAAGGCTGAGAAAGAGTTTGGAAATAAGAGGGTTTTTATTCCGGAGGTGCATCATGAGGAGCCGGAACCAGCGGATATGATGTGACCGGCACACCGATGTACTGACACGCTCATTTTCAGATACACGGAGCGGATGGAAATAAGGAGATCAGTTTGCGCGAGAATGGGGGATTAAGATGAAAGTATATCTGGCATCGGCATCGCCGAGAAGGAAGGAGCTTTTAAAACAGGTAGGCATTTCTTTTAAGACCATGCCCAGCACGGTGGAAGAAAAGAGTACGAAGACGGAACCGAATGAGGTGGTGGAAGAGCTGTCCTATCAGAAGGCAGTAGATATATGCCGAAAGCTGTCTGAGGAAAGCAGGGAAGATTTCGTCGTGATCGGTGCGGATACGGTAGTGTCCTGCTGGGGCGAGATCCTTGGCAAGCCTGCGGATAAGGAAGAGGCAGCCGGGATGCTTGAGAAACTGCAAGGAGGCAGCCATCAGGTTTATACGGGAGTAACGCTTGCCTGGAAGTACAAGGACATGTCGGCCATGTATGCCACGTTCAGCGAATGTACGGATGTGACCATGTATTCCATGTCGGCGGAAGAGATCAGGAAATATGTGGACAGTGGGGAACCGATGGATAAGGCCGGAGCCTATGCGATTCAGGGGCTGTGTGCGGCCTATGTACAGGGTATATGTGGTGATTACAACAATGTGGTGGGTCTGCCCATAGGAAGGGTTTGCCAGGAGCTTAAAAGGCGCGGATTGTGGCAGTAAGAGCCAGGAAAGGAGAAATTTATGTTTGATGAGAAAGTGTTGCAGTGTTTTTTGGAGAACCAGTCACAGCTCTATCCGGAGCCAGTAGCAGAGACTCCGGAAGAGGCGGAAGCATTTCTGGAAGACTGTATGGCAGTGGTAGTGGATTCTGTCAGGGAAGTATGGGAATTTTTCGAGGAAGAAGGGATCGACACGGAAGAAGCCGATGAAGAAAGCATTCTGGAAGCCGATGAAGTGTTTGAGATCGGGGAGGGGAGATATTTGATCGTAGAAGGATAGATTGGCAAGTACTTCCGGACCCGCAGGGGGAAGTCCGGAAGTTTCGGGAATTTTATATTTCCATCTGCCGCGTGTAAGGTAGCGGTAATCAGTGTGGGTTATACTATAGCAGCCTGCGCATTGTTTCTGCCAGTCCACCATGGTCGTTGTCGTATCGGGTGACTATATCCGCGGCCTGCTTTACCTGGTCAGAAGCATTGCGCATTCCGATGCCGGTGCCTGCGGCTTGTAACATGGAGATATCGTTCTCGGCGTCTCCGGCAGCGTAGGCATCTGACAGAGATACGCCGAAGTGTTCACAGACGAAGTGCAGTGCGTTTCCTTTTCCCGCATCCTGTCGGAAAAGTTCCAGATATTTATCGTTGGAATAGATGGTCTGTATCTTGCCCTTTGCCCAGTCAAAGATTTCCAGGCGGAAGGCTTCCAGCTTGTCGTGGTCATACAGATCAGCGGCAAGCATCTTGTATGGACCATCGGTGAGAGCATCTGCCAACACCGGAGATACGACAAGCGGCACATGGATCTTCGTGCGGTAGAAACGGATCTCCTCGTCGTCAGCAGGGGAGACCACGGCATTTTCCTGATAAGTCTGAATATGTAAATGATGTTTGGCTGCCTGCTTTTGCAGATAAGAGACGTAAGGAAGAGGCATCCGCTTGGCCATAATGGTACTGCAGCTGTCGCAGTCGTAGACCTGCGCGCCGTTATAACAACATAATAGAATGCCGGGCTGATTCAGCCCGGCGTTGTTTTTCACTTCCAGAACGCTGTCCGTGGGACGGCCCGAGGAGAGGATAAGTTTATTGCCAGCAACCAGGAAATCATCCAGAAAGGCTCTCGTAGCGGGAGATACTTGGCTGGCATTGTTGAGTAAAGTTCCGTCTAAATCCGTAAATAAGAGTTTCATATTGTGCGGCTTGTCCTTTCGATAGAGTGTCCTTGTATGTCTGTGTTAAGGAGGAAATGAGGTATAAATATTAAATGTGGCGAGCTTCTTTCAGCTTATCCAGCAATTCTTCAGGCACGAAAAGCTTACCGTAGCCGGTACCAAGATCCAGGCCAAGTTTATTGGCGCCGTGAAAATCGGAGCCCCCGCTTAGGAGAAGGTCGTACCGCTTGGCGAATCTGCGCATATCCCGCTCATCCTGATTTGTGTAACTACTGTAAAATGCTTCGATGCCCATAAGCCCGACTTCTTTTAAGGAAGAGATCAGTCGGTCAAGTCTGTCCTGCCCCATGTGATACAGGGGCGGATGTGCCAGAATAGGAATACCTCCGGCTTTCAAGATCAGATCTACAGCCTGCGCCGGCGTTACTTTTTCTCTCGGTACAAAGTACTTTGTGTGATCTCCCAGATACTGGGAAAAGGCGTCCTGCCTGCTTTTTACATAGCCGTCTTCCAGCAGGTAGGAGGCGTAGTGTGCCCGGGTTATGACGGCACCTGGATTTCTTGCCTGCAGTTTGTCGAAGGTAATATCGATACCGGCTGTCTGCAGATTTCGACACATCTTAATATTGCGGTTAATACGGGAATTCACGAACGCATCCAGCTGCTCCCGGAAAGCAGAGTCATTGTAGGAGATGTACAATCCTACGATGTGTACATCCTTTTTGTCATGTTCTGTAGAAAACTCGATCCCGGGTACGACTTCGATGGAAGGCTGGCCGGCAGCATACAGTGCCTCGGCATGAGAGACGGCTTTATCCAATCCGTCTATGGTGTCATGATCGGTGAGCGCGACTGCGCTTAATCCTTTGCTGACGGCATAGTCCACAAGCTGTGCAGGGGTGTAAGTGCCGTCGGATCTGTTGGAGTGCGTATGCAGGTCTACAGGGTTCATGGTCAAATCTCCAAAATGTGTCTGTATGATGAAAGTGTCAGGCCTGCCGCCCTTATAGCAGTGGGAGGCAGGCACATTGGTTACAGTAAGACCGCAGGATTAGTCGTCTTCCTCATCATTGGCGGTGCTTGTATATACGGTACGTTTTCTTGCCATCTCGTCGCTGGCCAGATATTCGTCGTAAGTGGTGATCTTGTCGATCAGAGTGCCGTCCGGCAGGATCTCCATGATGCGGTTGGCTGTGGTCTGTACGACTTGATGATCGTGGCAGGAGAACAGTTCTACGCCTTTGAATTTCTTCATGCCTTCGTTCAGGGCGGTGATGGATTCCATGTCCAGATGGTTGGTAGGCTCGTCGAAGAGCAGGCAGTTGGAGCCGCTGATCATCATCTTGGACAGCAGGCAGCGCACCTTCTCGCCGCCGGAGAGTACCTTTACTTTCTTCACACCGTCATCTCCGGCAAAGAGCATCCGCCCCAGGAAGCCGCGGACATATGTCACGTCCTTGACAGGAGAGTAGCCCATAAGCCATTCTGTGATCGTATAGCTGTTGTCAAATTCTTCGGTATTGTCCTTCGGAAAATAGGCCTGTGAAGTGGTGACGCCCCATTTATAGGTGCCTTCGTCAGGTTCCATCTCTCCCATCAGGATCTTGAACAGGGTAGTCTTGGCAAGCTCGTTTCCGCCTACGAATGCAATCTTGTCGTCGTGGCCGACGATAAAGGAGATATTGTCAAGTACCTTCTCGCCGTTAATGGTCTTGCTGAGATTTTCCACTGTGAGTACTTCGTTGCCGATCTCACGCTCGGGCCTGAAATCAATGTAGGGATATTTTCTGCTGGAAGGACGTATGTCGTCCAGCTCGATCTTTTCCAGGGCACGTTTCCTGGATGTAGCCTGTTTGGATTTGGAAGCATTGGCAGAAAAACGGGAGATGAACTCCTGTAATTCCCTGATCTGTTCCTCTTTCTTCTTATTGGCTTCCTTGCGCTGCTTGATGATCAGCTGGCTGGATTCATACCAGAAATCATAGTTGCCGGCATAAAGCTGAATCTTGCCATAATCGATATCTGCGATGTGGGTGCAGACTTTATTCAGGAAATAACGGTCGTGGGAGACCGCGATTACCGTGTTGTCAAAATTGATCAGGAATTCCTCCAGCCATGCGATGGCATCCAGATCCAAATGGTTGGTAGGCTCGTCCAAAAGCAGGATGTCGGGATTGCCGAAAAGTGCCTTGGCAAGCAGGACTTTAACCTTCTCGTTACCGTTTAAGTCAGCCATCATGCTGTAGTGCAGTTCCGTGCCGATGCCCAGGCCGTTCAAGAGCATGGCGGCATTTGAATCAGCATCCCAGCCGTCCATCTCGGCGAATTCTGCCTCCAGCTCACTGGCGCGGATACCGTCCTCATCGGAGAAATCCTCCTTGGCATAAATAGCGTCTTTCTCCTTCATGATCTGATAGAGCCGTTCATTTCCCATAATGACAGTGTCCATGACAGGATAGGCATCGTATTTAAAGTGATCCTGCTCCAGGACGGAGAGACGCTGACCGGGCGTGATCGATACGTCGCCGTTTGTGGTTTCCAGCGCACCGGAGAGAATTTTCAGGAAGGTGGACTTGCCGGCGCCATTGGCGCCGATCAGACCGTAACAGTTCCCTTCTGTGAATTTGATATTTACGTCTTCGAAGAGCGCTTTTTTTCCTACGCGTAGTGTTACGTTGTTTGCTTGAATCATGTTAAACCCTCTGTTTTTCTATAATTTGCATATTAATGAAGTCACTTCTATCATTATACACAACATAGCTGTTTTTTCAAGGAAAAGCATCAGAGGACTTCCAGATAATCTCTGTCCGGTAAAGCGGGGAATGCAGCGTGGGGCAGGGTCTGGTACCAGAAGGCTACGGAGGCGATATCGTCCTGCAGGGGCAGATAACGTCCGCCGCTTCTCCAGCCAAGCGCCTGGATCGTAACCCTGAGCCGTTTACGGAACCGGATCGGATCGGTGAGATGCCAGCGATACATGCCGAACCGGAATTGACTGCTGTAGAGCCTGTCCGGTGTGATCACCTGATGCAGTCCGCTGTAAGGAGTAGAGAAGGTACAATAATGGTCGTGACTGACCGGATCCTCGAAATTGTAAGAACCACAGAAATAGTCTTCCGTACCGGTTCCGCAGATCGTAGGATAATCACGGTCATCGTCCAGATAGAACTTGATTTCACCTTCGCCCCACCAGCCGCGGTTATTCACGCCCCAGGCCATATAGGTGCCGACATAGTGCCCCATGCCTTCCACGCCGTCCAGAATCGTGTATACTTCTTGATAGGGAAGCGGATTTACACGGCGGAACTGGGCGTGGAAATAAGCGCAGTTTTCCGGGATATCCTTCAATTCATAGTCTATCTGATAGTAATAGGTGACGGGCTCTTCGGAGCGGTTCTCGAGCGTAATGCGGCATTCTTCGCGAAAAGGCATCTGCCAGTAACAGTTAAATGCGCTTCCGGGGTTCACGCAAACGGCCAGAGAGGAGAGCTGTGCATATTCATTCCAGCCGGAGGCGAAGAAATCACCTACGGGACACTCTACGGAAGGCTGCCGGTCGCCGTCCCAGTAAAACCGGATGATCGCATCGCGCCATTTTCCGGTTGGCGTCATCCAGATATGGTTGATCATGCCGGAGCCGGTTATATGGGCAATCTCAAAGGTTTCTCCGGGCGGGATGATAATGTAGGGGTTTACTTTCCAGCCGGTGCCAAGATCGCGGGCTGCCGCCCTGGCGGTTCCGTTCTCCAGCGGACACATGCCGCCTTCCCCGGGATTGCCCGTGAAATGTTCCGGACAGATAGAGCGGGAGCAGGCATCGGAAAGACAGGTTAATGTAGCCAGATTCATATAAATCCTCCATTCTTTAAATTTCCATGGTGCATTTCCATACATGGCAGTACCTTTCGTGAGACGTTCCGACCATGTATAATGCACGTTGCCGTGTTGGTTTTTATCAAATATGACATCGATGCCATAAGAGTATCATTGCAGGAGCGGCATGTCAATATGATCAGGCAAAAAAGTCAAAATGATACTTGAAAAAGTTAAAAATTTTGATAATATCCATAATAGAGATTATACGAAAATAATAGATAAATAAAAATGGCAGGTATGGAGGAATGCGGCATACCGGAGAGGCGGGATCAGATGAGCAATATTTATGATATCGGCAGGGAGACGGGCCTTTCGCCGTCTACGGTTGCAAGAGCCCTGAGTGGGAAAGGATACTGCAGCGAGGCGGCCAGAATCAAGGTGCAGAAGGCGGCGAAGAAGCTGAACTATGTGCCGGTTCAGGCGGCGAAGAGTCTGAAAAGTAAGATAACCAGGAAGGTAATGTTCTGTATTCCGGATATATATAATCCGTATTACTTTGACATGATTCGGGAAGTGAACCGGGTTCTCGAGCAGAGCGGTTATTATATGATACTGGTGCATACAGGCCATGATGCGAAGAAGGAGTTGGAGATCGTAGATACTTTAAAGGAGAGATTTGTGGACGGCATGATCATCCTCTCTTTCCATTTTGACGATAAATTAATGGACAGGATCCGGACCTGCGGTCTGCCGGTGGTTCTGACGAACCGGTGCGACGGCTATGACGACGAGGAGAATTTTGACTGTGCATATGTGGATTATATGAGAGCGGCTTACATAGCGACCGAGTATCTGTTGAAGAAGGGACATAAGAAAGTGGGGCTGCTGGTGGGAGACATCAGGGAGCAGATGGGGTATGAGAGACTGGAGGGATACCAGCGGGCGCTTCGGGATGCAGGCGTCGCCTGTGAGGAAGACTTGATCATTTATTCCGATTTTACCAGGGCTGGCGGTTATGTCCGCTTCTTGGAGTATTTGGAGAAAAAGGGCCTGCAGATGTCCGGACTTGTGGCCTGCAATGATCTGATGGGGATCGGGTGTATTCAGGCATGCAGGGAGCGGGGAATCGTTCTTCCAGGACAGCTGTCTATCGTGACGCTTGACAATACGGATTACTGTTCCTGTACCTATCCGGAGTTGACTTCTGTGGATATGCGGCAGACTCAGGTGGGACAGAATGCGGCAGAGCTGTTGATGGAACGGATCAGAGAGAGACGGAGATACACGAAGATGATCTCTTTGATGCCAAGACTGGTGGAGAGAAATTCCGTGCTGGATTTGACGACGGGGAAAGAGAAGTCGTCGATTTAGACGGGCAGATTGCAGGCAGATGCCGTACTGCAGGTGTCAAACTGCGACGGGGACAGAGTCCAGGCCGGCAGGATGTAATTTGTGGAGCTCTGATGACAGGGATCGAAAATTATTTCACCTGTGCGGTTGGACGCCTCAAAGAGCATCCAACCTGACTTCCGTATTCGTAAAACCCGTGCTTAAGCACTCCCTGCGTCTGCTTTGGCATCCGCGTTTTACTCATTTGGAAGTGGGGTGCTAATCTAACAGCCTGTCGGAATTGCCATAAATGGCATACAGACAAATCATTGGATTGCAACCGCACAGGTGGAAATTATTCGGCGTGTGATTTTGGAGATAAAATGGCATCGATGTCACTAAGAATAATGCATTATGAATAAAATGGAAATGATATTATTGTGCAAAATAATGGAAAATTTTGGAAAATATAAAAACGTATTGGCGTAATTGATAATAAATGTTTATAATGGGACCACGGAAACGGAATTCTTTTTACTAAAAATATGACATCGATGTTACACGAACCACACTATGGGAAATGGAGGATAATAATACGCTTGCCCTGATCAATACGGATGTCACAAGCGTGACCGCCACTAATTTCTCCAAGTGGGTTACAGAGGGTGGTGCAGAGGCTGAATGGGAAAGCCATCTGAGTGCGCTGCAGAATGCCGGTATGCCGGAAGCGATTGAGGTCATTCAGAAACAGTATGAAGCTTATAAAGGAAACTAGTGTACTGAAACCTTCGTGAAAATATTTCGGTCTGTTTTCCTGATTGTACAAGTCCAGAATACCTGGCGCAGCCCGCTGCGTCTCCGTTTCTGAACCTGCACTTTCGAAAAAATATCCTCGAAAATTTACACAGGAACTTCAAGTACGGAATACTGGTACAACGAATACTAAGCAACTGGCACCTTGATTTGCCTGATTGTTCAGCTACGGCGTTGTCGTCAATCGCCGTAGCCACCGCTACGACTCTTTCCTTCGCTTTGCATCTGAAACAATCATTCTGTGTCAATGTACCAGAAACTTAATTTTCATTGTACTGGATGTTACGGTCCGGCTTATTCTGGATTGCCAGGATGAGCCGGATAATTTCCAACACGATTCTCAGGCTGTTATGAGTAAGAAAGGACGGTTCCTTATGAAAATAGTTTCCAGGAAAAAAGCGTCTTCGGGCAGGGTACGGGAACCGCTTGTCAGGAATATGCGGAAGAAATATCAGTTGTGGCTGATGCTGCTTCCGGCGGTGGTATCCATTGCGGTCTTTCATTATGGTCCCATGTATGGGATTCAGCTCGCGTTCCGGGAGTTTGATTTTACGAAAGGGCTGACGGGTGGTGAGTTTGTAGGAATGAAGTATTTCCTGAAATTTTTCCGTTCTTTTCAGTTCGCGGATATTATACGAAATACGTTTGCCATCAGCTTTACGTCTTTGCTTTTGGGGTTTCCGGTGCCCATTATTCTGGCGCTTATGATGAATCAGATTCGTAATAAAGGGATGCGGAAAACGATTCAGACCATTTTCTATGCACCGCATTTTATTTCCACGGTGGTTCTGGTCGGCTTTCTGAACGTGCTGCTGGCGCCTAATACGGGAATTATCAGTTCCATGCTGGGCCTTTTTGGAATAACCGGTAATCTGCTGGGGGATAAAACAGCATTTGTTCCGGTATACGTGCTGTCGGATATCTGGCAGCATGTGGGGTGGAACAGCATTATCTATCTGGCGGCGTTGTCTTCCGTAGACACACAGCTGTATGATGCGGCCAGAGTAGACGGAGCGGGAAAGTGGCAGACCATCTGGCATGTGGATATTCCCTGTCTTACGCCGACGATGATCATTATGCTGATCCTGAGTATGGGGAATATATTAAGCGTCGGATTTGAGAAGATCTTTCTGATGCAGAACAGTACAAATCTTTCGGTGGCGGAGGTTATCTCTACTTATGTATATAAGATCGGTATTCGTTCCAATCAATACAGCTATTCTGCGGCGATCGGACTCTTTAACACACTGGTGAATTTCGCCATGTTGATGTTGGTGAACCGTATTTCCAGGAAGGTATCCGAGACCAGTTTGTTCTAGGGGAGGGTGAATATGAGAATGGAAAAGTGGAAACAGAAATCTGCAGGCGACAGGGCCTTTGAGGTGATACTGTGTATTCTGTTGGCGGTGTTTGTGATCATGGCAGTTTATCCGTTGTACTTTGTGGTTCTGGCATCGGTCAGCGATCCGCTGCTGGTTTCCAGAGGCAAGGTACTTTTGCTGCCAGAGGGGATGAGCCTGTTTGGATTTCAGAAAGTTTTCGAGGACGGCCGTATCTGGACCGGGCTCAGGAATACGCTGCTCTATACGGTACTTGGTACGGCAGTCAATATGCTGGCGACCCTTCCGGCAGCTTATGCACTGTCCCGGAGAGATTTAAGAGGCAGAAAGACGGTCATGATGCTGTTTGTCTTCACGATGTTCTTTAACGGTGGACTGGTACCGACTTATCTGCTTATGCAGAAGCAGCATCTGGTCAATACCATGTGGGTTTTTATCCTGCCCTTTGCGGTCAATGTCTATAACCTGATCATTGCACGTACCTTTTTTGAGACTTCGATTCCTCAGGAACTGTATGAGTCGGCGGCACTGGACGGCTGCAGTGACTTCCGATTCTTTGGGTCCATCGTACTGCCGCTGTCAAAGGCCATCGTCTCGGTTATCATGCTCTATTATATGGTAGCGCATTGGAATGATTTCTTTACCGGACTGATCTATATTATGGATCGGAAATTAAATCCGCTGCAGCTTGTATTGCGGGAGATCCTGATCATTAACAATGTGTTTACGGCGGGCGGCACCGGCGGAGGCGGCTTGAATTCCTATAATCAGATGTATGCGGATACGGTGAAGTATGCTGTCATTATCGTGTCGTCTCTGCCAATGCTCATTCTGTATCCGTTTATTCAGAAGTACTTTGAAAAGGGTGTGATGATCGGTGCGATTAAAGGATGATGGACTGAAATTAAGGAGGCAGGACATTAAGAAGGAGGTGCAGAAATCGGAATGCTGGAATCTTTATATAAGGATGTAAAACTGAAAGGAAAACTGGCGTGGCGCAGAGAAGAAGACCGTAAATATATGATGAGCCTGACGACAGAGAACCTGCTGCTGCCGTTCTACCATGAGGCGGGAATCATCCGCATTACATATCTGCCGAAGAATCTGCATGGAGGGTGGGATTCGCCGCTGTCCATGATTCGGGGAACGGTGTGCGGACACTGGCTCAGCACGGCAGCCCTGTTGTATTCCGAGACGAAGGACGCTGTGATAAAGGGCAGAGCCGATGAGATCGTCAGGGAGATTGGCCGGTGTCAGGAGGAAAACGGTGGAGAATGGTGTTTTCCAATTCCGGAAAAATACCTGCTCTGGCTGAAAAGAGGAAAAAGAACCTGGGCTCCACAGTACGTATGCCATAAGGTCATGGCAGGCCTCCTGGATATGTATCTGTTGACGGGAAATGAACAGGCGCTTGTCATAGTGAAGCAGGCGGCGGAATGGTTTATCCGCTATACCGAGGATATTGCGGAAGAACAGATGCGGCAGATGATGTGGGAGGAAACCGGCGGGATGATGGAACTGTTCGCCGACCTGTATGCGGTAACCGGCGATGAGAGACATCTGGAGCTGATGCGCCGGTATGAAAGACGCGACCTTTTTGACCTGTTGGAAACGGATGAAAATCCGCTGGTCAATATGCATGCAAACTCAACGGTCCCGGAGATCATGGGTGCAGCCAGGGCTTATGAAGTGACGAAAGAAGAGCGGTACAGGCATCTTGTGGAGCGCTATTGGGACATTGCCGTGCACAGATCCGGAATGTTTGTGACCGGCGGGCAGACGAGTGGTGAAGCATGGACGCCTGAACAGGTACACGGGTCAAGATTGAGCAGTACGAATCAGGAACACTGTCTGGTGTACAATATGATGCGTCTGGCCGAATATCTGTTTCGATGGAGCGGTGAGGCCGAGTATGCGGATTATTGGGAGCGGAATCTTTATAACGGAATCTTTGCCCAGGGATTCTATCGGGATGACAGAAACGAGCAGTTTGGCGGCAATCCACAGGATCCGGCATATGGTTATGTGGCGTATCATCTTCCGCTGCATGCAGGGGCGGAGAAAGTTTGGGGGTCCCGGATCGGAGATTTTTGGTGCTGTCATAATACTCTGATGCAGGCGAATGCATCTTTTCACAAAGCGCTGTTCTACCGGGATGGTGCACGAATCTTCTCTGCGCAGTATCAGGAGGGGGATGTGACGTTGCTGGTGGAAGAAAAAAGGGTGGAGCTTACGCAAAGGATTGACAGCTGCACCGGGGAGATCATACGGATAGAAGAAGTGAACAGGCAGGTGACGACGCGGCCTGCGTATGATCGGATCAGGATTACGGTCAGGTGTGAGGCCGACACGGATTTTGAACTGGCAGTCAGATGTCCGTGGTGGCTGGACGGTCCGATGGTCCTGTGCGTTGACGGAAAGAGGCTTGGACAGGAAGACACAGGAACAACTGAAGAAGAAAGTTATCGTGTGGAAAAAGGGTTTGCCATCCTGAAGCGGACATGGAAAGAGAATGAAGTGGTCATAACGCTTCCGAAGAAGGTCACAACCTGGCAGCTGCCAGATCAGCCGGATGTGGTCGCATTTCTGGAAGGACCCGTGGCGCTGGCCGGATTGGTGGAAGAGGAGCGAACCCTTTATTATGAAAAGAGGCCGGAAGAGATCCTGATTCCCTATGATGAACGCAGATGGGAGAAATGGCTGCCCGGGTGGAAGACGAAAGACCAGCCTGTTAATTTCGTGCTGCAGCCGCTTTATCGGATCGGATATGAGAAGTATACGACCTATTTCCCGGTAAAAAAGAGAGGCGGCGGGTTAAGTGGCGCAGAGCAAAACCGGAGTATTCCTTCGGAAAACTCCTAAATTCTGCTCGCGTCCTCAGCGCAAAACGCTTCGGAATGGAGGATAGGTTGAATAAATTCTCTGATGAGCAATTTCTTCAACCAAGAATTTGTGCCGAAGCGTCACAAATTCTATTGATCGCAGAGCAGAATCTGAAATTCTGCTCGCTTCCTCATCGCAAAGCGCTTCGGAACGGAGGTAAGAATGAAGAAATTTTCGATCAGGATATTTGTGATGATCTGTCTTTGTGTGGTGCTTCCCTTTACAGCACTCTGCCATTATATTAAAAACAGTATGGAGCATTTTCTGCAGGAGCAGATCAGTGATAAGGTGTTGGAGAATATTTCCCGGGATGAGAGAAATATTTACGAGGAGCTGCAGAAGATGGCTTTCTTTTCAAACGGCCTTGTCTGTGATGAAGAACTGCAGAAGAGGCTATGGGATGAAAGGAGCAGTTATTACGAAAATTCCATTTATTTTCGGGAACTGCTGGGAAAAATGTTTCTCAACGGACAGGATAAGATTGTAGAGTCTGCCAAGGTTATTTTGTTTGATACATATGGAAGGTGCTATTCTAACTGGGGATTGAACTTCCAGGATTATCTGTTCCTGCTGGAGGAGGAATGGGTCAGAGAGGCCAACGAGAGCGGACATATCATATGGAGAATGTTTGATCCGGCGTATATTATGGAGGATGCGAAGGAAGAACAGTACATTTCACTTGTAAGGGCAGTGCTTGACGAGAAGACTGCGGGCAGACGGGTGGGTACGCTGATCATGAGCATCAACCGAGGTGAGTTCAGTGACATTATGACCCGCTATGCCTATGAGGGGGACAAGGTATATGTCTGTATCAATGAAGCACAGGTGTTGATGGACAATGATGTCATGCAGGAAATCGGGGACGAGGAGATCCGGATGCTGTTTGACGAAGTGGGAGCGCAGCGCAGCGGGATGCTGCGCAGAAATGTGAAAGATAAAGAATACCTGATCAACTATTATACTTTGCGCAAGCCCTGGGAGTTTGACGGGCAGGCGATACGGATTTTTCATTTTACGGATTACAGAGAGATCCGTGAACAGGTGGAAGGGATAACGGGCAGAATCAGTGCCGTGATTTTCCTTGTGCTTTTATTTATCCTGTTGATCGCATATATGGCGGTCCATTTTCTGGTCAAACCGATCACGCTCCTGACTTCGGAGATGAATACTTACAGCATTGACAAGGAAATCAAGGCTGTCGATGTGCACAGAAGGGATGAGATCGGTGAGCTGAACAGAGCCTTCTGCCGGATGTCGGACAAATTGAAGGAAGCGTTTTGGAAAGCGCAGGAAGATTACAAAGTGCGGGAGCAGTACCGCTATGAATCTTTGCGGGCACAGCTGAATCCTCATTTTCTGTTTAATACGCTTACTTCGATCCGGTGGATGGCCGTGATCAGAGGGGCGGATAATATTGTGGACAGCATTGACGCGCTGGCAGGGCTGTTGAAATACAGTCTGGGAAGCATGGAGGAGCTGGTCACCATCCGGGAGGAACTGGAGCATATCAGCAACTATGTGTCCATACAAAATTACCGGTATGGGGAGCAGCTGGTCCTGGATATTGATATTGAGGAGGCTGTGCAGGACTGGAAGACCATGCGGTTTATACTACAGCCGATCGTGGAAAATGCCGTGATCCATGGCTACGGCAGCCGGGACAAGAAGCGGCATACCATCTATATTTACGGAGACAGGGAAGGGGATCATCTGAATCTGTATGTAGAGGATGAGGGAGTGGGGATATCCCAGGATCAGATCGAAGCGTTTGAGAACGGCAGGAAAACGGCCAGCGGGCGACTGACCGGAATAGGACTTCATCATGTGGATGAATGCATCCGCATGGCCTTTGGGGAGGAATACGGACTGAAACTGTCGAAAAATGCCGAGAGAGGAACGGTCGTGCAGTTTATACTGCCCGTGCTGGAAAACAGGGAAGATGAGGGCGTAGCGGATGAAAAAAGTGATGATCGTGGATGATGAGTTTCTGGTCAGGCTGGGAATAAAGTCACTGCTGCAGTGGGAAGACTATGGATATGAGATAGCGGGAGAGGCGGAAAACGGCGAGGAAGCGCTTGTCAAAATAGAGAAGATACGACCGGAGATCGTGCTGACAGATCTGATGATGAGTCCCGGCGACGGTTTTATGCTGATCGAGCATTGCAGGCGGAACTATCCGGCAATGAAGTTCATAGTCCTCAGCAATTACAATGATTTTGAAAATGTGCGCAGAGCGATGAAACTGGGAGCCAGTGATTATGTGTTCAAGCTGACTCTAAAAGCGCAGGAGCTTGTGCAGATCCTGGAGGAAGTAAGCAGGGAGGGCGAGCGCGGGAATGCAGGAGAGACGGGGAAGAAAGCGGCGGATACGAGGGGATCGCATAAGTCCGGAAGCGGCAGAAACAGGGATCTGATCAAGGCCGGTATCCTGAAAAACCTTATGGAAGCCAGAGAAGGGTATTATGAAGTGAGCCTGAAAGCGCTGGCGGAATATCCAGGCTGTATTGATTTTGAAGAACCCTGGCGTATTCTGACGATCACGCTGGACAATATCAACATTGCCCGCTGCAGCGGTAACTTTCTGGAGAGCGATCTGCTCAGGTTTGCCATAGAGAATATCATAAACGAGATTTTTGAAGACCAGCAGAAGAAGGAAGTTTTTCAGTACCGGGAATGTGATTTCATCCTGCTGTTCTCACCCGAAGAAGACAAGGAAGATTTGCAGGAAAAGGTGGAGGAAGCGTTTGGCAGATTGTGTCAGTATGTGCAGAAATACTGTGGACTGCACGTGAGCGGCGCGGTGGGGCCCTTGAGCAGGGGGATCCGTCTTTTGAGGAAACGGGTACAGGACAACGATGAAGTGCTGAACCACCGTTTCTGGAACCGACGGGAGGGACTGCAGTGGGTGGAAAACACTGTTTGTAACAGTAAGACAGCGCAGATGCCTGAGACCGACAAAACGGCCATACTGGAGAGAAAGATAGAGGAAGAAGGGATTCAGGAAGGACTGATCTTCTGGGAAACGCTTATGGAGGAGCAGGGCAGAGCCTGGAGCGGTGAAGTATATGAATTCAGGGAATTTCTGCTTGTACTCTACCGGGTGCTGGCCTGGTATCTGAAAAAGGGCGGGCTGGATGTCGGGCACATTCTGGATTCCAACGGCGTGAACCTGGAAACGGCGATCCGGGAGTATGATTTCTATGAGGATATCAAGAACAGCTTTCATCAGCTGCAGGAACAGTATCTTTCTTTTTACAAAGAGAAACAGAAGCGGCCCTGCAGAGAAGAGATCGTGGAAGTGAAGAGTTTCGTGCGTGCACATTATGGGGAAAAGTTGTCTGTGGCACAGATCGCAGGCATGGTAAATATGAGTGAGAGCCGGTTTGCACATGTATTTAAGAAAGAAACAGGGATCAGCTTCTGGGAGTATGTAAATCAGGTGAGGATGGAGCACGCGGAGAAAATGCTCAAGGAGACGGATCTGCGGATCGGGGATATTGCGGAGAAAGTCGGGGTGGATAATCCCAACTATTTCAGTGCACAATTTAAGAAGCGGAAAGGGAAATCACCCCTTGCATGGCGGAACATGACAGAGCGGGGGAGCGACAGAAAATAGAAGAAAGGCAGCAGGATCTGAAAGAAAGGAGGTAAGATCTCGCGGGCTAAGACAGAACCTGCAGGCCGGGGACGGCGCGGAAACAGGATAGAAGAAAAGAAAGATACAACAGATTATGGAAGAAAAACAGCAGATATGCCCGTCACGGCGTTTGCTGTTTTTTTGCTATAATTCATTCATCAAATATGAAGGAGGACTGATTGTTATGAGAAACAAGAAATGGCTGGCGATCGGTATGACAACGATCATGATGATTTCGGCATTGACAGGATGCGGGAACAGCGGGCAGGATACGGCGCCCTCCGCAGCAGGCACGGAGGAGAGCGACACTGCAGCGGCTTCGGAAGAGACAGCGCAGGATACGACTTCGGCAGGGGAAGAGAAGAATGACAAAGAGATGGTGACGATAAGAATGTGGGGTGGTGTCCCGCCGGAAAGCGGTCCGCAGAAGGCGTGCGACGATTTCAACGCTCTGTATGCCGATAAAGGGATTCAGGTTGAGTATGAGCGGTTCGTCAACGATGAGACAGGGAATCTGAAGCTGGAGACGAATCTTCTGTCCGGTACGGGTGTGGATATCTATGTGACATATAGTCTGTCACTTTTACAGAAGAGAGCGGAAGGCGATATGGCGCTTGATCTGACAGAGCTGATGGAGCGGGACGGTTTTGACCAGAAAACGTATTTCGGTGAAATGGCGGAGGCTTATTATGTGGACGGAAAGCCCTACAGTGTACCGACCAAACTGGACCAATACGGGATCGTGCTCAACAAGACGATGTTTGAGGAAGCGGGCATTGAAGTGCCGACGGAGTGGACTTTTGAAGAATTCCGCGAGGTCGCAAAGAAGCTGACACATGGTGAAGGACAGGACAAAGTTTATGGTATGTTCTGGAACAGCCAGCAGGATCTCACTTATATGTTTACTTATCTGACGGCACAGACGAACGGCGGGGATCCCATGTATTTAAGCGAGACAGAGAGTGCCTTTATGGATCCTGTAGTGCTTAAGTCAGTTGAATTGGTAAATAATATGATGAATGTGGACGGGACGTCTCCTACCCATACGGATTCCGTGACCCAGCAGCTCTCTCAGGAGGGCATGTTCTTAACAGGAAAATCCGCTATGACGGTAGGGCCGTGGATGATCCGCAGTATCAAGGATCTGGAGAACTATCCGCACGACTTTGAAACGGCTTTTGCACCTTATCCGGTTGTGGAAGAGGGACAGAGGAATTACACGCAGGGCGGATATGGCGATCTGTTATCTATTAATCCAAAATCCGAATATATTGATGAGGCATGGGAGTTTGTGAAATGGTATGCGCTGGAGGGAATGCTTCCGGTGGCAGAAGGCGGACGGGTTCCGGCGGCCAACACCTATGATACGCAGGCAGTGACGGATGCATTCTTGAAAGGCGCCGAAGGAATCATCGATGCAGAGACGACCAAGAATATATTGATCGCACCTGCGGATGATTATGCAGTACCTTCCATTACGGCACATGGGCCGGAGATCACACAGGTGGTCAAGGAAGAACTGGAGAAGATCTTTATCGGTGAGAAGACGGTGGAAGAAGGCATGTCGGATGCCAAAGAGAGAGCGGATGCGATCTTAAACGAGTAAGAATCTGCTGTTCAAAGCAGGCAGCAGGTTGAGAGTACAGGACATCTCGTGATGAACCGTCTGAGGGCGGTTCTTGCGGGATGGCCGTATGTATGAGTCTGTAACGGACAGAAAAGAGGTAGAAGTTGAAAAGAGAAAACGTGAAGAAGAAAGGTCTGAGCCGCCAGGCCAAGATCAATCTGGTTGGGTATTCCTTTATTCTCCCAAATATTATTGGTGTATGTGCCTTTACCTTATTCCCGATGCTTTTTTCCCTTGTGATCAGCTTTACAGACTGGGACTACACCAGAGGAATCGGAAACTGGAATTTTATCGGCCTTAAAAATTTCGTGACCATATGGTCCGATGAATGGTTTACGAGTGCATTGACCAATACGCTCATATTTGTGATCGGAGTGGTTCCCACAACGGTATTTTTGGCCATGGTGTTGGCTGTGGTCATCGATAAGTTCTGTTATGCGAAACTACCTGTGCGGATGGCGCTGTTTATGCCGTATGTGTCCAATGTGGTCGCGGTAGCCATCGTTTGGGTGATGATGTATTCCCCCTGGGGGCCTTTTACCCGTATGGTAGTTGCATTGGGGGTGGAGAATCCGCCGCAATGGCTGGGAGATACCACCTGGGCGCTTCCGGCGATCATGCTGATGACGGTATGGTCCGGGATAGGGTATGCGGTCATTATCTATACTTCTGCGATCCAGGGTCTGCCTAAGGACGTATATGAGGCGGCTGACATTGACGGAGCAGGAGAAGTGGCAAAGTTTTTCCGGTTGACGATCCCCTTTTTGTCGCCGACTACCTTCTTTCTTGTCATCACCACACTGATCAGTTCCTTCCAGGTGTTTGCACCGATCCAGATCATGACAAGAGGAGGCCCGGGAACGGCCACAAATGTACTGGTATACTACATATATACATCGGCCTTTACCTTCTACAAAATGGGGTATGCATCGGCCATATCGTGGGTTCTGTTCCTGTTTTTGTTCATTGTGACCATGATTCAGTGGCACGGCCAGAAAAAATGGGTGAGTTATTAAGGAGGCGGAGTATATGAGAAATGGAAAGAGAAGACTGTCAAAAGGAATGCTGCGCCTGTTCTGGACAGTAGTGCTTGGACTGCTGGCAGTGACAATGATCACTCCTTTCATATGGATGCTGTCGGCGTCAATGAAACTGCCGCTTGATGTGATGAAGCTGCCGATCGAGTGGATTCCGAAATATTTTTATCCGGATAATTATCTGAAGGTGTGGAATATAGCGGGAAAAGGAGCCAGAGACTATCATTTCGGCGTAGCGTATGCAAATTCATTGAAGATAGCACTCATCAACGTGACGGGCGCCGTGATCACAAGTACCCTTGCGGGCTATGCTTTTGCCAAAATAAAATTTACAGGGCGGAATATTCTGTTCTTGTTTTATCTGGCGACTATGATGATCCCCAGCCAGGTGACGCTGATCCCCAAATTCGTGATGTTTAATAAAATGGGGCTTATGGGAACGCATCTGACGCTGATCCTGCCAGGGATCATTACGATCACAGGCACCTTTCTTATGCGGCAGTATTTCATGCAGATTCCGGATGAACTGCGGGAGTCTGCGCGGGTGGACGGGGCGAACGAGTATGTGATATGGGCCAGGATCATGGTGCCCATCGCAAAGCCCAGCATGGCTTCGCTGGCTATCGTAGTGTTCCTCTGGAACTGGAACAGCTATCTGGAACCGCTTGTTTTTCTGAGCAACTGGAGAATGTACACGATACCGCTGGCGTTGACCAATTTTATAGAAGAGAGTGTTACGGAATATAATCTGGTGATGGCGGCGGCATCCTCGGCACTGCTTCCTGCCTTTGCGGTATTTCTTCTGGGACAGAAGTTCCTGGTCAAGGGGTTGGTGAGTGGCGCAGTAAAGGGATAAGGGCAATTTGTGCTTGCGCCCAAATTTGCAGACTGAGTAAGAATGGGGGATTAATATGAAGATAGTAGAAGAGAGAAGAGAGACTCCGGTTTGGGAGCAGGTGGATGTATTGGTGGTGGGTTCCGGCCCGGCGGGTGTTTCCGCAGCAATCTGTGCGGCCAGAGAAGGCGTTTCAGTGATGCTTTTGGAACAGTCGGGCAATGTAGGCGGAATCGCTACGGAAGGGCTGATGAGCCATTGGACAGGAAATACAGAGGGTGGTTTTTACGATGAGATTTTGGAACGATCTGCCGATGCCGCGCAGATGAGAAAAGTGATCGATCCGGAACGGTTAAAGACGATTCTTCTGGAAATGTTGGAGGAAGCAGGGGTAAAACTCCTTCTCTACACTTTTGCCTGCGCGCCGGTGATGGAAGGGAATAAGATCAAGGGTGTGATCGCCGAGAACAAAACGGGGCGAGGGGCTGTTCTGGGAAAAATCGTCGTGGATGCCAGCGGAGACGGAGATATCGCGGCCCGCGCGGGAGTGCCTTATTATATTGGCAGAGAGACGGACGGGAAGATGCAGCCGGCGACTATCATGTTTAAGGTGGCGGGCGTGGATGTGGAAAGAGGGGTTTTCCCGGGAGGATTTGAAGAACATCTGGCCATACCGGCAGGAGATATTCAGAAGCTGGGGGAAGAGCACCTTCCGTCACCGGCGGGGCATGTACTTTTGTACAGGAGTACCCTTCCGGGTATCGTTACCTGCAATATGACTAACTGTACGGATATTGACGGAACCAAAGCGGAGGACCTGACAAGAGCGACTGTTGTCTGCAGAAAACAGATGGAATCTATCGTGCATTTCCTGAGAGAATATGTTCCGGGGTTTGAAAACTGTTATCTGATCAGTTCGGCCTCTCTGATCGGGATTCGTGAGACCAGACATTTTAAAGGAGAAGCAGTGATCACCCGGGAAGATATTTTGGAAGCGAGAGTATTTGACGACTGGGTGGTTACGAAAGCCCATTTCAATTTTGACGTACATAACATGACCGGTAACGGATTGGATGAGACAGGTGTACAGAAAAATTTCCAACAGAAAAAAGGATATACGATCCCGTATGGTTGTTTTGTGCCGCTGGAAGTGGACAATTTGTATCTGGCCGGAAGAAATATCAGTGGCACACATATGGCGCATTCCAATTACAGGGTAATGCCGATCTGCGCCAACATGGGACAGGCGGTAGGAGTAGCGGCGGCAATCTGTGTGAAAGAAGGAACGGTGCCCCGTGAGCTGAGCGCGGCTACGGTGCAGAGAAGGCTGATAGAATCAGGAGTGCAGGTATGATAACAAAAACATATGATTTTGTAGTGGTCGGCGGTGGTATGGCAGGCATATGCGCCGCTTTGGCGGCGGCCCGCGCAGGAGTGCGGACGGCGCTTGTGGAGAGTCGCTCTGTGTTGGGCGGTATGGCAAGTTCCGAACACAGGATGCATATCTGTGGCGCGGATCATCATATGTCCAACCCCAATATGCGTGAGACCGGCATATTGGAAGAGATCCTTCTGGAAAATAAAAGAAGAAACCCGGAGATGAACTATCCCATATTTGACGCCGTTTTGTGGGAGAAGATAAATTTCCAGGATGATCTGGAATTGTTTTTGAACACGCATATGACGGAGGTGGTCTGCCAGGATCAGAAGATCGTGGAGATCAGGGCGGAGCAGATGACGACAGAGAAGCAGTACTGTCTTAGGGCCCCTCTATTCATGGATGCGACAGGAGACGGCACTCTTGGCGCCAGGGCGGGTGCGGTGTACCGGATGGGAAGAGAGGCGCAGGATACCTACGGAGAGCATTTGGCACCGGAGGCGGAGGACAACGTGACGATGGGAAACTCGGTCATGTTCCTGGCCAGGGACATGGGACACCCGGTGCCCTTCGAGAAACCTTTCTGGGCATACACTTATACGGAGGAACAGCTGCGCCTGCGTGACCATGAGGATGCCACTTCCGGATACTGGTGGATCGAGCTTGGAGACGGAGAGCACAATACCATTACGGATGCGGAAAATATCCGGGATGATCTGCTCAAAACGGTCTTCGGCGTATGGGATCATATCAAGAACGGTAAAGGACATCATGCGGAGAATCTGGATCTTGAGTGGGTCGGGTTCCTTCCGGGCAAAAGGGAAAGCCGGAGGTTTCTGGGGGATTATGTGCTGACGGAAAAGGACTGTCTGGAGAATACGGATTTTGAGGACGCAGTGGCTTACGGCGGCTGGCCTATGGATATCCATACCGTGGGCGGTATGCTGAACGAGAAAGATCATCCTACAGTCTGGAATCAGGTCAACGGTATTTACAGGATTCCCTATCGCTGTCTGTATTCGGCCAATATTGAGAACCTGTTCCTGGGCGGGAGGATCATAAGCTGTTCCCATGTGGCTTTTTCATCCACAAGAGTTATGGCTACCTGCGCGGTGGCCGGACAGGCGGCTGGAACGGCAGCGGCTATGGCGGTCAGTAGAAATCTTTTGCCGCGACAGGTACTTGCCCATATCAAGGAGCTGCAGCAGGAACTGTTAAAGGCTGACTGCTATATTCCGGGTGAGGTAAATCAGGATGAAAAGGACCTGGCGCGTGAGGCGCGGGCCGCTGCGTCGGTACAGCTTCCCGGATGCGCAGCGGAGAATGTTTTGAATGGAATTCCGAGAACCGTCGGGGAAGAGCAGAACTGCTGGCGTGCACCTATGCAGGAAAACCCGGTATTATCCCTGAAATGGGAAACAGAGATCGTGCCGGTGCAGATCAGACTCTTTCTTGACTCCAATTTGAGCAGGGAGATCACACCGTCGATCAATCAAGGGGTTTTGGCCAGACAGGTAAAAGGAGCGCCGCCGGAACTGCTGCGGGAATTCAAAGTTCTGCTTTGTAAGGTAGGCAGTATTGTAAGAGAAATATGCTGTGAAGGAAAAGGGCAGCGTCTCCAGATATTAGATATAGAGGACAGCCCTGCGGTGGATGAGATCAGAATCGTTCCGCTGCGTACTTACGGAAGTGAATATGCCACAGTGTTTGAAGTGCGGGTGTATGGATGAACGACAACATTATAAAGGAGAGGCAGTACCGTGATGAGCGGTTCTGCCTCTCTTTCATACTTGCACCTCATATCTTTCCAGACGCAAATGTTAACCATACTGATTTTACAGGAAATAGTGTTAAGCCTGTCCTTGCTTATTATGCAATGCTGCCTCCACAAACCCTTTAAACAGCGGATGCGGTCTGTTGGGCCGGGACTTTAATTCCGGATGGGCCTGGGTTGCGATAAAGAAAGGATGCTCCGGCAACTCGCACATCTCTACGATGCGTCCGTCCGGAGACAGACCCGACAGCTTCATCCCCTTTTCCGTAAGTACCGCGCGGTAATCATTGTTGACTTCGTAGCGGTGTCTGTGCCGCTCGTGGATCGTCTCTTCGCCGTACAGCGCATAGGATTTGGATGTCTTGTCCAGTACGCAGGGATAGGAACCGAGGCGAAGTGTGCCGCCGATATCTTCCACACCGTTCTGATCCGGCATCAGGGCGATGACCGGATGGGTGGTGGAAGGATTCAGTTCTATACTGTGTGCGTCATTGTACGCGAGCACGTTTCTTGCAAATTCCACGATCGCTAATTGCATACCGAGGCAGAGACCGAGGAAAGGAATCTTATGAACTCTCGCGTAAGTGATCGCATGAATCTTGCCGTCGATGCCTCTGTCACCGAAGCCGCCCGGCACCAATACGCCGTTTACGCCTGTCAGCAGTTCTTCTACATTGTCCGTCGTCACGGTCTCAGAATCCACCCAGCGGATATTTACCACACAATGATTGGAGATGCCGCCGTGTTTCAAGGCTTCCACCACGCTGATATAGGCGTCGTGCAGCTGTGTATATTTACCGACGAGTGCAACGGTCACTTCATCGGTAGGCGTTCTGAGAGATTCTACCATAGCCGTCCAGTCGGTCAGATCTGGCTCCGGGCAGTCCAGCTTCAGACATTCACACGCCACCTGGGCCAGGTGTTCTTTTTCCATGGCAAGGGGCGCTTCGTATAAATGTTCCACATCCAGATTCTGCAGTACCCGGTTGCTGGGGACGTTGCAGAACAGGGCTATCTTATCCCGCAATCCTTGATCAAGCGCATGCTCGCTGCGGCATACGATAATGTCCGGCTGGATCCCCATGCCCTGCAGCTCCTTGACGCTGGCCTGGGTTGGCTTGGTCTTCATCTCCTGAGAAGCGCTCAGATAAGGAATCAGGGTCACATGGATCAGAATCGCATTGTCGCGGCCGACTTCGTGCTGGAACTGCCGGATGGACTCCAGGAAGGGCTGGCTCTCGATATCGCCCACCGTGCCGCCCACCTCGATAATGGCGATCCGGGTATCCTCATCAGTGAAATTGCGGTAGAAGCGGCTCTTGATCTCATTCGTGATATGGGGGATCACCTGCACCGTGCCGCCGCCGTAATCGCCGCGGCGCTCTTTCTGCAGAACAGACCAGTAGACCTTGCCCGTAGTCACGTTGGAGTTCTTGCCCAAATTTTCGTCGATGAAACGCTCATAATGGCCAAGATCCAGATCGGTCTCCGTGCCGTCCTCCGTGACGAATACTTCGCCGTGCTGGATGGGATTCATCGTGCCGGGATCGATATTGATATAGGGGTCGAATTTCTGCATCGTGACTTTATAGCCCCGTGCTTTCAGTAATCTTCCTAAAGAAGCGGCTGTGATGCCCTTACCGAGACCGGAGACAACGCCGCCTGTTACGAATACGTACTTAACTGCCATTC
>OFGO01000629.1_pt1 | contig 31122 bp, 26 predicted proteins | sample 1521761 | NCBI WGS metagenome assembly OFGO01 (sample SAMEA3504128, study PRJEB24116) | mouse gut metagenome | biome: mouse gut; feature: mouse-associated habitat; material: faeces | place: Denmark | collected 2011
GACGGCCTTCTGCCCGTCCCCGCCGCCCCCGTTTTCCCCCATCCGCGAGAAAGGAGAGACCGCTATGTCCACCAAGCCCGCCGTCAAGACGGCGCAGAACCCCGGAGCCCAAAAGCGCGGCCTCAGCCGCGACGCCCGCAACAACCTCACCGCGTATTCCTTTATCGCACCCAATTTTATCGGCTTTTGCATTTTCACCCTGATCCCTATGGTGTTTGCCATCGGCCTGTCCTTCTGCAATTGGGACGGACAGCATGCCATCGAGTTCGTGGGACTGAAAAACTTCCTGGATCTGGCGGGGGACAAGACATTCAAGACCGCCTTTGTCAACACCATCGTCTACTGCGTGGGCACCGTGCCGCTGACCCTGGTGTGTTCCCTGGGGCTGGCCCTGCTGCTCAACCAGAACGTCAAGCTGCGCAATTTTTTCCGCACCGTGTCCTTCTTCCCCTATGTGGCGTCCCTGGTGGCGGTGGCGGCGGTGTGGAACATGATCTTCAGCCCCAGCATGGGCCCGGTGAACATGCTGCTGTCCTCCCTGGGGGTGGAGAACCTGCCCCGCTGGGCAGCGGGAAAGGACACGGCCATGATTACCGTCATCCTGTTCAGCGTGTGGAAGAACATGGGCTATTACATGGTCATCTATCTGGCCGGGCTCCAGGGGACCAACCCCGTGCTGGTGGAGGCCGCCGAGCTGGACGGGGCCAGCAAGTGGCATGTATTCTGGCACGTCACCCTGCCCCAGCTGCGCCCTACCACGTTCTTTGTCACCATCACGCTGACCATCGCCTCCTTCAAGGTGTATGACCAGATGTACATGATTACCCAGGGCGGCCCCGGCGACGCCACCATCACCCTGGTGTACGACATCTACAACATCGCCTTTGTGAACACGCCCAAGTACGGCTACGCCAGCGCGGTGGCCATGGTGCTGTTCGCCCTGGTGCTGGCCATCACGCTGTTCCAGTTCCGCAATTCGTCCAATAACGACTGAGGGGAGGGGAGAGATATGAAAATCGGTTCTCAAAAGAGGAGCAACGCCGTCAGCCGGGTGGTTATCTACGCCGTGCTGATCCTCATCACCGCGCTGATGCTCATTCCCTTTATCTGGATGCTGTCCGCCTCGCTGAAGATGAACAAGGACGTGTTCTCCTTCCCCATCAAATGGATCCCGGAGAACCCCCGCTGGAAGAACTACATTGATATCTGGACCAAAATTCCCCTGCTCACCTTTGTGAAGAACAGCACCAAGCTGACCATCATTGTCACCCTGCTCCAGCTGTTCACCTCCAGCTTCGCGGCCTACGCCTTCGCCAAGATGAACTTCAAGGGGAAGAACCTGCTCTTCCTGGGCTACATCGCCACCATCGCCGTGCCCTGGCAGGCGTACATGGTGCCCCAGTTCATGATGATGCGGGCCTGGCACCTGAACAACACCCATCTGGCCATCATCTGCCTCCAGGCGTTCTCCGCCTTCGGCGTGTTTTTAATGAAGCAGTTCTATGAGGGGGTGCCCTCCGAGCTGTGCGAGGCCGCCCGGATCGACGGGCTGACGGAGTACGGCATCTGGTTCCGGGTGATGCTGCCCCTGTCCAAGCCGGCGCTGTCCACCCTGACCATCTTCACGTTTGTGAGCACCTGGAACGATTTTTTGGGCCCGCTGATCTACCTGACCCGAGACGAGGTCAAGACCATCCAGATCGGCCTGCGCATGTTCATCAGGCAATACTCCGCTGAGTACGGCCTTATCATGGCCGCGTCGGTGATTGCCCTGATCCCTGTACTCATCATTTTCCTGGCGCTGCAAAAATATTTTGTGCAGGGGGTTGCGGCCACCGGCATCAAGGGTTAAACTCATATTTGCCAGAGGGGCAGGGCAGGGGCCCTGCCCCTTTATTTGGGCCCGCTGCCTTGAAGGGCCGTTCTTGCCGGTTTGACCTGAGGGCAAAAAAAACATAAACGGAGCGGATATTTATGGAACGGTATCATTATTCAGCCCAGGATTTTTCCACCAAGGAGGGGGCGCGGGCCGCCCTGCTGCGGCTGCTGGAGCCCCTCAAGCCCTTTTACAGCCCGGGGGGCGCGCGGGTGGAGCTGGGGGCCACCAGCACCCATTACGAAAACGGCTCCATCCCCATGGAGGCGTTCGCACGGCCCCTGTGGGGGCTGGTCCCCTTTTGGGCGGGGGGAGGCAGCGAGCCGGATTTTGAGGATTTATACCGCCGGGGCTTCGCCCACGGCCCCGACCCGAGCCACCCGGAATATTGGCATACCTGCCGGGATTACGATCAGAAGTTCTGCGAGATGGCGGCGGTGTCCTACGCCATTCTGCTCACCCCGGACAAGGTGTGGGAGCCGCTGGACGGGCGGAAAAGAGATAACCTTGCGGAATGGCTGTGGGAGATCAACCGCCATGAGTGCGTGGCCAGCAACTGGCAGTGGTTCTGCATACTCACAAACCTGGCCCTGAAAGCGGTGGGCCGGCCCTACAGCCGGGAGCGGTTGGAGTTCGGCCTGGGCCGCATGGAGGAATATTACGACGCCGGGGGCTGGTATCACGACGGGGCTGGAGGGGAGAAGGATTACTATAATCCCTTCGTCATGGTCAGCTATGGCCTGCTCTACGCCATGTTCATGGAACGGGAGCGGGGGGAGGAGGCGCGGTGCGCCCGGTTCCGGGAGCGGGCCCGGGCCTTTGCCAGGGACTACCTGTACTGGTTTGCCCCGGACGGCGCGTCCATCGCCTATGGCCGGTCCCTCACCTACCGCTTTGCCCAGGGGGCCTTCTGGTCCATCGCCCTGCTGGCCGGGGAGGAGGTGCTCCCCCTGCCGGTGATGAAGGGCCTGATCGCCCGGCACCTGGCCTGGTGGCTCAACCAGCCTATCTGTGACAACGCCGGAGTGCTTGCCATCGGCTACGCCTACCCCAACTTGCAGATGTCGGAGACCTACAACGCACCCGGTTCCCCCTATTGGGCGCTGAAAGCCTTCGCCTTCCTGGCCCTGCCCGACAACCACCCCTTCTGGGCGGCGGAGTGCGCCCCCCTGCCCCCCCTGGAGCGGTGCCAATACCTGCCCCACGCCAATATGCTGGTTCAGCACGACGTGGAACAGGCGGTGGCCCTGGCGCCGGGGCGGCTGGAGATGGAGCCCTATGCCCACACCGCGGAGAAGTACAGCAAATTCGCCTATTCCAGCCGGTTCGCCTTCAGCATTGCCCGGGGAAATTACGAGCTGGGCCAGATGGCCCCGGACAGCTCGCTGTGCTTCCGGGTGGGGCGGTACTACTATCAGCGGGACGTGGCCCAGCCGGGCTATTCCATTGGCCGGGGGGGTATTGAGACCCGCTGGTCCCCCCTGGACGGCATCCAGGTAACCACCACCATTCAGCCCACCCCCACGGGGCATATCCGCACCCACATGATCGACAGCGGCTACGACTGCGAGGCGTATGACGGCGGCTTTGCCGTCAATGCCGACGACCGGCTGCCGTGCAGCCGCCGGGCGAAGGGGGCCCAGGCCGAGGCCCGCTGCGGGGCGGACTTCTGTGCCGTGGCCTCGCTGGAGGGGGACGGCCGGGGCGAGGTGCTTATCCCCGACCCCAATACCAACCTCATATTTCCCAAAACCGCCATCCCCATGGCGGTATACCGCGTCCACAAAGGGGTGCAGACCATCCGCACCCAGGTGGACTATCTGGCGTAAGGAGTGGGTTCCATGTCCGCGTTTGAAATCCGGGACTGTTTTTACCTGGACGGCGCGCCGTTCCAGATCATCTCCGGCTGTATCCACTACTTCCGGGTTCCCCCGGCATACTGGGATGACCGGCTGAAAAAGCTGAAGGCCACGGGCTGCAATACGGTGGAGACCTATATCCCCTGGAACCTCCACGAGCCCAGGCGGGGGGAGTTCCGCTTTGACGGCGGGCTGGACGTGGGGGCCTTCCTGCGCCTGGCCCAGGCCAACGGGCTGTACGCCATCGTCCGGCCCTCCCCCTACGTCTGCGCCGAGTGGGAGTTCGGCGGCCTGCCCGCCTGGCTGCTGGAGGGGGAGAATATCCCCCTGCGTACCCACGAGGGGCCGTTTCTGGGGCTGGTGGACAGGTATTACCGCGCCCTGTTCCCCCATCTGGTCCCCCTGCAAATCGACCGGGGCGGGCCGGTGCTGCTCATGCAGGTGGAAAACGAGTTCGGCGCCTGGGGGGCGGAGGATCCGGAGTACCTCGCCGCGCTGGCGGGGCTGATGCGGGACAACGGGGCCACGGTACCCTTTATCACCTCGGACAACCTGGAAAACGAGAGCCTGAGCAGGGGGACCTGCCCGGGGGCGCTGGCTACCGTCAATTTCGGCTCCGGCGCGGCGGAAAAGCTGGAAGTGCTGCGCCCCTACGCCAAGGGCGGGCCGCTGATGGTGACGGAATTCTGGGTGGGCTGGTTTGACGCCTGGGGGGATAACGTCCACCACCGCACCGCGCCGGAGGGCGTTGTGGGCGACCTGGAGCAGATTTTGGATCGGGGCAGCGTCAATTTCTACATGTTCCACGGCGGAACCAGCTTTGGCTGGATGAACGGGGCCAACGACTACGGGCGGCTTACCCCCGACGTGACCTCCTACGACTACGACGCCCCCCTGCCGGAGGACGGGCGGCCCGCCGGGAAGTATTTCGCCATCCGGCAGGCGCTGGAGCGGCGCAATCCCGGCAGCACGGGGGAGCTCCCCCCGCCCCTGCCCCGGCGGGCCTGGGGGGAGCTGCGCTGCCAGGGCAGGGCCGGCCTGTTCCCGTCGCTGGGGAAGCTGGGCCGGGCTGCGGGTCGGAAGGCCCCCTGCTCCATGGAGCGGCTGGGGCAGGGCTATGGCTATATCCTCTACCGCACCCGGCTTCCCGCGGGGCGCATGGGCGGGGCGCTGTCCTTTGCCCACGCGGCCGACCGGATGCAGGGATTCTGGAACGGACGGCCTGTGTTCACCCGGTTTGACCGGGAGCTGGCCGCTCCCATCCCGCTGGAGCTGGACGGCCAGGGGGGGACGCTGGACCTGCTGGTGGAAAACCTGGGCCGGGTAAACTACGGGCGGAGGATGGAGAACCAGCGCAAGGGGATCGACGGCCCCGTATTGCTGGACGGCGCCGAGATCACGGATTGGGAGTGCCTGCCCCTGCCGCTGGACGATCTGGGCGGGCTGGACTTTTCCCAACGGGGGCCCGCCGACGCTCCGGCCTTTTACCGGTTTGCGCTGGACGTGGACAGCCCCGCCGACACCTTCCTGGACCTCACCGGCTGGGGGAAGGGGACGGCCTTTGTCAACGGGCGGGCGCTGGGGCGCTTCTGGGACAAGGGGCCCCAGCGGCGGCTCTACCTCCCCGCGCCCTGGCTGCGGGAAGGGGAGAATGAGCTTATCCTCTTCGAGACGGAGGGGCGGGCCCGGGAGACCGTCGCCCTGCTGGACGAGCCGGGGCTGGGGCGGGAGGAATGAGCGCCCCGGTGTGGCTGACCCTCCCCTCGTGGGCGGGGCGCGCCCCCCGCGACCTGATCCGGGAGGAGGGGGAACCCGGCCCGCGCCCTGTCGCGCCCCAAAACGTCCACGTGCTGGCGCGCAGCCGGGCGCAGCTGCCGCCGGGGACATATGCCCTGCGGCTCAGCGCCGACGACTACTGCCACGCCTGGCTGGACGGGGAGTGGCTGGGCCAGGGGCCCGCGCCCGCGGGCAGGGGCCGCTGCTATTACCAGGAGTACCCCGTGGAGGGGGGGCGGACGGTGACGGTGGCCGTCCACCTTTACTACCAGGGGCTGGTCAACCGGGTTTGGAACAGCGGGGACGGGCGGCTGGCCCTCTGGGCGGAGCTGGCCGGGGAGAACGGGACCCCTGTTTTGTGGGACGGGGGCTGGCGGTACCAGGTCTGCGCCGCCTATTCCGGCGAAGCCACCGGCTATGACACCCAGTTTTTAGAGGATTTTGACAGCCGCCTGTGGCCCGAGGGCTGGGAGCGGCCCGGCTTCGATGACAGCGGCTGGGGCCTCCTCGTCCCGGCCCCATGGGCGGACTATGCGCTGTCCCCCCAGCCCACCGCCAATTTGTGGCGGGGCAGGGTGGAGGCCGCGGGCCGTTGCACCGTCCCCGGCGGGGTGCTGCTGGACTTTGGGCGCGAGCGGGTGGGGACGCTCCACGCCGCCGCCCGGGGCAGGGCGGGGGACTGCCTCGCCCTGCGCTTTGGCGAGGAGCTGGACGCCGCCGGCCGGGTGCGGTTCGACATGCGCTGCAACTGCCGCTATGAGGAGAGCTGGACGCTGGCGGACGGGCAAAGCGTGCTGCACCAGTTTGACTACAAGGCGTTCCGCTACGTGGAAATTCTGGGGCTGGACGCGCCGGGCGTGGAGCTGGCGGAGTGCTGGGTGTGGGAGCGGCACTACCCCATGCCCGATGGCCTGTGCGCCCTCTCCTGCAAAGCGGATCAGCTGGAGGACATTTTCCGAATCTGCAAAAACGCCGTGCGCTGCGGGAGCCAGGAGGCGTATCTGGACTGCCCCAGCCGGGAAAAGGGGCAGTACCTGGGGGACGCGGTGGTCACCGCCCGATCCCAGGTGTGGCTGACGGGCAAAACGGAGCTTTTGCGCAAGTGCGCCGCCGATTTCATGGCGTCGGCCCAGGCGTCGCCCGCCCTGCTGGCGGTGGCGCCGGGGGCGCTGCGGCAGGAGATCGCCGACTTCTCCCTGCTCTTCCCCGCCCTGCCCCTGACGGACTATGACTTCACCGGGGACCGGGGCTTCCTCCGGGCGTGCTATCCCGCCGTGGAGGGGATCGCCCGGTATTTTGCAAGATATCAGAGGAAGGACGGCCTGCTGGAAAACGTATCCCACGGCTGGAACCTGGTGGACTGGCCGGAAAACCTGCGGGACGGCTACGATTTCCCCCTCACCCGCCCGGTGGTGGGGGCGGGGTGCCACAACGTTATCAACGCCCTGTGGTACGGCTTTCTGCGGATGAAGGAGCGGATGGAGGGGGCGCTGGGCCTGCCCCAAACGGGGGACTCCCGCCGGGCGGGGGAGGCGTTTGTACGCGCCTTCTGGCGGCGGGGGCAGGGGCTCTTTGCCGACAGCGAGACAAGCGCCCACTGCTCCCTCCACGCCAACCTCTATCCCGCCTGCTTCGGGCTGACCCCGGAGGGCGGCGGGGACGCCTATGAGGCGCTGCTGCTCACCCCCGGGCGGGTGTGCGGCGTGTTGCCCATGTATTTCGCCCTGCGGGGGCTGGGGCGGCTGGGGAGGTACGGCGCGCTGTACCGGCTGCTCACCCGGACGGACGCCTGCGGCTGGCGGAACATGCTCCGGGAGGGGGCCACGGCCTGCTTCGAGGCGTGGGGAAAGGATCAGAAGTGGAACACCAGCCTGTGCCACCCCTGGGCCAGCGGGGCCATCCCCCTCCTCATCGAGGAGCTGGCGGGGCTGAGGCCCGACCCGGAGGCGGCGGACGGGTTCCGCTTCCAGCCCAATCTCCCGGAACGCCTCCATGGGTTTGCCCTGCAAGCGCCCTTCCGGGGGCGGCTGCTGCGGGTGGAACAAAAAAACGGGCGGACGGCGCTGGCCGTCCTGCCCTGGAACGAGAAAGGGGATTAAACCATGCTGTATCCAAAGATGAACCGCTCCCGGATGGTCTTTGACCTGGGGGGCGTGTGGGACTTCCAGACCGCCGGGGCGGACAGCTGGCCCCATGAGTGGGCCCAGGGCCCCCTGCCCGCGCCCATGACCATGGCGGTGCCCGCCTCCTACAACGACCAGAAGGACGACGTGAATCTGCGCGCCCACTACGGCTGGGCGGTATACCAGCGCACGTTCAGCATCCCGGAGCAGGTAACCGGCCAGCGGCTGTGGCTGCGCTTCGGCGCGGTGACCCACGCCGCCCAGGTGTGGATCGACGACCATTACCTGGGGGAGCACAAGGGGGGCTTCCTGCCCTTTGAATTTGAATTAACGGACTACACGATGTCGGGAGAGCACCGGCTCACCGTGGCGGTGGACAACCGGGTGGACTTCTCCACCCTGCCTGTGGGCAACGAGGGGGGCGTGGCATTTTTCGGCTCGGACAACCCCGGAATCCCCTCCATCGAGCTGGCCAAGACCCGGTGCAGGCCCCAGAACCGGCCCAATTTCGACTTTTTCAACTACGCGGGCATCACCCGGCCCGTGGTGCTGTACACCACCCCATGGGACTATATCAAGGATATCACCGTCATCCCCGGCGTGGACGGGGACAACGGGATTGTGGACTACGCCGTGGAGACCCGGGGCAGGGGCGAGGTGCGGGTGACCATCCTGGACCAGGGGGGCCGGGCGGTGGGCTTTGCCACCGGGGCCAAGGGGCGTATCACCATACTCAATGCCAAGCGGTGGAATCCCGGCGCGCCCTACCTCTACCGGGCGGAGGTGGCCTTCCAGGATGACGATCTGTACGAGGTGTCCTTCGGCATCCGCACCGTGAAGGTGGAGGGGGATAAATTCCTCATCAACGGCAGGCCTTTCTATTTCAAGGGCTTCGGCAAGCACGAGGACAGCTTTTTCCATGGGCGCGGGCTGGACCAGTGCCTCAATGTGAAGGACGTCTCCCTCATGCGCTGGCTGGGGGCCAACTCCTTCCGCACCAGCCACTACCCCTATGCCGAGGAGATGTACGACCTGTGCGACCGGGAGGGCATCGTGGTCATCGACGAGGTTCCCGCCGTGGGCATCAACGCGGGCGGGGCCCAGAACCCCTACGAGGTCATGCGCATCAAGGGGCACCACGGGGACGTGATCCGGGACATGATTGCCAGGGACAAGAACCACCCCTGCGTGGTGATGTGGTCCATCGCCAACGAGCCGGACACCGAGCACTTCCCCCAGGCGGCCTACGACTATTTTAAGCCCCTCTACGACCTTGCCCACGCCTGCGACCCCCAGGGCCGCCCGGTCACCCTGGTGTGCTGCCAGAACGATTACACAAAGGACATCATCACCAGGGCCATGGACGTGTGCTGCGTCAACCGCTACTACGGCTGGTATAATCTCAGCGGCGATCTGGACGCGGCCTGCGACGCGTGGAATACCGAGCTGGACTTCTGGGCGGGCACCGGCAAGCCGGTGATGGTCACCGAGTACGGCGCGGACACCTATCCCGGCGTCCACAACGCCAACGGGGAGATGTTCAGCGAGGAATACCAGGCGGACTACTATTCCCGCATCAACGCCGAGCTGGACAAGCGGCCCTTCTTCGTCGGGGAACAGGTGTGGAACTTCGCCGACTTTGCCACCATCCAGGGCCCCATGCGGGTGGACGGCAATAAGAAAGGCCTGCTCACCCGGGACCGCCGGCCCAAGCTGGCCGCCCACTACTTCCGGAAGCGCTGGCACGGCATCCCGGATTTTGGATATAAAGCATAGAAAATAAAAGCCTGTCCTTGGAGCCTGTTTAAAATCCTTTAAAACGCCATCTGCCGGATCTTTTCCCGCCGCGCTTCGTTGGAATTTTTGAAATGAACACAGTTATTCCCGCGATTTTTGCCCTGCGGGCGAGAAATCCCGCTCCGCAGGGCGCAGTGATAGCTTCCAAACGGCGCTTACTTTTCCTGCTGGAAAAAGTTCTGAAACTCCTTCTGCACCAGCCCGCTCTTTTTGGACACGATGAGGGTCACATACCGCCCCTCACGGGTGACTACGGCGTCCTCGGTCAGGGGGAGCTGTTCCGGGTCGTACTCCTCAAAGGTGCCCTGGCGGGCCTTGATGTGGTCGTGGAGGGACTCCATCAGGGCGGCGGCGTCCCCCTTGTCCTTGAGCTTGACCACCGCGATCTCCTCCGCCGTCCCGGCGTCGGCGCAGGCGTAGAAGTAGGCCTCCACCTTGCCATAGTCCAGGTCGGAAAGGTAGGTGAAGCTGTCCGCCCCGTCGGCGTCCCGGCTGGAGCGCTCCACCATCTCGGGGAGGGTGGTGTCCACGTCCATCATGGCCCGGGCCATATCCGCCGGGTCCAGGTCGGGCCCGGCATCCTCCCCCCCGGCGCAGGCGCACATGGCCAGCAGCGCCAACGCCGCCAGGGTGAGGCCGAGTGTCTGTCTGATTCGTTCCATCTGATTACCTCCCGGCGGTCAGGGGACAATGGCGTCCCATTGGGTGGCGGGACCGTCGCTGGTGATGATTTTACCGCCGGCGGCGATGCCCCCAACGGGGAAATACTCCAGCGGCTCATCCGGCCCAACGCCCAGCGCCGCCGGGTCGATATCAAAGGCGGCGGCAATGGCCTGGATGATTTTCCGGCCCTCGGGGGAGGCGGCGTCAATGCCTTCGGGCTCCTCCTCCACGCTGCGGCTCTCCATCAGCAGGCCCAGGATGTAGCTGTCCCCCTCGCCGGGGTACCAGGCCGCCCGGAAGTAGTAGCTTTCCTCCAACATGCCGCCCAGCACCTGCTCCAGGCTGCCGGCCAGAAAATCTGCCATGGCCATATCCTGCTCGGAGAGGGCATTTTGGAACTTGAAGAACAAAGCGCCGTTCCTGCCGTCCATGGCCTCTTTCAAGGCGGCGGGAACCTCCAGAATGCCCTCCACCTCGATGCCGTTGCGGACGGCGGGGGTGTGCTTCACGCTCTTGGCCTCGGGCAGCGCGGACTCATCCCAGTTGTGGCCGTTCTTTGCCACCTCGTCGGTCATGTTGAAATTGCCGTACAGCACGCCGTGGGAGTCGCTGTAGACGTCCACATGGTACCAATCGCCGTCCAGCTGCACCAGATCCCAGGAGTGGTACTCGTTGTGGACGATGTGGCAGTCCATGCCCAGCATGTTCATGAACAGGCGGAAGGTGGTGGCGTAGCCCACGCACACCGCCGTGCGGCTGGACAGCACGTCGTGGGGGGTGAAAGCGGAGCGGCTCATGCCCGGGCGGCTGATGACGCTGCGGGAGCCGCGGCCGATGTTTTCCACCAGCCATCTGTAGACGGCTTCCTCTTTCTCATAGCCGTCCATACCGTCCTCAATGACCTGCTCCAGCACCTCCTCCGCCATGCGCAGGGTGTCCTTGTCCTCCTGGCTGAGGCGGCTGTGGTCGCCGCTTATGTAGGCATCGGAGATGTGGGCGGTGGAGCGGATCTCGTACTCGCCGCCCACCTTATAGCCGTCCTCCAGATACTGGTTTTCCTGTTTGGCCGCTTCGGCCTGGCGCTCCAGCTCATGGTCGATGTACTCGCTCATCTTCCGGTTCTGGACGGCGGCCTGGTAGACGTTGAGCCCCAGGCTGGCGATGAGGCAGCAGGAGAGCAGAAGGGCGGCGGCAATTTTGACCGCCTTTCCGCCCTTGCCGGGGTTCTTGACCGCGGCGCCGGCTGCGTTGGCTTCTGTGTTCATGGTGCAGGGTCCCTCCATTCCGTCAAAGGATAACAATGGTATCATAGCACAGAATTGCGGACGGCGCCACCGGGAAATTTTGATGTGCGTCAATGGGGATGAAAGACGGGGCAAAACAAAACAGGGCGGCGGGGAAATCCCCGCCGCCCTGTTTTTTGGGCGCCGTTTGAAAATTGGCAATATGCCCGGCGGAAAAAGGCCCGCCGCTTGGGCGTGTTGATAATTTTTAGACAAGCCCTAGTCGGTGACAATATTCAGCGTCTCGCCGTCGGCGGACAGCTCCACCCGCGTGACAGGGTCGGCATACCGCTGGATGAGCTTGGCGGCGATGGGGTCCTCCAGGTCCTTCTGGATCTGGCGGCGCAGGTTCCGGGCCCCGTAGGCGGCGGAGTAGGACTTTTTCACCAGGTAATCCAGCACGCTTTCGTCATAGGTGAAGGCGATGCCCTTGCCCTTCATCACCCCGTCCAGCTCGGACAGCATGATGCGGGCGATGGCCTTGAAATTATCCTCGGTGAGCTGGTTGAAGTAGACGATCTCGTCCACCCGGTTGATAAACTCGGGCCGCAGGAAGGCCTCCAGCCCCTTCATGGCCTTCTCCCGGCCCAGCTGGTTGGCGGAGCGGTCAAAGCCCAGGGAGCCGCCCTTGATATCGCTGCCGGCGTTGGAGGTCATGACGATGACGGTGTTCTCAAAGTTGACCACCTTGCCGTGGGCGTCGGAAATATGGCCGTCGTCCAGGATTTGCAGCAGCACGTTGAGCACGTCGGGGTGGGCCTTTTCAATCTCGTCGAAGAGTACCACCGTGTATGGCTTGCGGCGGATCTTCTCGGTGAGCTGCCCCGCGTCGTCATAGCCCACGTACCCCGGGGGGGAGCCGATGATGCGGGAGACGGAGTGCTTCTCCATAAATTCGCTCATGTCCAGCCGGATAAGGGACTCAGGGGAGGCAAACAGGTCGGCGGCCAGCTGCTTGACAAGCTCCGTCTTGCCCACGCCGGTGGAGCCCACGAAGATGAAGGAGACGGGCTTGTGCTTGGCGGCAATGCCCACCCGGCCCCGGCGGATGGCGTTGGACACGGCGTTCACCGCCTCGTCCTGGCCCACGATGTGTTCCTTGAGGCGCTCGTCCAGCTTGGCCAGCCGCTCAAACTCCTGCTCCTGGATGGAGGAGGCGGGGATCTTGGTCCACAGTTCGATGACCCTGGCCAGATGGGCGGCGGTCAGCGGGGGATTGCCCTTGGCGGCCAGAATGTCCCGCTCCCCGGTGAGCTGGGCCTGCCTGCTCTTCAGCTCGGCCAGGCGCTGGTAGGCTTTGTCGTTGGCGGCGGCCTGTATGTCCTGCTTCTCACAGCTGACGGCAGCCAGTTTTTTGGCAAGCTCGCCAATCTGTTCCCGGCGGCCCGCCTGGCGCTCCTGGAAGGCGGGGTCGTCCCGGTTGGGGGCCTCGGCGTCGTCCCGGCTCACCGCCATCTCCAGGGTGTCCCGCTGGCGCTGGAGCTTCTGTTCCTGCTTTTGCAGCTCCTGGAGCTTGGGGTCGTTCTGGGCCCCGGTGGAGGCCAGGACCACCTCCATCTCCTTGGCGTAGTCGGCCAGCTCCTTGTCGATTTCGGCCAGCCTGGCCAGGTCCTTGTTGTGGAGGTTCACGTCGGACGACGCCTCGTCGATCAGGTCGATGGCCTTGTCGGGCAGGTAACGGTCGGTGATGTACCGCTCGCTCATCACCACCGCCTGGCGGCAGATGTCCGGGCTGATGGCCACGTGGTGGAAGGATTCATAGTAGGGGGCGATGCCCTTCAAAATTTCCACCGAGTCGTCGATGGAGGGCTCCTCCACGATGACGGGCTGGAAGCGGCGCTCCAGGGCGGAGTCCTTTTCGATGTACTTGCGGTACTCGGTGAGGGTGGTGGCGCCGATCACCTGGATCTCGCCCCGGCTCAGGGCGGGCTTGAGGATGTTGGCGGCGTTCATGGAGCCCTCCGCGTCCCCCGCGCCCACAATGGAGTGCACCTCGTCGATGACCAGGATGATGTTGCCCAGCTTCTTCACCTCGTCGATGAGGCCCTTCATGCGGCTCTCAAACTGGCCGCGGAACTGGGTGCCCGCCACCAGGGCGGTGAGGTCCAGCAGGTAGACCTCCTTGTCCAGCAGCTTGTAGGGCACGTCCCGGTCATAGATGCGCTGGGCCAGCCCCTCGGCAATGGCGGTCTTGCCCACGCCGGGGTCGCCGATGAGGCAGGGGTTGTTCTTCTGCCGCCGGTTGAGGATCTGGATGGTGCGCTCAATCTCGTTGGCGCGGCCCACAATGCGGTCCAGCTTGCCCTCGTGGGCCTTGCGGGTGAGGGAGATGCAGTAGTTTTCCAGGAATTTGCGCTTGGGGGCCTGGGACCGTTCCGTTTTGGCGGCGGTCTTGTCCTCCTTGGCGGCGCCCCCGCGCTGCATGGGGTCCCGGTCGGGCGCGCTGTCCGACTGGCCGCCGAACAGCTTGCTCAGGAAGGGGAAGGTGGCGGTGCGCCCCTCGTCCTCCTCGCCGTCGCCGTCCTGGCCGTCGTCCTGGCCCTCGGCGGCCAGCCCGTCCGGCTCCTCCGCCCCGCCGAAGGCGGACATCATCTCGGTGGAAATGGACTCCAGATCCTCGTCGGATATGCCCATTTTCTTCATCATATCGTCCACCGGCTTGATGCCCAGCTCCCGGGCGCACTTCAGGCACAAACCCTCGTTTTTAGCCTCGTTATTCTCAATTTTGGTGATAAAGATCACCGCCACGTTTTTTTTGCAGCGGGTACACAGAGTGGGATGCATGATGCCGCTCCTTTCAGGGAGAACAAGTTCTCGCGTTCTTAATCGCAGTTTGGCAGTACCATATCAGATAAATATGAACACGTCATGAATTTTAGAGTGGTAATTTTCCCGCGCCAAGGGAAATGGGCCGCATTTTTGGGAAAGGCCGGAAGGTCAGGCGGGCAGCCCGCTGAGCAGTTCCCAAAGCCTGTCCACGGTGAACAGGGACAGCACGGGGGTTTCCGGCGGGACGGGGATCAGGCCGGCCAGCTGGCCCAGCCACACCAGCACCACAGCCAGCAGCCCGCCCTTTACCAGTCCGGCAATGAGCCCTCCCGCCGTGTTCACCTGGGACAGGATGGGCAGCTGGAAGGCCAGATCCAGGGCGTGGCTGGCCAAAAACCAGATGAGCAGGATGGCAAGGAAGCTGCCGCCGAACAGCAGGGCCCGGGCGATGGCCTGGGACAGGTAGCCCGCCAGGGCGTCCAGCGGGGACAGGGGGCCGTGGCCCACCTCATCATTGGCCACCCCCTGCTCCAGAAAGTCGGAAAAGCCCTCGAACAGCCCCTTTTCCTGGATGGAGGCCACCAGCTCGTCCACCGTATAACCCTCCTCCGGGTTGGACGGGACGGGCTCCGCGTCCGCCCCCCGGATGGTCTGGGTGACGATGGGCCGGAGTATGCCGCCCACAGGGACATAAAACTGGTCGGACAGAAACTGGGCGCAGAAGAAGGCCACGAATACCGCCGCCAGCCCGCACAGGGACAGCACCAGCCCCTTGGCCGCCCCCCGCCAGGCGAACAGCGCCAGCAGGGCGATGATCGCCAGGTCGAATATGTATGCTTCCATTTCCACAGCACGCTCCTTTTCCCAGGCCCCCGGCGGGAAGCGGTGTCAAGGGATATAGAATCCGGCGCTGTCCGCCGAGATGAGGATAGCCGAGCCGTCCGGCATGAGCAGTACCGTCCGGGCGCCCTGGGTGCCCTCCAGGGTGTCGTACAGCTCCAGCTGGTCGGTGTAGATGTCCAGCCGGTCGCCGGTGAGCACGGCCAGATACCGTCCGGCGGCGGATATGGACATCACCTGCTCGTTGAGCTCCAGAATGCGGCGCTGGCCCTGGCTGTCCACCACCCACAGCTCCGCCTGGCTGCCCGCCCGGAACTTGCCCAGCAGGGCGGCGGCAAAGCCGTCCCCGCTGAGGGTGTACCGGCGCAGGTGCTTGTCCGCCCAGCTGACGCCGGAGGAACGGCCGTCGTGGCCGGTGACGGTGAGCCCCCGGTCGGCCAGGGACCACACGGCCCCGGCCGTGTGCCGGGTTTCCAGCACCACGCCGCCCCCCAGGCGGCAGGTGAAGTCGGGCTTGTATTCGCCGCTGGCGTAGGTCATGTCGTACAGCTCAAGGCTGGTGGTGAAGGCGCCGTCGGACTGGCCCACGGTGAGTATGCCCAGGGTGTGCCCGTCGTCGGACAGGGCCGCGTCCATGACAAAGGCGGAGGACAGGTCAATGCGCATGACGGGGGAATAGGAGGCGTCGTACACCGTCACCGTCCCCCGGTAGCCGCTGGCCTGGGTGACCACGGTGAGCTGGCCGTTTTTGTTCAGCCGGGCGGACAGGATGGATTCCAGCCCCTCCGCCGCCCACACCAGGGAGCGCTGGCCCAGCACATAGAGCTCGGAGCCCCCCGCGTCGTACACCACGGCCAGGGAGCCGTTGGTGTTCACCACCGGGTTTTCCATGCCGGCGGACTGGTTGATGTACTGGGCGCCGCTGCCGGAGTAGAGGGAGATGGCGTTGCGGGAGCACACCAGCAGGTCCCCGTCCAGCACGGCAAAGGTGTCGGTGAGTTCGCCGCCATAGGGGAAGGACTCCGCCCTGCCGCTGTCGCTGCGGATGAGGGAGCGGTAGTGGAACCAGCGCTTTACGCTGTCCACGTTCAGTCTGTCCCGGAAGGCCACCGCCCCCACCAGCCCCACGGCCACCGCCAGCACCACCAGCGTGGCCGCCAGCCGCACCAGGAACCGGGGCAGCTTGCGCCTGGGCTTGGGGGAGGGGTCCGCCTCCGGCTGCCTGGCGCTGGGGTTCAGGGGCTGGATTTTCGGTTTTTGCCGGTTTTGCTCGTTCATAAAAACTCCCTTGCCACAGGATGCGTTCGAGATGTGAAACAGGCGCTTAGAGCACGTCTTCCTCATACCACAGGTTGGTCATATACAGCCCGTCCGGCGGCGCGGTGGGGCCCGCCAGCGTGCGGTTGCGGGATTCCAGAATCGCGGGGATCTCCGCCGGGTCCAGCTTGCCCTCGGCGGCATAGATGCAGGTGCCTACCATGGCCCGCACCATGTTGTAGAGGAAGCCGTCGGCGCACACCCGGCACTCGATGACGGTCCCGCGCCGCCGTATGTCAAAGTAGTGGACGGTGCGCACGGTGGTGCGGGTCGCGGTGCCCACGCTGCGCACCGCGGCGAAGTCATGGGTGCCCACAAACTGCCGCGCCGCATCCGCCATGATCCCCTCGTCCAGCGGCCTGGAGTAGAACCACACCCGGTTGACGAAAAAGGGATCCCGGATGCGGGAGTTGTAGATTTTATAGGTGTATTCCTTCTTCAAACAGGAGCCGATGGCGTTGAACCCGTCCGGCACCACCGTGGCCCTGCGCACCGAGATATCGTCGGGCAGGCGGGTGTTCACCGCCAGGGGGAGCCGCTCCACGGGGATGCCGGAGGTGGTGCGGAAATTGGCCACGTACACCTGGGCGTGGACCCCCGCGTCGGTGCGGCCCGCGCCGGTAACCTTCACCGGGTGGCACACCACCGAGGCCAGGGCTTTCTCCAAGGTCTCCGCCACGGACACGGCGTTTTTCTGCACCTGCCAGCCGTGGTAGGCGGTGCCGGTGTAGCTCAGGGCCAGGGCGATATTGCGTTTCTCCATCGTCACAGCCCCCAATGGCCCATCACGCCGATGAGCACCGCCAGCGCCAGGGCGCCCAGGATGAAGAGCACATCGCCGGGCCGGTAGTGGAGCTGCTTCATCCGGGTCCGGCCCTCGCCGCCGTGGTAGCAGCGGCACTCCATGGCGGTGGCCAGCTCGTCCGCCCGCCGGAAGGCGGAGATGAACAGCGGCACCAGCAGCGGGATGAGCGCCTTGGCCCGCTGGATCAGGTTCCCGGAGTCAAAGTCCGCGCCCCGGGCCCGCTGGGCGGACATGATCTTATCCGTCTCCTCAATAAGGGTGGGGATGAAGCGCAGGGCGATGGACATCATCATAGCCAGCTCATGGACGGGGACGCGGAGCTTTTTCAGCGGCCCCAGCAGGGACTCCAGCCCGTCGGTGAGGGCCAGGGGGGAGGTGGTGTAGGTGAGCAGGAAGGTGCAGGTGATGAGCATGATGATGCGGACCACCATAAAAAAGGCGTGGACAATGCCTTCGCGGGTGATGGTGAAGATCCAGAAGGACGCCAGGGCCTCGCCGGGGGTGTAGAAGATGTTGAGCACGGCGGTGAACACCAGGATAAACACCACCGGCTTGAGCCCCCGCAGCAGGGCCTTCGGCTTGACGGTGGACACCTTCACCACAGCCGCCAGGGCCAGGAACAAAACGGCGTAGGTGACAAACCACTGGCCCAAAAACAGGGCTACGATGTAGCAGATCATGGCGATCAGCTTGGCCCGTGGGTCCAGGCGGTGGATGGGGGAGTCCCCTGGGAAGTACTGGCCCAGGGTGATGTCGCGCAGGGCCATCACCGCACCCCCTTTTCGTCAGAAGAAGCCTGCTCCATTCCAAATTCAGCCGGGGGCGCTGAAACGTCCATATCCGCAGGCTCCTTCTTCCTCTCCCCATAAAGCCCAAGGGCGGCTTTGCGGGGGCCCCTATGGAGGGCGGCTAAAATGGCCTCCCTGGCCTGGGGGATGGTGTAGACAGAGGGGGGCACGTCCACCCCCATGGAGCGCAGCCGGGCGAACACCCTTGTCATGGCGGGCACGCCCAGGCCCATGGCCTCCAGCTCGTCCCCGTGGGCAAAGACCTCCTCCGGGGGCCCCGAGAAGGGGACGGCCCCCTTGTGGATGACCACCAGCCGTTCTGCCTCCCGGGCCACCTCCTCCATGGAGTGGGACACCAGGATGATGCAGGCGTTTTTCTCCTGGTGGTAGGTGCGGATGTTGTCCAGGATGCGGGCGGAGCCGGAGGGGTCCAGCCCGGCGGTGGGCTCGTCCAGCACCAGCACCCGGGGCTCCATGGCGATGACGCCGGCGATGGCCACCCGGCGCTTCTGCCCGCCGGACAGGTCGAAGGGGGACTTCTCCAGCACCCCGGGCTCCAGCCCCACAAACCGGGCGGACTGCTTGACGCGGCGGTCCACCTCGTCCCCGTCCAACCCCATGTTTTTGGGGCCGAAGGCGATGTCCTGGTACACCGTCTCCTCAAAGAGCTGGTACTCCGGGTACTGGAACACCAGCCCCACCTGGCACCGCACCTGCCGGGTGCGCGACTTGTCCTCCCAGATGTCGGCGCCGTCGAACAGCACCTGGCCGGAGGTGGGCTTCAAAAGGCCGTTGAGGTGCTGGATCAGGGTGGATTTCCCCGACCCGGTGCGGCCGATGACGGCCAGGTATTCCCCGGCCTGGGCGGAGAAATCCACGCGGTCCAGGGCGGTGTGCTCAAAGGGGGTGCCCTGGCTGTAGGTGTGGGTGAGTTGTCTGGTTTCGATGATAGCTTGCATGTATGAACTCCTTGGAATGGAGATTGATAAATGCGGGTGAAGCAAAGCTGGAAGTTGTCAAGCTCTCTTCATATATAGTAACGGATACGGATTGCCCTGCTCGTCGAATTCGGCCCTTTTATAGACTTCAAACCCCATATGCTCATAAAAGCCTTTTGCAATAGGATTCTGCTCATTTACGGTGAGCTCATTTATGGAATAGGTTTCGATCCCATACCGCAGCAATCGTTTTCCGATTCCCCGCCCTCTGCTCTCGCTTGAGATAAATAGCATTTCAAGCGTTTGATTTGCGACGCCCATAAATCCTGCCGGATGTCCTTTTTCATTTTCGGCAACTATTAATTGAGGAACCTTTTGCAGCGCCTGGGGAACATACTGCTTGATCGTATTGATTTCATCATTTGACAGAAATAGATGCGTAGCTTTCACAGAACTTTCCCATACCGCTAATAGGTGCTGCATCAATTCCAGGTTTCGGTCTGCTATTTCGACTATTCTCATGGTTATCCCTCCTCATTGAAGGTTGGGCCTGCGCTGTTACGCCAGCAGCTCCTTCAACACCTGGGCGCACTCATCCACCGTCAGCGCCGTCAGGGGCACGTCCACCCCCGCCTGCCGCAGCTCGTAGAGCAGCGCCACCGGCTCGGGCACCTCCAGCCCCAGGGAGCGCAGGCCATCCACGTTCTGGAACACCAGCGCGGGCTTGTCGTCCGCCACGATGTGGCCGTCGTGCATGACCACGAGCCGGTCCGCCTGGGCGGCCTCGTCCATGTGGTGGGTGATGAGCACCACCGTGATGCCGGCTTCCGTGTTGAGACGCCGGATGGTGTCCAGCACCTCGCGCCGCCCCACCGGGTCCAGCATGGCGGTGGGCTCATCCAGCACGATGCACCGGGGCCGCATGGCCAGCACCCCGGCGATGGCCACCCGCTGCTTCTGCCCGCCGGACAGCAGGTGGGGGGCGTGGCGGGCGTAGTCCGCCATGCCCACGGTTTCCAGGGCGGCGTCCACCCGCTCCCGGATCTCCGCGGAGGGCACGCCCAGGTTTTCCGGGCCGAAGGCCACGTCCTCCTCCACCACGCTGGCCACGATCTGGTTGTCCGGGTTCTGGAACACCATGCCCACCCGGCGGCGGATGTCCAGCAGGTGTTCCTCGCCGCAGGTGTCCAGGCCGTCCACGTAAACCTTGCCCCCGGAGGGCAGGAGGATGGCGTTGAAGTGCTTGGCCAGGGTGGATTTGCCCGAGCCGTTGTGGCCCAGCACCGCCACAAACTCCCCCGGCCTGACGGACAGGGTGAGGTTATCCAGCACCGTGGGGGCGACCCCCTCCCCGGTGGTGTAGCGGAAGGTGAGGTTTTCGGTTTGGAGGATGGGCTGGGCCATAAGCAGTTACCTCGTCTGGGAAGGATCGAAGGGATGTACCGGGAATTGTTGTGAAAAGCGGGGCAGCAGCAGCCGGATGGCCGCCCCCAGCAGAAAGCCGCCAAACACGCCCAGGGCGTTGAAAATCATATCGTCCACATCAAAGCACCGCCCCACAAACAGCTGCCAGCACTCGATGAAGGCGGTGACGGCGAAGCTGAGAAGGACGGCCCGCCTCCAGCCGAAGCCCCTCCACAGCAGGGCGGCGAAAAAGCCGAAGGGGAGGAACATGACGATGTTCCCCAAGATGTTGAACAGGCTGTCCAGCTGGGAGAAGGGGATCAGGCTCACCCGCCGGGACAGGCCGCTCACATCGAAATAGGGGGCGGTATGCCCCATGAGGGCGGCGGTCACATAGCCGGGCTGGGGGACCAGGGTGAGGACGGCCATGCCGCCGCAGTAGGCCCAGAACAGGGCCATGGCCCCCTCCCGGATGATGCCGCTGGACAGCCCCCGGGCGTCCAGGCGCCTGCGCCGGGGCCGGAGCAGCAGCAGGTACGCCAGCGCCCCCGCCCCCAAGCCGGGGAGCATATAGGAGATGTAGCGGGCGATGCGCGCCATTACCGGGCACCTTCCGCCGTCCACCGCCCCGTGGCCCCGCAGGGCAGGGCCAGCCCGGTGGCGGCGACGGGCAGGCCCAGCTCGTCGGACACGGTATGCCCGCCGAACCTGCCGCCCACCACGGTCTGCAAGATATAGGTGAGCACCGACGGGGACAGCCCCGTGGTGTAGGAGTTCAAAATGACGAACAGCGGGTCGCGGGACAGCACCCCGGCCACCAGCTCCACAAAGGGGTACAAATTCTCCTCCAGCTTCCACACCTCGCCGGAGGGGCCCCGGCCATAGGAGGGCGGGTCCATGATGACGGCGTCGTATGTCCGCCCCCGGCGTATCTCCCGCTCCACGAATTTGGCGCAGTCGTCCACAATCCAGCGGATGGGCCTGTCCTCCAGCCCGGAGGAGCGGGCGTTGTCCTTTGCCCACTGGACCATGCCCTTGGCCGCGTCCACGTGGCACACCGCCGCCCCCGCCGCCGCGCAGGCGATGGTGGCCCCGCCGGTGTAGGCGAACAGGTTGAGCACGCTCACCGGCCGCCCGGCGCTTTGGATCATCTCCCGGGCAAAGTCCCAGTTGGCCCCCTGCTCGGGGAACACCCCGGTGTGCTTGAAGTTCATCAGCCCCACGTTGAAGGTGAGGTCTTGATAGCGCACCTGCCAGCGCTGGGGGACGCTCCTGTCCGCCCACTGGCCGCCGCCGGAGCTGGAGCGGGCATAGCGGGCGTCGGGGCGCTTCCAGCCCCTGTGGGCGCGGGGGGTGTTCCAGATGGCCTGGGGGTCGGGCCGCACCAGCAGCTTGTCCCCCCAGCGCTCCAGCTTCTCGCCCCGGCCGCAGTCCAGCAGCTCATAGTCCGTCCATCGGTCGGCCAGCCACATGGCTCCACCCCCAGAAATAAACAATCAAGGTATTATACAACAGCGGAGGCGATTAGTCAAACCCTGCGGGGGATAAAAAAGCGCCGGGGCGGCATAAACGCCCCGGCGCTTTTTACAGGTCAGGTCCCCAGCTGGACCCACAGCTCGTTATACAGGGCCCGGGTGGCGGGGGGGAGGACCAGGTACATCTCGCACCGCTCCAGCACCTCGGCGGGGGCGGCCATGATCTCGTAGAGCCCGGGGTCAAGCTCCTCGCCGTACAGCTCTTCGTAGTAGGCGGGGTACTGCTCCAATGCCTCGGTGTTGGGGGAGGCGTACCAGATATAGTCCATGTTGGCCAGGTTGGCCTCGGTGGAGGCGATGAAGTTGATCCACGCCATAGCCTCGTCGTAGTGGGGGGCGTCCTTGAGCACGCACATGGCGTCCACAAACCAGTTGGCCCCCTCCACGGGGATCACGTAGCGCAGATCCACGCCGTCCGCCTGGTTGTCCAGCATGGACAGGTAGTCCCCGGCGTAGTAGGTGGCGATGGCGGCGTTGCCCCCCTCCATCTTCTGGAACACCTGATCCATTACCTTGCCCTGGAACACCCCCCGGCGGCTGGCCCCGGCAATCAGCCCGAACGCCTCCCGGATCTGGCCGGCGTCGGTGGTGTTCACCGAATAGCCCAGGTGGAGCAGGGCCGCGCCCAAGGCGTCCCGGGAGTTGTTGATGAGCAGCACGCCCCCGGCGTACTGGTCGTCATACAAAGCGCCCCAGCTGTCCGGCTCCTCATCCACCATATTGGCGTTGTAGATCAGCCCCAGGGTGCCCCAGGAGTAGGGGACGGTGTACCTGTTCTCCGGGTCGTAGGGCAGGTTGCGGAAGCGCCGGTCGATTTTTTCAAAGTTGGGAATCTGGCTGTAGTCCAGCTCCTCCAGCATCCCCTCCTCCATGAGTTGGGAGATCATGTAGTCGGAGGGGACGATGACGTCGTAGTCCGCGCCGCCGCTTTTCAGCAGGGAGTAGAGGGCTTCGTTGCTCTCGGCGGTCTGGTAGTTCACCCGGATGCCGGTGGCGTCCTCAAACTGGCCGATGAGATCCTCGTCGATATACTCCCCCCAGGAGCAGACGTTGACAACAGGCTGGGAGGAGGTGGCCCCGGTGAGAAACACCACCGCCGCCAGAAAGGCGCAGGCCATGGCCCCGGCCAGCCCCCGGCGGGCCCACCGATAGGCGGGCTGGTTGAATTTCATGGACAGCTTTTCGAGGAAGGAGGGCTCCCGGACCTCCTGCCGGGCCTCCCGCCGCTCCTGGCGGATCTCCCGCACGTTGTTGAGCACCAGCAGGGCCAGCACCGACAAAAACAGCAGGGTGGACACGGCGTTGACCTCCGGGGTGATGCGCTTTTTGGTCATGGAGTAGATGCGCATGGCCAGGGTGGAGGTGGACGAGCCTGCGGTGAAGTAGGAGATGACAAAGTCATCAATGGACATGGTGAAGGCGATGAGCGCCCCGGAGACGATGCCCGGCTTGATCTCCGGCAGGATCACCTTCCAGAAGGCCTGCATCCAGGTGCAGCCCAGGTCCTGGGCCGCGTCTACCAGGTTTTTGTCCATCTGGCGCAGCTTGGGGGCCACGTTGAGGATGACATAGGGAATGTTGAAGGCCACATGGGCCAGCAGCATGGTGCCGAAGCCCAGGGTGAGGCGGACGGGCAGCTCCACCGCCCCCTGCACGCTGTTGAACCACTGGGCGAAGGCCCCCCAGCCCTGGAAGAAGGCCACGAAGAACAGGCACAGGGACACGCCGGTGACGATGTCCGCGTTCATCATGGGGATGTCGTTGACCACCAGCAGGGCGTCCCGCCGGCGCTTGGATAGGGAATAAAGGCCGATGGCGGCGAATGTGCCCGCAGCGGTGGCGATGGCGGTGGCCAACAGGGAGACCAGCAGGGTGGTGTACAGGCTCTCCATGATGAGCCGGTTTTGGAACAGGGCGGAGTACCACTCCAGGGAGAAGCCCTTCCATACGGCGCTGGAGTCCCCGGCGTTGAAGGAGAACACGATGAGCAGGAAAATGGGCAGATACAAAAACAGGAAGGTCAGGCCGATAAAGAGGCGGCCGCCGATACGGTTTTTCTGCTTCACAGGAACGCGCCCCCCTTCGTGGCCGTGGGGCCGCTTTGGATAAAGTAAGCAAAACGAAGCGGATCAAAGTTCTTTTTGCTTACTTTTTCTTTCAAGAAAAAGTAAGTCATCAGAGCATCACCGCCTGTTCCTCGCCCTCGCCGAAGTGGTTCATGACCACCATGCACACCACCACGATGACCATCATCACCATGGAGATGGCGGCGCCCAGGTGGGGGTTGTAGGCCCCGCCCAGAAATTGCAGCTCAATCAAATCGCCCAGCATCATCTGGTTGCCGCCCCCCAGGAGGTTGGAGATGGCAAACGTGGACACGGACGGCACAAACACCATAGTCACCCCGGACAGGATGCCGGGCAGGGACAGGGGGAAGATGACCTTGCGGAATACCCGCACCCCGTCCGCCCCCAGGTCCCGGGCAGCCTCGACAAGGGAGCCGTCCAGCTTGACGATGACGGAATAGATGGGCAGGATCATGAAGGGCAGGTAGTTATACACCATGCCCAGCACCACCGCGCCGGGGGTGCCGATCATCTGGAGGTGATCCACCCCCAGCAGATCCAGCAGGCCGGCGGCCCGGAACAGCTGGTTGAGCAGGCCGTTGTTTTCCAGGATGGACATCCAGGAGTAGGTACGCAGCAGGAAGTTCATCCACATGGGCAGCATGATGAGGGCCATGGCCAGACGCTGGAACCGGGGGCCCTCCTTGGCCATCCAGTAGGACACGGGGTAGCCGATAAGCAGGCACACCAGGGTGGCCAGCACCGCCAGCCAGAAGGAGCGCAGGAACACGCTCAGGTACAGCCCCATGCCGGTGAAATTACCCAGGGTTGCCTGGGCGGCGCCGGTGGCGGGGTCGGCGGCGGTGAAGGCGTATACCGCCATGATGATAATGGGGACAACCACAAACAGGGCCATCCAGATCACGTAGGGGAAGGCAAACCAGCCGCGCTTACTCCTCATGGCCGCCCTCCCGGGAGCCGCTCTCCTCCCCGTCGCCGGACTCGTCCTCCACCACGTCCAGCTCCTCGTACTCCTCGGAGTAGGAGGAGTAGTCGCCGAACATACCGGAGTACGGGCTCTTTTTCATCACGTGGATGCCGTCCGGGTCGATCTTGATGCCGATGCGGCTGTCCACCGGGCAGTAGTCGGTGGTCTGGATGAGCCACTTGAAGCCGTAGAAGTCCACGATGGTGTCGTAGTGGACGCCCTTGAAGGTGACGGAGGTGACGGTGCCCTTGAGCTGGCCCGCCGCCTCGTCCACAATGTCCACGTCCTCGGGGCGGATGACCACGTCCACCGGCTCATCCTTGGCGAAGCCCTTGTCCAGGCACTGGAACTTGCGGTTGAAGATCTCCACCACACCGTCGGAGCGCATGATGCCGTCGATGATGTTGGACTCGCCGATGAAGTCGGCCACGAAGGCGTTTTGGGGCTCGTTATAAATGTCCTCGGGGGTGCCGATCTGCTGGATGCGCCCGCCGTCCATCACCACCACGGTGTCGGACATGGCCAGCGCCTCCTCCTGGTCGTGGGTCACATAGATGAAGGTGATCTCCATCTCCTGCTGAATCCGCTTCAGCTCGTTCTGCATATCCTTGCGCAGGCGCATGTCAAGCGCCCCCAGCGGCTCGTCCAGCAGCAGCACCCGGGGGCGGTTCACCAGGGCCCGGGCGATGGCCACCCGCTGCTGCTGCCCGCCGGACAGGGCGGACACCGGGCGCTTCTCAAAGCCCTTGAGGTTCACCGTCTCCAGCATCTCCATCACCCGGTCGTGGATCACCCGTTCGGGGAGCTTCGCCTTGCGTCCGCTGCTGTCCGCTTTGGGGATGCGCAGGCCGAAGGCCACATTCTCAAACACGTTGAGGTGCGGAAACAGGGCGTACCGCTGGAATACGGTGTTCACCGTCCGCTGGTGGGGCGGGACGTCATTGATCCTCACGCCGTCAAACAAAACGTCCCCGGCGGTCGGCAACAGAAACCCGCCTATAATCCTAAGCGTGGTTGTCTTGCCGCACCCGCTGGGGCCCAGCAGCGTGAGGAACTCCTTATCGTTGATATACAGATTGATGTGGTCGAGCACGACCTCGTCGCCGTAGGACATCACGCAGTCCCGCAGGCGGATCAGCTCCTTGGACATGTATCCTCCCCCATTTCTAAATGATGAGTGTTTTGTCAGCTCCCTTTTTTTATTCCCTGATGGACGCTTTCGCTGTCACGCTCGGCTTGGGCGCATGGCTGGGCCGCTTTCCCTACGACTCGGCCTGGCCGCAGGCCCGCTCGCGGGCCTGCGCTCGGCTTCGCTTCAGTCCAAGCTGCCCTATGCGCCTATCCTCGCGCTTCTCAGGTTTTCACGGATAGCGAGATACATAATAGCGGCTTGACCACCATTTGTCAATCATTTTCAGGGGATTTTCCTGGTATTTTGTCGCGAGTTTTTTGGAGGGGCCGGCGGGCGCTTTCCAGCCCGGAACGGGGTGGAACCTTTGGGAATAGGGTTTGACAACATCCGGCCCGGCTGATATAATGAGATTTGGCAAAAGAGCGCCGAAAAGGTGCCTTTTCCACCCCATATAAAGGAGAGGAGGGGATGGCTACGGTGAAATTGAGAACTTCCTTCTAACCGATAGAAGGAAATAAAATTTGATCCTTCTATCGCGTATTGCAATAGGAGGTCCAAATGAAAAAATATGAACGGCAGAACCGCCCCTGGCTGATAGGGGCATTGGGTAGTGTACTCGCCGCCAGTCTCTTCGGGGTGGCGCTGCAATTCTTCAAGGGCGAGGTGCTGGACAGCGCCATCGCGGGCCAGGGGGCGCGGACGCTGAGGTACGGCCTGGCCCTGGCGGGCTTTATTTTGGGCGAGATACTGTTTTTCCACCTCTACAGGCGGCTGGGGGATCGGTTCGCTGCGGGCTGCGTCACGGCCCTGAAGCAGGATGTGTTCGAGAGTGTCCTGCGGCGGGACTACGTGGTCTTCAAGGGGCGCACGCAGGGGGAGTACGCGGCGAAGTACACCGGCGAGGCAGACGCCATCCGTGCCCGGCGGTTCTGTATGCTACCGCTGTTCTGGGAGATCGCCTTTAAGATTGTGCTGGTCAGCGGGGCGCTGTTTTTGCTGGACTGGCGGGTGGCGCTGCTTACCATCGCGCTGCTGACCACGCCGCTGTATATCCCCAAGCTCATCGAAAAGCGCTCCCAGCGGGCGCAGACGGCCTTCCTCCAGGCGGCGGAAGAGGCGCTGTCCGGGGTGACAGACTGGCTCCACGGCTTCGAACTCATCAAAAATTTCGCCGTGGAGGACAAAATTCTGGCCCGCTTCCGGCGGCTCAACCAGAACGCCGGGGAAAAGCTGCTGGACGATTTGAAGCTGGGGGCGGCGGCGCAGCTCATCACCACGCTGATGTCCTACCTGTCCTATTTCATTGTGCTGGCCTGCTCGGCATGGCTGGTACTCCGGGGGGATTTTTCCGCCGGGGACTTTTTTGTGGCCATCGGCATGATTGACCAGCTGTCCTATCCCATTATCTCGCTGGCGGGGATTGTCCGGCAGCTGTCGGCCATCCGGCCCGCCTGCCGGGAGATGGAGCGGTTTATTGATGAGCCGCCCGGGGGCGGCCAGCGGGACGCGGCCCCCAGGCTGTGCCGGGAGATCCGCTTTCATGAGGTGCACTTTGGCTACGAGGGCCGGGGGACGGTGCTGGACGGATTCGACCTTACCGTCCGAAAGGGCGGACGTTACCTCTTGAAAGGGCCCAGCGGCTGCGGCAAAACCACGGCGGTAAACCTGCTGCTGCGCTACTATGAGCCGGACGGGGGGGAGATTACCGTGGACGGCTTGCCGCTGGGCGAGTCGGGCGACCCCTACACCAGGGCGACGGTGGTGCGTCAGGAGGCGGTGCTGTTTCGCGGCACCCTGCGGGATAACCTGAGCATGTACCGGGACATCCCGGAGGAGCGGCTTCTGGAGGCGCTGGCCGGCGTGGGGCTGGGGCGCTTTGCCCGGCCCGATGCCCTGGAGGCCATGGTGGAGGAGGGCGGAGCCAACCTCTCCGGCGGGGAGAAAAAGCGGGTCTGCCTGGCCCGCGCCCTGCTGCGGGACACGGAACTGCTGATTTTGGACGAGCCGCTGGCCAACCTGGACAAGGGGACGGCGGGGCGCATTGAGGATTTGCTGCTGTCCATCCGGGACAGGACGCTGCTGGTGGTGTCCCACCAGTTCAGCCCCGAAAAGCTGACGGGGTTTGACCGGGTGGTGGACATGGCGGCGGACGGCTGACGGAGACAGGGGGGAGAAGCGTGAAAACCGCCTACCTGGGCATCGACCTGCTAAAGCCTGTGCTGGACGCCCTGCTGGGGGAGGGGTGCCGGGTTTTGAAGCTGTTCACCTGCCCGGTGGACAACGTGACGGAGACCAACACCGCCGTCATCGGAACCGCCCGGGAACGGGGCATCCCCTGTACCCAGGCGCGGATTACCGCCGCCGACCTGGATTGGCTGGCCTCCCAGGGCTGCGGGCTGCTGGTGTGCGCGGGATACTATTACCGCGTCCCGGTGACGGACGCCTTCCCTATGGTAAATTTCCACCCCACCCCCCTGCCTGTGGGCCGGGGGTCGTGGCCTATGCCCCGGCTGATCCTGGAGGGGGCGGGACTTGGCGGCGTCACCGCCCACAAAATGGCGGCGGAATTCGACACGGGGGATATTCTGCTTCAGGAGCGTTTTCCCCTGGACGGGCGGGAGGACCACCAGACCTATATGAAAAAGGTATACGCCAAAATCCCCGCCATGGTTCATGCGCTGGTGGGCGGACTGCCCCAGGTGCTGGCGGGGGCGTCTCCCCAGGGGGCGGGGGAGTACTGGCCCCTGCCCACGGAACAGGACTGGACCGTTACGCCGGACATGGACGCTGGCCAGGCGGACCGCATCCTGCGGGCCTTTTATGGCTACGAGTGCGTCTACCGGGACGGGACGGGCAGGACGGAGCTGACCGGGGGCCGGGTAGTCCCGGGCGCGGGGCCCTTTCCCGTGAGGGGCGGGCACATCCGGGCGGACAGGGCCAGACGGCTGAGCTGAGCAAAAACAAAAAAGGACCCCGGGCGCAATCAGCGCCCGGGGTCCTTTTTATCAGGGCCGCCGTTTGGGCATGTTGGTAATTTTCAAACAAGCCCTAGTATGTGGGGTTGTCCACGTTCACCTTGTCCGTCTCCTGATAGGGCGCCAGGGTGGACACCATTTTCACCGGCTCACCGTAGGCGTTTTTCACGTAATGCACCTCGCCGGGTTCGATGTGGATCAGGTCGCCCACGCCCAGCACGTGCTTCACGCCGTCCACGACGATATCCACCTTGCCCTCCAGGATGAAGAAGTCCTCCTCCATAATGTTGTGGTAGTGGGCCTGGAAGTCCTCGCCGGGGCGGAAGCGGACCAGGGCAAAGTTCATCCGGGGGCCCTTCATGAGATATTTGGGGCCGCTCTCGCCGAAGCGGTATTCCCGCTCATTTTCGTTGATGATAAACATACTATTTCTCCTCCAATCCAAAAGTTGGCCAAGGGCTCACAGGCCGGGGGCGATCCACATGTTCCGGGTTATGCCCTGACCGCATAGCGCCAGCTGGGCGGGGTAGAGCTTCTGCCAATTGCCGTACAGCTCATCGTACACCGGCATGACGGATGGGTCGGGCTGGAACTGCCGGTCCCACTTGACGGTGCGCGCCACGGCGTCCTCCACACCGTCGTACAGCCCCACGCCCACGCCCGCCAGGATGGCGGCCCCCAGGGCGGTGGCTTCCTTCACCACGGGCACCTTTACCGGCTTGCCGGTAACATCGGCCACAATCTGGCTCCACAGGGGACTTTTGGCCGCGCCGCCGGCAAAGATCAGCTCGTCGGGCTCGTGGCCGGTGGACTCCTTCACCAGTTCGATGTGGCTGCGAACCAGCAGGGCGGTGTTTTCCAGGATAGCCCGGTAGAAGGTGTATTTGTTGAACTTTTCCGGCTCTAAAAGGAAGTTGGTAAAGGTGGGGCTGGCGTGCTTCCAGTCGATGAAGTTCATGGTGTCGCTGAAGCAGCACTGCATCCCATAGCACCCGGCGGGGATGTCTTTGGCCTTTTCGTTCATCAGGTCGTAGGTGTCCCGGCCGGTGCGGCGGGCCTCCTCCGCCTCGGCCTGACAGAAGCCGTCCCGGAACCAGCGCATCACCAGGCCGGGCTTGAAGGCCAGGGCCTCGTACTGCCACAGGCCGGGCAGGGCGGCGCAATTCACCCGCACCCGGCAGCCGGGGTCGGTCTTGCCGAAGTCGGTGTTGAATTCGTACTGCCAGAAGCTGCCGCCGAACACGGCGGCCTGGTTAGCCCTATACGCGCCCACGCCGATGGCGCCCAGCTGGCAGTCGCCGCCGCCCACCACCACGGGGGTGCCCTCCAGCAGCCCGGTGTCGGCGGCGCCCTGGGCGCTTACTACGGCAAAATTGGTGCCGCACTCCACGACAGGGGGGAAAATGTCGGCGCGCAGGCCGCACTTGGCGGCGATCTCCGGCAGCCAGTCCCGGCTTTGCAGGTCCATGATGCCGGTGGTGCTGCCGTTGCTGGGCTCCACCGCCAGCTTCCCCGTGAGCTTGTAGATGAGCCAGTCGTTGAACATGCCCACGGCGGCGGCCTTTTCATAGACCTCGGGCAGGTTGTCCCGCACCCACAGGATGCGGGGCAGGGCCCCCAGGGCGTAGGTCTGGCCGGATTTTAAGTACGCTTCCTTCTCCAAAGCCGGATCCAGCTCCTTGAGCTGGCCCACCTGGGCGTCGCTCCGGGCGTCCACGTTGGCGCAGGCCCAGATCTCGTTGCCGTCCTTGTCATAGAGCAGGATGCCCTCCCGCATACAGGTGGTGGACACGGCGGCGATGTCGCGGGGGTCGATGCCGCTCTCCCCCAGCACGCCCCGGACGCAGCCCCGGGCCAGCTCCCAGTTGTGGACCCAGTCGAAGTCCATGCTGCCCGGCCAGCGGGGATCCTCCCGGTGGGACCACTCCCGCTGGACGCAGCCCACCTGCTCCCCGTCCAGGGAAAAGACCACGGCCCGGACGCTGCCGGTGCCCGCGTCCACCGCCATCAAGTATTTCGCCATGGGGATAACCTCCTAACAATAGATTAAAATTGATTTGTCATGGTATTCATCACGTTTCCGCCTCCAGCAACAGCTGGGCGGTGTCCTCATCGGTGATGAGCATATCCAGGTAGCCCCCCCGGAGGACGGCCAGGATGGCCTCCGCCTTGTCCGCCCCGCCCGCCG